>Ga0209381_1001419_pt1 | contig 39196 bp, 30 predicted proteins | sample DewCreD2012metaG_FD_184111 | JGI IMG/M metagenome (GOLD analysis project Ga0209381, IMG submission 184111) | Hot spring sediment bacterial and archeal communities from British Columbia, Canada, to study Microbial Dark Matter (Phase II) - Dewar... ... | reverse complement strand
GCTTTCTTTGCTAATCCAAAAAATGAAGAACTAGCAAAAATAATACCTGATGCAAAAGCAAGAGAGGAAATTAGTAGAATATCTCTTGAAGCCCTATACTCTCTAGAAAAAGACTCTACTATTGCCACTAATTTTGTTAATCAAGCATTCGGCCAAGACTGGTCGCCCTTTTTTATTCCTCCTCAAATAAGAAAACTTGAAGCTGCGCCGGAAGGGAAAATACCAGAAGGAGGAATAAATGTAAATTTAACTGAATTTTTAGAACAAGTTGTCTCCTTTCAAACTTTGGAAAAGCAAATTAAAAATGCTATTTTAGATGAAAAAACATACAATCAGCTAAGTAAACCAGAAAAAGCTCGTCTTGAGACTGAAATTAAAAAAGTAGCGGGCAAAGTTTCCTCTGCTACACGAGCTTTTAGCTTTATCACCGGTAAAAAATTGCCACCCCCCCAAGGGCAAGTAGTAACTGTTAGCACCGGCTGGCTAGAAACACAACTTGCGACCATAGGTGTTTCTACACAAAGGTTATCTCTACCTGAAATATCTTTAAATTTTGACAATTTCTCGTCACCAAACATTTTGTCTTCTCCTATATTTAAAATCGCATTCGACAAATTCATAAATAAAATTCCCGCTGTTGCCAAATTAAACACAGCTATCAGCGGAATGACTGCAAAACTAGGCTCGAAGGTCGCCACCAAAATCGCCGCCAAGGCCGCTGCCACCAAACTAGGGGCCGCTCTTGCCGCAAACATTATCCCCGCTATTGGACAAGTAATATCAGCAGTAACAGCTCTATTATCGCTTAAGGATCTAGCGAGTCTCATAAAAGTTTGGCTTAAGAAAAATCAAGACAAACTTACTTTCATTGTAGCAGGAATTCTTGTAGGAGCATTTGCTTTAACAGGTGCTCCTCTTTACCTTGTTGCCGGAGTAGGTGTAATAAGCGTCTCAAGAGCTGCATCAATAGGTGCTTTTCTGGGAGGTCTATTTTTTGCTTTGACTAATATAGTTTTAGCTTCTCTTGTTATTCCTATGCTTATTGTCTTTATTGGCATACCAATTCTTGTTGCCATAATTCTTTTTATTATCAATTCTGGAGCTTATGTTTATCCTCCTTCAACAAAAATGGCATCTTTAGGGCCAGGAGCTGTTGTAAACGAATATATAGAAGTTACAAAACTAGCTTATTCAGAAAAATATCCAGAAAAAGGAAAAAGCAGTGAACTTTCTTTTGAAAACAACCAACTCCCTCTTGAGATAACCTACGAAATAACAATAAAGGCAAAAAAAGGTTCTCTAACAAATATATCAATAAGCGAAACCTGTAACGTAACAAAAAAGAATAACATACCAAGCTGTCCAAACCCAAATCCAGCAATACCAAATGGTAGCAATATAGGCACAATAGACTCAGCATCACCTTACACCTTCACCTATAAAAAAACTTTTACCTCGCCTCAGTTTGAGGACACACTTACTATAGATACAATAACTGTTTCTGCTACAAATGCCGAGGGAGAAAGCGTCTCAAGCGCCGGATCTGCATCCATCAAAATAGGTAATCCTCCAGAAGAATGTCCTAGTGGTTGGCCAATAATGCCAGAGGGCGGGGAGACGAGTCTTAGGATAACACAAGGGCCACGCGGAATATTTAGTCACTTACTGGTTGAGGCAATAGACATAGCCGCTACCACCGGTCATTCTATAATATCCACGCACTCGGGTACAGCAACTGTTGTAAGAACTAGTAACGCCTATAGACCTCTTTATATAGACGTTGAGTCAACCTGTAACGGCAAAACAATTATCACAAGATATGCTCACCTATCAGCATCATCAGTATCAACAGGGCAAAAAGTAATCAAGGGACAAATAATAGGTCTAAGCGGTTCTGATGGTACAGGACCCCATTTGCATTATGAATTTAGACAAAATATAAAAATGGACATTCCATATATACCCAAGCACGTACCTTACGGGTGCAGTAATAACTGTGGTAATATACCTTAAGGACCAAAAATGAAAACAAAAAAAACAAAAATTATTATATTCGCATTACTAGTAATATCTCTTGTTGTTTTTGCTATTGTTATACTAAATGGAAAAAACAAAGAAAAAACAAAAAAAGAATATATTTCTCCTAAAATCAGTTATCCAAGTGATTCCAAAAAAGCAAACTTTACTATAACATTTAATATTAATGAAAAAGATTTTTCCTTTCCAAAAGAAGTGCCATACCTTGTAAAAAAACAAAACCCTCTTTCAAAAGATGATGCCCAAAAAATTGCCTCCAGCCTTGGTTTTACGAAAAGCCCCAAAGAATTTGACGACATAGAGGAAGGAAAAATACTCATATGGAACGGTGATAATTATGATTTAACAATAAACCTTAAAAACAGAAAAATTAAGTATTCACCTAATCACAATCCTGAAGAAGAGATAAAAACAGCTCCCAACAAGCAACTTAAAAACGAAGATGTCGTTGCAATTGCCAAAAACTTTTTAAAAGAAAAAATAAATATCCCTGAAGACAAAATATATTACACAAGCACAACCTTGTTAAAACTAGAAAAAGAGAAAGAAACCTTTACCGAAGCAAAAGAAGATAATTTTCAAATATACCAAGTAAATTTTTCTCAAAAAATCAACAACATCATCATCCTTAACCCCGCCCCCATACAATTTTTATATTATGTTCAAGTGCTTAAGGATGGAAACATTCTAAACTCGGAAATTAACCTAATAAACGACGTAAGTATTAGCAACATCGGTAAAGTAAAAATTAAGGATTACAAAGAAATTCTAGAAAATATAAATCAGTCGGTTCTCATAAGTCTAGACGAAGGTAATATCAACATACCAGATATCGAAAACGACTTTATACAATCAATCAGATTAGAAAAAATAGAACTAGCATACCTATTAGAAAATAACTCAAGAAACAATACTTTACCACCAGTCTTTATATTAACTGGATGGGCCAAGACTAAAGATACAAAAGAAGTTAAAGCACTACTTTACCTTGACGCGTCTTCAAAAAATCAATTTTAAATTTTAACCGGCATTATTAAGTGAAGATAATTTTTATCAGAAGTATCTTTAAAAACAACAGGAGAACTTGAGTCATTTAACTCAAGAGAAACAGTCTCGCCTGATACTGAATTCAAGAAATCTTCTAAAAATTTGTAATTGAAAGCAATTTCTACATCATCACCCTCAACTTTTGCTTCAGCCGAACTTTTTTGCGAACCAGAATACTGGCTTTCAGCAAAAACATCCAACAAATTATTTTTAATTGAAATTTTAATTACATTACCAGAATCTCGAGCAAAGACAGACGAAAGCTTAATCAAGCGCAAAAAATCATCTTTATCAATCAAAACTTTTGTTTTAAAACTTTTGGGGATTATTTTTTGAAAATCAGGATACACACCTTCAATAACACGAGACGATAAAATCGCCTCTTTAGTTTTAAAAAGAACCAGACTGTTTTTAGTATCAAAAGAAAAAATTATATTCTCGCCTGTTGCAATTCTTGGAATCTCGTTAAAAATAAATTTTGGAACTATTAATTTCTTAACATCGCTTTGATATTTTCCTTCTATTTGAGAAACAGAAAGTCGGTAACCATCGGTTGCCACTAAACTTAATTTACCCTCATCAAGCATTAAAAGTATTCCTGTCAAAACAGGCCTTGTTTCATCATACGAGGAAGCAAAGACAACTTTAGACAAAGATTGAATGAGAGAACCAAACGGAATCTCAATCATACCACCCAACATTTCTTTTGGAATTTTGGGAAATTCAGAAGCATTTATTCCCAAAAGTTTTGATTTAAAATTTTCAGTTTCAAGAGTTAGCTGCTCTTTTTCTGATTTTAATTTAATTACACCAGGATTTAAATTACTCACTATCTCAGCTAAAGACTTTGCTGGAACTGTAATATCACCCTTTTCTTCCACCTTTGCTCCTATTTTAAAATTAATAGATATTTCCAAATTGGTAGCAGAGATAGTTAAATTATTATTACTTGTTGAAAGTAGTAAATTAGACAAAACAGGAATTTGTGGCCTTGCGCTTGAAAAGCGAGAAGCAATAATAACAGCTTTCTTAAAATCTTCTTGTACAACCTGGAGTTTCATTAAAAGAAGTATAAAACATTGTTTTTTAAAAAACCAGTGCCTTTCTTTTTCTATAAGTAGTCATAGTAGTAGGGGTTGTTGAAAAGTGGAAAGTTTAGTTTGTTTAAGGCAGATTAAATTGTTGATTTTAAAGCTTGTTTTTTGTGGATGTTTTTGTGGATAAAGCTTTTAAAAATGTGTATAAGTGGAAAAGAATCTAAATTATCCCCAAAGTGTTTTTTTTATCCCCGTTATATCCTCTCTGATATCCACACTTTCCGAGGCAAGTTTGGTTATTTTTTCCACAGCATGCATTACAGTTGTGTGATCTCTTCCTCCAATAATTCTGCCCACCTCCTGAAGTGGAAGATTAAGTTCGGTTCTTAACAGATACATTAAAATCTGTCGTGGTAAAGCAAAATTCTTGACTCTTGAATCGCCAAGTATTTGTTTTTTCTTGAGAGTGTATTGTTTGCAAACTGCTTCAATTACATCTTCACTGCTTACCTTTTTTCTCTTTTCAATTTCTTGATCCCTTTTACCCAAAAGATTTTCCACTATTTCTTCTGTAATTTCAGTATATTTATTAATTTCAACGGCACTTCTTAGCCTTATGAGAAAACCTTCTATCTTTCTTGCCGAATCAAGATTGGCGGCTATTGTTTGAACTATATTCATTTCCAAATTGAGGTTTTTTTCTTTAGCTTTGATTTGGGTGATAGCGCACCTTAATTCAAAATCAGGCGGAGCAATATCTACAATTAAACCCGCTTCAAAACGGCTTCTTAGCCTCTCCTCTAGTTTTGATATTTCAGATGGTGGTTTATCAGAAGTTAAAATAATTTGACCTCCTGCTGCAACAATAGCATTAAATGTGTGAAAGAATTCTTCCTGAACAGCATCTTTACCAGCGATGAACTGTATATCATCAATCAAAAGAATATCTAGCTTTCTATACTTGTTTCTAAATTTTTGCGTGGTTTTATTTCTTATTCCTTCAACAATGTCGTTGGTAAAGTCTTCTCCTGTACAAAAGTAAACGTTTTTATTAATATCGTTTTTCTTAGCATAATAACCAACTGCATTCATTAAGTGGGTTTTTCCAACACCTACTCCGCCCCACAGAAAAAGTGGATTGTAAGCACTGCCTATGTTTTTTGCCACTGCCTCGCAAGCTGCCCACGCCATTTGGTTAGAAGACGATACAGCAAAATTTTCAAAAGTATAAAAAGGTCTAAGTCTTGATTTTTTTAGTTCCTCAAGGAAGGTTTCGTCCTTTTTTTCTTCCCTTTCTCTTTTTTCTTGAAACAATGGTGTTAAAGCTATTTCCTGACTTTTGTTTTCTTTTTTTGCTTTAATTTCAAAAAGAACATCACATTTTTGTCCTGTGATTTTATTTAGGGTGTCTTGAATTAATCCATAATATCTATTTTCAATAGTGTTTTTAACAAATGAGGATGGGCAACCAATTTCTACAACAACCCTGTTCTCTTTCTGATTCAAGTTGGTTATATAGGTTTGGGAAAACCATGTAGAAAATATGGCTGGTGAAACAGACACTTTAATATCTCCGAGGCAATCTTGCCAGATTTGTTCTTTTTGACTTTCATTTATCATACTTTAGAGGAGGCAGGGGTTTACTTAAGATTATTTAGCGATTTATCCACAATTAGTCAACCCCCAATTTCTTGCACAATCTAAAAAAGTTTGTGATATAATCTTGATATGTCAACAAAAAGAACTTTTTTTCCACACAAGAAAAAGAGAGTAAAAAAGTTTGGTTTTAGATCAAGAACAAAATCAAAGAAGGGGCGACTAGTCTTGAAAAGAAGATCTTTGAAAGGAAGGAAAAAACTAATTCCCTAGTATGTTGCCGAGGGAAAATAGGCTTGTTACCAAGGAGGATTTTAATCTTGTAAAAGAAAAAGGAAATCTTTTAAGAACACCCTTTTTCTTGATTATTTATTTTTTTAGGAAAGACAACAAACCCTCACGCTTTGGTTTTATAGTTTCTACCAGGGTTTCCAAAAGAGCGGTTGATAGAAACAGAATTAAGAGGTTGTTAAGAGATTCAATAAGGATTTTAATCTCCGAATTTAAGCCAGGATATGATATCCTTTTTATTGCCTATAAAAATTGCCTTTCTTGTAGCAAAGACACTCTTTTTCTAGAAGTAAAGGAAAACTTAAAAACGAAGGGTCTTTTGAAATGAAAAAATTTTTTATTAAAATAATCAGAGCATATCAGATATTTGTCTCGCCTTTGTTAGTTCGTCTTTTTGGTGGCGGTTGTCGCTTTTACCCAACTTGTAGTGATTATTCAATTGCCGCTTTCCAAAAATATGGAACTTTTAAAGGTTTCTACCTTTCTCTAAAGAGATTTTTGAGTTGCCATCCTTTTTCTAAAAAGCCTTATCTTAATTTATTAAAGTAAAATGTTTACCACTGTTTTTGTCCAACCACTTGCCAATGGCCTTATTTTATTTTACCGTCTGCTTGGAAATAATTTAGGCTTGGCAATTATTGTTTTTAGCGTCTTTTTAAGATTTGTTTTAAATCCCCTAACCAAACCCTATCTTGAGTCAATGAAGAAAATGAAAAAGATAGCGCCGCAGCTTGAGAAGATTAAAGCTAAATTTAAAGATGATAAGGTTAAACTGGCTCAGGCTCAAGCTGAGCTTTATCGCCAGAACAAGATAAATCCGGGCGCAGGATGCTTACCTTATCTTCTACAAATAGTAATTTTTATTGCCTTTTTTAATGTTTTTACAAGGACTATTTATTCAAGCGAGAATTTGACTCAAAAATTTAATGACCTTCTTTACCCTCCTTTAAAGTTTTCTCAAGAGGAAGTTGTTAATACCAAATTTCTTTATCTTGATGTTACAGAACCCGATGTTTTTAAATTAAACAGCGTTCCCTTTCCTATTCCTGGTCCGGTAGTTATTTTGGCAGCGTTAGTCCAGTTTTGGTCATCAAAGTTAATGATGGGTTCAACTGAAGTTTATAAGAAGAAAGCCAAAGAAACAAAAGAGGTTTCAGATGACTTGCAAGCATCAATGCAACAGTCAATGCTTTATACTTTTCCTCTGATGACTCTTTTTTTTGGAATGAAATTTCCTTCAGGCCTTGCTCTTTATTGGGTGGTTTTTTCTTTAATTCAATTTTACCAACAATATGACTCCTCCAAGATTGGCTCTTTGCTTTCTCGTTTTTCTTTGCTAAAATCAACTTCTAATGACAAGTCAGGAAAAAAGTGATCCAAAAACAATTCTTGAAGATTTAGTTAAAAATCTCTTTTCTCTTCTTGGTTTAACTATTGAGTTTAGAGTGACTCAGGAAGAGGATTTCTGTTTAGTCGATTTAAAGACTGAAAGTGAAGCAGGTCTTCTTATTGGCAGGCAGGGTGAAAATATTAATGCCATCAAGACTTTTTTACAGCTTTCTTTAAAACAAAAAACAGGGGAGTGGCATCAAGTTAAAGTTAATGTGGGGGATTGGCTTGAAAGACAAGAGGAATATTTAAAGGACCTAGCAGAGAAAACAGCTAAGAAGGCAAAAGAAACAGGTGTTCCTCAGTACCTTTATAATCTTTCAGCTGATCAGAGGAAAATTATTCATTTGACTATTGGTAATATTCAAGGTGTAAAAAGCGAGTCTGTAGGTGAAGGTAAAGAACGTTGTTTGGTAATCACTCCTGATGCTTCTTATAAAGGAAAATCTTTTGAAGAAAAGAAGTGAGGATTTTTTAAATCAGTTAGAGAGGATTATCCTTTGGTTTTTAGTTTTTTTGTCTCCAAGCCAGTTAATTAAACATTTTTGGCCTTCATGGTCTTTGATTTTTGGAATTCGGGTGGATTATCTTTCTTTGTCTATTTCTTTAAGTGAAGTTTTAATTATTGCTCTTTTTTTGTCTTGGTTTTTTAAAATCTTGCTTTTTGAGAAGAAAGAATTGAAAAAGATATTTCTTTTAATTTCTAATTTTTGGTTTTTTGGTTTAATATCTTTGTTTTTGGTAAACCTCTTTTTTTCAGATTATAAAATTAATACTCTTTTTTCCTGGTCGAGAGTTTTTCTTTTGCTTTGGCTTTTTTATTATTTAACTTTTTATCAAAAAAGAAGATTTTCTGATTGGTTTTTTAAGCCAGCTTCTTTTTCTTTAATCCTTTTTGGTTTTTTGGCTCTTTTTCAATTTATTAAAGGGTCAACTTTTGGTTCTTTGTTTTACTGGTTAGGTGAGAGGAGTTTTAACAAGAACACACCAGGAATAGCACTTGTTTCTTTAATGGGAATAGATTTTTTAAGGCCTTATTCGACATTTTCTCACCCCAATTCTTTGGCGGGTTTCTTTGGCCTTTTTCTAATTTTATTTTTAAGTTTTATTCCTAACAGTTCTTTTGAGGTTTTTTTAAAGAGAAGTGTTTTGTCTTTTAGTTTTTTTGTCTTTTTATTGTCTTTTTCTCGAGGTTCCTTTTTGGCTCTCTTGTTTTGTCTGTTTGTTTTCTGGTTAAGTAAAAGAAAGAAGTTAAGCGAGGTTTGTTTTTGGCTTGTTACCCCAGTTTTTTTAGTTTCTCTTTTTAGTCTTTTTATTTCTGATTATTGGAAAGAAATTTCTTTTTTAGACAAAAATATCAGAGAAAGATTTTCTTTGATTATGTCTACAAAAGATGTTTTTATAAAACATCCAGTCTTTGGCGTAGGGTTAAATAACTTTATTCTTAAGACGAGCTATACTTTTGACATTAAAGCAATTAATTATCGATTGCAGCCAGTTCATAATATCTATCTCTTGGTTTTGTCAGAACTTGGGTTTTTTGGTTTTCTCTTTTTTTATTTAACTCTGCTTAAGATAGCGCATGTTGCAAGCTTAATTCTTAAACCTTGGTTTTTTTTGGCTTTAACCTTTGTTATTATTAGTGGAGTGGCAGATCATTACTGGCTGACTTTGACTCAAAATAGGTTAGCTCTAGTTTTTCTAATTAGCGGAATCTTTCAAGAGAAAAATGGAAAAGGAAAAAATTATCGTTAATACAGATGGAGGGGCAAGGGGAAACCCAGGTCCTGCAGCTTGCGCATTTGTTGTTAAAAGAAACGGAGAGGTTGTTTTTAAGGAAGCATTTTTTCTAGGTAATACTACTAATAATGTAGCGGAATATACAGCTGTTTTAAAAGCTCTTGAATGGTTGATAGAAAATAACTTTACCAAAAGCACCATCTTTTTTGAAATGGACTCGGAACTAATTGTAAGACAATTGAATAGAATTTATAAAGTTAAAAATTTAAAGTTGAAAGAAATTTTTGATCGCATTAAAAATCTTGAGAAAAATTTTTATTTTCCTATTTCCTACACTCATATTTTTAGGGAAAAAAATTTTTTGGCGGATAAACTTGTCAATGAAAAACTTGACGGAGTTTCACGTCCAGCTACTCTATCACCTGAAAATTAATTTTCTTAGCAGCAACTGAAAAAATTTTTCTAGAGTTTGATAAAAATGCTTTAATGAATTAAATGATATTTAGAAATTGATTTTTATTTTTTTATTTTTATGGAAAAAGATTTTGAGGCTGGAAAGATGGATAAAAAAAAGGTGACACTTGTTTCAGAATACAATGGTTTATCTATTTCTTTAGTCGAGAAATTGCTGGCTAATTTCTTTCGTGTAACAGTGTTTTGCGTTAAAAGGGAATTGTGGTTTAACAATGCTCCATATTTAAAAAACAATCATCTTTTGTCTTTTGATAATCTTGAGAAAAGGGATGAAGTTTTTGATTATTCAATTTTTGTTTCTGCCTTTTTTGACAACCTTTATCAAGAGAAAGAAAAAGATATTATTTTAAAAGAAGATTTAAGAATTAAAAGTCTACTTTCTTCTATTAAAGTAAGAGAAAAAAGATTTTTTCTTTTACCTTATTTTGTCTTCGACAGTCTAGGTAAGAGTCTGACTCGCGTCTATGAGCAAAATATCAAACAAAGTTCTTCTTTTGAAAATTTAGTAATTTATTTGGGTAATCTTATTGGACCGAGAATAATTTTAAGCAACAGGGATGAATTATTAATGGTTCTGAAAAGTTTGGTTGAAGATAAAAAAACAGAGATACCTGTTATATCTTCTTGCCAAGTCAGGCCATCAAGAGTGGGTAGTGTTTCTCGCAAGATTGTTTCTCTTTTGTTTTCTAGTGATTTAAATTATTTTCGAATTATTGTTTCCAGTCCGCCTGTAGTCTTGAAGAAGTGGATAGGTGAAATGGAAAATGAATTTCAAGATCTTAGATATTCTTTTTCTTCAACAGGATTGAAAAAAGTTAACGGCGTTTTTGATAAGGAAATATTGATTGATGAAACTGTCGATTTTAAATTTTTGAAACAAACGATTAATTGGTTTAAGGATAATAAAGATATTTTTTATCTTGAGAGAGGTTATCTTAGTGGAGACTCTTCTGTCTATTTAAAGAATCAAGTTTTAGACAAAAAGAAAGACGTGGTTAGTTTGAAGATATCTGAAAATTTTCGGCCGAGAAAATTTTTGGATTTTCATTTTCCTATCCTGAATCTTGAAAAAATAAGAACATTTTTTAGTCAAAGGAAAACAAGATTGGGCGAGAAGATAAAAAAGACTCTTCTCAAGAAAAAAGAGGATAGGGCTTCATCTAAATTAAAACTGGCAGATAAAGCCCCACTTTTTAAAAAGAAAGAGTTTAATCTTTCCTTCATGCAAAAATATATAATTTTTTCTCTTTCAGCAATCTTAACTTTGCTTTTTGTTCCTACAATATCACTTTTTTTGAGTATAGCGTCTGTTTATTTTGGCCAAAGACTTTTAAAGAATGGTTCTTTTTCCTATGCTAAACACGCTTTTTCTTTTGAAAGGAAACTAGCTGATTTTTCTTTGTCCCAATTCTATTTTTATTCTGACACGCCTTTTATTGGGAGATTGTTTGTAGTTCCTGCAAAACTGGCAAGTATTTCTTCACAAATTTCTGAAATAGCACTGCTTGCAATCGATGGTGCTCAAAAAACCCTATCTCTGGTTGAAAAATCGTTTAATGGACAAGAAATTCCTTTGAATAGTTATTCCCAGGATTTAACTTTAAATTTTGATTCTATCTATCAAAAAGCATCATTTTTAGAAGGGCAGTTAAGGGAGATTAAAGACAGTTGGCCTTTTGCTTATCTTTCGCCATATATTGATAAGATCGACCTGCCGCGCCGCAGGGAAGAGATCCAAGCAGCAAAAGTTGCTTTTTCTCTTATTGGTAAAGTTTTGGGAGAAGATAGAGAGAAAATTTATTTGCTTCTTCTTCAGAACAATATGGAGCTAAGACCTACAGGCGGTTTTATTGGCTCATTCGCCATCGTTGGTTTTAATAAGGGGGCTATGACCAAATTTGAAGTCTATGATGTTTATGACGCTGATGGACAGTTAAAAGGATATGTTGAGCCGCCTTGGCAATTAAAAGAATATCTTAATCAACCGGCTTGGTATCTGCGTGATTCAAATTGGGATCCTGATTTTTCTAAATCTGCTCAAAAGGCTGAATGGTTTTTGGATAAATCTATGAACATTCAGGTTGATGGAGTGATTGCTGTGGACTTAGATTTTACTCGGGACTTGGTTGGCGCTTTTGGGTCAGTTTATGTGGCTGATTTTGATAAGAGAATAGATCCTAAAAATTTCTATGAAATTGTACAATATGAAGCCGAGAAGAATTTCTTTCCAGGTTCAAGACAGAAGGGAAATTTTCTTTTAGCTCTTTCAAGGACTATTTTTAACGATTTTAAGTCTGCTGATAAAAGGCAAATAGTTCAAATTCTAGAAACTTCTTATCAAAACTTAAACAAGCGGCATATTCAAGTCTTTCTTCATGAAGCTCGCCTTCAGGAGAAAATAGATAATCTTGGGTGGGGCGGGGCGATAAGAGAACCCGTCTGTTCTCTCGAGAATTGTCTTTCTGATTGGGCTTCTTTGATAGAAGCAAATTTGGGAGTTAATAAAGCTAACTATTTTATTGATCGTGATCTGAAGCTCAATGTTGATGTTAATCAAGAGACAATAAAGCGAAGTCTTGAGATTAGTTTTACCAACAAAGCCCAGACTTTTATGGGGGACAAGGGTAAATATAAAGCTTATGTAAGACTCCTTTTACCAATTGGTGTTGAGGTTAATAAGGTGGCACTTGGAGATCAGAACAATTTAGATACTGTTGATTTTAAAGAAGAATTCGTGGGTGGAAGAAAGGAAGTGGGTTTTCTTTTGGAATTAGGGCCATTGGAAAGCAAAAAAGTTGTTTTTGAGTGGAGCGGTGGCAAAGCCGTTGATCTGTCAAAAAATGGCGAATATAGATTCTATTTGCGTAAGCAAGCAGGTATAGATAGTTTTTCGTTTTCATTTGAGGTTAATTTTCCCTCTAATTTTGTAGTTGGCACAGATCGTCTTTTCCATTTGACTAAGAGGGGGAGTTTCACTTATAATGTGCAGAACTTAAGCGAAGATTTTGTAAGTCGCTTTTATTGGTAATATGAAAAATACTCTATCACTTAAAGTAGAAAAAAGGGATGTCTTGGGTAAGAAGGTAAAAAAGCTTCGTCGAGAAGGGCTTATCCCTGCGAATATTTATGGAAGAAAAGTAAAGTCTGAAGCAGTGAGTGTTCAGAAATCAGATTTTGATAAGGTTTTTAAAGAAGCAGGGGAAACTCAAATAGTCAACTTGGAATTGGGGAAAGAAAAAAGACCTGTTTTAATTCACAATATCCAAAAAGATCCTGTAACAGAAGATATAATTCATATTGATTTTCTTCAAGTTGATCTTAAGGAAAAAGTTACGGCTTCAATACCTGTGGTTGGAATTGGTGAATCGCCAGTTGAAAAACAAGGGTTGGGAACAGTGGTTTTTTATATTGATGAAATTGAGGTAGAAGCTTTGCCAACCGACTTGCCAGAAAAAATGGAAGTTGATTTATCTTCTCTTCAGGAGGTAGATCAGGCAATCTTAGTTAAGGATTTGACCTTTGATACTTCTAAGGTAGAAGTTAAAGCCAGTCCTGATGAGGTAGTAGTTAAAGTAGAGCCTGTTAAGGAGGAAGTAGTAGAAGAAGCCGCTCCTGTTGAAGAAGCTGCAACTGAAGAAGCCGAGCCTCAAAAAGAAGAAGCGCCTTCTTCTGAGGCGGAGGAAGAAAATAACAATAATTCATAGTTTTTAAAAATAGCTCCAAAAATTAGTGCTTGTAATTTGTTTTATTTTTGTGTTTTAATATAAATATGGATGAAAATCAGAATTTAGCAAGCTCTTCTGGTGGTGCAAATAATTCTATCCCTGAGTCTCTTGGTAAAGAAAACAATCAAAATGAGCCTTTTGTTTCCTCTAATCAAACGACTCAGCCAGTTGAAGTAAAAACAACCGCAGCTTCTCCGCAAGGTCAGCAACCAACACCTGTTCCGGTTGAAAATTTACAATCCGAGAATAAAGTTGGAGAGTCATTTGTTGCGGTTAATTATGTTTCTCAGCAAGCCAACGTTTCAGGAGATAACAATACTTTAGATAGAGATAAAAACCAGAAAATTATATTTACCCTAGCATTACTTCTGTTTGCAACCTCTGTTCTCGGACTAGGTCTTTATTTAATTAGTGGTTGGAAAAGTGGTAGGTTGAATTTAAAGAAGGCTGTTACTCCATCCCTTCAGACCAATCAGTCTGACGAAGCTGTTATTGTTCCCACACCCATTTCTTTTGAAAAATTAACTACTAATTGGGCTAGTTATCGAGGTGATTCTTTCATTGTAAAATATCCTCCCGATCTAATACCAACCAATAAGAGCGACTTGTTAGTTTTTAGCTTGGCAGGAGAAGATAATAAAACCATGCTTGAACTAAAAGTCTTGCCTGTCTTAAGCTCCGAAGATTTAATAGAGATCTTGGTAGAAGAGGCGAGTAAATTTAATCCTGTAATAACTTATGCAGATATCAAAAATTCGTTTGTTGATGAAAAAATTGGTTCTCGTGATTTGATATCTTACAATCCAAAAGTTGAAGGAGGCCCGGTGTTTTTTGTTTTTAAAGATCCAGATACTAATAAAAAAGTCCTTATTTTAGATTATTCAAGAGGAGAAGCTGGTTTTGAGAATTTAGTGCCTGGATTGACCTCGAGCTTCGAATTTCTGAATTCAACAAACACCCCTACTTCTACGCCTTCTGCCAAATTTAATGTTGGAGAATAATATTGGGTAAAAGAGTAAAAGTTAAAAGTTAAAAGAATTCGGACATCAGACGTCGGACATCAGACATCGGTCGTCGGATGTCGGACATCGGACATCGGCTATCGGCAATCAGCTATCAGACGTGAGCCGTCAGACGTCGGAGTTGGTCGAAGCTAGTCGGAGCTGATATCAAGTATCACGAAGCAGGTATCAAGTATGGTAAAAGAAACCCAAGTAGGAAGTAGGTAGAATGTAGTAAGTAGTAAGGTAAATTCAATTTCTAAACATTAATATCTAAATTCTAAACAAATTCCAAATTCCAAATCACAATATACAAACAAATTACAATACACAAATTACAAATTACAAGTAAATCAATATAATTTTAGGATTTTCTCCTTTGTTCTTTGTTCTTGCCTCAAGTTTTGACTTTTGAGTTTTAATTTTTGAGTTAAATTTTTGACTTAGATCAATCCTCACAAGCAAGTATAAGGAAAGGCTGCCGAAAGATTCTAACTTATAGTTTTGGCCATTCGGAGATTATTATCTTTTGTTTGGAAATTTTTAATTCTTGCCAGATGGCTTCTGTAATGAATGGCATAAAAGGGTGGAGAAGTCTAAGAGAAATCTCAAACGACTTTTGCAGAATAGGCAAGGCGTCTTTTCTGACTCTTGTCTTTTCTCCTTCTCTAATTTTTATTTTTTCAATATAAATGTCAGCCAAAATATGCCAGATAAATTGGTAAATTTCTTCAGCAGCCGAATTTAGCTGATAGTTATCTAGGTATTTGGTTGTTTTCTTTATTGTTTCATTTAGTTTTTTCCAAAGCCACAAGTCGTCTTTATTTTTTGTATCTAGTATGTTTTTTGGCCATTTTTTATTTTCTGAGACAAGATTTATAAAACGGGCAATATTCCAGACTTTATTAGCGAAGTTTCTTTGTCCTCTAATATTTTCTTCAGATAAAGAAATATCATTTTCTACTTTGGCTCCCCAAACCATAGCCATTCTTAAGGCATCGGTGCCGTATTTACTTGACATTTCAAGGGGGTTGATAACATTGCCTTTTGATTTTGAAATTTTCTGGCCTTGTTTATCTCTTACTAACCCATGGATTAAGACTTCTTTGAATGGCACTTCACTAGTGGCATAAAGCCCAAGCATTATCATCCTAATAACCCAGAAGGGAATAATATCATAGCCTGTTTCCATAAGTGATGTTGGGTAAAAGAAATTAAAGTCGGAGTATTCCTTTGATTTTGAATTAAGGGGTATTTCAAGATTTTCAATATTGCTACTTGCCAAAAGAGTTGCGTATGGCCATTGACCTGAGGAAAACCAAGTGTCAAAAGTGTCTTTGTCTTGAATAATATTTTTACTTTTACAAGAGGAACATTTTTCAGGTTTTCCTCCCTCTGTAACAGTCCAATTATGGCAATCGTTGCAATACCAAGCAGGAATTCTTATTCCCCAGACGATCTGTCTTGAAATATTCCAGTCTTTTAAGTTTTTAAGCCAGTGTATAGCTATTTTTTCATATTTTTTACTTGTAAAGGAAACTTTTTTCTCCTTGATTGCTTTGAGCGCCATTTCAGCAAGACTTTTGGTCTTGATAAACCATTGTTCGTAAGGTAAAGGTTCTATTAACCCTTTATCTTTATAGCAGATGGCTATTATGTGTTTTATTTTTTCTATTTTTTTGATTTTGCCTTTTTCTTTCAAGTCACTAACTACTTGATCTCGAGCTACTTCTGCTTTTAGCCCTATATATTTTTCAGGGGTGTTGATCATCTTGCCTTCGTAATTAATAACAAGGATGGTTTCAAGATTATGCTTTTGTCCAATTTCAAAATCTGTGGCATCATGGCCTGGAGTTATCTTTAATGCACCTGTGCCAAAATCAGGATCTACAAGTGAATCTGAAATAATGGGGATTTCCTTTTCAATTAGAGGAATAATAGCTTTTTTGCCGACTAAATTTTGGTAGCGTTTGTCTTTGGGATTAACAGCAACAGCAGCATCAGCAAATATAGTTTCAGGACGAGTGGTGGCAATGGTAATAGTTCCATAGTCGATGTAGTAAAGTTCATCTTCTTGTTCTTTGGTGTCTATTTCAAGTTGAGAGTAAGCTGTTCCACAGCGAGGGCAGAAGTTAACAATTCTATTACCCCGGTAAACAAGGCCATCATCGTAAAGTTTTTTAAATGTTTTATAGACAATTTTTACTATTTTGGGGTCAAGAGTAAACTTTTCTCTTGACCAGTCGCAAGAGGCGCCAAGCGACCTGATTTGACTTTCCATATTCACCTTATTTTTCTGAACGTAATCCCATATCATTTGGTAAAGCTCTTCTTGTTTAAAGTCGAGTCGGCTTTTTCCTTCTTCTTTGAGTTTTTTCTCAAAAACAAACTGTGTTTCAATTCCAGCATGATCAGCGCCAGGCAGCCAGAGTGTTGTTTCTCCTTTCATCCTGTGATAGCGTACCAAGATATCTTGGATGGCAATAAAGCGCGCATGACCTATATGAAGATCGGCATTGGCGTTAGGCGGCGGCATAATAATGGAGAATTGTTTTTTATTTTTTTGGGGTTTTGGGGTAAAAACACCAGAGGTTTCCCAAGATTTGTAAATCTTTTCTTCCCAAGCTTTGTGGTCCCAGACTTTGTCCATACGGCAATTATACCGTCTTTTTGGTTTAAAGTTAATATATTTTGCTTTCAGTCAATTTAAGCCTTGGTATTCTGTCTATTTTTTGAGGATTTACATTTTTAGCACTTCTTTCTTTGAGATTAATCGCAAGAGCAACCCCTATCATTGCTGCATTGTCACCGCAGTATTTTTTTTGAGGTGGAAAAATTAATTTTAAGTTGTTGCTTTTTGCTATTTTGCGCAGTTTTTTTCGAAGATTGTTGTTGGCGGCAACCCCGCCACCTACAAGAAAGCTTTTTGGTTTTTCTTTTTGGTTTTTAAGAATAAACAAAACTATCCTTTCAATATGATTGAAAGCTCTTTCCTGGTAAAAATAAGCAAGGCTTATGATATCTTCCTTTTTAAGCCTGCCTTTTTCTTTTTTTATTTTTTCAATTAGTCTAACAAGAGCAGTTTTTAAGCCCGAATAACTAAATTTCCTAAGTTTTTCTTGCCCAGCAAAAGGAAGGGGTAGGGGATTTTTGAGATTTTTATTGGCTTTGAATTCTTCAGCTATTTTTTCAAGAACGGGCCCACCGGGGTAGCCCAAACCCAGAGCACGCGCTCCTTTGTCAAGTGCTTCACCTAAAGCGTCATCGATTGTTTCAGCGATTATCTTATATTTTCCCGGTTTTTTGGTAAATATTAATTGTGTATTTCCCCCTGAGACGACTAATCCCAAAGCGGGAAAGTATTGTTTAATTTCCTCAAAGCTTTTTCCAATTAAGGGTGAGAGAAGATGTGCTTCAACATGATTGACAGCAAAAAGTGGTTTTTTAAATGTAAGAGACAATTCTTTTGCTTTTTGAATACCAACCTCAAGCGCGGGAGCAAGGCCTGGTCCTACAGTAACAGCAATAGCTGAAATATCATTTATTTCTAATTTTGCTTTTTTAAGCGTTTGATTTATAACAAAATCAATCCTTTCCTCATGTTTTCTTTTGGCAAGGGAAGGGTAGACTCCGCCAAACTTGGCGTGAAGAGAGGCTTGTGACCAGACCTTGCTCGCAATAACTTTGGTATCAAGAGTTATGGCGGCTGCAGTTTCATCGCAAGAGGTATCAATTGAGAGGATATATTTTTTCATTTATAGTATGCCCCAGAAAATTTTTCTTTGATTTTCTTTATTGGTACATTCTATCTTAACCCAGATTACAATTGCTTCTTCGTTATATTTGCGTATTATCTCTTCAACTTTATCTGCCCATTCAATGGCAATTACCGAGTGATCTGAAATTTTGTCTTTGAGTTTTACTTCTTCTATTTCGCTTGGCTCTATCATCCGCCAAGTATCAATGTGGACAAGAGAGACCTTTTCTTGGGTTTGATATTCAATTAATAGGTCATAAGTTGGAGAGACAATTTCCTCTTTTACCCCCAAAGCTTTTGCTAAACCTTTGGTAAATATTGTTTTTCCTGCTCCCATTTCTCCTTCCAAAGCAAAGATAATCGCTCTTTGCCCTTTGAATTTTTTGAATTTTGACCAGATTTCTTTTGCCAATTCTTCTGTTTCTTTCTCGCTTTTTGAAAGGAATTCTTTTTTGTCTTTAATTTCAATGTCTCCTTTTCTTAAGATCAAGGCGTCATCTCCTGTTGTATCAATTACAGTTGATGGCTTGTTGGGGGGCAGAGTTCCGGCGTCGATGATGATATCAATCAAGTGTTTTTGTTTCTCGCTTATATTTTCTAGAATGTCGCTTATTTTATAGGGTGTTTTTTTGTAGCTTGGGTTGGCTGAAGTTGCAGTAAGAGGCTTGCCATATTTTTTGATGACATCTATTACTAATTTGTAATCTGGGATTCTAATTCCTAAAGTTCCTGTTTCTGATTCAACTCCTTTTGCTACTTTACCTTTGCCTTTTGAAATAATGGTTAGTGGACCAGGCAGAAAATTTTGATAAAGATTCTTGGCGGTTTCATTAAGAAATGCATATTTTTCTGCCATTTTCCGGTCTGAGACAGCAACTGAATAGGGTTTGCTAAAAGGCCTTTTTTTGTATTGATTAAGCTTTTCTACTGCCTTGGGGTTGGTTGCATCAACGAAAGTGCCATAAACAGTTTCAGTGGGCATAATCACAAGGCCACCCTTTTTTAATGTTTGGCAAATCTCGTTTATACTGGCTTTTTCAATTTGAATTATTTTCATTTTCTTTTTTGTCTGATTTGATTGAAAGAAAAATTACGATAGTAGCTATGCCCAGAAACAACCAAGATAAAACCCCGGCTTTACTTAAGAGGTTTTCTAGTTTTCCTCTTTCACTACCTCCCAAAAAACCAATAAAAACCATTAAAGACACCCAGGTTAAAGATGCTGTACCTGAATAAACAAGAAAGCGAAACAAGGGATATTTTTCAACGCCAGCAACATAAGCTGACCAGAAGCGTGTTAAGTTGGCAAGCATGGACGAAGTTAAAATTACCGGCCCGTTTTTATCAAGCATTCTTTTTGCTCTTTGTGCGTTTTTTTCTTGTTTTAATTTTTTAACCAGCCACATTCCTGTTCTTTTTCCTAGTATGTATGCCCCAATAAGTGAAAACCAGGCTCCCAGCCAACCGCTTATTAGAACAGCAACAAGAGCTCCTGTTTTGTTGTAAGCAAAAAAACCACCTACTGCTAAAATTAGCCCTCCTGGAATTGTCCAGCCAAAGGGGGTTATTTCAATCAAGCTTGAAAAAAAGACAATAAGGTAACCAAATTGGTCGAACAGGGTTTCGATTTTGGTGATAATAGCTAGAGTATCCATATTTGTGGAATTATATCTAAACTACAGTTTTAACTCAAAAAAAAATCATTGTGTTGGTCCTATGCCTCTTAAGAACTTTGCCTGCCAAGGCCGGTAGTTTGAATAAAATCTCTTGCTAAAAATTTCCTGATTATCTCTTGTGACTTTGTAGTCAAACCAAACTTTTGCCCCCCATGCTTTCCAATCAATTTGCTTGATTTTGCCGCTTGGAAGAGTTGGGTCGTCAATGTAAAGATCTTCAGGGGGTGGGGTAGTACCTGAAATTACTGGCTTTGAAATATAAACCTCTCTATTGTCCTTGGTGCCATAGATTTCAAAGACTAAGGTTTTATTATTTCCGTCAAATTTTGTTTGGATTAATAAATGGCCAGGTGTGTCATTTTTAAATTTAAGGTCTGGTGATGGTGAGAAAACAGTCGCATCAAAACCAGGTGGCGAATCCTGTTCATAGTAACCTACACGATAAGCATGAGCTTGCCTTTCCAAGATTGGGAGGCCGGTATTAAGAGCAGCTCGAAATAAGGTGGTTGAAACCTGACAAACTCCTCCACCGTCGCCCAAAACTGTTTGCCCCTCCTTGATAATATAAGCTTGCTCATAACCAGTTTCTTTTGATACTTCACCTAGAATTTGGTTAAAAGAAAAAATTTCTTCGGGCTTAACCAAAATTCCATTAAATTTTGAGGCAGCTAGTTTTATGTTGTGTATTCTTGAGGGTATTGATCCTACAAATTTTGACTTGCCCAAGCCAACAAGCTCTTTAATTCCCAAAGAGTTAACATCCTCTGTTTTGTAATCAGGTGGTGTTCTTTTAACAGGGGGAGTGATAGTAATCGTCTTCTGGTCGCTGTTTTCCAGGATTTCAAAAGAAGATATTAAATTAGCGGCAAAATCCTCCTGATTTACAACTATTCCATCTTCTGCTGGTTTAAATTCTTTAACAACACCATTCTCAAAATTAAATATTGGATTTTGTGGAGGTCTTTCAATTTTGGTTGATATTACGCTTGACAGTTCTTGAATTTTATCTTTTTGGTATCCGTCAAAATAGTCGGTTAAGCCGATAATTTCTTTATCTTGAATTTCTTGTTGAAAATTTTCAAATGAAACAACTATTTTTTTATTGAGTAATTTATTTACTCTCTCCTCATATTTTTTAATCTCAATATCGTCTAAAACATAATCATCGGAAACAGTCTTTAAAGTTATCGGCGAGGAGTCAAAGTTTTTTATCTTTTCTTTTATTTGATTTTCTAAATCTTCCTTTTTTATGATTACACCAACGCTGCCGTTTATGATTTTAATCTTGCCGTTTTCTAATATTGCTTGAGGTTTTTGTCCTTTTTCTTCAGTTTTGATAGCAATTTCTTCAATTATTTTTTCTAATTTTTCTTTATCATAGTTAAAAATTGGAGTAACAAGAGTCTTTTGATAAATACTTTTTAAATTCTCGAGCGGTTTTTCTTCTTTCTTAAAATAAGCAGTTTTAGCAGTTTCTTCAAAATCGTATTTTAATTCAAAATCTTCTGGTTTGATCTTTATCTCTTGATTTTTGTTGATTTTTGATTAAGATGGTAATCTCCTCTGGTATTTTAACTTCCTGAAATAGTCTTTTTTGCGCTTCCTCTTCAGTTAATCCTCCAATACTGATATTATTAACATAGGTATTGGGGAGAATTCTTTCAAAGAAGACAAAATAGAAAAAAAGAACAGGAGAAAGAACAATTAACAAGGGGGGCAAAGCAATTTTTAATGTTTTTTTGAGTATCTCTTTGTTTAAGTAATTCATATTGCGTTTGTCTAATTATAAACTAAATTTAACTTAACGACAGAAATTGGTTAGAATAAGAGTGACTGTATAATAAAAGGTAATTTATGTTTTAAGTTAAAAATGAATCAAAATAATAACAACAACCAAAGTCAAGTTCAAGACCAGGTAGAAAGTTCTCTACCTCAGACTCAGGATTTGCCGCCTATTGTCAATCCTTTGAATAATATAAACGAACCACCTGTATCAGCTGGCGTTAGTGGCGAAACTTCCTCGCTTTATGTTAATTCTTCTCAATCAAATCCTGTTGTCCCTCCTCAAAATTTAGAAAGTCAAGGCCAGCCTGTTGCCAATCCTTTTGTTGTTTCAACACCTGATAATTCCACCAGTCAAAACGAGACACTTAATGTTTCTGAAATGAAGCCGGAATCTCAGCCAATTAGTGCTCAGTCCAATCCTGTTCTGCCACCTAAACCTGCTAAAAAATTTCCCCTTCGCCTTATTTTAATCTTGCTTTTGGTTGTGGCAGTTGTAGTTGGTTTAATCTTTGCAGCAGGTAAATTTTTGGGTAAAAAGACAGTTGAGACGAAAACTATAACCTGGTGGAATCTTTGGGAAGATGATTCGATTATTAAACCTCTAATTCAAGAATATGAGGCAAAAAACCCAAATGTGAAGATTAATTATGTCAAACAGTCGCCTCAAGATTATCGCGAGAGATTAGCGAGTGCTCTTGCCAAAGGAGAAGGGCCTGATATTTTTGCCTTTCATAATACTTGGGTCCCTCTTTTGGCGCGTGATCTTGATAGCGTTCCACCTCAAGTTATGAGCTCTGCTGATATGGCTCAAAACTATTATTATGTAATTTCAGCAGACTTGACTTCCCAAGGGAGAATTTTGGGAATACCTTTGGGTTATGATGCTTTGACACTATTTGTAAATGAAGATCTTTTTAAAGAAGCAGGGCTTAATCCTCCGACAACTTGGGTTGAATTGCGCGATGACGCCAAACTTTTAACCAAAGTTGTGGATGGAAAAATAGTCCAGTCAGGAGTAGCTTTGGGCAGAACAGAAAATGTAGATCATTGGCAGGAAATCTTGGCCTTGATGATGATTCAAAATGGAATTAACTTTACTAACCCCGATCCTTCTTTGTTGGAAAATTCTTTGTTATTTTTTAACATTTTTTCCAAAAGCGATAAAGTTTGGGATGAAACATTACCTTCCTCAACAGAAGCTTTTGCCGCAGGAAAACTTGCGATGTATTTTGGTCCTTCATGGCGCGCTTTTAACATCAAGGAAATAAATCCAAATTTGAATTTCAGAACTGTCCCCTTGCCTCAGATCCCAAAAGAGAATCCTGACGAACCCGATATTAGCTACGCTACTTATTGGTCTCAAGGAGTTTGGATTAAAAGCAAAAATAAAGATTTGGCTTGGGATTTTTTGAAATTTATTTCTTCTCGCGATTCGCTTGAGAAAATGTTTAAACAAGCATCACTTGTGCGAGGTTTTGGTGAGATTTATCCGAGGAGCGATATGGCCAATCTCCTTCTTGACCATCCAATTTTAGGCTCAGTTGTTAAACTTGCGCCCAATGCTAAAAGTTGGTATTTGGCTTCAAGGGCTTTTGATGGACCAACAGGAATAAATTCTCAATTGAGTAAATATTTTGAGGATGCAATTAATGCCTTAAACGACAATCAGGATTTAAAAAGGACAGTTGAGACCTTGGTTCAGGGAATAAAACAGGTTTTAACTCAGTATGGTTTAGCTAAATAATTTGTGTTAATTTCTTCAAGTAAATTGTCTTTACAGGATAAATTTACAATTTTCTATCATTCTCTTTTTTCTTTTCCTTTAAGAAGGAAGGAGTTGAAGAGATGGCAGCCTGGGAAGGCAATAAAATTTGGTTTCAAAAAGGCCCCTTTAATATCTTCAAGTGATGGTTTTTATTTTATAAAAGGAGGGGAAAAACAAGTAGAAGAAAGATTAAAAAGAGAAGAATTTTCAAAAAAGAAGATTAAAATCGCCAAAAAAAATAGCGAGGTATTAAAATTTTTACCTTTTATTAAATTTATTGGAATTACAGGTTCTTTGGCAATGGGGAATGCTGATTTTTATTCAGATATTGATCTTTTAATCATTACCAAGAAGAGGACTCTTTGGACAACCCGCCTTCTTGTTCTTCTTTTTTTAAAGTTTAAAAAAATTTCGGTCAGAAGATTTTTGGATAAAAAAGTAAAAGACAAGTTGTGCCTAAATATGTGGCTTGATGAGGAGGATCTTGAATGGCGTGACCGAAACCTCTTTTCTGCTCATGAGATAGCGCAGATTGTTCCTATTTTTAATAGAGAAAAGACTTATGAGCGTTTCATTTTTTTAAACTCTTGGATTTTTGATTTTTGGCCAAACGCGATTTCAAATAAGGGGAAATTCTTTAAAAATTACAATCCGAATAAAGAAGAAAGCTTTTTGAGTAGATTGATTTATTTTTGTGTATCTAATTTTATTGAGCCCCTGGCTTATTTTTTAGAGAAGCTATATATGAGAGGGAAAATTACAAGGGAAATTGTATCAAGAAAAAGAGCGATCTTTCATCCAGTTGATTGGAACAAAAAGGTGATGAGGGAACTTAAAAGAAGGGGAGTGGCTGTTGGTTAACTTAAAACTTAAAACTCAAAAGTCAAAAATCAGATTATAGAATTTTGATTTATGATTTAGGAATAATGAACTTAGTATTATGAATTATGGGGGTAATGCATTTTCATGCATAATACATAATACAAGATACAAGATACTAAACACTATCTTCCGATTAGCTTTGACAAAATTCCTCTTGACAAGAAAAAATGATTTTTTATAATAGCACTTGAGTCTTAGCAATGCTAAAGCTTGATTGCTAAATTGACTCTTGACAAGAAATTCTTTTTAAATAAAATCAATCTTAGCCTATGAAAAAGGAAAACAAAAAAATCAACCTCAAACCAACTGCTGGCTATGTCTTAATTGAGCCGGCAGAAGCTACAAGAAAAACTGATTCTGGTATTTATCTTCCTGAAACCTCAGAGGAAAAGCCTCAAAAAGGCACTGTTTTGGCGGTCGGTGAGCCTGAGATGACTGATTCCGGCAAGTTAAGAAAAAGCCCTGCTAAAAAGGGTGATGTTGTAATTTACAAAAAATGGGGCGGAAACGAGGTTAAAATTGACGGCAAGGAATATCTTTTTGTTAAATTTGAGGATATCTTGGCAATTGTAGACTAATATGGCAAAGCAACTTAAATTTTCAGATGAAGCAAGAACAGCCCTTTTAAGGGGGATTGATATTGTGGCCAAAGCTGTGGTTACAACGCTTGGCCCCAAGGGTAGAAATGTGGCTTTGGATAAAAAGTGGGGCGCTCCAAATGTGGTTCATGACGGAGTCACTGTTGCCAAAGATATTGAACTTAAAGACCCATTTGAGAATATGGGAGCTCAGCTTGTCAAAGAAGCAGCTGATAAGACAAATGATGTAGCAGGAGATGGAACTACAACTGCCACTCTTTTAACTCGCGAAATTGCAGCTTTGGGTATGAAGCATGTAACAGCAGGCGCAAACCCAATGATTGTCAAAAAAGGAATTGAGAAGGCGGTTTCAGTTGTAGTTAGTGAACTTAAAAGAATTGCCAAACCTATTAAAAATAAAGAAGAAATTACGCAAGTAGCCACAATTTCAGCAGGGGATGAAACAATCGGCGCAAAAATAGCCGAGGCTTTAAACGGCAAAGATCGTGTTGTCACAGTTGAAGAGGGTAAAAGCCTTGAGCTTGAGATTGAATATAAAGAAGGTATGGAATTTGACCACGGTTATGTTTCCCCTTACTTTGTGACAAATACTGAAAAGATGGAGGCCGAAGTTGAAGACGCCTATATTCTTTTGACTGATAAAAAGATTTCTTCAATTCAAGAGCTTTTGCCTTTTCTTGAAAAGTTTATCAAGGTGAGCAAGAACTTGGTAATTATCGCTGATGAAATTGAAGGCGAAGCTCTTGCAACTTTGGTGGTCAATAAATTAAAGGGTACTTTCAATGTTTTGGCGGTTAAGGCTCCCGGATTTGGTGACAGAAGAAAAGAAATGCTTGAGGATATTGCCGTTTTGACAGGCGGGACTGTCATTTCAGAGGATACTGGTCGCACTCTTGAATCAATTGAAGTTGAGGATTTGGGCCGCGCTGATAAAATCTGGGCCGATAAAGACAACACAAGAATTATTGGCGGACAGGGTTCAAAGGAGGCAATTGAAAAGCGAATTGCTCTACTTAAGCGCCAGATTGAAGAAACTGATTCTGATTTTGACCGCGAGAAGCTTGAAGAAAGGTTGGCTAAGCTTTCAGGAGGTGTAGCCCAGATTAATGTAGGTGCTGCAACTGAGGTTGAATTAAATGAGAAGAAAGAAAGAGTAAAGGATGCAGTTGAAGCGACTAAAGCTGCAATTGAAGAAGGGGTTTTGCCAGGCGGTGGAATTGCTCTTCTTAAAGCAAGAGAAGTCTTAAAGAAAGTGCTTGCTGAGGAAATGCCTGAAGATGAGAAGATTGGTGTAAAAATTGTCTTTTCAGCTTTGGAGCAGCCTGTTAGGTACTTGGCGCGAAACTCAGGAGAAGATGATGGCTATGTAGTCAAAAAGATTGAGGAATCAAAAGATAGCGATTATGGTTACAATTCTTTGACAGGTGAATTTGGTTCAATGATTAAGTTTGGTATTCTTGATCCCTTGAAAGTAACTCGTTCTGCTCTGCAGAATGCAGCTTCTGTGGCTATGATGGTTCTAACAACCGAAGCTTTGGTGACAGATATTCCTGAGGAAAAGAAAGAGGCGGCTCCAAACCCCGGACTTGATTATTAATTTTTAGGCAAAACAAGAAGAGGATCAAAAGGAACTCCGTCTTTTCTTATTTCAAAATGCAAATGGTCTCCAGTTGCGCGCCCTGACTTTCCCATTTCTCCAATTTTGGTGTCTTGAGTGACAAAATCTCCCTTTTTGACTAAGATTTTAGAAAGATGGGCGTAAAGAGAAGTAATGCCATTGCCGTGGTTTATTAAAATGGCATTGCCATAGCCGTAATTTGAGAAGTTAATTTCGGCAACGCTTCCTGCCATAAAAGGATAAATGGTATCACCAGTTGTTCCATCAAGGTCAAGACCTGGGTGATAAAACCTGAACTTTTGTGTAATTTTTACTTCATCTGTTGGATAGCGCACGCCTTTTTGTGTGGTTACTTCTATATTTTGGACTGAGACAATAATATTTTCCGGCTTTATTTCTTCAGGGTTAATAGCGCCTGTTTGAGGCAAAATAGATGAGGCTATAAGAACAATAGGCATATTAAGGCCGACTATTTTTCTTAATCTTTTGTTTTCAAAGATAAACCTAAAGTAGCGAGAAAATTTTGAACCTTTGCGAATATTTTGAACTTCCTCAAGGCTGGGTAAAAATGGCTCAATAGAGTCCGCACGCCTTTTAACTAGTTTTAGGTGAAGGCGTTTGCCAAAAGGCAGGTTGAAAGAAATTTGTATCATAAAGCCTTATTTGGCTTTTGAGGGCATTAAAAAAGCTCGCCATATTTGCGAGCTGAAGCTATTATAGCTTATGGAAAGGGCAAAGTCAAATTCAGACATCGGACATCGGATATCGGATGTCAGCTATCAGCTATCGGACATCGGACATCGGCTATCGGGATTTAGTCGAAGCTAACCGGAAGATAGTGTTTAGTATCTTGTATCTTGTATTATGTATTATGCATGAAAATGCATTACCCCCATAATTCATAATACTAAGTTCATTATTCCTAAATCATAAATCCAAATTCTATAATCTAATTTTTGACTTTTAAGTTTTAATTTAATTTGTTATATAATCATTTGCTATGCGTTTAAACAAAGCTTTGATAACCATCTTTCTCATTGTTTTTATTGATCTTTTGGGTTTTGGAATTATATTACCTCTTCTTCCTTTCATAGCACAAAAATATCAGGCAAATGCCGCTCAAATTGGTCTTTTGACCGCTACTTATTCTTTTTTTCAACTTCTTGCAGCTCCTGTTTTGGGACGTCTTTCTGATCGTTTTGGCCGCAAGAAAATTTTAATTTTATCTCAGCTTGGAAGCGCTTTGGGTTTTATTATCTTAGCCTTTGCTAATAGTTTACCTCTTCTTTTTTTATCCCGAATTATTGATGGTTTAACGGGTGGTAATATTTCAATCGCGCAAGCTTATATTGCTGATGTGACAGATAAGAAAAATAGAGCTAGGGGAATGGGGTTGATTGGAGCTGCGTTTGGGCTTGGTTTTATTTTTGGTCCTGCTTTAGGTGGTGCTCTTTCAAAAATTTCTTATTCAACTCCTGCTCTTGTCGCCGCTTTTGTTTCTTTTTTGACCGTTTTAACAACAATATTGTTCTTGAAAGAAACAGTTAATACAAAGAAAGCTTTAGAAAGTCCTAAGACAGAGTTTAGTTTTAAGGAACTAAAAATAGTTTTATTAATCCCCAATCTATCATTTTTAATTATAATTTTTTTCCTTATTAACCTTGCTTTTTCTTTGACTCAAGGAAATTTAGCTTTGTGGACTGAAAAGACTTTTGGTTATGACCCTTCCAAGAATGGTTTTATTTTCGCTTATGTTGGCGTTTTGGCTGTTTTAGTTCAAGTTGTTGTTTTACCTTTTTTGCTTAAAAAACTTAATGAAAATATCATCTTAAAGATAGCGTCTTTTAATCTTTTCTTGAGTTTTTTTCTAATCTTCTTATCAAAAAATGAGCCTATTTTTTATCTTGCTTTAACTTTTATGCCTTTAGGTAATGGTCTTGCCAATCCATCAATTCAGTCTATTGCTTCAAAAGATGTTCCCAAAGAAGAATATGGCGGAACTTTGGGTTTATTGCAATCAGCAGGTTCTATGGGAAGAATTTTAGGCCCTATCATTGGTGGTGAGCTTTTTTACCTTTTTAATAAAGACTTGCCGTTTTTATTTGCCTCAATTATTTTGTTTTTGGTCTTTTTGGCAAATTTGGTTTACAAAACCGAGTCTAAAGCTAAAAATTGAAAATACTCCAGATTTCAGCTATCAGCTATCGGACGTTGGACATTAGTTATCGGAGCTAGCCAAAAGCTAGTAATTAGTAGAAAGTAGAATGTAGTAAGTAGAAAGCAAAATTGATAAATAGTTAAAAGTTCAAAATTAAAAGTTCAAAGTTGGAATTTTTTTGTTTGTGATTTGGAATTTGGAGCTTGTGATTTGTTTATTGTAATTTGTTTGTTTACTGGAGCTTGTGATTTGGAATTTTCATATTGTTTGTGATTTGTAATTTGTGATTTGGAACTTGTATATTGGAATTTGGATCTTGTAATTTTACTCTTTGTTCTAGTTCTAAGTTAATTTGTTAATTTGTTAACTGTTAATTGTTATATTGTAATTTTTTGTTTCTTGGAGCTTGGAATTTGTGATTTTTAATTTGTTTGTATATTGTAATTTGGAGCTTGTGATTTGCAATATGTGCTTGGTGGTAAATTTCAGGTTAAGGAGGTAAAATACGTATAAATTGTTGAGTCAATGCCTTACTATGAGTAACTTTATAACAAACAGTGGCTCTAAAGATTTGAAAGAGAGACTGATCGAGTTAATAAAAAGTAGTGAGGAGCTGAAATTTTTAGTTGGTTTTTTTTATTTTTCTGGAATCAGAGAGCTTTATGAAGGATTGAAGGACAATCCCAATGTTATTTTAAAAGTACTAGTTGGTTTAGATGTTGATAGGTTAAATTTTGGACTGATTGAATTTGCTGAGCAGGAGAATTTGTCCGATGAAGAAAAGACGGATAAATTTTTTGAATCAATCAAAAAATCTTTAAATAGTGAAAATTTTGACACTAAAGAATTTTATGAACAAGTTAAATTCTTCATTGAACTTATAAGAAAAGATAGACTCATTATTAGAAAGACTTATGATCCAAATCATTCAAAGCTGTACATTTTTAAACTGGAGAAAGGACAGATTGGTAGGAATACTCTTTTTATTACAGGCAGTAGTAATCTTACAAAGCCTGGTTTGACAACACAAGACGAGTTTAATGTTGAGATTAGTGATTATGGTTTTGAAGATGCTGAGAACTACTTTGATAATTTGTGGTACAAGCCTGCTGTTGTTATTACAGAAGATAAGATTATTAAGGAAAGGCTAATCGAGGTGATTGAAAAAGAAACTTTGGTTAAGGACGTTTCTCCTTTTGGAGCTTTCTGTTTAGTTTTAAAAACATATCTAGACTCGTTTGAACAAAAAGAAATTGGTGAATCCTTAATAAAATTGATGGAAGAAAATGGATATAAGCCCTATCAATATCAATTGGATGCGGTAAAGCAAGCTTTAGCAATCATAGAGAATAACAACGGGGTGATTATTGCCGATGTGGTTGGTTTAGGAAAAACTATTGTTGCTTGTGCAATTGCAAAGCAATTGAAAAAGAGAGGGGTAATTATTTGTCCACCTGGTATTATGGGTGATCCGAGAAAAAAAGATGCTGGTTGGAATATGTACAAGGAACAATTTGGTCTTTATGATTGGGAAGTGTGGTCATTGGGTGATTTAGAAAAGCTTCAAGAAGTCGTAAAAACGAGAGCCAAAGATATTGAAATAGTAATTGTAGATGAGGCTCACCGTTTCAGAAACCAGGACACTAAAGATTATGAATTACTCAAAAATATTTGCAGGAATAAGCAGGTTATTTTGCTAACTGCTACTCCTTTTAACAACCGCCCGGGCGACATTCTTTCGCTTCTCAAGTTATTTATTATACCCAAAAAATCTTCAATCACATTAGAAAATAATCTAGTTGATCAATTTAAAAGCTTTAAGGGTGCGTTTGATAGGCTTAGTTACATCACAAAATATCGAAATTCTCCTGACAACACTAAAAGAAATAAAGCTATAAATTATTATAAGACATTCTTTGGAGAAAATAATATTGATTTAAAAAAAGTTAAGGCGAGGACAAAATATTTAGCAAAGCAAATCAGGAATGTTATTGAACCGGTTACCATCAGGCGTAACCGCCTTGATTTGCAAAACAATCCTTACTATAGAGACGAAGTTAAAGAACTTTCTCAAGTTGTTGACCCCAAAGAATGGTTCTATGAATTGACAAAAGAGCAATTGGATTTTTATACAAGGGTTATTCAAGATTATTTTGCCGATCCTGAAAACGGTGGAAGATTTAAAGGCGCGATTTATAGACCCTTTGAATATGAACAGGGCATTAAAGAGGAGATGACTTTAGAAGAAAACCGCCAATTTCTTCAGCAAAGAAACTTATACGACTTTATGAGGCGATTGCTCGTTAAGCGTTTTGAAAGCTCATTTGGTTCATTTGAACAAAGTATTAAAAACTTTGAAAGAATAACATTAGATTGTAAAAAGTTTATTGAAAAAACTGGCGAACATATTCTTGATAGGCAGTTAATAGAAAAATTGGCAGATAAAATTGATATCCTAGATGAAAGTGAGATTGAAAAATATCTCCTTGAATATGAAGAAAAGATTAAAAATGGTGAATATCCCAAGACGCACAAAAGGTATAAAATAGATAATTTTCAGTATAGAGAAGAGTTCTTGAGAGATATTGATTCTGATTTGCAACTATTTGGTGAAATATTAAAAGAGCTTGAAAAATTAGAATTAATAAAAAACGACCCAAAGACAAATTGCCTTATTGCACATCTTAAAGAAGAATTATCCCAAAAACCCAAAAAAGGAGAACCTAAATTAAAAATAGTGATTTTCTCGGAGTATGTTGATACAGTAAAATATCTTGAAAAATCCTTAGAAAAAACATTTCAGAACAGATTGCTGGTAGTGGCGGGAGATTTGTCATCTTCGAAAATTAATCAGATTAATAAGAATTTTGATGCCTCATACAATGAGCAAGACGACGACTTTGATATTTTGCTTACCTCTGACAAAATCTCGGAAGGTTTCAACTTAAATAGGGCAGGGATGGTTATTAATTATGACATTCCTTGGAATCCAGTTCGTGTGATTCAACGGCTTGGACGTATTAATCGTATCAGTAGGAAAGTTTTTGATGAACTTTATATTGTAAATTTTTTCCCCACTGAAAAAGGTGCTGGATTAGTGAAATCACGCGAAATAGCTGCCAGTAAAATGTTTTTAATTCATAATGTGCTGGGGGAAGACGCTAAAATTTTTGATGTTGATGAAGAACCAACCCCGGCTGGATTATTTAAACGTATTCAGCAAAATCCTGACAAACAAGAGGAAGAAAGTTTTTACACTAAGGCGTTGAAACACTATCTTCAAATCAAAAAAGAATATCCGGAGATTGTTGCTAATATAGATAATTATCCGCCCCGCGTTAAAGTTGCGAAAAATTACACGGAAAATGAACTTCTGGTATTTTTCAAAAAAAGACGACTGTATGTAATTGGTGCCAAAACTAACGCAGAAAACATTGAGCCATATCAGGCTAGTTTGGAAGATGTTTTTGAAAAGATTATTTGTAGCCCAGATGAAAAGCCACAGCATTGGGATACTGATCAATTTTGGAAAACATATGACGCAATTCAATCTTATAAGGATTTTCGTTTAGGACCGGAAAGTGATCAAAGCCTAGAAACAAAAGCTCGCTTGAATCTTGATTTTTTGATTAGCAATAAAGAAGAATCTCTTTGGCCATATAAAAATTTCTTGCGGATGTTGAAAGAGGATATTTTATCATTCGGAACATTGCCAGATTACACCCTACGTCGTATTGCTGGGTTCAAGGTAGATAAAATTGATGAGATTGAACAACTCAAAAACGAATTGGGAGAAGATTATTTAACAAAAGAAAAGAATCGTCAAAAAGAAGAGAGGAAAGAAATTATTATTGCCATTGAGAATAAAAAAGTATGAGTGAAGCAAGGCAAAAATTAGAATCAATTATTCAAGAATTTTCTGTTGAAAAATTTACTCATTTTTTTCGCGAGAAAAGTAGACGATATAGAGTAATCAATGAAAGCTATAACAGGTTTAATGATGACAATTTTAAAGATGGATTGAAGTTGGGTGAAATTGATTTTGAAGACGGAAAGCTTCTAGTTTGCGCTTTTGAGGTTACTAAAGATCTTTCAGAGCGAAGGGGGCAAAAAAACCCAATATGAGAAAGCCAAAAGTGTTTTAAAATCTTCGGAAAACCAAGCTTATTCGGCTGGCATTTTTATCTTTTACGATTCCAATGGCAATTTTCGTTTTTCCTTGATTTATGACATTCCCAAAGCCAATGGAAGAAGAGATTGGAATAATTATAGAAGGTTTACATATTTTGTCAGCTCAGATCCAAAAATTACAAACAAGACATTTCTAAAACAAATTGGTGATGGTGATTTTTCGTTTTTAGAAAAAGTTAAGGAGGCGTTTTCTGTTGAGCCTGTCACAAAGCAATTCTATCAAGAAATTTCTAACTGGTATTTCTGGGCAGTAAAGAATGTTAGATTCCCTGATGATATAGAAAAAGAACCTAACGGTAGAAATATGGCAGTTATAAGGCTTATTACAAGGATTATTTTTATATGGTTTATGAAGGAGCGCAAGCTTACCCCTAATGAATTGTTTGATGAGAAAAATCTAATCGACATTTTAGAAGATTTTCATCCTTCTAAGGATAACTATTACAAAGCCATTTTACAAAACCTATTTTTTGCAACTTTAAATACAAGGCAGGACGAACGCAGATTCAGAAGTGATAAGAGAGGATACAAAGGATACAATACTGATTTTGGAAATCATAATGTTTATCGCTATGAGTATTTATTTAAAAATAGTGAAGAGGCAATTGAAAAATATTTTTTGCCCATTCCATTTTTAAATGGTGGTTTATTTGAATGCCTTGACTATAAGTCAAAAAACAAAGAAGAAAGAAAATATATTGATGGTTTCACAGATTTAAAAAAGTATCAACCACAGGTTCCAAATTATTTATTTTTTGCTGAAGAAGAAATTACTGATTTATCCAAAGATTATGACGATGCCAAATATGAAAAAACAAAAGTCAAAGGATTAATTAAAACCTTATCCCAGTATAATTTTACAATTGATGAAAACGAGCCAGATGATATTGAAATTGCATTAGACCCAGAACTTTTAGGAAAAGTATTTGAAAACCTTCTTGCATCATATAACCCAGAAACAGCAACAACAGCAAGAAAAGCAACAGGAAGTTATTACACCCCAAGAGAGATTGTGGATTATATGGTAGATGAGAGTTTAAAAGAGTATTTTAAAACCCATATTCCAGAAATAGAAGAGGAAAAGTTAAATAAACTTTTTGCAAAAGAAGATAGTACCAATCCATTTGATATAGAGACAACCATTAAACTTATCAATCTAATTGACGCTTTAAGGATTGTTGACCCAGCAGTAGGTAGTGGTGCTTTTCCAATGCGAGTTTTAAGTAGGCTTGTTTCCTTGCTTCATAAATTAGACCCTGATAATTCGCAATGGAAAAAGATTCAGATAGATGCAATTTTGAAAAGTGTAAAAGACCCGATTTTACAGAAAGAACTCATAAATCAGGTTGAGAAAAGATTTAAAGAAAAAAATCCAGATTATGGAAGAAAACTTTATCTTATTGAAAAATGTATTTATGGTGTAGATATTCAGCAAATTGCAGTTGAAATCGCAAAATTAAGATTTTTCATCTCTCTACTTGTAGATGAAAGAATTGATTTTGACAAAAAGGACGAAAACTATGGGATTGAACCATTGCCAAATCTTGATTTTAAAATAATGCAAGGGAATAGCCTCATATCTTCATTTTATGAAATATATTTTAAACAAGAGCCAGAATCAAAAAATATGCTATTTGAGTTGGACGAAAGACCCAAGCCACCAATATCAGAATTTGAAGAATTAAAGAGCCAGTATCAAAATGAACCTGATGTTTTCAAAAAGCAAGATTTGAGGAAAAAGATTGATGAAAAAATAGTTCAAATATTTGAAGAAAAATTAAATGAGCATTTGCCAGAAATAAAACAAATAGAAGAAAAGGCGAGCCAATTACCCAAAAGGGAGGATAAAGATAGATATATAAGAGAAGAGAAAGAAAAACTATTTAAAAAACTGGGTTTTGATTTAGAAAAAGCAAAAGAAGACTTAATTGCATACACTGAGGGCAGAAAAGAAAAGAACTTATTTTTTTGGGATATTTATTTCGCCGAGGTCTTTGCTGAAAAAGGTGGCTTTGACATAGTGATAGGGAATCCACCGTATGGAAATATCTTAGATAAAGATATCAATAAAAATACTAAAAAATTTGTTGAAAAAAATTTTAAATATTCAACACCTTCTGATATTTCAAGCCCTTTTATTGAAACGGGTTTTAATTTGTTGAAAGAGAAAGGCAATTTAGTATTCATAATTACATATGCTATTACTTTCAATAAAGATTTTTCCAAAAGTAGAGAGCTATTATCAAAGAATTTTGAAAGGGTTTTAATTTATACTTTTGACAGAGATAGATGTAGAACATTTAAAAGCATGACTCAAAGCGTTTCAATCTTAAAATGTTTTAATAAAAATGCTCCCGTTAAGGAGGGGATATACACGAGCAGGATGTTTAGAGAAACTCCAGATATAAACAGTATAGAAGTAACTAATTGCAATGGATACCTTTTACCAAAAAATTCAAATTATTCACAAAGCCACCGCCTTCCTAAAATCGGAGAGAAAATAAACAGACAAATTTTAGAAAAACTGTTTCAATTCAATCATAATGGTGAGAGTGTAATCAAAAACAAAGATTCTAAAATATGGATAAGAACAAGCGGTAATTATTGGTATAATGCATTTGATAGAAAACCTTATAATAGTTCTGAAATCTCGTTTTTATATGTAGAGAAGGATTTTGCTAATTTTTTAATTTTATTAATGAATTCGTCAATTTTTTATTTTTGGTTTAGAATTTATGGTGACGGAAGACATATGAATGTTGATATATTGGAAAGTTTCCCGATACCAGATAAGGAAAAAATACTTAGATTTAATGTCTTGCTGGACAAGATGAGGGCAAGATTTATGGATAAATTATTTTCCGTATTTGATAAGAAACGCAATAGATTTATAACAAGTAATATAAAATCTGAAATAGACCTTATAGATTTAATTTTAGGAAAATATTTTTATAATCTTGATCACGAAGAAATTATCCATATCATAAATTATGATTATGAAGTACGAAGAGGGTGCAAACTAGATAAACCTTTTTATATTTTCATTAACCAAATCCTTTCAGCCAAAAAGCAAAACTCAGAGGCGGACACAAGCCAGTTAGAAAGAGAAATTGACCAGTTGGTTTATAAACTCTATGGCCTTACGCCGGAGGAAATTGAGATTGTGGAGAATTTTGCCAAAGAAAAAGGAATAAATTGACCAAAAAACTCGCCAGCAGTTTTGCAACAGCTTTGGTAAGAATTGGATCATCAATTACGAAAAAAGATACATAATATATTCCCTCTGAATTTTAAATTATTTGATTTGTAGTCTTGACTTATCGAGGTATCTGTAATATAATTTGTTAGATATGTTAGAGAATAAAACGAGAAAAAGAATTTTTGAAATGCTTAAGCGGGCGATAAGCAGTGGGGAATTTGTTTCTCTCCGTGATATTGGCGGAGAACTTAATTTATCCGCCAACACAATTCTCTATCATATTAAAAAGCTTGAAGAAAAGGGGTTGGTTGTTAGAAATCTTGACGGTAGGGTGGTTCGCGTTAACTCACCTGAGGATAATTCTGCCATTGCTTTTTTGCCCCTTTTGGGAAATGCAGCCTGCGGTCGTCCACTAGACTCGATTGTTGAAACTGGAATAATCCGGATGATCCCGGTACCGCTTAACATTTTAGGCAGGAATTCCAGACGAAACTTATACATAATTGAGGCAGTGGGGGACAGTATGGCTAAGAAAATTGAGAACGGCGACTACGTTATCTTTGAGCCTAACCCCTCGCCTATACCGGGCCAAATTGTAGTGGCTAGAACAAAAGATGGCTTTACGATCAAGGTTTTTAGAAAAACAGTTTCGCAATGCATTTTAGAACCATTGAATCCAAAATATCCTCCTTTAGTTTTTGACAAAAGCGAAATTGACGAATTCTTTAATATTGACGGTGTTGCGGTGGGAGTTTTCAAGCCGCAAGAGAATTTGAAGGGAGGTGACAAGAAATGAGTTGTACAAATCTAAGTTGGAGCAATGATATTAGATATCTGAGTTCTAATTCTTATTTAATTCCAGAATCAGGAGGTGTTTATAAAGTACTAAGGAATGATGGTGTAAAGGGTGAGTTATCAAGGGTTTATATTGGCAAGGCAGAAAATTTAAGATCTCAATATACCAGGCATTTATCTGATTCAGAAGAAAACATTTGTCTTAAAAACAATATTCGCACCAAAGAATGTTATTTTCGGTATGCACTACTTTTCGGTGAAAGCAGCCGTCAGAATGCAGAAAGTCATCTTTTAGAAACTGGTAAGTATGAATGTAATATCCAAGGACAGTGAAGGGGGGTGTGGTAGATATGAATTCGAGAGATTATTTTAAGTATGACTTTAAGGTTGGTAATAGAATTGTTCATAGTGGAATTACTAAAGATTTGAATAGACGCGAATTAGAACACAGGGTAAAATGGCCTCACGGACACATTGTTAAAGTTGGTAGAAGGACAACGGAGAAAGCGGCTAAGAAATGGGAGAAGGGAAAGCGTAAGGCTTAAAAGTAAATGCAAAAAGGAGACGATTATTATACCAGTAACAGAGTAGATTGAGTGCATTTTTGTGACAGATAGTGGATTGGAAAGGGGTAAGATGTTGGGAATAATTACGACTTGGGACCTGCTTAGATTAAAAGACAGATAGAATTGCCACATGGCGGTTTTGATAGATATGAATTCCCTTAAAGATATCGCCTATCAGATTTTTTTATTGATTTATTATTTATAACGAGTTGGTTATTAGTTATCAGTTTTTAGGGTTGGGAGCGAGAATTAGTCAAAATTTTCTGTTAGATAAAATGTCTTTAGAGTATAATTAAGCAATATGATTTACGACAGGAATGGGGATCTTCCTTTTAGAATCTCACGAAGCAAGATTGATTTGTTTTTGGAATGCCCGCGGTGCTTTTGAGTGTGATCTAACAGAAGATCTGAAGAGCAATTATAGAAAATTGGGGATTTGTAAAATGGTCTTTGATTTTTTGGTGTGGTAAAAAGTAAAAAACATCAAACAGTATACGCTTTTATTGATGCCTCAAATATTATTTATGGAGCAAAAGCCGAGGGTTGGTTTATCGATCAGAAAAAGTTATTCAGCTACCTCAAAAACAAGTTTAGAATTAAAAAAGCGTTTTTTTATTATGGAAAAGATTCAAAAAACTCAAAGAAGGAAGCCTTTCTTAGAAAACTTGGGAAAATTGGGTTTACTTTGCGTGTAAAAGAGATTAAGCGGTTTGGCAAACGGATGAAAGCAAATTGTGATGTAGATTTAACAATGGATATGCTTTTGAAAATGAAAGAGTACGATAAAGCTGTTGTCTTGACAGGAGACGGGGACTTCGCTCCTCTTTTTTATTACTTGCAATCAAGAAAGAAGGAAGTTATCATCATCTCCTCGCCAAAAAGAACTGCCAGAGAGATAAGGAAATTTGCAGGACCTAAACATATAGATTTTGGCAGTTTGAGATATTTCTTGGAGTACAAAAAAAGAGGGAGACCCTAAATTAGAATCTTCCCTCAGTGTTATGAGTCTAATATATCAGACTTAATAGCCGCATGTCAAGGCGATTTTGTTATCCCAAAACTGGTAAGTTCAAATGAAGATAAACCATAATTCTAAGTATTTTGCAGTCTAGATATTGGAAGAAATCGTTAATTTGTTATCTTTATTGAGTTATCGGTTTATAGTTCCTATGAAGGTTTATGGTTAGAAGGGTGTGTTTTATTAGGCGACTGAAAATTAGTCAAAAAATTTTCTGTTAGGTAAAATGTCTTTAGAGTATAATTAAGAATATGATTTACGGCAGAAATGGAGATCTTCCTTTTAGAATCTCACGAAGCAAGATTGATTTGTTTTTGGAATGTCCGCGGTGCTTTTGGCTTGACAGGAAAAAGGGAATTAGCCGTCCGGGAATGCCCGCTTTTTCTTTAAATTCAGCGGTTGACGCTCTTTTGAAGAAAGAATTTGATCTGCTTAGGGAAAGCGGACAGCCGCACGAATTGATGAAAAAGTATAAAATTGAGGCTGTTCCTTTTAAGCATAAAGAGCTTGATATTTGGAGAAATAATTTCAAAGGCAAAGAGTTTTATCATAAAGAAACTAATTTTTTAATTTTTGGGGCGGTGGATGATATTTGGATAAACAAAAAGGGCGAGCTTCATATTGTTGACTATAAATCAACTTCAACCGAGAACGAAATATCTTTGGAAGATGAGTATAAAAGTAGGTATAAGAATCAGGTTGAGATCTATCAGTGGATTTTTCTAAAAAGCGGTTTTTCAGTTTCGCCTATTGCTTATTTTGTCTATGCCAATGCTGGGAAAAACAGGCCTAAGTTTGATGGAAGACTTGAGTTTGAACTTGAGATTATTTCTCATAAAGGCGACACTTC
>Ga0209381_1001411_pt1 | contig 39418 bp, 35 predicted proteins | sample DewCreD2012metaG_FD_184111 | JGI IMG/M metagenome (GOLD analysis project Ga0209381, IMG submission 184111) | Hot spring sediment bacterial and archeal communities from British Columbia, Canada, to study Microbial Dark Matter (Phase II) - Dewar... ... | reverse complement strand
ATCTTCTTTTAAGATTTCCGCCCCGTGGTGCCTGGCCTGTTCCAGGAATTTATTCAACAGCTCCTGGCTGTTGATGCTGAGAAAACCGGGGTAATTTTCTATTTCGTAACCAAGGGCCATCCGCGACGGATTTCGCCCGTCAAGGACCAGGGCTTTCTTGCCGGCCCGGGCGACGTAGAGGGCGGCAGTCAGTCCGGCCGGCCCGGCCCCGATGATCAGCACGTCAGTCTTCAGGTTCTTAATCATAGCAGCCTCCAGCTTGCTTTGAACTTGGTTTTATTTATTATCCGCCGCCAGTCTGACTCCGTCAACCTCCTTATCAACCCCGCCTGTGGTTGAGGAGCCCTGCCGTCGCTATCGGCGCTTAAAATTGTCATCTTTTGTTGTCTTAAAGTAAGAAATCAGAGAAAATTAGGACGAATGAGGTTGGATATGAATAAAATCATCTACAAAGTATGTCTTACTTACTTGCTGATATTTTCGCTGGTTCCGGCTATGGTATCAGCGAAAGATGCGGCCCGCCCCGAACTCAAACAGATAACTCTGAGCCTCAGCCCCAAAGACGGACTGAGTATCAAGAGCCTGAAACTAACTGACGGCCGGGAAATTATCCCGCCCTCTCCCCTGCCGCTTTTCAGTCTGCTCCTTTCAGAAAAATTATTTTCGGCGGCCGGGATAAAGCCAGAAGCCAGCCGGGAGATTTCGGTTACCTTAACCTCAGGACACCCGGCGAGCCCCGGCGTTTCTTCAGCTCAGGAACTCCTGGAGTTCAGCCTTGAGGGTAAAATAAAAGCCCGGCTCACCGCCAAAGCTTCTGCCTACCCCGGCCTGAGCCTGGTTTTGAAGCTGGAAAACATCAGCCCGGAAAAAGTGAAGGTAGAAAACCTGGTTCCGCTGGGCGAAGGCCCGGACCGCGTCTATATTACTGCCGGTCTCCCCAATAAATGGCCCCATTACCTGAGCCGGACGCTCCTCTACCGTCCCGGTCACCAACCAATCGGAGTTCTGCTGCCCGACAACGCCTGGCACCTCGGTTTCTGCGACCTGGAAGTGGCTCCTGGTCTCAACCTGGTAGCTCTGGCCCGGCGCGACCGCAGCGAGAAAACCGAAATCCGGCGCTGGGCAGCCACCCTGGAACCAGGCGGTTTCCTGGAATACAACCTTTACTTTGATATTCATCCAGCAGATATTTCTCCTTTCAAGGGCCTGGCTTCCGACCTTCTATTTCCGCCCGAACCCTGGTTCGACGGCCTGCGGCTGATGTTCCAGGAACGTTATCTCTACGACCTGGAAAAATTTGATAACTCGCTCTACGAAAGAGAAGACCTGAAGTGGGTCAGGAAAGCTTACCTGATGCTGCTGCAGTTCGCCTGGGACCACGCCTATTACGACCGCCAGTCCGGCCGGTACACTTTTTACGAAAACCTGCTGGCCTGGGATAAACTCGTCGGCGGAGTAGACATCTATGCCATCTGGCCGACCTGGCCACGCCTGGGCCTTGACCAGCGCAACCAGTGGGATATGTATCGCCACCTGCCGGGCGGCCTGGCCGAGCTCAAAAAGCAGGTGGCCTACGTCCACCAGAAAGGCAAGAAATATTTTATCTCCTATAACCCCTGGGACGAAAGCACCAGGCGGGAAGAACACCTCCAGGCCATGGAAGGCATCCTGCGCGAGCTCGATGCCGACGGGGTCATCCTTGACACCTGGGGCGAATCCAGCCGCGAATTCCAGGCCATGGCCGACCGGGTCAAGCCCGGTATCATCATGTACAGCGAGGGCATGGCCGTGCCGAAAGATATGCCGGGAATAGTGACCGGAAGAGTCCACGACGCCCTTTACCTCCCACCCCTTCTAAACCTGAATAAATTCATCAAGCCCGATAACGCCATCTTCCGGGTCATCCAGCTGGGCGAAGGCCGCTTCCGGCGAGAGGCTTCGGTGGCCTTCTTCAACGGCTACGGCAGCGAGATAAACACCATGCGGCCCGGCCGGCCCGAGACCATTGAAGAAGACCTGTCACACCTCGGGAGAACCCTGAAAATCCTGCGGGAGAATCATTCGGCTTTCATCAGCCCGGACTGGATTCCTTTCTACCCGGTGCTTGAGGATGGCCTCTGGGCCAACTGCTGGCCGGCTGATAACAAGATAATCTTCACTGTTTTCAGCCTGAAGCCTGAAGGCTACCGCGGTCCGCTAATCCCCATCAGGGAAAAGCCGGGCTACCATTTCGTCAGCCTGTGGCGGCATGAAGAGCTCAAGCCGGAAAAGGTGGGAGACCGCCTTTATCTCCCGGCCGAGCTTGAAGCCTTCAGCCGGCACCACCTGGACACCCGCCTGGAAGGGAGCCTGGACTGCCTGGCCGCCCTGCCGGAAATCATCAAAGCCTGGAGATACCGCGACAAAATTGCCGTAAAACTGGCTACAAAGCCCGTAGAGGGGCGATTGGTGGTTACCCCCGGCAATCCCTCTTACCAGGCCAGAAAAGCCGTTTTTCCGGCCTCTGACCTGGAATTTTCCCTCTGGGAGCAGTTCCAGGGCAAGGGTGAGAAGGTAGTCATACAGCTTTTCTCAGCCGGGGGTGAACTTCTTGATGAAGCCGTAATTTCGCTGCCTGTGGCTCTGCCGCGCCTGGTCAACCCGGTCAGGCCGACCCCCAGAGCCGAGCGGGCCCCGGAAGGCATGGTAGAAATTCCGGCCGGCGAATATCTCTTCACCACGGTCGGCAACCCCGACGACGCCAACCCGGTTATCCCCTACCCGGAAAAGGCTGAAGGCGAGAAAATATTGATGCCGCGCTTCTTCATGGATAAATACCCGGTGACCAACGCCCAGTTTGCCCTGTTCCTGAAAAAATCTGGCTACAAGCCAAAAGACCCAACCAATTTTCTGAAACACTGGGTAAACGGCAAGCCGCCCGCCGGGCAGGAAAATCATCCGGTAGTCTGGGTCAACCTGGAAGATGCCGAAGCCTATGCCCGCTGGGCGGGAAAGCGCCTGCCGACCGAAGCGGAATGGCAGTATGCCGCCCAAGGAACCGATGGTCGCCAGTATCCCTGGGGAAATGAGCTCGACCCGACCCGCTGCAACCACAAGACCGGGCAGACCACAGCTGTTGAGGCTCACCCGGCCGGAGCCAGTCCCTTCGGGGTGGAAGACCTGGTGGGCAATGTCTGGCAATTGACCGCCGACGTCTATGATAACGGAGTTTATTCTTACGTGATGATTAAAGGCGGAAGCTATTATGCGCCGGAAGCCAGTATCTGGTATCCAAAGAGCGGACCGCTGCCGGTAAACCGCCAGCAGACACTGTTGCTCATCTCACCGGGCCTCGACCGCAACGCCACAGTGGGCTTCCGCTGCGTCAAAGATGCCGTGCAGAAATAAACCCACCCACTTCTTGCCCTGGAGTACCAGCGATTATAAGCTAAATCAAATAAGCTTTAACTTGAAGTCTCAGGAATTCTTGTTGAATTCGAAATTCAGGATGCCGTTCTCTTCCACTTCCTTCTCGTACTGGCGGAGATAGGCTGATTTCTTATTCAGGAATTCTTCCAGGTCAATCTTATCGAGCGGGGTGCTGCCAAATTCCTTGAGGGCATCCCGTTCGGCCAGCCGGTTGATCAGCTCTTCCCAGAAGCAGAAGCCGTCGTAATCGCCGATGAAATCCTGCATGCTCTCTTCGAACTCATAGGAAGGCAGGTACTTGCCCTGGGTCTCGTCCTTGACCGCCTTGCCTTCCAGGCCGGCTGCTTCTGCCTGGGAGAATATATTGGAAACCACGTCAGAATATTCTTCCAGATAATCATCCGTCCGGTAGGCATTGACCATCCAGTTGCCCAGATAGACCAGCTCCAGCAGCTTCTTATACTGCTCCTTGTTTAGCTTAAGTTCCATTGATTTCTCCTTAAAAAAAATGACAAAGGTTGCTTCCAGTATAGTAGAAAATCACCCCGAATACAAACTGCCCTTCCCGACAATACTGATAACGGAGAGGCTGACCGCCACTTCAGGGCGGGCATGCGAGATGGCCGCGACGGCTAAAGGGCTAAGGGAAACCCAACGGCCAGAGGTGCTTTAAAATATTTATCAGTTAGAGGGCAGGCTCTGGGCTAAGTTCAGAAAGGTTGTTAATGGCTGTGTATCGGTGGAACCGACGGAACTGGTTCTCGAAGTCGTCGCCGCATTCCGCTGCCTTCTTGAGGGTCCCAGCATCAGATGGCCATCGTTTTCGATTAATTTGTAACTGAATAACGCGAAATAAACTAAAAGGCCAAGAAAGATTCTCCATGGCTGGCTTTGGACTGGAGCAATTAAGTTAATCAGGCTCACTACCCGATGGGTTTTTTTACGCTGAAATCGCCTGGTTTCTGAGCCATTTCTTTCCTGCCTCTGAGAAAAACAGGCGCCGGGTCGGGTCATCTTATTAGTAAAGTCTTAAAGGGTGAAGATTCAGCTCCGTCGGGTTTTGTGGTAAAAAATACTGGAAATGAGCCGCCGCAGCCAAGCCCCAGCCAGCCCGGCCCTGGAATTCACGCCCGAATTCCGGCGGACCTTAGACCTCCTGGAAAACACCAACAAATCAGTTTTCATCACCGGGCGGGCCGGCACCGGCAAATCAACCCTGCTGGATTACTTCCGCCACAACACCAAAAAGAACGTCGTGGTCCTGGCCCCGACCGGGGTAGCCGCCCTGAACGTCGGCGGTCAGACCATCCACTCTTTCTTTGCTTTCCGGCCGGACATCACCCTCGACCGGGTTAAAAAACTTTCGGCCATGAAGCGGGCCCTTATCAAGAGTCTGGACGCTATGATCATTGACGAGATTTCCATGGTCCGGGCCGACCTTCTGGACTGCGTGGACAAAGCCCTGCGGATAAACCGGGAATTTCCCGACCTGCCCTTCGGCGGGCTGCAGATGATTCTTATCGGCGACCTTTACCAGTTGCCGCCGGTAGTGACCAACAGTGAAAAAGCCGCCTTCAGTCTTCATTATGACTCGCCCTACTTTTTCTCGGCCCGGGCCTTCAACGACCCCAATTTCGAGCTGGAGTTCATCGAACTGGAGAAAGTCTTCCGGCAGAAAGAGGCTTCTTTTCTGGAATTGTTGAATGCCATCCGCAACCGGTCGATAACTGAGGAGCAGCTGGCCAGGCTCAACGCCCGCTGCCGTCCGGATTTCATCCCGCCTGAAGACGAGTTCTACATCACCCTGACCAGCACCAACGAAGCCGCCGACCGCCTCAATGAAGAAAAGCTGGCCAGGCTGCCGGGTGCCGGCCGACGTTACCTGGGGGTCATCTCGGGTGAGTTCGACCCGGACAGCCTGCCCACGGCCGAAATCCTGGCCCTCAAACAAGGGGCCCAGGTGATGTTGCTCAACAACGACTCTTACGGCCGCTGGGTCAACGGTTCCATCGGCCGGGTGGAAGAAATCATCGAGGCCGAGGACAAGCCCGACGTGATCATGGTGCGGCTGCAGGACGATTCCCTGGTTGACGTCCTTCCCTACCAGTGGGAGATATTCGAGTTTGAATACGACCGGAAAAAGAACAAAATCTTAAGCCGGGTGGTCGGAACCTTCACCCAGTATCCCCTGCGGCTGGCCTGGGCCGTCACCATTCACAAGAGCCAGGGCAAGACTTTTGACCGGGTGGTGGTGGATATCGGGCGTGGGACCTTTGCCTCAGGGCAGGTCTACGTGGCCCTCAGCCGCTGCACCAGCTTCGGGGGCCTGGTGCTCAAAAAGCCCATCAAGAAGGGCCATATTCTTATGGATTACCGGGTGGTCCGCTTCCTAACGCAATTCCAGTACCGAAAGGCCGAGGAACGTCTCCCGGTCGAGCTCAAACGGCAGCGGATAAAAGAAGCCATCAAGCAGAAAAAATTGCTGGACATCACCTACCTCAAGCCCGACGATACCAAAAGCCGGCGGCGGGTGCAGCCTCTCTCACTGGGAACGATGGAATATCATGGCCGGATATTCGAAGCCCTGGTGGCCTATTGCTTTCTGCGGCAGGAAGAGCGCTGCTTTCGCCTTGACCGCATTCTGGATTTGAAGATGGTGGAAGACTCCCCATAGACCACTAAAAAACTAAACCCTTAAAAACTCCTCCCGGCAAGTATTTTTTGGAATGACTGCTGAATTGAATCCACTCTGGTACTTATTTTTGATCGTTATTCAGTTTCTTGATCCCTATTAAGGTCTCCTGGAGACTCTCTGAATTTTTATTACAAATTTCAAGGGCGTCTGTTTCCTCATCCAAGAATCTATATAAAAGCATATTCATTGCCTCATCTAAGAATCTACCTGAAAATTTGTCTCATCGCTTATATCATCCCAATATTTTTAAGGGTTTTACCAACCAGAAGGCAATATGATTCCGCGCAGATTTTCTCGTGAGGCAACGAATCAATTTCGGATAGATTTTAAGTGAAGCCATTCGGAGCGTTGACGAAGCCCAGGGCGGCCTGTAAAATTACTGCTCATGGCATTCAAAGGCGTCATCTTCGACCTGGACGGGACCCTGCTCGATACCATTGAGGACATTACCTACACCCTGAACCTGGTGCTGGCCCGCCGCGGCTACCGCCAGTACTCCGAGGCTGAATGCAAGATGATGGTCGGCGACGGGATGGAAGTGCTGGTCAAACGAGCCGTGCCGGAAATCGCTGATGACGACGAGGCCATAAAAGACTTGATCCAGGAATACCGCCAGGAATACGCCGTCACCTATAAACAGAATTCACGTCCCTATCCCGGGATTGTTGAGGTGCTGGCCAGACTGAAAGAAGCCGGGCTGAAATTGGCTGTTCTCTCCAATAAATCCCACGAATTCACCGTCCGGATGACCAGGGAATTGCTGCCGTTTGAGTTTGACGTCATCCTGGGGGCCAGGCCTGGAACGCCGGTCAAGCCCGACCCGGCTCCCCTGCACCAGGTTTTGCAGGAGCTCGGGCTAAAGCCGTCTGAAGTGGTCTACGTCGGGGATACCTGTGTTGACATGGAAACCGCCCGGGCTGCCGGTATCATGGCCGCCGGAGCCCTGTGGGGCTTCCGGGACGAGGAAGAGCTTGTCCGCAGCGGAGCCCGGGTGCTGCTTAAAACCCCTTATGATTTACTTCCCCTCATTCTTAGTGAAAAAACAGACAATATTTGATTAATAGCTGCGCCTCAGGACGAAAGGGGACACTTGGACGAAAGGGGACACTTGCAGGTGTCCCCTCTGCTCAAAAGATTCAGCCTGACCGCACCAGACAGCCAGGGATTTTACCCGTCCTAAAAATTGTTGTGGTAGGTTCTTTTAGTATCCTTTGGCAATTTTTCTCTTGTTTATGATGAGTGCAGCCAGAAATTCTTATGAACTGTTGATAGTTGTGTATAGCTGAGCCCCGAAAAATTAATTCTGCCTGATAAAAACTAACTACTTAAAACTGAATCTTTCTTCACCTGTAATAAGAGAAACGAGCACCGCCTGGCAGCCTTGGTCTGGTTAATCTGATGGCCCTTCATTCTTGCCGTGGTACAGGGCTACCTGGGTCTCTTTGGAAATTAAGCCGGATATTTTCTGAAGAAGCTGTTCCTCCAGCTGCCTGGATTTGATGGCCTTTTCCAGGGCATAACGGTCGAGAGACGATAATCTATCCCACCAACCGGCCTGCCTTATCAGGTTATCCAGCAAGACTCTTTTCTCGTCGCCGGCATTTGGTATTTTGATTCTTTCCTGCTTGCTCAGGGTGATATGGAATTCGCTCCCCATCACTTTGGAAATGTTATTTTTCTCGGCATACTTGATTATGGCTTCTCTCAATTTTTCCAGCTCCGCCTCGGCTTCTTTTTTCTGGTTCAAGTACTCAACGTACTTATTGACCAGGACAACGCCTTCTTCGCTCAGGTATTCATCGGCCGGGAGTTTTTCGAGCCCCGCCTCGTGTTTTTTGAGCGGGCAGTAATCCCAGAAGGCACACCAGTTGCAGAGCACGCTTTCTTTCGGCAGGAATTCCCGGTCGGCTTCAATCTTTTCAATCAGCTCCACAATCTCCCTTTTTAGCTCTTCCAGTTTCTCCGGCGTCCGGGTGGAGGAGATTTCCAGGTCAAAGGCTACGTAGTGCCAGACCAGCCGGAACTTTTCAGCCCAGGGCCATTTCTTCTTGACACCCAGCTGGTAAAGGGCTAACTGGCGGTCGGCATCGGCCTGGGCCTGTTCCGGTAAGGAGGAGCTCGTCTTGTAATCGTGGATTTCAAAGACTCCCTCTGGCGTCAGGTCGATTCTATCGACATACCCCTGAAGAATGTAACGACGCCGACCTTCGAGTTCAATTTCGATGAATTGCTCCAGCCCCAGCACCCGGTTCTGGTTAAAAGGATAATAATGGCGGTAATAATCTTCAATGTACTTCAGCCCCAGGCGGAAGTAATCGTCAGGCGTTCTTCCCGGAGCCATGATAATCACCTTGTCATGAAAATTTTCCTGCCACTTTTTTTCGTAATAGGCCTTGACCTCATCCAGGGTCATCGTCCGGAATTTGAGTTCCGAATAGAGTTTTTCCATAGCTTCATGGAACCTGCTACCCAGGAAAGCTTCTATACCTTCCTCTTCAACTTTTAGCCGGTCGATGTAGGCCAATTTGAATTTCCAGGGACAGGTCTCGTAAGTTGACAGCTTAGAATTAGAATAATTCATCCTGCGCTCCCCCTTTCCAGAAAATTCTCATAGAAGTATTTTCAATAATTAACCATGCCAACGCAAGTTTCCTTTCTACGTAGCCAGGGAGATTTCTTTATGTCCTCATTGTCCAGCCAGAAACCAGGGCTTCGTGGAGACCTGGCGAAGATGAGAAAAGGATAATTTTCTGCGGCCAAAAACTTTTCTGATAATTACTCACGGCTGGCGGTGCCAGTGACCGCCCAGGTAGCTCAGCAGCATTTCCGGGTTATCGCTGCTGAAAATAAGCTGCCGCCCGCTCATTAAAGTTACCTTGAGGCCTTTATTCCCCTTGGCCACGTAAATCTTGGCTCCCTTAGCATATTTAATGCCGTAACCGCCAAAGTCGCGGATGGCGGAGAAATTGATGACTTCCACGTCTTTAATCTCCAGCCAGGAAATTTTGTGATAACGCAGGTGAAAGGGGTAATAACGGAAATAAAAGCCGTCCGGTCTGACCTGGAGAATGAGCGCAGTCTTGAGCATCAAGTAGGGGAAAAGCAGGCCGAAGATGGCAAAGAAAACGATAAGAAGGGCATCCGGGGCTGGGTGGGTGCCCACCGGCCGGCGGTTGATTATCTGCTGGTAGAAGCCATACCACATAATCACCGTCGGCACCAGCACCGGCAGCCACAGCAGGCCTAAGTTTAGTTTCTGCCTTTCTTCATAAATGACCGGGGCGTCACTCATGGCTTCTTCTCCCCAAATCTGATTTGCCAGTAATCAAAGGTTTCCGGCGCACTGTGCGCCTGTAGATGATTGGCGCTCACCAGCTTGATATTCAAAATGTCAGCTAGCTCCAAATTAATACCTCCGGCCTTCCGAAAGCTGAAGAGCCTGACCGCCTCGGAGTGGCCCCGTCCACCGGTTGAATTTTATAAACATGGGAGGCGCGGAAAACAGACCGACCCTCTCGACTCAGCTCTCCTCTTCCTCGCGCTCGGTGTTTTCTTTGCTTTCGGGGGCAGGTTCCTGGGTTTTGCCTTTTTCCCTGGTCTCTTCTTCCTCGGCTTCTGCCACCAGCTCGGCTTCCTTTTTCAGCAGGAAAAACCTTTCTGGAAGCACCAGCTCCGGGCCGGGCTCGGAGATTTCTTTCTCTTCGACCGAGACGTCGCCGAAAATCGCCTGCTCTTCGGCTTCGTGGTCCAGCTTGAAATAGCTCTCAAACTGCGACCGGCTGAGATAATTCATCAGGCGGAGAGTGCGGAGCATAGCCGGGGTGCTGACGCCGAAATACCGCTTGAGGAAAATGACTTCCGGGTAGGTCAGGCGCCGGGTCTTGATGTCGCGTTCGACCAGCTCCCTCACCTTGGAGGGTGGAATCAGGAAGCGCGAGGCGAAGGCCTGGGCAAACTGCTCGCGCGGCGAATAGAGCGTGACATATTCGTCCACGATGACGTCCAGGTTATCAATGATAGGCGATTCGTGCCGGTCGCGGAGATAATGGCAGTAGAGGTGGGCCGCCGCCACCACCTGTTTGCCGGGCGACAGGTTAGAATTTATCAGAGCAAAGGCGGCATCCTTTTCTTCCAGATAGATAAAAATTCCAGCAATCCGGGCCTCGTCGGGCAGGCTGACCCGAATGTAGCGACAGCCGTTGGTGTCCCCCAGGAGGAAGATATCGCGAACCGGCTCGTTGCCCAGGCCCAGGCGACGCCGTTCTTCCTCGGCCATGTTCTGTGGGGACAGGCTGCCCGAATAGAGCGGGGCCAACTGGCAGTGGCGGCCGGTAATTCTCTCCAGTTCCAGGTATTCCTCGCAGATTTTCTGGAATCGGGTCAGAATGCGCTTGGTGGCCGAATTCAGGCGCTCGTCAGCCTGGAGGACGGCAAACGGGTTTTCCCTGGTTTCAAGGAAATAGGAGACATTTTTCTGAAAATACTTGGAGATGCGGTTCAGGGCAATGATGGAGGGCGTGCGTTTGCCAGCTTCAAGCAGTGAGATGTATTCTGAAGAGAGACCGACCGCTTCTCCCAGTTCCTCCTGGGTCAGGCCGGACTCCTCGCGAAGTTTCTTAAGGCGGGCGGCGAAAAGTTCGTTCATTATGATCTCCCCAGCGAACCTTCCGCCCTATAATTAACAATTCGTTAAAATATTGTCAAGTTTAAATTTAAGCTTTGCCTGAGGTTAAGCTGCGGAAGTAAAGGGCGGGAAAGGAGCCGGCAAAAAGGATTTTTTAATGAGGATAGCGTATTTGGCTCTGTTATATTTTTTTTATTTTGCCTCTTTTTCTTACCTGGTGGCACAGGGAGGCCATGGACGGATGGAACGTCATTCGGGTGCGGTTTATGTGCCATCCCCGGGCTCGGGTTGGTTTATTAGCGCAAGACAATCAAAAAATTAAAAGTTGGGTAAATATCTTAAAAAAAATAGGGGGAATTCACCAATAAATTCAGCCTAGAGTGATGATTACCGCGCCTAGAATCAGCCTCGGTAATTTTTCTGCCAGAGGTTATAATAGTTGAGCGCGTGTTCTCGCAGGTGCTGGATTTCCTCCTGGGTCAGGGTGCGGGCCACTTTTGCCGGGTTGCCGAGGATGAGCGTGCCTGAGGGGAAAGTCTTACCGGGAGGGACAAGGGCCCCGGCCGCCACCAGGCAGTTGTCCGGGATGATAGCCCGGTCCAGGACCACTGCCCCCATTCCGATGAGGGTGTTATCCCCTATCTTACAGGCATGCAGGATGGCCCCATGGCCTACGGTGACATAGTCGCCCAGGATAGTGGGTGTATCGTAGTCGACATGGATGACGCAGTTGTCCTGGATGTTGGAATATTCGCCGACGACAATATCGGCAAAATCGGCCCGGAGCACGGCGTTGTACCAGACGCTGGCTCCTTTTTTTAGCACAACCCGGCCGATGACGACAGCCTTATCCGCCACAAAGGCCTCCGGATGAATAATTGGCTCAGATAATTTCCTGCTTTCTTCCATTTATGACCTCGGATTTATTTTATGAAATTTTGAAGTTTGAGTTTAACACAACCCGGCAGCAGCAGGCAACCAGGAGGGATTATGAATGTAGGCGACAAAAAGCCGAGTGCTAATTTTTATGTTTATTTTGTTGCCTGTTCTGGAAGGCCTTAAATAATCTGATAAGAGAAGTTCCCGATAGGATTAGAACAGCCTCTAACAATACTTAATCGAGTATTCAGTTGGGCCAAAGGTTAAAAGCTCAGTTAGATAATCATTAATAATTAGATATCTGTTTTTGGCCAGGCAACCTACCAGAGATGCTAAAACCAGCGACCCTTATGAAGCCTGGTAAAATAGAAAATAGAAAGCAGAAAAAAAAGGGATTAAGAAGGGGCTTTTTTCCCGCCTCAGGGTCAGGTTATTAAAATTTAGCCTGATGTTATTGGAAGATTCGGCGCAAGATTCAGGAAAATAAATATAGAAATTCTGGCTATATTTGATTTATTGACCTTCAAGCTCTAAATCTTCAGCTTCTAAACCAAGCGGCGGGAGGCGCAGGTATTCGTTGGCCGTGCGGCGATGGGCCAGCTGTTTGTAGATCAATCTTACTTTTTCCTCATCCACCCCGATGGCTCTGGCCACCGACTCGGGCGGGATACCGTTCTTTTCCCCATACAGGCAGGCATCCATCTGCTGGTAAGGCAATCCGAAAAAAAACTCATCCTGGCCCTGGGACAGCGGGTGAATGTCGGCTGTTGGCTGACGTCTGGTGATGGCTTCGGGCAGGCCCAGATACTCACCAAGCTGATATACCTGGCTTTTATAAAGATGGGCAATGGGCTTAAAATCGCCGGCTCCGTCTCCGAGCTTGACGAAGAATCCCTGGTCTGTTTCCAGGAGATTTGAAGTTCCGGCCACGGCATAGTTGAAGCGGTCGGCATAGTGGTATTCCAGCATCTTGCGGGTGCGCTGCTTGAAATTACTCAGGGCTATCATCCGCAGCAGCTTATCAGCCGGCAGCCGCTTCTTGATTATCTCACCCTGGGGTGATTGCACCACCAGCCAGAAAAAAGTAAAGACCCGTTCCTCGGAAATGTCTGATGCGGAAATTTTCCACTTCCAGCCTTCGGCATATTCGGGGATAACTTCCTGGAGGCAGGCGGTCATTTCCTGGTAAAAGCCAAGTCCGGTGAGTACCGGCGTTATATCCCGGTGAATGGTCCGAATTTTAAGGCTCTCGCCCACGAGCTGGCTGAGTCTCAGAGTGTCCGGGTGCGAATCCTTCTCGGGCATAAGGAGCCCGATAACTTTATCAGGGCCGAGGGCTCTGACACAGAGAGCGGCGGTGACACTGCTGTCAATCCCGCCCGAAAGACCAACCACTGCTCCCTGTTTGCGGAGCCTGCGGCCCACCGCCTCAGAAATGAAAGCCGTCAGGCGGTTGGTTTCCTTTTCGCAGTCCAGCTTAAGCCTGTCATATGAAAATTCGTTCATATGTTTTTCTCTAGCCATGGTTACTTCCCTTCTTCCAACCTAATTTCCGCTGGGCCTTTCATTCATCTCGGCTCATTCTGACCTTTCTTTATCCTGCCCTTCCCTAACCAGCTGAGCTCCAGATGACTTTTTCTTCGTCTTATCTGATTTTTCCGGGGCGGCCTCAGGGTCTGGTTTTTTCAGCCAGCTGATCAATTCTTTGTAATCTATCTTGCCGTTCGTGGTTTTAGGCAGCGAATCCTTGAGCCAGATGTAGCGGGGGATTTTATAAGGCTCAAGGTTCTGCTGGCAGAACTGCTTGACCTGAGCTTCATCTATCTTAGTGCCTTTCTTGCCGGCCACAAACAAGCCGACCACCTCGCCGCCGATGTCATCAGGCACCGGCACGGCCGCCGCTTCCAGCACCGCTTCCAGGCGGGAAACGGTTTTTTCTATCTCTGTGAGGTTAACCCGGTGCCCGAAGGATTTTATCTGGCGGTCTCGCCGCCCAACAAAATACAGCAGTCCTTTTTCATCCTGGCGGAATAAATCACCGGTATAAAGCCAGCGGTCGGCAGCGTATTTCCCCTGTTTGAAGACCTTTCGGGTGAGCTTTTTATCGCGCCAGTAGCCCTGCATCACAGTCGGTCCGCGGACAATCAGCTCGCCGGTTTGACCGGCTGGAACGCGCTTTCCCTTCTGGTCCACTATGGCCAATTCAAGATTGGGCATGGGAATTCCGACTGAATCCGGGTGCTGGTCAATTAAATCCGGCGGCAGGTAGCTTACCCGCTTGCATTCGCTCAACCCATACATGGAGAAAATCTTAACACCCGGGAGGTTTTCCCGCAGCTTCTGGATATGAGAGACTGGCCAGGCAGCGCCGGTGTTGGTGATGTAGCGCAGAGATTTAAGCTGTCTGGTCGGGAAGTTTTTGAGCTTTAACAGCAGAGCCGAGATGGAGGGAATCAGCGGAAACCCCGTGACCTTTTCCTTCTCAATGAGAGAAAGAATGTCCTGGATGTAGCCGAAAGAAGGCTCCAGCACCACCGTGCCGCCGAACATAAAGCTCATTATCACCTGGTAAAGGCCGTAATCAAACGAAAGCGGTAGAACATCAAGTATGATATCTTCCCGGCTGTTCTGCAGGTACTGGATGATGCTTCTGGCGGCAGCCACCACATTCTGGTGGGTGCACATGATTCCCTTTGGCTTGCCGGTTGAACCTGAAGTATAAACCAGGCAGGCTAAGTCAGTCTCAAGAATCCGTGGCATAGAAACAGAAACCGGAAGTTTTTCCGTCAGTCCGGAAAATTTTAGGGCCCTGCGGTAAGTATGAGGGACTGAATGCGAACCATCAACGATGATAATTTGCAAGCGCCTGGCGGACAGCTTTATGTCCTCTTTGAGCCCTTCTCGGCGAAACAGCTTGTGCCTGTAAGTAACAAGAATCCTGGCTCCGGCATCCTTTATTATGGAACTTAGAACCGGCCAGGGAGTTTTGGGTTCAATAACGGCAAAAACTCCTCCGGCTTTGAGCACGCCGTAGATGGAAATAACTGCTTCCGGAGAGTTCTCCAGGCAGATGAGAACCCTGTCACCTTTTCTGAATCCCATCAGGACGAGGGCTGAAGCCAGGTTGGAAGATTTTTCCTCAATTTCGCGGTAGGTCAGGCGCTGGCCCCGGGAAACAAGAGCTGTTTTATCTGGGTGGCGGCGGGCAGTCTGAGTCAGCCAGTCATGGATAAGAACCGGGTCAAACTGCATCAGAATTTGCCCTGTTTTTTCTCTATAAACCTGGCTATTTTATTGATGCTGTCCAGATTCTCGGCGGTTAATTCTTCATCCTCTACTTTGAGGTTAAAATGGTTTTCTATGAAGCCGACGATTTCCAGAATCCCGACCGAATCAACGGTGTTGGTTTCCAGAAGGGACATATCGTCATCCAGATGGTCTCCTGAATTGAGCAGGAATTTTTCTATTATGAACCGTCTGATTTCATCTTTTATCATCTTGATCGCCTTTTCGTCTGACGGGCCTCAAGCCCTGCACAAACTCCTGATACGAATGTTCGGTGGTCAGAGGCACGCTGACCTTACCCAGTATTGAAGCCGGCACATGGCCAAAAAAAACGCCCGGCGGGACATTTCTGGAAACTACGGTTCCAGCCTGTATGACAGAGCCTTTACCAATCCGGACACCTGGAAGTATAACACAATGGGGGCCGATAAACACATCGGACTCAATGACCACCGGCTTGACCACCGGTTCTCTGGACTTTGTCCAGTAGAGGTGCGAAATGACAGCCGTCCCGATGCCAATGGTCACGTTATCGCCAATCTCTATCGCTTCCGGGTGAAGCTCGTCTATGTACACATACTGACTGATCCAGACATTTTTGCCAATTTTAACCCCCCGCAGCCGGTGAAGTCCGGGACGGAGACGGAAGCCACCAGGAATAAAATAGGCTAAACGGCGAAAAATCCTCTGAAACGGCTTCCACATCTTCTACCCCGCTTTTTATCTCAGCAGGAGCTCATTCTTACAGATAATTATTCTCTATTATTACAAAACTTTTTTCAAGTCCAAAAAAAGCTGTTCCGCAGCAATCAAAAGTAGACTAAATGTAAAAAACATAAGTAGACTAAAAGTAGACTAAAAGTAGACGTTGGGGGAAGTGGGTGTGGTAGAACTCTAAGCATAAAGGAGGTTCTGCCGCCATGAAGAGCCAGCTTCATAAGAGATTACCTTTAGAGTTTGTTGAGAGGCATTTAATGAACATCAGCTAGGTGAGGAGAAGGCCTGTGAGTTATTGGGCATCAAGCGAGCCAGGTTGTATCGGCTGCGCCAGAGGTGGTTGGAGTGTGTGGTTGGTAATAAACCCTTTGTGTTATACGGCCGCCAGGATAGTCGATTCCATCGGTTGCCTGAGGAAGAGGAGAACTGGTTACATCAGGAGTTAGAGTATATCCGGAGGAAGGCTCAAGTTTATAGGGGACGATTTAATTTTGCTGTTCTTGCTGAGGAGGGGGCTAGACGTTTCGGGCACCGTTTTACCGGGCTACGATCCGTAGCTTTGCGCTGAGGCATCATTATTATCAGGGCAGGCCGGAGGAGAAGAAAAAAGTTTTTGTGAGGTTTGAGACACCTGGGCCAGGGTTCCTGTTCCAGCATGATTGCTCTATGCATCGCTGGATACCTGGAGTAGGAGGTTATCAATATCTTATCCTGACCAAGGATGATTACTCTAGACTGTTCGTGGCTGCTCAGCTCTTTATAAAAGAGACGGCTTATGGGCATCTTCAGGCTATAAGGAGTGCCCTGGAGCGTTATGGCCGACCACAAGCCTATTATGTTGATCAGCACAAGATCTTCCGTTTTGTGGAACATCGCAGCATCCATGTACACTATCATCTTGGACAAGACGAGGCAGAAAGCCAGTTTAAGAGAGCTCTGCGGATGCTAAATATAGGCTTAATTTATACCGCGCCTTCCTCGCCCGAAGCCAAAGGCAAAGTGGAAAAGGCTTTTGACTATCTTCAGCGTCGAGTACCGTATCTATGTGAACGCTACAAGGTTCGGGACCTAAAAGAAGCCCAGAAGATATTGGATGAAGTCTGTCATTACTACAACACCGAGAGAGAGCACCTGGAGACGGGGGAGATTCCCCAGAGACGCTGGGATGAAGGTATTAAAGCCGGCAAGAGCCTTATCAAACCGATACCGCCGGAGGTAAGCCTTGAGTTGATCTTCAGCCTGCATTACCCTCGCACTGTGAAAAAGGACGGGACATTCAGTTTCCAGGGCAGGCTGTTTAAGCTAAAACATCTAGCCGGGGAAAGGGTCACGGTAGCTATTATCCCGTACCAAAGATTATATGTCCTGAAAAATAACCAGAAAGTAGCCGAGTTCCCACTCTAATCCCTACCCCTGATGTCTACTTTTGATTTTTACGGAACCTGAAAGAAAAAAAAGCTTGACAAAGGTCAGGAATCTCACAATAATTATTATGAACCCGATAAGTATGAGAAAGGGATAACTATGCCAAGAAACATTCAATTAATTTTGATCGGGCTCTTGCTTATTATCCTGTCGACCAGTATGACCACCTACGCCTGGAGCGATGATTTCGGGCCAAAAGGAAATCGCGGTAGGAAACATGGAGTGACTGAACCGGTGGCTATTGCCCTTATAGGTATCGGCTTGGCCGGACTAGGAGCCTATGCCCTAAAAAGACGGAAAAAGAATTAATCTTTCCAGCAGACCTGAGCGGGGCCAGGTCAAAAAGTATTCTCTTATAGCAGATGGATGAGTCTAAGAAAAATTATCTCATATATATTCTTTTCTGCTTTTTTTCCCTTTTTGCTATCTTTCTGAGCTTCACCCCTATTAAAACGGTCCTTTCCGACCCAAGAATTGATTTATATTACACCCATATCCCCATTATCCCCATCATAAGCGCTTTTCTGCTCTTTAGAAAACACAAAGCTTTATTTTCCAGCCCGGTCCCTGCTCCTCTGCTCGGCTTTTTAGTAGCCATAGCCGGGCTCTCTCTTCACCTGTTTATCAGGATTAAATTTCCAGATTCTGAATACTCAATCTCCTTACAAGTATTATCAGCAATTCTTTTTTGGGCAGGGACTTATATTGCTCTTTTTGGCTTAAATTCCTTCAGGCAGGCTCTCTTCCCTATAGCCTTGCTGTTATTTGCCGTTCCAATCTCCGAAACCATAATGGATAGAATTGTTCTCTTGATATCCAGCGCTTCTGTTCCGATGACCAGCTTAGTTTTCACCTTAATCGGCGTGCCATTCACTAGAGAAGGAGTTGAATTTTATCTTCCGGTATTTACCCTGGTTGTGGGTCCGGAATGTGCTGGCTGGCGTTCCAGCATCGCTATTATAATCATAAGCCTTCTGGCCGGACATTTATTTCTAAAAAAGTTTTCAAACAAACTGATTTTAGTTTCGGTGGCCATTCCGCTGATTATAATAAAAAATGGTGTCCGCATTGTTCTCCTCTATCTTATCGCCTATTACATTGATGAAAGATTTATTGAGGGCGGATTTCTGCACCGGTCAGTAGGATATGTCATGTTCTGTGTGGTTCTGGTATTGATGGGCTTTCTTTTACGGTTCCTGGAGAAGCAGGAAGCAAGAAAAACGGAAGAAGTTTAGTCTTGATGAAGCTACCAATTATAAAAAATACTAGGCAAACTCATTAAAATATTCAATATTCCTGGATGGAGATTGCCGGAAGTTGCACTTTTCATTAAAGTAAGATTATGAAAAATTCTTCCTGGCTTGACAGCGTACCTGAGGGCCGCGTCCTGTCTTTGGACGTCTATCGGGGTTTCGCCATGCTTCTGCTTATCACCGAGGTCACAGGACTCTATGATCTTATGATAAGCGACTAACTTAAAGGTACGATCCTCTATGCTATAGGTCTTCAATTTCATCACTCCGCCTGGGAGGGCCTCCGACTCTGGGATATGGGTCAAGCTTTTTTTATGTTCATCAGCGGGGCAGCCATGGCCTTTTCCTGGGCGAAGCGTTTTGAGCATGGCACAATCTGGCTCCAGGGCTTAATTCATGCCGCTAAAAGAGCTTTAATACTTTTTTTTCTGGGCTGGGCGCTCTATATTATTTATCCGCCAGAAGGAGCGCCGGGCTGGGCTTTTCTTCTTGATATCCTTCCGGCATTGGCCTTTGGCGGTCTAGTAGCTTATCTGGTCATAAAATGGCCTGCACGCTGGCAACTTGTCCTGTCAACGGGATTCATCCTATTAACCGAGCTGCTGTATCGCCTCTTATCCCCTGCTGGGCTTAAGCAGCCTTTTGTCATAGGGCAAAATTTCGGAGCCTGGCTCGACCAGAAGTTATGGGGCGGCGTTTCTCCCGACGGCTGGGTTACGTTTAACATAGTACCGAGTGCTACTTTTGTGGTCTGGGGTTTAATTACAGGAAATATGCTCAGAAGCAATACGACTGCAGCTAAAAAATTGCGGATCCTATTAACCTGCGGATTTCTCAGCCTCGTATCAGGATTATCTCTTGGCTTTTTCACCCCTATTATAAGAAAAATCACGACCAGCTCCTTTATGCTGACCAGCATTGGTTTCTGTCAACTTTTTCTGGCCCTTTCTTATTTCATCATAGACATTTTGAAACTCCGCCGTTGGGCCCTCATTCCTCTGGCCGTTGGGATGAATCCCCTGTTAATTTTTATTTTTGACCGGTCAGGCGGATCAGACTGGTTCATGGGAATAGTTCGCCCCTTTGCTGAGGCCCTTCTCGGATGGTCCGGGCAGGCCTGGGTCCAGACCGGAACTTCCCTGGGCTGTTTAAGCTGATGTGCCTTCTTTGCTTTTTGTTATACAATAAGAGAATTCTTGTAAAAATATAGATAAAACCTAACAAAATATTCTTATAAAACTTGCTTAAGCAGGACCCCACCTCTTAAAAAGACTGTTTTGAATTGAAAATAAATCGAGAACCTTGCCTATAGTTTGGTCAATAATATCAGCCATTGTCTTAGGCTGATGATAAAAAGCAGGTATCGGAGGCAGAATTATGCCTCCCATTTCCGTTACCTGGCTCATCAGCCTTAAATGACCAGAGGTGAGCGGTGTTTCCCTTACCACTAACACCACTCGTCTTCGCTCTTTAAGATTAACGTCGGCTGCCCTGGTTAACAGGCTATTGCTATAACAATTAGCCACGGCTGAAAGAGTTTTAATAGAACAGGGTATAATGATTACTCCTTCAGTTATGAAAGAACCGCTGGCCAAAGGGCTAAAAAGGTCGCCGTCTGAATGTACAAATGAGGCCAAGCTTTCTATCTGATCAAGGGTATATTGAGTCTCCATGGCAATAATCTTTTTAGCTTGCTCGGTTATGATTAGATGGGTTTCTGTCTGGCTTTGCAGTACCTCAAGCATCCTGATACCGTAAATTACTCCTGAAGCGCCGCTAATACCCACTATTACTCTCTTCATTTCTCCTCCAGCTTATCTCTTGTCTCAGCTTTTCTAATAAATGATCCTATTCTCCCGCTATATTGAAAAAGCCTGAAGGCTCTATGTTTTAGCAGAAAATTCTGTATCAGACGGCGGAGGCGTGAGCCATGGAAATCAGCTAAGCCTGCATGAGCCAGAACCGAGTATAGTATATGATCTTCTGCCCCTGGATTACCTACAGCAGTACCGCGAAATATACAATTATGCCTGAAAAAAAGACCGGTTGCCTCAAAGAGATAGGCCGACGGATTTGTGTTGGGTATCCCGGCATAATCGAGGAAAGGCCCATCCTGAACATGGATTCCAGGTTTAATATACCCTTCAATGACAATCTCAGAGTCAGCCGGCACTTCCAACGGCTGGGTCAGGCAGCGGAAAAGCTCAACCGGCTTTCCCAAAAGGCCTCCGGGGAGAGCCAATTCATCTACCCCATAAGCTGGTGAGGCAGCAGCAGCGATTATCAATCTTTCATCAACCCCTATGGCTACTGCCATAGGCAGCTCCTTACCCAATTTTTCTGCCTTCTTTATATGCTCAGCCAAATGGCTCCGTGGAGAAACGCTGACTGTAGCTATTTTAGGTCCAAGGAGTTGCATTCTGTAAATACCGACATTTCGAACCTTGCTTTCCGGATCACGAGTTATATTAAGGTGCCAGGTGCCGATATACCTGCCGGCATCTATCTCGCTCCACCACGGAACAGGCAAAACCGTCAAGTTAATTTGTTCTGTTATCTTGTTTTCCGTTAAGGGTGATTTATCGATCATTACAGGATCTATTGGCTTGGAGAAGGCTTGCCTGATTATCTTGGATAGGGATTTAGGATTATTAGCATGAGAATCTATCCCAACTGCCAGCCCAATTGAAGCATAGCTTGAAAGTCCATTAACGAATATTCTCTTGCCTGGATAGTCTTTTATATTTTCAAAAAGAATTGGTTTGTTTTCTGCCCTGGCTATGGCCCCGAGTTCATATTTCCAGTCAACCTGATATTTTTTCCTGCATAAAAACCCATTCTCTTCCAGAGCATTTATAAATTCTCTCAAACCTGACATTATTTCAATCGCCCTTCTAATATTCTATTCTTATTGCCAGATACTTACGATAACCATCAACAGCGGCGATCCATTTCCCTGGAGAAATCTCGTGGGCATCAATATGATGCATTCCATGTCTGTTCCAGCCTTTTGATTTTGCCTTCAAAACGGGATTTTTTTCGTAAGCTTTTTCTGAAAATCCGGTCCGACTCAGTCCGGTAATAAAAAAAGCATTTACCGCTTTACCGTAGGTCTTTTTGCTATGTTGGGCAAACCTTATAATATTATCGCCGAAGAATATAATCCGACCGGCTAATTGGGCTTTAGTGGCATCATTCTGAATAATAGGACTTAATGGGTGTTCAAGCCATGGTCCGTGAATACTATCAGCATAATAAAGACGCAATTCATCATGGGTGCGGGGTTTGCTGCAAGCAAACAACCACCAGGTATCATTCGCGAATATAATGCTATTATCAACAAAAGCTCCTTTAATAATCTCCCTTTCTAGAGCCCAACTTTCAGGGAAATCCTGGGCTCGGTACAGCCGAATTTCCCCAGCACCTGCACTTTCGGGTATCATATAAAACTGCCCATCCAAATAAAAAACATAGGGATAAGATAGATGGAAAGGCTCATCTAAGATAATTTTCTTATATTTCCAATTTAGCCCATCTGAACTTTCAGCATATCCGATATCCCCCTGATTGGTCAGCCCATTCATTACTTCGAAAAACATATACCATTTACCACCAGTATTTACGATAAAGGGGTCAGCTACATATTCTGCCTTTACATCCGTTACATTCTTCCGGGTTATGACTGGATTCTTTACTCCGGGAATAGGAGTTAAATTAAGAGGAGATTCTCCCTGATAAATTGCAATTGCCCATTCCATTTGTTTTTCTATATTCACTGGATGAACTATAACAAAGACAATAATAACTATGGCCATAATCACCGAAGCTAATATAATAGTCTTGATTACCAATAAGCCGATAGATTTCAAATTATACGCCCTCCTACTATTAAATCATTTGATTTAAATTGGCTGCAACTGACAACCCCTCATAATAGGCATCTTCCATGGATAGATAATCCCAGCTTCCAAATCTCCCTTTTGATAATATACCGTGATTTTTTAAGAAGGAATTTATAATCCGCAGCGCATTATTTCTTTGATGGTTAAAAACTACATAAGCATAAGGAATATCAATGGTCACAGTAGAAATAATACTTTTTTTACATGGCAGAATTTTCATTTTTATAAGATCATCGATGACCCGATTTATCACTTTTTCAGCGTCTGGCCTCTTTCCAGGCATGTAAGATATTTCAGCCGATATCGAACTACAATTAGGCGGTGCCATAAGATGCGAAAAATTGTGCGGAAAGCCTATTCTGTAAAATATATATTTTGTTTCTGGTACATAAACCCAATGTTTATTTCCAACGTTGCCCCGTATCCCAAGGTTGATATTCAACACAGAAACATATTCAAGTAAACTCGCTGCTCTTTTTATATTACTCGGAACCTTTGAAATCATCCTTATTAAATTAGGCAAGGGAGCAGTTGAAATTATAAAGTCAAAATCAAAAACATCACCTGTGCTGCAGATAACTTTCTTTCTTTCTAAATCGATAATTTTAACTTCTTGATCGAGCCTTATACAAGAAAGGTTTTTGGCAATAGCTTGTATAAAAGCTTCTATTCCACCTTGTTGAGGATAGCAAAAAATAGCATTATAGCCTAAGCTTTTTACATCTCCTGATAAAGCCCCACGAATGACTTGGCGATAATCAGGCTTTGGAACAAATCTTCCAATGCTTTCTGGGGATAGGTCAGACGGATGGCGGTTAAAAAGCTTAGTATTATAAGGAATCATAAAATGTTTGGCGATTCCTTCACCAAAGGTGACTCTGATCCAATCATCTAAATTTTTTATTTTTTTCTTTTTAGATTGAAAATGGGCCTGGAAATAACCATACAAACACTCCGTAATTACATTAAAGGGGAGGCCAAAAAGATTTGCTTGGAATGGGTAACGGGTAAAGACACCGTGAGAATAAACCCAGGATTCTCTCTCAGATTTCACCAGTTTTCCTGATAGTTTCTTCCGCACGAATCTTTTGAATTTATCTCGTTGAAAATGCAGAAGATGTCCGGCATAATCAAAGTAAAACCCGTTATTTTCTATGGTTCTGCATAAGCCACCTGGCTTTCTTTCTTTTTCTAATATTATTAACGAAAATCTGTTTTTTTGCCTTTGGAGGGACATGGCCGTAATCAAACCTGTCAATCCGGCCCCTATTATCAAAATTTTTTTGGGTCTATCGTTCAATTCAACCATTTTTCATCCAAACAGTATGCCTTTTTTCTCTATTAAACTGATGTACATTTTTTCTATTTCTTCTATAAACCTACTCTGATGAAATTTTTTAAATGCGCGATTTTTCCCTGCGGCCCCCATCCTGCGAGCCCTTTCACGATCCATCAACAAGGCTAATATTGCTTTCGCCATTCCTTCGGAGTCTCCTTTTTTTACTAGTAATGCTGTCTCGTTTTCTTTAACAAGTTCAGGAATGCCGCCTACGCTCGTGGCAACAATCGGCACCCCCATAGCCATTGCCTCTATAAGTACAATTGGTGCACCTTCGGTCCGGGATGGAAGCACAAAAACATCTGCCTGTCCGATTAACTCAAAAGAGTTCTCACAGAATCCTATGAATTCCACACAATCTGTTAATTTCATCCTTTTTGCCAGTTCCATTAGCTTAGACTCCTCAGGTCCCCGGCCAGCTATTATCAGCTTTATGTTAGGAATCTTCTCACGTAAATAAGGCATTGCAGAAAAAAGTAATTGAACGTCTTTCTCTTCAGAAAGTCGTCCGACGAAACCAATTGTAGGAGTATGTTTATTAATGGTATTTTGAAACTTTTCTAATCTTTCTTTAGCTGCTCTATATTTATCTAGATTAAAGGGAGGGTAAATAACCTTATACTTGTCGGATTGTGTCTGCCGAATCCACTGCGTTTTGATAAATTCCGAAGTAACCATGAAAGCATCGCATTGGGCTAATAAAGTACCTAAAAAAGGATGAAGTATTCTATCCCTCATTCTGGTTAATTTAGAATGAGCAATGTCTTTTAGCGTCATTTCTGTTCCTATTATAACAGGGACATTAGCTCTCTTTGCTGCCAGAATACCGAGGATATTGGCTCTTAATACATGGGTCTGAACTATATCTGGCCGATATCGTCTGAAAAACTCATAAAGACCTGTGGCTTCTCTTACTGCACCCCCGATTTTTTGAGGGATGTCAAGAGAATAAATCTTGCCTCCACGCCTCTCAAATTCCTCGCCAAAAAAATTATTTTTATATCTGAAGACACAAACGCCCAAATCAAAAATATTTTTATTAATACCCGCCGCAAGAATCAAAAGTATCTCAATAAGCCCATTATAAGTGTTAAAATCTTTATAAACATGTATAACCTTAATTTTCCTCATCTGCTAATCTATCAAGTTCTTATTTTAACAGCGGCGCATATTCACGGGCAAAATAGGTCAAAATAAGGTCGGCCCCCGCCCTCTTAAAACTGGTGAGCAACTCCAGAACTATTTCTTTCTCATTAATCCTTCCCAGCTGAGCCGCCGATTTTATCATGGCATATTCCCCGCTGACATTATAAGCTGCCACCGGCAGGCCGAACTTCTGCTTGGCCCGATATATGATATCCATATAGAACATACCGGGCTTGACCATTACAATATCGGCACCTTCTTCGATATCAAGCTCTATTTCTCTTAAAGCCTCGTTGGCATTGGCATAATCCATCTGGTGAGATTTCTTGTCTCCAAAAGTCACCACAGACTGTGTCCCGCCTTTGAAGAAGGGATCATAGAGTTTGGAAGCCATTTTAGCCGAATATCCCATTATGGCAACATTAATGAATCCTTTATCATCTAGGGCTCTTCTTATAGCCCCGACCTCTCCATCCAGCATGGCTGCCGGAGCGACGATGTCAGCCCCGGCCTCGGCGTGGGAAACTGCTATTTTACCCAAAAGCTCCAGATTGAGGTCATTTTGAAGATAGCCATCAACCAGTATGCCACAATGGCCATGTGGGGTATATTCGCACATACAAACATCAGTTATAACCACCAACCCGGGAACGTTTTTCTTCAATCTTCTTACAGCCACCTGGACAATGCCTTGAGGATCATAGGATTCAGAGACCTGGTCATCTCGCCTTTCTGGTATGCCAAATAAGATAACCGCCGGTATTCCCAGATCCCTGACCATCTTGGCTTCTTCTTCCAGCTTATCCACGGAAAGATGATAATTGCCAGGCAGGACTTCAATTTCTTTTTTGATACCGGAGCCATGAACTACAAACATCGGATAAATCAGGTCAGTGACCGAGACCCGACACTCTCTGACCATGCTCCTTAAGACTTCATTCCTTCTTAATCTTCTCAATCTTTGAATTGGAAAACCCATTTTTTCCTCCTTAAATTTTCATAGACTTTCTGTTTTGATTATATGGAAAGGCAGGATCTTGCCACTTCTGGTGGCTATAGGATACTCCCTTTTCACCCGGACTATCCTGGCCTGAGCCCACATTTCTGTTCCTGACTGAGCCCAGGATTCTGGGCTGTATTCTCCCGCCCTCAGAAGCTTAATAAAAGTTTCGGCAATTTCCTGCTCATCAAGCTCACCTAGCCTTGGGCTTACAAATAATTTAAGCCTGGTCAACCCACGGCTGTCCTCCTCTTCTACCAGCTGATAATCAGTGCTTTGACCACCAAATCTCGCCGGGAGTTCTTTTTCTATTATATTAATCAAATCAGTATCAACAAAAGTAACTCCTTCACCAGTCAATTTTTCATAGCTTCTAATCCGGCTGATATGGGTGTTGAAGCCCAGCTGACCAAACTCACAGGAGCAGGGTTCTTCTCGAACCAGCCCGTAATCCCCCATTCCCACATTCAACAGTATCTTGGGTGCTTCAAAAAGCAGCGAAGTGAACAAAAAAGCGTCAACCTCAGTATCGGAATAAGGAGTTTTTAAGCGATGGGTAATGACCGCGTTGGTATCTATCAAAAAATGACAGTCGTCGCTATCAGGATGCGGAATGGGACAGCCGGCGGCAATGACCCCCGCTTCCGATATTCCATAAATCGGGACGGCTCTGGCTCCAAGACTTTCAATTTCGGCTTTCTTTTGAGGAGTTAGAGGCTCGCCGGTTACCAGAAATCTTGTCCCCTTTATACTGAGATTAGCCTCTTGTGCTGCCATACATACCCTTATGGCTGAGCTAGCAAAGGTATAGATCACGCAATTTGGGTGCTCCTGAAGAATCTCTGAAGCCCATCTGGCAATCTTATGGGCATCGTTTAAACTGACATACTCAGGTCTAGCCAGAGGGACTCCCAGGAGTCCGCTCATGAAGAAGATATAACGAACTCCCCAGCGTTTTTCCCAATTAACTCTGATGTTGCTCTTTTCCACCTGTGAAAACCACTTTTTCGGCGGATTGCCAATGCGGGCAAAGCGGAGAGAAGAATTAATGCCAGGTGCTCCGGGAAAAACCGGAAACCAGTTGGCTATGGGGCTTTTAAGCGCTTCATGAAGATTGAGGATGAAGGCATCGTAATATGACCTCTGGGAAAGATAATCGTAATCTATTCTCACCCTGGTTCCAGCACTGCGGGTAGCTCCGCTCCTGACTTCGTAGGCTGTGGAAACAAACGGATTATCAAATGCTTTCTCGTTAAGGATGAATTGAAGGCCGTTTCTCCTAACCGGTATTTTCCCTTTGAACTCATCAACAGTATAATAGACGCCTTCCGAAAGAAGAAATTTTAGGGCTTGTTCAATACCATCATTTTCAACCACTCTTTTTATATCCGCCAGAGCAATCCGGGCCTTTTTCAGAAGAGGTAGATAAGGACTGTGCTGATATTCAAAAACACCGCGCTCAACCAGGCGAAGAAAATTTTCCTCCCGGTGTTTAACCCGCTCCTTCAGGATTATTCTGGCCTGTTCTATGGCTTCATCAGGTGTTATTCTGGATTTCAGATAACGAGGAAGTCCAACCATAAATCTGAGATATTTTTTCATCCAGATCGCCCTTTATAAAAATTTTCAGTCTTTGATAAAGCTAATACCACACTTGAGGCCAAACCCGCAACCTCTTGTTCGGTATGAGCGGCGCACAAAAACAGTACTTCATAAGCCGATGGTGGTAAATAATATCCATCTTCTATCAGACTCCAGTAGATATTTCGGAATCGATTTACAGCAACCGATGAAATCTGACCAGGTCTCCTGGGAAATTCATTAGTATCTAAATAAAACCAGGCGATCGAACCAAGCCGCCTGAGGCGGGCGTAAGGAAGCCTGCTTTCAGCCAGAGAAGCCTCTAATTTTTTTCCAAGGGATTCCAGTTTCTGATAGACCTGTTTTTTCTTTAAGATTCTCAGGGTAGCTATGCCGGCCGCAAGCGATACAGGGTTTCCGCTTAAAGTGCCAGCCTGGTAAACCGGGCCCGAGGGTGAAAGCTTGTCCATTATTTTAGCTTGGCCGGCTACTGCCCCGATTGGCATTCCTCCCCCTATAATTTTGCCCAGGGTAACCAGGTCGGCTTCAATTCCAAGGGAATTCCCATATCCGCCAAAGTTTAACCGAAAGCCAGATATTACCTCATCAAAAATGAGCAAAGAGCCATATTCTCTCGTTATTTTTCTTAGAAATTTCAAGAACTCTTTCCTTTGGACCAATAGTCCATTATTGGCCGGCAATGGCTCAATGATGACCGCTGCAATCTTTTGACCCTGCCGCCGAAAAATCTTAGTTACTGTCTCTTCATCATCAAGCGGTGCCACCAGAGTGGACCTGGCTATACTGACTGGAATGCCAGCCGAACTGGCAATTCCAAAAGTGACCAGCCCTGAACCAGCTTTGACCAGAAGGCCATCAGAATGTCCATGGTATCCGCCCTCAAACTTAAGAACCAGGTCCCGCCCCGTAAAACCGCGAGCCAGACGCAAAGCAGTCATCACCGCCTCGGTCCCTGAATTCATTATTCGGATTCTGTCAAAATTTTTGAATGCCGATAAGATCAGTTCGGCCAGTTCTACTTCCCGCCGATGACAGGCCCCAAATGACAGGCCGTTCTTAACAGCCTCATTAACTGCCTCAACCACTTCAGGATGGGCATGTCCAAGAATTAACGGACCCCAAGATTGACAGAAATCAACATATTTATTCCCATCTACGTCAATAACCTTGCTTCCCGAGGCCTTTTCTATAAATATCGGCCCACTGCCTACATGTTTGAAAGCTCGAACTGGACTGTTTACCCCTCCTGGAATCAAAGTAGAAGCCTTACGATAAAGAAGCCTCGATTTTCTAAATTTATTCTTGTTAGCGCTCATTTCCCGATTGCCTGCTTTACTTAAAATTCATACGGCCTGAATGTTCGCGCATCTTTTCCAGGGCCTTATGAAGGATTTTATTAACCACAGAACGGCTGAAGGCTTCAATCCGGTTGCGGTAAGCTTCTGGCATTTCAATAGCCGCTAAAAGTTTTTCAAGCTCGCTGCGTCTTATTTCCTCGGCCGATTTTCGTATCTCCACTATGTCGGCTATTGTTTTATCAGTATCAAGATTTCTCAAAATCCTGGGAGCTTTTTCTCTGATAATAGCCTGGACCTTCTCAGCTTCCGCAATCCTTGAGGAAAGATTTGCCTCGGCAATTGACCTGAGATCATCTATGTTATAAAGATACACCTTCTCCAGTTCAGAAACATCGGGATTTATACTTCTGGGTACAGAAATATCGATGATAATGAAGGGTTTCTGACCCTTAGATAAAATTAAGTTCTCTATGTCTGACTTATTTATAAAGTATTTATCGGCGCTAATAGAACAAATTACAATATCCACGCTGGGCAGATATTCATAAAGCTCGTAGAGCATGATTGGAGTTCCATCAAGGGCCCGGGCCAGGTTGACTGCTCTTTCAAAGGTCCTGTTGGTTACAAATACCCTTTTAGCTCCATGATTTTTTAGCGCCTGGACAGTCAGCTCAGCCATTTCTCCCGCTCCAACCACCAGGACATTGCAGAGCCTAAGATCATTAAATAATTTTCGAGCCAGGCTAACAGCTATGTGGCTTACCGAAAGATTGCTCCGGCCTATCTCTGTGGATGAGCGAATTTTTTTTACCAGGCTAAAAACCTGTTTAAAAAGACTGCGGAAAACAGGGCCGGCAGCTCCAGCTTCAGCCGCTAAATTATATGCTTCTTTTATCTGTCCGAAAATTTGAGGCTCTCCCATGACCATAGAATCCAGCCCGGCAGACACGCGGCAGACATGCTCCACAGCTTTTTCATTCTTATAGATATAAATTATCTCTCCCATATTTTGAATTAGCTCCGCCGGCAGCCCAGACCTTTCATGCATAAATTTTATGACCGGCTGTCCGTCTTCACCGACGGTCAAAAAATAAATTTCAACCCGGTTACAGGTAGAAAGGATAAGACACTCTAATATGCCTTCAAGATTCTTCACGTTGTTTAATGATTCTTTAAGCTCATCTTCCCTGAAAGCATACTTTTCACGCAGATTTATGGGAGCAGTCTTGTGGTTCATCCCCGCAACAAAGATATTCATTTTTTTAGATGCACCCGCTTAACACACTTTCCCAAATCTTGTATGGCCTTCGATTCCTCCCTTGATATTTCTTTTATAAAAAAAGCCTCACCCTGTCAAGCAGTTAATCTTCTTTATTATCTATACTTATTAAAATTGGTTCATCTCCCGATTAGTTGAAAGATAAATAGGAATAAAATGCTTGAAAAAAGAAGTGGACATCCGGTATTTCCAATGGATAGTAGAGATACAGCATCTCTCAATCTACATCCAAAGGAGACCGACGATGTCCTCACTGAGTATAACACACTATTTCCCCTTTCCGCGAATCCGTATTCTTCGACAGCGGGTATCCGGCAATGCCCAGAAGGCTTACTTGAAGGCGGTACCCAACAAGCGATTCCGGCCTATCTGCCATATCTGCGGAAGGCAAGCCACTGGGATCCACAGCCAGGAGAGTCGCTGGATCCGAGACCTGGACTTTGGTCCAGCGCGAGTCTGGATTCATTGCCATTATCGCAAGATCGTTTGTGCCCACTGTCAAAAGATTCCTATCGAAGAGCTCGATCTCTTCGACCCTTACCTTCGGGTGACCAAGAGACTGGCGCGTTATATTTTCGGACTCTGCAAAATCATGACCGTCCAGGAGGTGGCTCGTCATCTGGGATTGGACTGGAAAACAGTCAAGGCTGTCGACCAGAAGTTCCTGGAAGAGAAGTACGGGGAGACCGAGTATCAGGGGCTCCGCATCCTGGCCATAGACGAAATCTCCATCCGCAAAGGCCACCGCTACCTGACGGTGGTCCTGGACTACGAGACCGGGCGTGTGGTTTGGGTGGGCAAAGACCGCAGAGCCCGGACCCTTCGGAGATTCTTCTCTGGCATGACTGCCAAAGAGAGAAAACACTTGGAAGCTGTGGTCATGGACATGTGGGATCCCTATATCCTGGCTGTCAAGAGCAAGGTTCCTCATGTCAAGATCGTTTTCGACCTCTTCCATGTGGTAAGCCAATTTAACAAGGTTATCGATAAAGTGCGCAACAGCGAATACAGGAAAGCCTCCAAGGCCAACAAGGAAGTCTTCAAGGGCGCCAAATATCTTTTGCTGAAAAACCGCGGGTATATCCGCAAGTCTAAAGTGCGGCAGCACCTGGAAGAACTGCTCCAGTTGAACAAAGTCATCAATACAGTGATGATCCTCAAGGACAAACTCAAACACATCTGGACCTATAGGTCCCGCACATGGGCTGAGAAAGCCATTGAGGAATGGTGTAGGCTGGCACACACAATCGATCATCCATCTATAAGAAAGTTTGCTAAGACTTTGTGGCGTTACCGGTATGGGATCCTGAATCACTGCGACTATCCGATTCATACAGGAAGACTTGAGGGAGTAAACAACAAGATCAAACTCATCAAACGAAAAGCTTATGGCTTCCATGATCTGCGTTACTTCTCCTTAAAGATCATTCAAGCTTTTACCAACTAAATGGGAGATGAACCTTAAAATTTATCAACTTGATTTTAAATAGACTTAACCATAATCTATATCCTTATAATATCCTGCCAAAGACGAGGCGCTAATAAATAAAATTTCTGAATGATTCACGCCTCATTAGCGGATGGTAATTAAGATCGCCACATATATTCATCAAACTTTTGGTCATCGGGAGGAATTTATTTGACTTTTTCAGGATACCTGGTTAACTTAACTTTATGGTCGATAAATTTTATAGAAAATCCTATACAGATAAGTTTTAGATAATAATTAAGGAGAAAGATATATATTTTTTCGATGAGGCTGCCCTTCCTTCATATCTCCATAAGAACAAACTCATGTCTTATATTTTCTGGCAAAGACTAAGGTTTGCTTTTTCCCTGGCAGGTGATGTAACTGATAAAAAAGTTTTGGATTTTGGCTCAGGTGGGGGGGTAACTTCTAAGTTTCTTACTGAATCAGGTGCGTATATATACGCTTGTGAAAAATACTTTTTTGAGCTTACCAAGAGAATGGCCGGCTTTTTCGACAATAGGATATTTTTATATAGTGATATCAATGATATCAAAAATATTAAGTTCGACGTTATCTTTACCTTAGATGTCCTTGAGCACATAGAAAACTTAAAGCCAATCTTAGATAAATTCCAAAAGCTTTCTCATAGAAAAACAAAAATTATAATATCGGGGCCAACTGAGAACATCATCTACAAACTGGGAAGAAGGCTTGCGGGATTTAGGGGAGGGTATCATCTAAAAAATATATATGATATAGAAAGAAGCCTACAAAATAATGGTTTTATTATGACTCAATTAATAAAACTTTATTTCCCTGTAGTGCTTTTCAGAATTTCACTTTGGAACCTTAGGTAGTTAATAATTGCAATAAAACAGCCTTTATGATTATTTTAATTATCGTGGCTAATTTTAGTCGGGCAAAAATATCTTGGTCTAATTTTTAGATACATGTTGAAAAATAGAAGAAAATAGTAATAAATATTGCTATTATAATAAATGCCTCAGGCTTATGAAACCTGAGTATTGACAAAAACACCCTTATTCAAGTTTGATTCCTAGGGCTTAACATTATAAAGTTTTTTTCTTTTTTATATATAAGCATAAAGAAGTTAATGCCTTAAACATGGTTGCCTGGCCCCAGTGAATCATAGGGCCCTTAGCTCTAACAAATGGATAAATCCTGTAATAAAAATGTCCATCCTTAGCCTGCATATTTTTTATTGTCCAAAGGGCAACTTTCAGAGCAAGACTGATAGCTTCTTCATCATAATCAGCAAAATAAGTTAAGGTATCAATGGCCTGAGCAGCACACTGAATATCTATGGGATAAAGACTATTATGGTAATATTTTGGCCTACCGTCTTCAGTAAAAAACGAGTTTTTATAATAAACATATCCCTTATCTAAGGCCTTCTCATATCTCTTATCCCCTGTATTCTCAATATAACCCTTCAGCCCGTCAAGAATATATCCGGTGTGGAAGCTATCAATCCAATGGAATTTCTTATCTTCGCCATAATACCATGACCCATCTGGCCTTTGTCTTTCACATGTAAACATCACTGCTTCTCTGGCCACTTCTATTAAATCCTTATTTCCTGTATGTTTAAAAGTTCTTGCCAGCATAAAAGCGGCCTCCATACTTTGATTGTGGATTGTACAATCTTTCTTATCAGAAGCCGTATAATTAATGCAAAATCCTGTTTCCGTTATTGTTCTAGGAACTCTGATAATCCAGTTACAGACACTTTCAGCAATTTTTAGATAATTCTCATCACCGATTATCTCATAAGCATCAAGAAACGCCTGGCCAATCAGGCTGGTCCAGATGGTAATCGGTTCATACCTTATCTGTCGCCCGCCCCGGGATGAAAAATCAAACATCTTACCCCAGGCATACTCTTCAGTATATGGAGATTTATGACTTATAAGCCAATTCAAGCAGTCAATGGCCTTTTCTTTATAGTTTAAGTCTCCTGTTAATTGAAATAATTTTAAATAACCTCTGGCAAAAAAGCCTCTTCCTATACAAGAATCTAATGGCTTTACACCGAGCCAGGGCCTTAAATTTACGGGGCTTTTCCAGATGACCTGCATAAGAACTCTTTCTAAAAAAAGCTTTTTGAAAGTAAGGGGTCGCAAAAAGGAAGTTAAGCCATCGCCCGGGTCGTAGCCCTTATAATCATGTCTCTCTACCCAATTTAGCAGTTTAGAAATGCTTTGTTCCAAAAGCGAACTATTGGGATTCAATATCATGATCTATCCTTCTTCTTTTTTAGGCCTATTATATTCGTGATTATTAACTTGAGTCTTGTCATTTGTTCTTTTCTATAAAACTTAACCAAGTCCTTACTAACGGGCCGTTCTCTAATTGTTAAAATACCCCACATATAGCCAAGCCAAAGTGCCAACCCTCCGATTAAAAATGGCTTTTTAGCCATCTGGAACATTGCCCTTAATATTTGCCATAGGGGGTGATATCCCAGATAATAATTTTTCTTACCATAATGAAAAATGCTGGCTACGATACCCCTATCTACTGTGCCAATCTTTCTATGATGAAAACATACTCTTTCAGTAAAAGTCCTGGTTTTCCAGCCCATCATTCTGGCAGTTGTAACTGCTACCCAATCAATTCCTCCTTCTTTAATCGGTTGATATCCCCCAATAGCTTCAAAGCATTCTCTCCTGAACAACTGGCAGGCTCCAGAGACATGCTCAATACTGGTAAATCTATAATCATAGTGTTTGCCATCTTCAACAAAAGGAGTCCCGGCAACTCCAAGTCGTGGATCCTGAACAAACTTATCAAGCAAAAATTCAAAATAGTCGATATCAAAAGTAATATCAGCATCAAGATTTCCGATTATATCAATATTAATAGATCTCAATCGGTCATAGGCCTTCATGAAACCTTTAGCTTTAGAAGAAAATCCATGCTCAGAATGCGGAGGCTCAGATATCAATTCTATCCATTGGTTGTTACCAGCATATCTTTTTATTATTTCTTCAGTCTGATCTGTCGAGCCATCATTTACTATAAGCCACTTTTGTGGCCGAATAGTTTGGCCGATTACCGATTTAATAGTCTCCTCAATAAAATCAGCTTCATTCCAAGCTACCGTAATCAAGACATATTTCATTTTTGAATTCTTGTTTTGGATAAAGTTGTTCACACTTTGCTAGTTAATTTATCTACTATTTCTAGATAAACCTTCTTATTGGCACTCCATTTATAGTTTTCTACAAATTTCAAGGCATTCTCAGCAAGCTGTCTTCTTAGATCTTTATTTTCTATAAGCTCAATTATTGCTTTTTGCAAATCCTCAACATCGCCTGGTTTAAAGAACTTTACAACTGAATCGTTAAAATAATATTTATCAATTTTTGTCGCCGACACAATAACTGGAACGCCCATAGCCATAAATTCCAGAATTTTTGTACTGAAAGCTTCGCCAGCAAACTCATCATCCCTTTTCGGAACCACCCCCGCATCGTACTCTGCGATTATCTCTGGTATTTTTTCTAAAGGTACTTCATCCTTAAAAAATACATTTTTTTCTAGCCCAAACTTTTTAATTAAGCCATAAAGTATGTTTTTTTCCAATCCATTGCCATAAATATGGAATTCTGTCTCTGGAAATTTTGCTGCAACTCCAGCAAAAGCCATTATTGCCAAATCTACCCCCTGGTGATAAGAAAGTGTGCCTGGATATACCATAAGAAATCTATCATCATTTCTCTGCCTCGGCCGAGGATAAAAAATTGAATCATCTGGATAATTCATAATAACTTTGCATTTATCTTTTTTTACAGAACGAGACGTAATTTTTTCAAACCATAAATGGTTTGGGACTATAACGTAATCGGCATATTGACATGAAAACCGCTCTAAAAATAATAGCAATTTATAAAATATGTGTTTCTTACTCTTGTGAAATTTGCTCAAATATAATTCTGGAACAATATCATGGATATCCAAAATTATTTTAGCACCTTTAAACTTTGCATAAGCGGCAGAGAATACTATAAAATCAGGTATAGAGTGGGCGTGAATAAGATCAAATGCATGCCTCTTTTGTATTTTTGATATATGACAAAAAGATTTAAGCAAAAATAGGGTTTCCCGGGTCATATATCTAAGACTCGTTTTTTCTTTATGCTCTCTCGTTTGTAAGCGGTAAACTTTAATTTCATCTAATACCTCCGTTTTTATCCTGGGATCTCGCCCTAAAGCAAATATCTCAACTTCATCTCCTCTTTTCCTAAGCGTGCTAGCATATCTCATTACCCTATTGTCTCCATCATAAAACGAATAAACGGGCATGCCAATATGAAGCCCTCGTCTAAGTCCGGTCTTCTTTGAATAATTTTCTTTCCAAAACCGTGCTAAATCTTTGGGCAGGGGATTCCAATACTGACCAGTATATTTCTCTTTTACATAAGTCAGAAATTCGCAGTAAAGCTCGGCGGGATATTTATCAGAATGGTTCGATCCATCAAAATCCATATAATCAGGATGGACAATAAGAAGGGCCATGCCTCCTTTTGATACAATCCAATCTAACTTTCTTTTCCATAAATCTATCTTTTTTTCGCCCATTATAAGAAAGACCAGGTGGTCCTGAGGAAGAGTATATGGAAGCTCGACATAGCCCTTTTTGAGCTCTTCGCTATAAATCCATACAGGAAAAATTGTGCCGATTTCATCAGGCTGAGGCTCGAAAGGATCGGTATCAAATGTAGAGGCATCATATTCAATATCAAGATAGTGAAGCATTTTTAGGTCATGAAACATACTAGGAGACCTGAACCCGACACTTCCCCACTTCTTTAAATACTCATTAATTTCCGCGGCCTGCTTTTTAAAATATAGTTCCGACCTGAAAGGATTCCCCTTATGAGTCAACCCATGAACGCCTATCTCAAATCCGCGCTTTGTTAACTCTCTTCTAAATTCTTCTGAAACCTCATAATCTTTAGCCACCAGATTGAAACTCGCGCGAAAACCAAGTGCCTCTTCTATCTCCATTAGCCTAAGGCAATTTTGTAGGCCTTTGGCTGTTTCTACGTCGTGAGTCAGGACAAGAGCAAATCTTTTTCCGCCAGGCCATCCCTGCCAGCCTTCTGGCTCTTTCCCCGAATCAGGGTCTATTGGCCACCTACAGGCTCTTTTTTTCAGAATCCGCTTTACAAGAATTCTCCTCAGCCTGAATCTAATTTTCCGCGGAATAATCGGTTTCACTAAATAATAAACAAGATTAATTGTGCCCTTCACTTCCCTTTCACTTTCTAAAAAACAATTTTCATTAATAACTTATTTTATAATATTGGCGGCAATAGTCAAAGAATTTATCCAGCCCTTCCCGCGTCGAAATTATCTGTCGCCACCCCAATTTCTCTTTTATTTTATCATTCTTGAATTGAGATTTTTTCCAAATCGCTTTCCATTCTTTTCTCGTGTAGACAGGAGGAATTTGACCTTTGGACCAGGCGGCGACTTCTTCCCAGAAAAAATACAGCAAATAAGATAAGAAATGAGGTACATAAATTGATTTGAACTTTTTAACCTTCTTTTTATATTCTCTCAAGAATTGCCTGGACGTTGGCAAATCATCATCCACTATATTGAATACCTCTCCCTCAATTCCAGGAACCAAGCCTGCCAGAACAATAGCCTCAGCACAGTTAGAAACATAAGTCAGAGGAATTCTATTAGGACCGCCAAGATGAAGAAAGACGCCAAAAGTATCTGTCCCCACTCTGGGAGGGATAAAAGCCTTGCCGGGTCCATAAACCGTGCCGGGGCGCACTATAACATAAGGTAAATTATTTTTTTCTCCATAATAAATCACAAGTTCATCTTGCTTAACCTTACCGTAGCAATAAGCCTGCGCTCTTTTTTCTGGTTCTTTTTCAACGGGGGACGACTCGTCAAGGACAACTTTTTTCCTGCCACCTGAACTCTTATAGACAATAAAAGAACTTACGTTTACGAATCGTTTTAAACAATTATGCTGCAAAGCCGCCTCTATCAGATTCCTTGTAGTAACCACCGAGTTAAGAAAGGCTTCTGATAATATTTTAGTCCCCATAGCTGCAGCTAGATGATAAATAACCTTGACGTCTTTCGTGATTCTCTGACAGTCATCCTTGGATAACAAATTTCCCTTAATTACTTCAATTCTATTTTCAGCGTTATTCTCAGAAATTATTTTGGAAAGCCGGGTGCTATCACTTGTTTCTCTAATTAAACATCTTACTGCATTAAATCCTTTATTCAGTAATGTCTCAACAACATAGGATCCAATAAATCCTGACGCACCTGTTACCAAAATCGTTTCATTCTGGTTGATAATAAAATCGCCTGGCATTATTTTCGCCTCTATTTTATTATTCGTTTTCTTATTTCCATCCACTAATACCCATCAAGCCACTCTTGTCTTAGAACGCTTATAATAGATTAATATTCACAAAAAAATACGCTCAGCTCAGAGTTTCTTTGTAAATTTGCTTAATAATCATATCAGTAATTTTAGAACATTTAAGAATATCTTCATAAGAGATGGGCGGGGCCTCGTCATTTTCTATGGATTTATAAAATGATTCTATCAAATTATATAAGCCTCTTTTCATGTGAAATTCCCTTTTGATAAACAGCCCAAGATTTTTATAAAAATTCTTTTTATACTGCTTTGAATATTTATACAATGGCACAAACCTTTCAAGATAGCTTTTATACTTCCTACCATGGAGCTTAATTATAGATTGCTGAACCTCATCTATTACAATCCCATTCTGAGGGCCAAGAATCCTGAACTGGATCATGGCCGGTTTCATTTGAGTAGAAAAACTAAGGAAGGCGGTCACCTGATTTTTATCAATCATCATTACTCTAAGTTCATCTATCAAGTGTTTTTCGCCCAGTTTTAAGAAATAATTACTTGTAAATCCAATGGCTATCAAATCAAAGCTATCATCAATATATTCTGCTATTTTCATTACAGCGTGGGGAATGATGTTCTGGATCATTTGACCGGGTAATTTCCAAACCCAGTGAGATTTATTTTTAAGGAAGCTCTTTGTATAGCGCTCGTCGCTCATATCATAACAGTAGAAAACATCAAGGTGGACCGGCCTGCCCCCAAGCCAGCCATCCTTTATTAAATCGCGCGCCTTCGTGGCAACGATAGAAAATTGTTCATCTGTTCCAACAGTTATTTTTTTCTTTTTATTTTTTGCAATATCAATAAGCTCTCTGGTTTCTTGATAATTAACAGTAAAAGGCTTCTCCACAAATATATGGCTTCCTGACTCAAGACACATCTTGCCAATAAAATAATGTGATTGAGGGGGCGTGGTTATATGGACAACATCAGGTTTGGCGTCAGCCAAAAGTCTATCAACATTATCATAATAGTTTTTTGCTCCGTATCTTTCGGCTAACTGCCTGGCCATGAGTACTTCGCTATCACATGTTGCAATGAGTTCAGTATGGGGAAGATAATTTATGATGGCAGCATGAACTTCTGCCATTTTCCCGCACCCAACAATTGAAGCTTTGATAGACACTCTTACTTCCTTACATTAGATGTTCTTTTTTATACGATATCTTACCTATATTTGTTGTGTCAAGTTAGACACCTTCCAAACTCCAACATAAAATAATTCTTCACATAAGAAAAATATCAATTTTAAACTCATCTTCTTCATTCAATAAATTCATTTTTGCGAAAAATCAAGTCAAGCGAAAGATCCTGCATCAGAAATATAGATCTTGGCGTAAATAAGACAGCTAAAATATTGGTATTTAAAGTAGCCTATAAATTGAAGCAAACTTAATTAAGTAGGTCCTTATAAAGCATAAGCATAATGTAATCTATTAAATTATTTGCAGATAGCAGCAATTTAGATGTATAACCCAATGCAAAGTCTATCCTGGAGAAGGGATCCTAAGCTGTTAGCCGGCCGTGTCAAGTTTTGTTCGCGATTTAGCCATCGTAATCTCTCCATTTTCAGGCCTCAGTTAGCTCCTTGAGTCAGGGCCTCACTCCACACAGGCCTTAGCTTCTCAGGCTTGATGTAAGCATACT
>Ga0209381_1001410_pt1 | contig 39436 bp, 32 predicted proteins | sample DewCreD2012metaG_FD_184111 | JGI IMG/M metagenome (GOLD analysis project Ga0209381, IMG submission 184111) | Hot spring sediment bacterial and archeal communities from British Columbia, Canada, to study Microbial Dark Matter (Phase II) - Dewar... ... | reverse complement strand
TGCAACGTCGCAAAGCACAAGAACGGGGGGCGAATGCCGTTGCGCAGGTACATCGCCCGGCATGCGGAGGGGGCGACCGGGTGAGACAATTCGCTGTTGTTCTCGGGCGTTTCCTCGGGGCGGTGCTCGCCGAGTGCGCGCCGGTGCTGGTGGAGATCATCACTCATGCGATACGTGAAACATTCGCGGATACGGTGGAAGACGGCGCTCGTCGCCGGGATCTTCGTGATCGCCTGCTCGAGCGGGTGCGCAACGCGAACCGTGCTGATCCCTCCAGGAGAGCCGGTGCGCCTGCGCGAGACGATCAGGCACGCGAAGGTCTGGGTGGCGGACAAGGACGGGAAGGAGATTCCGGGCGTGGTTGACCTGCCGGAAGGCTGGTACGCCTTGCCCGATCCCGGTCCCGATCCCAGGACCGCGCCGGAACCGAAGAAGCCCGAACCCGACGGCGGGAGGAAATGACCCATGCCGTCGGCGTCAGGCATTCGCGCGGGCGCGGCGTTCATCGAACTCTCGGTGAACGACTCCCGTCTCATCAAGGGGCTGCAGGCGGCTTCGCAGAAACTGCAATCCTTCGGCGCGGGCCTGCGCAATGTCGGCACGCGCATGATGGCGGTTGGCGCAGGCATCGTCGCGCCGCTTCTCGCCTCCGCCAAGAGCTTCGCCACCATGGGCGACCAGCTCGACAAGATGTCGGCCCGGACCGGCGTGAGCGTCGAGTCGCTTTCGGAACTGGGCTATGCGGCGCAGCTTTCCGGCGCGAGCCTGGAGGATGTAGAGACCGGCGTCCGCAATATGCAGCGCACCATCGCGGGCGCGGCCAACGGATCGGAATCCGCCGCCGAGGCGCTGGCCATGGTCGGACTGTCCGCCCAGCAACTCATGGCGCTTTCGCCCGACCAGCAGTTCATGGTCATCGGCAAACGCCTCAACGAAATACGCGACCCGGCCCAGCGGGCGGCGGCCGCGATGGAACTTTTCGGCCGTTCGGGAACGACGCTCATGCCCATGATGGAGGGATTGGCCGAGGCGCGGGCGGAAGCCAAACGCCTCGGGGTCGTCATGTCCACGGAAGACGCCCGTGCGGCGGCGACCTTCAACGATGCGCTCGACCGGATGTGGGCGTCCCTGCGGTCGCTCGTGGTCACCATCGGAGGCGCGCTTGCACCGTTTTTGACGGAGCTGGCCGGGAAGATCGTGAACCTGGTCGGCGGATTGCGCTCGTGGCTCGCCGAAAACAAGGGATTCGTCATCTCAGCGCTCAAGATCGGAGCCGTAGTCGTCGGCATCGGCGCGGCATTCGTCGCCTTGGGGGCGATCCTCTCGGCCCTTGGCACGGCCTTCAGCGTCTTCGCCTCGGTGGTTTCGGCGGCTTTGGGCTTCATCCTATCGCCGGTGGGATTGGTCATCACGGCCATCGTCGGCATCGGCGGCTACATCCTCTGGGCTACGGGCGCGGGCGGCAAGGCGCTCGACTGGCTGGGCGAGCGGTTCGGCGATCTCAAGAGTTTCGCCATCGATTCATTCCAGGGCATCAAGGACGCTCTGGCGGCGGGCGACGTGGCGCTTGCGGCGCGGGTGCTCTGGCTATCGCTCCAGGTCGTCTGGCGCGCCGGGATCAACAAGCTCAAAGGCTGGTGGCTCGGCTTCAAGGACTGGTTCTTCCAGACCACCAACGACCTCTTCTATGGCGCGGTCGTGATCGTGGCCGAGGCGTGGTACGGGCTCAAGAAGATCTGGGCGACCACGGTCAACTTCTGGGCCGACATCCTCAACCGGTTCGCCGGGTTCTTCCTGAAGACCTGGAACTCGCTGACCGGCTGGTTCGCCAAGCAGTGGACCAAGGTCATCGGCGTTTTCGACTCTTCCATCGATGTCGAAGCTGTGAACAAGCGGATCGACGAAGAGACCCAGCGCAAGAATATCGAGGTCTCCAAAGGCATTCTGGACGACCGGCTCGATGGCGAGCGGGAGCTGGCCGACATCGAGAAGGAACGCGAAGGCGTTCTGGTCGCCATCTCCGAGATGGCCGACGAAGAGGATCAGGCCCGCCGCAAGCAGTATCAGTCTGAGATGAAGGAATCCGAGGACGAGCTGGCCAAGGCCAAGGAAGAGTGGCGTGCATCCATCGTCGAGGCCAAAGAGAAACGCGCCGCGATGGAATCGAAGGAAGCGCCCAAGTCGGAGCCTCCGCCCGAAATCCCGCCGCCGGACTTGGGCGAGTTCAAGGAGAAGTTCGAGGCGGCCGTGCCGGAACTGGAACGCGCCCTGAAGTTGGATGTGGTCGGCACATTCTCCGCCGAGGCGGCGGACCGGATGGGCGTGGGGCCCACGGCGGTCGAAGAGCGCACGGCCCGCGCCAGCGAAGAGACGGCCAAGAACACCAAGAAGATCGCCCAGAAGCTCGATCAGGGCTCCGGACTGGTCTTCGAATAGGAACGGAAAATGGCGATTGTCGAAGAACTATTCCAGGGACGCACCGAGGTCGTATCGACCAAGCCATCGGCGGAGATCCCGTATCTGGTGCGGCAGGCGACCGACGAATCATCGGTCAAAGCCGCCGCGCTGGCCGCCACGCCGTCGGCCTATGCCGGGATGCCCCGCAAGTCCATCGAGATTTCCGAGCGCGTCAATGCCGACACCTGGAAGATCGTGGCCCGCTACGAGGCGCAGGAGTTCGAGCAGCAGGAGGAACCCGAGCCGGTCTTTTCCTTCGACACCGGCGGCGGCACGCAGCACATCACCCAGTCCATCCAGACTCTGGGCCGCTACGGACCGGCGGCGACCGACAAGCTCGGCGGGGCCATCGGGTTCGACGGCGAGAACATCGAAGGCGTGGATATCACCACGCCGGTCTACAACTTTTCCGAGACCCATTACCTTCCGGCGTCCGTGGTGACGCTTGGTTACCGGGTCGGGCTCTTTCGCGTCACCGGTACGGTCAATTCTGGCGGATTCCGGGGCTTCGCGGCAGGCGAGGTGCTCTTCCTCGGAGCGTCCGGCTCGCGGCGCGGAACCGGCTACGACGACGATTGGGAGATCACCTTCAAGTTCGCGGCCCAGCCCAACCGCACCGGCATCCAGATCGGAGACATCGGCGGCATCTCCAAGAAAGGTTGGGAATACCTCTGGGTGCAGTACGCGGCCGATGTGGACAACGACAAGAAGCAGATCATCAAGAAACCCGTGGCGGCCTACGTCGAGAAAGTCTATCCAGACGGCAGCTTCTCCGCGCTGGGGATCGGAGGATAGCCATGGCCGGAGACGACCTCAAGAAAGTGGCTCGCGGTCAGGCGCTCCGCATCCCGGCGGCGGCCTACAACTCCTTCATCGACGCGGCGGTGGACTATCGCAACCGCACGGTCGGCATCGAGGGCGAGTACAAGCAGAGGGACACCCGCAACGGCGTGATCTTCGTCAGGAACGATTCCGGCGGCGATCTGGAGCAATTCGAGGTTCTCGGCATCGACGAGATCGTGATCGGCCCGGAGGACAACGAGCGCGAGTTCCGCAACCGCACCGTGTTGGCGGGCGTGACGCCCGACGAGACCGAACACAGGGGCCGCTTCGTGATCGTGGCCGAGCCCATCGCTTCCGGCAAGATCGGCCGGGCCTACATAGACGGCGTGACGCCCGTGAAACTCGATGTGCCCGACGAGGAGAATGAGCCGCGTTTCGCCGAGATGGCCGATGGCGAAACGGGAAGCCTCAAGGCCATGACCGTCGGTTCCGCCGCGATCCTCTGGCGCAAGGGCGGCACTGGTGTGCAGTGGGCGGTCGTCCGGATCGGGCAGGCTCCGATCCTGTTTCCCGTGGAATTGGAGAAAAGCGGCGGCGAACAGGGCGACGATGAGAACCCCGCCACGTGGACCTATGACGTCAAAGACGCCTTCACCGGCGAGACGCTGGAAGAAGGCGTGGACCCGACCGAGGAACCGCACAAATGGCAGCGCCCGTCCGTGGGCCAGATGATCGAGGCGACCTTCGGCTACGCCCACTACAACGCCGACGGCGATCTGGCGCTCGGGTGGATCAACGAGATGGTGGATCAGGAATCCTGCGAGGAGTCGAGCGGAAGCTCGTGATGCGATATGGGCGAAACAGGCAAAGCGGTCATCATGGAAAGCGGCAAACGCGGCGTCCACGCCAGCGGCAAGGTCGGCGTCTTCACCGCCGAAGGCGAATGCCCGTCCTGCTGCGGGTGCGATCCGGTGATGCTCGGATCGTTCACGACCAATTCCTCGAACCCGGTTTGGAATCTCACGCAGTATCAGGGCGACCACAAAGCCCCGCCGCATTCGTACTGGCGGCTGATCGAGATGGGCTCCTGCTATCCCGGCGGCTATTCCTGGTACGGCGCAGGCTGCGTCAACGCCAGCGGTCGGCTCGTCAATCTGCCCAACGAGTTCCGTTCGCGCTACTACTACAACGGTTACATGCAGCTCCAGATCGGATGTCTCGATCCCGATGACCCCAACACGATCATCTGGCCGGGAAGCTGCCAAACCCGGACGCCGAGGTACTCATGCTGAACCGAATCCGCAACGACAAGTCCATGACGCACATGCCGTTCCTGACGAACGGACCGGACAGCGGGCGCGTGCTCTTCTTCTGCCGGGCCGGAGAAGACCGCATCTGGAAGCTCCATCTTGTCGAAGGAGACGGCCATCCCCGCAGGATCGTCACGGGGTTTGCCGACGAGGTGATCGAATGCTCTCCGACCGCATGGCACGACGAGACCGGATGGCACGTTTCCTTCATCGCCGGGGGCGCAAGCGAGAACCCGATCTATCACCTCTGCCGGATGGACGGTCCGGCTCTGGACCGGCTTTCCCAACCAGTCGCCGTCCGGCTGGCGAAGACCGGGTTCGTCTACCGCGACCGGATGGCCATCGGCGAGTTCCAGGACATCGTGCGCATCCACGAATCCTCAGGAGACACGGAGATCGAGATTCCCGGCGCATATATCTACCGCGTGGCCTATCGGGCCGACGCGACGGAGAAGATTCTCGTCACCGGACATTGGATCAACGAGGATGAGGTCTTCACGCTCGAATACGATCTGACCACCGACGAGCAACGGTTCATCGAGTGCGATGGCAAGCCCGCCTACAAATGCACCATTCTCGGTGACGAGGCGATCTACGCCGACCGGGTCGGCGAACACTTCGAGAGCCGTTCCCTGCGCCAGGCCGAAACGATAGAGCGCAAGACATCTCGGATCGCCGCGCGGCGCTGGCCTGATGTCGTGGCCCCGGCGAACGGAACCGCGCCGAAACGGTGCGGCTGCGGACGGAACGTCATGACGGTCGCGCCGACGCCGGTCCGACCGTCCTGTCTTGAATGCGTCGAGAAGCATCTCGGCGCGGCCTATGTGCTGCTCGCGGAGACGGCGGACGGCTATGCCCATCGCCTTCGCGCCATCGGCCATTTCCATGAGGCTGAGGACGAATCGCAGGAGTGGCCGACGCTGCATCAAGCGATCCGGTCGGCCCGAAAAGCCTATCAGACCGACGGCCGGATGCCGGACTGGGAGTCCTTGGGCGGGCTGGTCCAGGAGGTGCGCGATGCTCGTTGACAACTTCCGCATCACGCCCCGCGACGACCTGTCCTGCAATCTCGGGTGGACTTCTCTCTGGCCGGATGGCGCATCGTGGGTGTTCGTGAACGGCAAGCACGCCGTGGGGCCGCTCGTCACCGGCACGGCCGAGCGGTTGGTGAAGATCGCCTTCGCGCTCTCTGACGTGACACGGATCGAGATTCATGATTTCCCGGACGACACCGTCCGACCGGACCCCATCCAAGTCGAACCGAACACGCGACCGACGCTCTCCTGGAATCATGTGCCGGAGGCTACGCGCTACCGCATCTACCACCGGAAGCGTGGGGACGCCGCCGAGACCGTCATCTACGACAAGCCCGCTCTGCAGGGGCTGGAGCGGTGCGAAGTCACCTGCCCCGTGTTGCTCGACGGCCGGGGCGGAGTCTGGCACTTCCTGCGCGTCGAAGCCGTGGACGAATATGGGAACGAGTCCACACGCCAAAGCTGGAGTTATTTCGTCATGAATCTGCCTCTCGTTCCCGAGCACGTCTCGGTGACCGAGGGCCTCATTCCCGGAAACTACAACATCAAACTGGAGGACTGAAAACATGCCTACACCAACCGCAGACAAACTTCGCGTCTACTTCCCATCGAAGAACCTCGCCGCCGACGGCGACGCCATCCCGCAGCTCACGGCCGATGCGGGCGGGACGCTTACGACCATCGTGGATGCCGCGCTCACCCAGGCCGACGACTACTGGAACGGTGCCGTCGGGTGGTTCGACGGCAACACGTCGACCGTGGCGCTTCAGGGACAGTTCTTCCACGTGAAGGACTTCGAGACGGCCACCGGCACTCTCACGCTCTCGAAGGAACTCCCCGCCGTCCCGGCCGCGGGCGATACCTACCGGCTCACGCTTGGCGGGAATTGGCGTTCTGCCCAAGAGACTTTCGGGATGTTCGTGGGCGGCGTCCTGCCGGAACTCAAGACCGTCTCCGGCGTCAACATCACCGGCCTCACCATCAAGAAGGCCTCCGCGCTCCTCGGCGCGGGCACGCTCATCGTCTTCTACAAACGTGCCCAGCAGATGCTCTACATCAAGATGGGCACGCAGGCCTACGGCGTTGGCCTCGACACCTCGGTGAATGTCACCAACGGCATCGTCTTCGCCGCCGACGGCCAAGCGTGGCTCCAGGTGGACATCGTCGCCGCGTCGCTCCCGACCGTGGACCGCACCGACACCTGGACCTTGGCGTACCCGGAGCGGACGCTCACGCCCGACTACGAGGGGTACGAGACCAAGAACGACATCGGCGGCAAGACCCGCTACCGCCTCGAATGCGTCAAGAATGTGGACCTTGCCGACACGATGGTGGACCTCTCCGTCTATACGGGGAAGCCCTCCGGCGCGCAGAGCGCCGTCGCCTCGGGTCAGAGCCTCGGTCTTGTCGCCGGGGCGTTCGACGTGACCGACGCCACCGGCTGGCCGGTCAAGGGATTCTGGATCAGGAACAGGACCGTCAACTCCGGCGTGGGCGACTGCCGCTACGTGAACTACCGCTCCGGGAACACGCTCTACTGTTTCGGAGTCGACTGGGCGACGCTCGCCTTCAACACCGGCACGAGCGAAATCCGCCAGGGCGATGTGCTCACCGGGGCCAGCTCCGGCGCGAGCGCCGTCGTGGACCAGGTCGTCGTTACGAGCGGCACGTGGGGCGGCGGGAACGCGGCCGGGACGCTTCTCTTGAAGAAGGTCGTCGGGACATTCACGAACACCGAGTATCTGCGCGTCTCCAGCGTGAACATGGCCCGCGCCGCTGCGGCGTCCGTACTGGGCCTGCGCGGTTACACCGCCGTCGCCTGGGCGGCGGCGAACGTCATCGATCTACTGCCGGATGTGGACATCGGCGCGAACAAGCCTGCCGTCAACCAATACGAGAACCCGGCATCCGAGACCGTCGCACCCGCCAATGTGACGTTCCAAGCGGCTCTGGGGACGACCACGGCGCTCTACCTGAACCATCTCGGTCCGGGAAAGCTCCACGGCGTCTGGCGGCGCGAGTGGATTATGGACGGGCATCAGGCACGGGCCGGAATCGACGCGGACACCCGGTACTTCTGGAGTTGATGACCTATGCCCGGACTGGAGAACGGATCATCCTGGCAGAACGCTTTCACCTGGGATCACACGCAGTATCCCGGCGGCACTCGCGTCTTCTGGCAACTCACCGCCTCCGGTGGCGGCGGGAACTACCAGGACTGGTGGGCGGTCTATCTGCTGACGGGGAAGACCTATGTCTTCCAGACGCGGTTGCCCACGCCGTTCGACAACTACCTCTATCTCTACGGACCGACCGGATCCTACATCACCGCCGACAACAATTCGGGCGACGATGGCGGCGGTACGGCCAAGATCACCTACACGCCCACGGCGGACGGCTGGTACTACCTCTCCGTCTACCTTTATTCCGGCACCTATGGCCGCTACACGCTGGAATCCGTCCCGGCTCCCAAGTCCTTCAAGACGATCCTCTTTGCGCCCGCCGGTCGATTCGACGCACGAAAGACCCTGGAGTCAGGCATCCCTTCGCGTTTCGAGGTCATTCGGGACAAGACGTTTGCCGGGCAGGCATGTCGTTTCGAGGTCCGGCCGCGAACGACCGGCGGAAACGCGGGGCGCTTCTCCGCCCGGTCCGGGCGCGAAGCGGGCATCTGGAACCGGTTCAACGCCATCAAGACGCCCATCGTGGTCATTTCTCCGGCAAGGTTCGACTCGCGGGCTGGGATGACCGGCCTGAACTTGGGCCGGTTCGGCATCCGGGTGGGGCAGGAAGCCGCCGTCCCGTCGCGTTTCGAGACCCGGCGCGTGGAACTGGCCGACGTCATCAGCCGGTTCGGCGTTCAATCGCGCATCATCGGGGGCATCACGCCGTCCCGGAACGACGCTCTTGTCCGGCCTGGATGGATGATCTACGCCCGCGACACAGCTACCGGAGTGGCGATCCTCTTGGGCTTCATCCCGGCCGATGCGGACCCCAAGGAACTCCTTGGCGTGCCGCTGGCGGACGGCGTCTACGAAATCGAGGTTCGACCTTTTGAATGGTTTTGGGACGAGTGCCGGGGCCGGAAGGTCATCACGCTCATCGCCGGAAGCGCCGGAGGCGGCAACACGACGACGGGCCTGCCCGTCATCCAGAACCTGCGGCGAGAGATCATCGGTTTTCAAAGCGTCATTCGGTGGAACGTGGTCGCCGAATACGATCCCGGTACGTTCCGGTTCGGACTATGGTTCGGCCCGACCTCGCCCGTGGACACATCCGGCGCGCCCGACCAGACCGTGGACTACGTCTCCGGCCAAGGCGAATATCAGACCGTCCGCGCTCAGGCCGCGTCCGAATATGTCGCCGTCGCGGCCTATACGCCAACCGAACGAAGGCAGTCGGCGGAACTCTTCCTCGAATGGGACACTGTCGCGCCGATCAGCCCGCCGAACCAGTACGCGGTTCCTTGACGGCTTGCCACAACTTCCGTTGCTTCTTCCAGTCGGGTACGGCGGCAATCGGGCGCACCATGCGTTCGCGAATCGGATCGCGGCCATGCTCGGTGCGCGGCAGAAAGAGAATCTCCTCCTGGATGTCCGGGGCGAGACAAAGCAGGTTCATGATCTGGGTCACCCGCGCCCGCGTGACATGACCAAGTCGGGCGAGGTCGGCGTAGTCCGTCACCTCTCCGCTCTTGACGAGGCGATCCATCCGAATCGCCAGCGCCATGAGTCGCGCCAAACGCGGCACGCTTCCAGGCTGCAGGGATGTAATTTCAGGCGGCGCTCCTTCCGCGAGCACCTTCCGTCTGCCGCGCCCATGACGAAAATGCACTTCCCTGGTGATGGTGATTCCCCGGCTCATGCGATGGCCTCCTTCCGTTTCATCTCGTCGGCGAGCGACCGGATACCCGTCGGGTGGAACGTGATCGACACGGTTCCTTTCTCGCCGTTGTAGTCCACACGCTCGACGAGAAGCTGCATCACGCGCACCTGCTCGCGGGGACTCAAGGCGTCCCAGACCGGATCGAAGAGCGTCAGCGCCCGGACGGCGTCCTTCTCGTCCACGAGATTCCGCCCGAGGGCGATGAGTTCTTCCCGGACTTCGGTGGCCCGCCGTTCGGCGACCCGGATGCGTTCCTGGACATCCGCCATCCGGTCGGCGGCCGTCCCATCCCGCGAAACCTTCCCGACGAGCTTCCGCAGGTCGGTGTTGTGGCGGAGCAGGTCTTTTTCCAAACCCGCCCGCTCGGTCTCCAATTCCTTGATCCGTTTGTCGGACTGCGTCCGCGTCTGGCGGATGGTCTCGGCCACGAGGGAAGAGTCCTTCCCGATGCCCCGTATCTGGTCGATGACGAACCGCTCGATCTCGGCGGCGGGAACGGACTTCGATGGACAATCGTGCCAGCCGCGCTTCTGGGCGTTGAGGCAGACGTAATACCGATAGCGCTTGTTCCCGTTCTTGAGCGTATGGGTGTGGACCATCGCGCAGTTGCATGGAACGCAGTGGAGAAGCCCCTTCAAGAGCGCGCCGAACCGGTTCCGCACATGCTTGCCGCCGGATTGACCGTTGCGGTGGAGTATTGCCTGCACACGGCGGAAGATTTCGCCGTCCACGATGGCCGGGTGCTCGCCGTCGAAGATATCCTTCTTGAGCGTGATCTTGCCGAGGTAGAGGACATTCGTGAGGAGGTGGATGAGGTTGTTCTTGTCGAACCGCCGACCACCGGATTCGTGGCCTTCCTTCGTAACCCAATGCTTCGTCGTCCAGCCCTGTGCATCGAGCGCCTTGACCGTCTCGATGAGGGACTGGTGGTCGAGGTAAAGCTCGAAGATGGACCGGACCCGCGCCGCTTCCGTTTCGTTGACGAGAAGTTTGCCGCCGCCGGGGGCCACGTCGTAGCCGAGGATCGGTCTGCCGCCGGACCATTTTCCCTTGCGCCGGGCGGCGGCGATCTTGTCCCGCGTGCGCTCGGAGATGATTTCCCGCTCGAACTGGGCGAAAGAGAGCAGGATGTTCAAGGTCAGGCGGCCCATCGAGTTGGTGGTGTTGAAGTGCTGGGTGACCGAGACGAAGGAGACTCGCCGCTTGTCGAACATCTCCATCATCTTGGCGAAGTCTAGGAGCGAGCGGCTGAGGCGGTCCACCTTGTAGACCACCACGCAATCCACCTTTCCGGCGTCGATGTCGGCCATGAGCCGCTTGACGGCGGGACGATCCATGTTCCCGCCGGTGTATCCGCCGTCGTCGTACCGGTCGGGGATGCAGAGCCATCCCTCGTGCTTCATGGAGGCGATATACGCCTCGGCGGATTCGCGCTGGGCGTCGAGCGAGTTGAACTCCTGCTCAAGACCCTCCTCGGTGCTCTTGCGCGTATAGATCGCGCATCGGATGCTGTGTTTTTCAGGCATGCACGCCTCCGTCCTTCACAAGATTGAAGAAGTGGTATCCGTTCCAATGCGTCCCGGTGACGGCCTTCGCTACGGCGGAGAGCGACCGGTAGACCTCGCCCTCGTACTCGAAGCCGTTGGGCAGGACGGTCACCACCACGGTTTGACCCTTGTACTCGCGGGTGATGACCGCGCCCGGCATGGGAACGCGCTTGTCCGGCGAGATGTGCAACTCGGCGACATGGGTGCGTTCCGGGGCGGCCTTGACGGGCGTCTTCGGCGCGGTCATGCGGATGTCCGCATCGACGGCCAGTTCGGCGGCCCGCGCCCGGGCGCGTTCCGACAGGTCGCCCTCCGCCTGGGACTGGAGCCGCCAGGCGATCCGTTTGCAGAGGAACTCCTTGTGGCGGGAGCGCGTCTCCTCGCCAAAGACCATGGCGTACCGGGACCGCAGCTCGGTCACCGTCATGCCTTTCAGAACCGCGATTTCTTTTCCAACATTCATGCGACTGATCTCCTTTCTGCTCTCGCGAGCGTTAACCGTTGGGACAATCAGTCCTCGGGGTCGCGGAAAAGCCAAGGGGGTTCACGGCAGATTCTGAAGATTTATGACGGTCGGCATGTTCGTCGGGCATGTCCGCCGTGGGCGCGACCGGCGGGCATGTTCGGAGCCGTAGGAGACCGGCGGCGAGAATGGCGGCGATTTCGCGGAATCGTTCTTCCGGTGTGGGCGGTAGGTCGGTCGTTGGCATGGGCACGCTCCTTTCGGGAAGCGCCCACAACGACCTCCGCTCTTGCGGCCAGCGCGTTGTCCGGCGGGTTTATCTCTTCTGGATACTTACCCGCCGGAAGTTCGAGATGACGGTTGGGAGTGCGAAGACGACCGGGTTGTTAACCCGGAGAGGATTGTAAAACAGAGAATCCGAGAGTTTGGGCGAGGGTTTTCGGGGTGCGGTCGCCACCATGATGGTCGCCTTCGCGCCCCGAAGACTCTCTCTCGAACCAGAGAAAACGGCACGGCGGCGGGGAAACGCGGAAACCCTTCGTGGACAACGGGAAAAAGCAAGAAGGCCGGGGACTCTCGTCCTCGGCCTTCTGCGTAAACTGAACTGGCGTGAAATCACGCCAGAATATAAATGGCTCCCCAAAGGCGACCCTCTACTAACCGCCGTGCCAACCTCGCCACTCCCGAAGTCTGGTTCCGTATCGTCCACGTAACTCTCGACGAATCAAACGGTTCCGCTGCCTACCGCGAACAGAAGGTCGAGGTGACCCTCGGCCCCGACTGGGCGTTCGAGAACGGCAATATCGGCGTCCTGACGCGCCAGGTGCCCACCGACCGCGTGGTTTCCGCCGTCCCGCCACCACGGTATCCGCCACGGCCGCCGGAGCCGCCCCGCGAGCCCCGGACGCCGCCCGTGGTCGAGACGCTCCGCAAGGCCCTCGCCTGGCGGCAGGAACTCGACTCCGGCGCGGTCGCCACCCAAGCCGACATCGCCCGCCGGGAGGGCGTCACCCGTGCCCGGGTGACACAGATCATGATGCTCCTCCGCCTCGCGCCGGTCATCCAGGAACGCGTCTTGGCGCTTACGGCCACGGACGACCGGCCGATCCTAACCGAACGAGTGCTGAGGCCAGTCACGTGCATGCCCGATCTCGACCGGCAACTCATCGCATTTACCCGATTGGGCTCCCATGTGACACGTCCGTCACGAAGCAATCAATCGTTCAAGGACATCCGAACGCACTTCTCCGGCTTGCACGGCACAGATCGCGGTTGAAGAACGGATGCGCTTCGCAAGCGCCGGGACAATCGTGAAGGATGAGACGAGAATCCCCCTTGCGGCGATGCCCCCATAGGTCTTCAGGTTGTTCTCCAGTTTCTGGATGTGCTCCTGCTTGACATTTCCAGCCTTGCACTCCACCAGCCACAAGCGCTTGCCATCCGTGAAAGCACAGTCAAACTCTCCGCTAGGCGGCTCATTGGGGTGGTGAACATTGCCTGAACCCGAATTATTCACCACCCCTCTGACGACGGCATTGTAGTCCGAGCGGCGAACCGTGCAAGCGCAACAACGGCGTTGACGGGGTGCGAACAGGGCCTTTTTGCGACCTGAGCCGACAGCGCTACTTGGTCGCCGGGGAAAAGCGACCCGTCGCCTGCCCTGCGCAGGCGTTCGCGCGACGAGCTCACACCCGCAGCACGGCGCAGAGGTGGGCGTGGGCCGGCGGCGCCACCCACGGGCGGGGCTTGGGCCGGGCCGGTCGGCCCCAGCGCGCCGGCCAACGCCACTGCGAGATGCGCCAAACCAGAGAATCCCACAGCGGCGCCACCGCCGCCGCCAGGTAGAAGGTCAAGCGCTGACTGCCCCTGGCCATCCGGGCGCCGGCCTTCAAGACCGAGGTCTGCAGGCGCTTGAGGTCCCATCCATTGGCCCCAGGATCTTCCATCTCGCACCGCAGCACCCCGACCAAATTGAAGGCCAGGAGCCCCAGCAGCAGCATGGCCTCGTTCTCCTCGAAGCCCCCGGAGGACAGGTGAACCCCGATGGCCGCATTGAACTCCCCCAGCCGATCCTCGAACGTGCCCCGCGCACGATAATGCTCCAACAGCCACTCGGCGTCTTCCTCCCGGTTGGTGACCAGAAAGAAGTAGTCGGGCTCCAGCTTCAACTGCCCGTTCTTCTCCGGCTTGTCCACCACTACCAGAATCAACCGCTGCGCGTGCCGCCAGGACGCCGCCTGATGCCAGCCAAGATCAACCACCTTCTCGTACCCCTCGCCGGGCGGGCGCCCCACCGGCCGCTTCAGGTGCGGCACGGCCTTCTCGTCCAGCACCGCGTTCGACTTCAGCCGCCCTATGAACAGAATCCCGTCCTCCGTCAGCGGGTCCATCACCTTCCCGCTCGTGAAGGCCGCGTCCATGCGCACGTCCAACCGCCGCGCCAAGCGCCGGGCCTTCTTCACCGCCTTCCGGATGAACCGCAAAGCCCCCTCGTCCGAGGCCGCCCGGCCCTTGCGCAAGATCGCGTGAACCACCCCCTGCCCCAACCGGCTGTGACCGTAGTCCCCCTCCGGCGAGAAACTGGCCAGCAGCGGATAGTACTCGGTCTTCTGGTGATACCCGTTGTAACCCCCGCCCTCCTGATCCCCGCACACCGCCACCGGGAATCCGTCGACGTCCACCGTCCCGTGCATCACCGCCCGATCCGAGCCGCTCGCCCGCTGGTGCCGCAACACCCCCTCCGGCAGAAAGTCGCGCAACACCTCCAGATTGCCGGGAACCCCCGCCAATATGCCCAGCAGCCGCGACTGCGTCGGCTGACTGCTCAACCGCTCGCCGGCCACCCGATCCCCAGGACGATCCCACACCGCCGCCTTCATCGCCGGATCGTGCGCCAGCAAATCCATGTCGTCCTGGGCCCGGTAGCCCAGGCTCAGCGCGAAGACCCGCGCCCGCAGAAGCTCCACCAACGAGTAGCGAATCGCCTCCTGCCGCCGCGGATCGCGCAGCCTTCCGGCCAGGTCCGCCAGCAGCGACAGCGCGTGATCCACCTCCCGCAGCAGCAGCGCCCCGCCGTTCGACGTGACCCGGTCGTCCGCCCTCTTCACCTTCACCGCACGGTTGAATCTCGGCTCGAACAGATACCCCTGACCTTCACTCCGCACGTGAACTCCCCTCGCCACCCCCCAATCCCTCTGTCTCCTCTCAAATAACCGCCGACAACCACCTCAAGTCAGAGGGGCGGTGAATAATTCGGGCTGAATAGTCCACCTCCATCCCAATACGCAAATCATGGATCACACCTCGCTCTTCGATCTCCCGCAACACCGTGAACACGTATTCTTCAAGCCACCCGCCGCCAAGATACTGACCAAAGTCATCGCACGCGGGCAGAGTGCGCGGCTTGCCGTTCAGGACGAGAGTCGCTTCGCCCTTCTCGGTAAAAGCCGCATGTGAATCACCCCACTTCCAACTGAACGGCGGATTCCGCTTCTTGCCCCAGGGCACCCGGTAGGTACGAAACTCGGGGGTCTGATAGAGTTTGCCGAGCGTCTGTCTCGCCCCCCATAGCTCTTTGGTGATGTCCATTCGTGCAGCACGGCATGGGTTGTCTTCCCATCGCCCATTCGTGATGACATCGAATCCGTTCACGACAAAATAGTCGGCGACGGACTTGGCACCGATGAACGGCATGGTCACACCGTCGCGGATGAAGATGATATTGTGCTCGTTGACCTCAAAGTAAAACGGCTCAAGACCGCGCTCCCAGCACGCAGTCAGAGCACCTGCAAACATCAGCTTCGTTCCCCCCGTCAAATTCACCGCTACCTTTGCAGTGGACGGCAAATTGGACACCTGCTTCTCAATCGCCATCCGCGTATCGGCAGGTTTGAACGCATCCCGGATGGTGACGGTCTTGCTCTGACACGTTTCGGGCAGGCATCTCGACAGGACATTCCCGGCATGCTGGTAATCCTGTGTCGTGATGAAGATGTGTAGCGGAGACTTGAACTGCAGCATGCCGAAATAGATCGGCATTCGCTCACGCCCGAGCAGATGAATGATTGCGTCATACTCGGACGGCTTCGCAGTTTGGGGCCCCGCGACCACTGGCATCAGCAATTCCTTTGGCAGGTCAACCGTTTCGGGCGGGAGACGCGGCTCAGAGCTGGCGATAACGGCGATATTGTGTTGCGGATGCGACCGTGCAATTAGCGCCCACGTGTACGCCATGACCGGCGTTCCGGGGCTGACATAGGTCGTGATCGTCTTCTCGGACGCATCAGTCAGGGCGAGGTTCACCGCAGATGCGGCGGCGTCGAAGATCGCCCGGGCGTCGTTCAGGTGTCTCAGTTCCCGCGAGACGACTTGAATGTTGCAGGGAACTCCGATAGTTGCCAGTTCTGTCTTCAGCCAGTCCACGAACAGAGTGTGCCCGGCTTCCGTGTTGCTCACAGCATCGACGAATTGCTGTGCCTTGTCGCGAGGCAGCTGAAGACGCATTTCTAGGTCGGCGGTCCTCCACTTCTCCCATTTGGTGCGCACATCGGCCGTGAATCCGTTCGCCGATTTACCCGGCTTCGTGTATGCAAGGATGACAACGTCGGTAAACTTCCCGGCCTTGAGGGCGCAGAGAATCGGGCCTTCGGTCGGTTCTAGTCCAAGCGCTGCACGGAGATCAGTGATCCCGTACCATGTGAGCAGATAGTGTTTCATGAAGTCCGTCCTTTCAGTCGTCGTCCGCATCTGAGATGCCAGTGATATGAATGGCGTTTGCGCCATCGTCACCGGTGAGGTACAGCCGCAAAGCATAGAGCAAGTCAGTGGTTCGGATGCCCTCGGGCTTCTGAATGTTTATTTGAACTCGGGAGAACAACGTTATGTTCGATTCCGTAACCATTTCCTCAATTCGGTCAACCTGTTCCGCAAACTGCTTTGTTATCTTTTGATGAGGCTGCAGAAGCATTCTTATGTCTGGATCGTCCGAAGCGCGGGTGCGCAATAGCCCGAGCAGGAGCTCTAATGGTTCCGCGGTCGCGCGGGCCCAGTTTCGCTCGGCCCACTCGTCGCTCTTTCTGTCATCTCTTAGCGGACGGATATTTGCCAGTCGTTTTGACAGCGCATCAAGCAAGACCTTCAGCTCACCAAGCGAGAATCGCTCAACGAAGTGTCGCTCGCGCCAGATGGCATAGGCGAAGACCCTGATTGCCGTGCTATTTGGGTGTGAAGAAAGTCTTCTAAAAGTTGACTGCTGCCACTCCTGCGAAAGATCACCAAGCGAAAAGCCAATCGCTCGGTAATTATGAATATTATCGTTTTCAACCTGGTCGGTGATCCATTGGACACAACAATTCGGCGTGTCTTTGTGGAGACACGCGAGCAGAAACAGGAGCTCGCTTCGAACGGCTCGCGGCAACTCTTCTTTGTATAGAAGGCTCTCAAAATATCCAATTCTCTCCAGTGCTGCGCTGGAAAAATTTTGTGGACAATCCCTGTCCTTTATCGAACGGCCATCCCGCCATACTTGTATGACAGGGAAGTAAAGTCGCTTACGGATGCTCTTGACCACTTCGGCAACCCTAATATGGTCAGGGGGCCTTGATCTTGCTTCGTCCCTGTAATCGGGATGAGCAACTTTCCATCCGGAGTATCTACCGTCACGCTCCTGCAGCTCGAAGGACAACACATCTCCCTCTTGAAACGACAGAAAAGGGACGCCAGGCAAGAAACTGCGCTCATGTATGAAAACGCGTTCAGTTGTTTCTGTGCACTCAGCAAAGGCAAAATGGTCGCCGTTCCGATCAATGAGCCACTGAGATCTCAATGTCCCTAGGGTCCTTGGTCGGGGGCGAATGAAGAGATCGCGATCCAAGCGGTCAATTGCCGAGATGACCCATTCCAGCAGATCGCTAGTCTCGTCACTGTCCGGCTTCGGCATCCTGCGCAGGTCATCCCAGGAGAGAGGGTCCGGATAGCCGGGCGACGGTGCATCAGTTACAACCTCTTCGACCGTGCGTTGCCAAGTAGCGCGTACGGGCGGGAAAGACTTGTCGAGCGGCGCGAAGACCAACGAGTAAGGTTCGTCGTCGCCGTATCGAAAGGTCAGGATGAGTTCGCATTCCGTGTCCGACTTCAATGGAAATGCAGGCGAATCGAGGCGGGCGGAATACCTTAGTTCATAGGCATTTTCGCCCTGATATAACGGGAAGTGATAAAAGCGTCGCCCTGCAGGAAGCGTAAACCGCTCCGCGATGGGAATCTGAACGGACAGACCCCGTATAGGCTTGATGGTTGTGCCACGGGAGACGAGGTAAAAGCGCTGACGGTATCCGTCCCTTATTACCTTGATGGAAAGCTCGGGAATCTGGTCCCGCCAAAGGGGTATGTCGCCGGCGTGTTCTCGCAGAGTGTGAAAACGGATGCCGCCGACTACCGGGCTGCTACGAACATTGATGCAGTACGCAAACTGCCCGATGCGTGAGTCTGCCTTTAGGTGTTTCTGATCAATGAACGGTGGCTGCTCGGGGCCAGCTGCGCTGTACCACCGTCCATTGTTGTCTACCGTGGCTATGTCGTAACGCCTCTCTGTGCCGTATTCGTTCTCCGAAAGTATTACTGGCGGGCAGCGCTCCCAGTAGTATCCATTGGTTTCAGGGACGCGTTGTTTGAGTTCCTCGTCGAATCTGGCGAGAAGCTTAGTGACGCAGGTTATGCCACCGATGGCGTCAACGACAACAATGGAATAACCGTCATTTTTGATGCGGGCGTAGTCAACCTGCTCGAACACGGCGGCAATACTGCGCGGAAGTGGCTCCGCATTCGGGAATCGGGCGTTGAGGTTGCGCCGGACAATCTCCAGATCAAAGTCGTTCAGGGCATCCGGGACAAGCCAGATAAGCTTGTCGTTCTTGAAGGTGTCGCGCAAGCGACCGGCGAAGGCTCGCGCGGCGCGGTCAAGGAGGCAGTCGGAGATTGCATCGTTGGCAAAAAAGAGGTTCCTTGAAGTAATGGTGGTGGCATCGGGATGAAAGTATACGGCGTCGGAGTTGAAGAGAGCGATGTCAACGGTATCGGCGTCGTTCTTCCACTGCTGCCACAAGTACGTCTCGGTCAATGGATAGCTCCCTGTCGTATTTGCGAATTGCGGATGCACTTCGGCAAGGTCAACACATACTGCTTGGTCGATTGATCTCTTCCCGGCAGATCGGGCAATCCTTGGTGTGGCCTCCTTAAATATGGGTTCAGGCCCCCAAGTCCGGATGGTAAATGTATCGTAATCAAATAGAACAGGCATCTCCGCAAAGAGATGTGTCCCCTCACGATACATTCGCCCGTAATCCGTCCAACGCCGCATCGTGGCATCACGCAAACCGAGCTGTGATAGATCATGGGCGATATCGTCGTCGAGAGTTTGCAGCCGTCGCCAAGCATCCCAGATGCGGCGATAGTCACGGTGGCAGAGGAGCGTATTGTTCGGCGGCAGGTTGTCCCATCTACCGATGGTTTTCGCCTCGTCAGAGAGAAGCCATGCGCGGATTAGGGGAAGTAGTTCGTCTTCTTGCTGTTCGTCGAGGCAGTCGTGGCGCAGTTTGAGTAGTTCGGCCAGCCGGAAGACGAAGGCTTTCAGTAAGCGATTCTCCAGAAGATTGACTGACTGAAAGCGACGAACGGCTTGAAGATACGGTTTGTCAGCCAGCTTCTCTCTAATGTTGCGTCCAGGACGCGTGCTGAGCTTGATGAAACTGCCTGCATCAAGTTCGCGAACTGCGCGGACCGGCATGATCGCATGTTCACGGCGCGGGCTCTCATTCAATGTTTGGAAGAGGCGTTCCAAGGCTGGGCGAACGTGATCCGTGATCCGATACAGACGGTCTTGAGTATTGCCGCTTGGCTTAAAAACTGCGACCTTAGCAAGGAACGCAGACAATGCCTGCGGAAGAGCGGCCCCGGTCTTGGGGTCGAACTCGGCGTTGACCGCAAACCAGTGTGCTTGAGCGAGCAGTTGGCGAGCCGTTTCGCCTTTTGCTCCACACGTTCGCACCGCTTGGTAGAGTTCGGACAGCGTCATCGGCCTCTCTTTTTTGTGACCTTTTGCTGGGCCTCGGCCTTCCCTGGAGAGGCCTCGACCTCTTGCGCCTTGTCAGGTGTCGCAACCTCGGATACTCCAGCAGTTGATTGCTCTTTCACGTAGTTTGCCGACTGCCAGATGAACTGGCCATAGCCGAGTTCACAGGCGAGGTCGAAGTCCTCGGCCAGATTGAACGAGTTGCCACCGATACCCGTGTTGATCTGGTCGCGGATCTTGTCTAAGCAATCGGTTTTGCTCTTACCGCGCGTATCGATGCCACGCAGTTTCGGCATGACCTTTTGAACGAGTTGGTCTTCAAAAGCGACATGGAGCGCTTTGTCGAGCGCGCCCTTGTCGCCTGCCTTCTGCACGGAGCGGACGTCGGGATAGTTCGCCATATAGTATTCCACCGATTGCCAGACTCGGTGTCCAATCGCCCGTCCAGCGACCGCCAAAACCTTGTTCATGTCCTCGATAAAGCACTTGAACGGCTTGACCTCATCCTCAGAGAACGAGCTACCTTGCGCCAACCAGGATTGCCATGACACCTTGTGCAGGAGTGGCCCGCGGTTCTTCTCGTCAAGCGGCGAAAGCTTCAGGCGCCGCTTGAGTTCCGTAGGACGCGGGAAATAGATGATGATGGATCGGTCCAGAACCTTGTCCGAGAGCGCCTTTGTCGTCTCGTCCTGATTCATTGTGCCTGTCCACAGGACATTGCGGCCGAGGGGAAGCTGGTACGGCGGCAATCCAGCGCCGATCTTCACCGGCAGCGTCGGCACATCCGATCCCTTCATTCCTCGACGAAGCTCCAGTTTGCTGAGGAACTCGGCGAAGTAAAGCTCCGGATGCGCAAGGTTCATCTCGTCGAGCAGAACGAGACAGACCGCATCTTGCAGGCCAGGATAGCCCTCCTCGCCGTCGGTTCTATCGCTCCACTTCTTCTGACTCTGGGCAAGAAATCGCAGCAACGGCTGGGCATCGAACTTGTTATCAATGGAGTTAAAGAAGCCGAGCATGGATTCTTGAGAATCCCAGTTCGGCTGAACTGACACCGGCTCGAACATCAACCCGCCAAAGTGCGAATAGAGGCGGGGCAGCTCGGACTTGCCTGTGCCGGAGACGCCAGCGAGAATGGTTATCGGCGACCATTCTGCAGTCTTCAGCGCGGTATGGAAAGCCTTCAGGATTCTCGGGTTGAAATGCAACCCGTAGCTGTCGCACGCATTCCCGATTCCAGTCAGCCATGTGATTTCGTCAACAGTGTCGTCCTCCTTCGGTTGCTTGACCTTGTCGGCCTTGATATAAGGCATCTCAATTTCCTTGTAACGCGCGGCCACCTCTGCCGGGCGCTCATAAGCAGCGCGGAGACGTGTGAGTTCAGCCTGCGCTTCATTGGCTGCCCCCTCGAAGAGCGATGCCTTTTGCGCAAGAGACCTGTTCTCCGCACTGAGTTCGGAACACTTGCGCCGAAGGTCGGCGACCTCCGCGATAGCAGCGCTATTCTCGGCCAGCTGGCGCGCAAGGTCGTCGGCCCGAGCCTTCTGCATCTTAGCTTCCGATTCTAGAGATTGATACCGCTCGCGCATCTCCTCGGTCGGACGGGTGGCAAGTTCCTCGCGTAACCGGTTGAGTTCGTCGGTCTTGCTATTCAATTCCCGGAGAATCTCCGCTGGATCGCGGTCACCAAGTTGCCGTTTGAGGTGCTCGAACGCGCCGACCAGTTCCATCTGAATGCGCAAACTCTCACGAAGGCGGACATTCTCTTCCTTAAATGCTTGCCGTTCGCCCTCAAGCGATTTGCGTTCCTCATCGATTCGTGCCTCAACCTCTTCTGACAGTTTATCGTTACGCTTCTGCCATTGCTGTTCAAGGCGTTGTTCCTTTCGCTCCAGCATCCGTTCAGCAGCCTCCAGTTCGGCTTGTCGACCTTCCAGTTCGCTTTGCAAAGCGTTCACTGCTCCTTTACGCTTTTCCAGTTCGGTTCGCTCAGTGTCTAGCCGCTTTCGCTCAGCGTCACGCTCTTTCGCCCAAGCCTCGCGTTCTGCTGCGATCTCTGCACGAATCCGATCTCGCTCAGTGTTCTCAGCCTGGGTAATTTCCTTCAGCCGGCTCATTTTGAGACTGGCTACTTCCTGTTCGATAGCCTTGATCTGCTCTTCCCGATAGCTAGTGAGCTTCGCTTCGACCTGAGCGCGCTTGTCCCGCAGTTCGGCATCAAGGCTGGCGCGTTCATCCGCGAATCCTGCATCGCGTTTCTGCTCAGCGGCAATCACGGCTTGTTCCCGCGCGACGAGGGCGGACTTGTCCCGTTCAATTTGTTCTCGTTCATTGGCAAGATCATCGGCCAGTTTCTTCAGGCGTTCTGCCTTGGCTTGATTTGCCTGGTGCTGACGGGCGGCTTCGTTCGCCAGAGCCTCGGCTTTGTCGGCGAACCCGGCATCGGCCTTCTGCTCCCGCTCGGTGACCGCGAGTTCACGCTTGGCGATTTCACCCTCTTTGCTATGCAATTCCCGATACCGCACAGCCAACTGCTTTTCGGCACCCAGTAGTTCCTGCTGCCGGGCGTCTAGTTCTGCCATTTGCCGTTCGATTGCTTCCCGGAAGGCCTCGCGTTGTTGCGCAGCGAATCCGGCTTTGGCTTCGGCTTGACGCTTCTCGATGTCGATGCGGAGACTCTCCATCCTGGCTTTTTCGGATGCGATGTCTTCTCGCTCCTTTTTCGTACTCTCACGGAAGGCCGCGCGTTCGGCATCGAGACGGGCTTGTGCCTCGTCCAGCAATGCCTTTTCATGCGCAGCATTCGCTTGCGCCGATTTCAAAGAACTCTCACGATTGTCCAGATCGGTCTGTCGCCTTTCCAGGTCCTCGGCGATCTTCTTCAGTTCAGCTTCGCTCTTTCCACAGAGTCTCATGTCAGGCCTCCAGTAGTGTTGTGATGGTGGTGTGTACTGCCTTCCGCAGACTGCGAATGTCATCCTTGGACAAAGGCAACGGTTCGTTGCCATGCCCACGTAGTTCAATGATGTGGGCCACATCGGCAATGAAACACGGATGCGCGTGCGCAATTGCCTTCAAAGCGTCGGCTGGCGACACCAGCAGGAACGCGACGATGCAGGACTGAAGAGTCTGGTCGTTCCCCATCAGGGTCTCGCGAATCGCACTTCTCTTTGCGGCAAGCATGCATTCCGGGAGATCGCCAAGTCCACACTCCTTAGCTTTTTGGTTCGCGTCCAGCGCATATTCAGAGTCGCCGATTTCCGACGGCAAAGCGCCAACGAGAACGCTGCGAAATGCCGCTTGTAGCGCAGCGTAGAGATCGCAAGCGAAGGTAAGCGCATCATCGCCATCATTGCATGAAAGCCAGAACCGCTCGGCGACTATCAGCCGGTCCTGAAGGTTGACTCCAAGGCGGTTGAACAGTGCGAATCCGAACGCGCTTTGAATACTGGTGCGGGCATTCATCAGCGCGTCCGAGATCGCTTCTTTGTCCGCTGCTGTGGGGGGCGCATCGGAGAATCGGATGGTCGGCAACAGGACGGTCACGACCTCACGCATGAAGGATTCATCAGGCAGTTCAACATCCTGTAATCGCACTCTGGCAACTCCGTGTGCCACTTCATCACGATTCTTCTTGATCCCGAGTAATCTCACAATGAAGTCCTGGTGCGCAGCCGCAATCCGGCGCAACGGATGGGACGCGTCGCCCGATGCCATCAGGAGAGATAGGCTGAGGACGGTCCCCATCTCGGCCTTGCCCGCAAGGAAGTCGTCCAGCTTGCCATCCCTGACTGGGAATAATCCACCCGGGGGCAACACAAGCGAGAGATCTTCCGCAGCTTCCTGCAGAACCGCGGGATGTTCGGATTGAGTTGTCAGCTTGAGACGCTGAACCGCAGAGGCGTATGGCCGTTGGGCGCAACTGTAGAAGAGCGCCCATTCAAACGCGGTGTAGATCTGTTCGATAGACCGAAACTGTCTGTTGCGGCCCAAGCGCAGAATTGAGAGCAACTTGGGATAGCGGGCCCAGTTGGCATCGTTGTCATAGGGTTCCCGGTGGGCCGCCGCCTGACTATCGGACCCCCTGTTGGACAAATTGGTCTTCCAGGTCATCAGCCACTCGCGGAGGCTCTTGTTTGTTTCCAGCAAGCACCTGAATGCGCTTTCGAGCACGAGAGAAAACCCATTGCCGAATGGATCCGCGATGCGGAACTCCCCGTCGCTCTTTTGTATGGCGATAGGACAATCGAGATAGTAGAGTTCCGCTTCTTCGGAGATGGTGACAAGCTGAGCCGAGGGCAAACGGCATTCGTTGCCGAATGCCCTTGACCGCCTCTGCATCGCGCGCAGCGCAGAGATGACATCGCGACTCGTGGGTGGCTTGTCTTTATGCTCACCATCCCACCGAATCCTCATGTGGAGCCTTTCCTCTTCCTCCTTCCTCCGTAGCGGGTTCTCTTTGAGAACATGCAGATGCGGTAGAATCTTACCCGTTGGCAGTTCTCGGAACATGCACGCCGTAATGTACTCTTGCGGATCGGTGGCATCGCTCGCCCAACTATCGCGCCGTTGTATTATTATCTGGTTGTATTTATCAACATACCCCTTGTCCTGAAGCCGCAGGAGAACGCACTGCACCAAATCCTTTGGCAGAGACGTTTCTTGCGCGAGCGCCTCCGCATCGCGCAATGCCCCAGCATCGATCAATCTCAGGATGACGCGTTCAAAGGAGTTCATCCTCTCACCGCCATCCGATGGCATTGGCAGCGTTACGCGATAAACGTTCACCGGCCATGCAAGATGCCGCGGGTTCCCGATGGTCTCTCGGAAAGGTTCCGGGTTGCCGTAGTCAAGGAGTGTCAACGGCATGACAGCACCCTTCCATGCTTTTGGCACAAACGGTAAAAGTCAACCAACCCCGGAATATATATGGCCGCAAGGTCGGACTGCAGCAACCCAGGATCGCCCGCCACCGCAAGCAGTCTCTTCTGGCGGCTCATGGAGACATTCAGGCGGTTGTAGAGACAAAGGTGTCCGAAGAGTTTTCTAGCCTGCGTCTCTTCGTCATCTGAACGTGGCCTCCAGTTATCCGGCATGGTTCTGACCATCGACAGGATCACGACATCGAACTCCATGCCTTGAAAGGAATCCACCGTGCCGATGCGCAGCCTGTCCTCTGACTTTGTGAGAGGGCCAAGCTGCTCCTTGATCAGTTCCGCTTGAGCCTTGTAGAACGAGATCACGCCGAACGACAGATCCTGACCCTCCTCAGAAGTCATCCACGCATGCAACTGGTGGGCGATGGCGATTGACTCGGCGGGTCGCGTCCAACTCGTTTCACCCTTCTTCCTCAGGTGCTTGCCTTTGGCGGCGGGAACATCCAGCCAAACGGCAGGTCTTCCATTTGTTCCCGGCAGTCTATGTGCAAAGTCGCTTTCTGGCCGTCCCGAGCCGAACCTTTCCGAGGGATCGAAGCGCTCGTAGAAGTTGCGACTGACGAATTCGCCCAACAGCGGGTGCATGCGGTACTGCTTGTCAAGTGTAACGCGACGAGGAATGCCGTCGGCTTCTTCAAGCGTCTTTAGCCGCTGGGAGAAGAGATGCTGGAACATCGACTTCTTGATCCATTCGGCCTCCTGCTTGCCTGCCTCCCCGGCCTCCATTTGCTGGGCGACCGCTTCGTCAATGATGTACGGCAACTGGCGGTGGTCGCCAACTAGGATGATCCGCTTGCCCTGTGCCATCGCAACCATCAGGTCGGGAGGCGTTACACGCGCGGCCTCATCCACGATTACATACTCATACTCGATCTTCTGGAACCCCATAGCGGAGCTGTCCACCTCAATTCCTTTCTGCCTCTGCATCTGCTTATTAACGCTCTGTTGGCAGGTGGCCGCAAATGCAAAGGCGTAATCCGACACCGCATCCATCATCCCATAAGGATTGCCCTCAAGCTCCGCAAGGAATTCCGCCAGCGCAGCGGACTTCTCGTCCTTAGCGGAAATCCCTGCGGCTCGAATCCTCTTCCTCGCTTCTTCAACCAAAGCAACGACCTCATCGTTTTGCTTTTCGACGCGAAACACGGGGGGTGCGGTAAGGCGAGAGAGCAATCGTTTCTTGAGCGCGGCGAGGTCATTCAGAAAAGGAGGTATGCCGTCTTCGCCGCACCAAAGGCTTGCTCTTTCAAGCACAGCGCGATCATCCGCCTCCAGGACGTCTCTCAGGTCGTCCAGGGCATCAGCCGCTCGTTCCGGGCCATCGTCAGTAAACGCCTCGGCCCGGTGGCGCAACCGGCGAACGGCTTCCAGCAATGGATTGGAGGCAGCATAGAGGTGCTCTTCCCTTGTGAGTCTATTTACCAGACTCGCGGCGCGGCTGGCGCACTCCTTGCCGACTATGGCGATGTCGATGTTGGCGATTCGCTTGGCAATGTTCAGCGCCAGCGCACGTGTCGGTGCTTTCTGGTATTGCAGGCAGAGCGTCTTGATCTGCGTCTCCTGCTCGATGTCGGCCAGGCGAGGGTTCTTCGCCCGGAGTGCGCGCGCCCTCTCCGAACACCATGCTTGGAGTTTCCGTTCGAATACACTGAAGTCATCTTCGTCGCTACCGGAGCGTCTGCCGAACTTCGGAACGGGCAATCCGTTCAGCGAGAGGCGTTCGATCATATTCTCCACTGCGTCGTGCTGAAGTCCGGTCAGCAGAACCGATCCTTTGACGCTCGCGCCTCGCTTGTCGGCTATCTCGTTCAGCCGCTCGATTATTGCGGCGATTACCGTCGTCTTACCCGTACCGGGTGGACCTTGGATCAGCGCTATATCCGGGGTATTGAGCGCGACTGCAATCGCCTCTCTTTGCTTTTCCGTCGGCGGATTGCGAAATACCTTGGCGGTTACGAATGCGCTGAGCGGCTTGACCTTGTGTGAGGCACGGGTTGGCGTTATTTGCCCTTTTTCCTCGATCAGGAGCCCAAGCTGCGGATTGGCGGATCGACCCTCCAGAATGGCTTTACGGGCAAACAACCGCCGCTTGATCTGGGCAATCTGGCCAGCCAACGAGAGGATCAGCGTGCCGGAGGCGGGCAAGTTTTCCGTCTTCAGCGTAAGGGTTTTTGTGATTGCATCATAGTCGGCAACGTCGTAATGCGGTTTCGACTCCTTCCGCTGGTTCCCGCACTTGCTGAAGAATGCTTCGGTCTCCGCTTCCTTCTCGATAAAACCGGCAAATTCGGTGAATTTCAAGTTGCGGTTTTTCAGATACTCTGGCAAGTCGTCGGCCACCTCCAACGACTCCACATCCCGAGTCGCAAGCGCCTCCAATGCCGAGTCGGATGCCTGAGTAATCCGAATCGTGACCGTCCCATCTCGGTTGGGAGTCATGTTGCTATACTGCAACTCCCCTATCTTTCGGGCCTGCGCGAGCACCAGCTCCCCTTCAATCTCCACAAACTCATCCCATCTCTTCAAGTAGCTCCCCTCATCCTGCGTGAGGTTCGACATCTGCGCCTTCGTGAGCATCTGAATTTGTCCGGCCTGCGTCCAATCGGAGAATGTCAGTTTCCCCCTGGCAAGCCGCAAGGCACGGTCGGGAGCGCCCTTGGTCTTCGTCAGTCCTGTAACAATGTAGATGGACTTCCCGTCCGGGCGCACGGTCTCTGTAGCTACAAATCGGATGCCGTCACCGATAATACACAGCGAGTTCTTGCGGGTCGGCTCCGGTCGCCTGGAGAACGAGTCCAGAAAGGTGCCAAGTTGGTCCCCGTTGGATACATCGTTGTCGTCTGCACTTTCCTCACTCTCTGACGCTTCCGGCTCCACGCCTGTCGCTTCATCCCGCTCCGAGTGCAAGGCGTAATCAATTGCCGGGCCTGCGAAAAAGAAGAAGTACGGTTGATCGCCGTGATCGTAACAACACCGCTTGGCGAGATCTTGATATAGCGGTTTCCCCGAGAGTGGCACAAGTGAATGGGTGATAGCGGCATATGTCCGCTCGACATACTCGTCAGCGCCCACTTCCACAGCTCCCATCTCCCGGCAATCTCCAGCGAAAAAAGCGACGCACAACTCCACGCTTCCATCTTTGGTCGGGTTGGCAAGTTGCGAAAGAATGGCGCATCCGGAGGCTAGTTCTGCGGCAAGTCGGCGCGCATCAGCGTCCGAGACCGGCTTCACGAAGAACAGGGCATCTCTGACTCGTAGCTCATACTCGCTTGGCCGGGTCGGGCAAGGTGCCACGGACAAGACCGGTCCTTCCGGTAAGGAAGCAGCGGCGGTATCCGTGCGCTTGACACGCAAGGTAAGTGTCCTCGCGGGAATGTCTGTAAACTTCATTTCGCCGCCTCCACGAATTGGATGGACAGATCGGGCGGAAATGGCTTCGTTCCCCGTACTGGCCGAGCGGTTCTCTTGTCCCAGTCCAGCGCGGCCTCGTATTCCGCTTCATTGCCATGCTCGAACGAAAACGGGTAGAAGAGCCGGTGCGGCAGGGCGATTTCCGTGGTTCCATGAGGAACACACAGATCCCATCGAGGTGTCCTGACGCGGGCGAAGGCGGGACTCCCCGCATTGCAGTAGGGGCAGTGCGTTTGCGCATCCACGAAGTAGCTCATCGTGCAGTCCGGGCAGGTCAGCGAATGGTCGAAGGCTCTGGTCAACTCCAACGCCCAGAATGCCATTGCCGGGCGGCGATGCGGTTGTGTCCTGCCAACACCAAACGTCTCCTGAAAAAGGCGGCGAAGCTCAGGCGTTGTCACGAGTTCGCGGGGAAGGCCAGAACCAGCCACGGCGGCGTTGGAGTCGTCGTTCTCGTCGTCAATAAACGGCAGATAACCGGCGTAGGCTTGTTCGTCCATATCGGCGGCTGCATCGCCGGTCGCTGGCGGATCAGTATCCCAGCCGCCCTCGTCCCCATCAGGCTCCAGTACTTTCTTCCCAATGAACGGATGAATGAGGGCCAACGCTTGGAAGGCCAGAACCGCAAACGCCCAGCAATCCGTGCGGGGACGAGCCTGGTCGCGTCCCTGAACAAGCTCCGGTGCGCCATAGTGCGGTGTAAACACCACATTCCCACCTTCGCTCATTTCAAGCCGCAAATTGTCGGAATCGATTAGCCAGACATCGGGACGGTCGCCATCACCGACAAACACATTCTTCGGTGAGATGTCACCGTAGACCAGCCCGGCGCTGTGGAGACGGGCAAGGATGGAGGCGCATTGCGAGAGCGCAAAGAGCCGACGCCGGGTTGACCCGGTTCGGGTGTAATGGAGAAGCCTCAGTCGCACTTTTTCATCAGATATTCTCGCCAACCACTTAGGGCATGCCATCCTCCCCTGTTCTATGGCGTCCCTAAGAGCCTTCTGATCTGTACCGTTCATCTCCAGCGATTCAAACGGCTTCATGCCATTCAAGAGGCGCATTACATAGCCGGGTTCATCGCGCAGGATGGCGAGCGGCAGGGATATTCGAACGCGGGAGGGCAACGGCAGGAGTCGTATGTTGTGGAAGCGTTCACGCAGATTGGCGTTCTTGTCCGGGTTGCCTGAGGCGTCAAGCGGTTGCTTGATCGCTAGGTCCGCATCGGCGGTGCGAAACACCACGCCTTGGCCACCACGGGCGAGTTCCGCCGCAGCATAGTGAATGTTGCCGTATTCGTCGACCAACGGCCCTGTTACAGGAGTGTTGTCGGTCCTACTCATCGGCCACCTTCTCCCTGAACAGGCAGGCGATGGTCATATCGTCACTGTGCTTTGGCGTAGGCCATTTCTGCAGCGCCTCCCGTGCGCGACGAGCTGCCGACACCGAAGAGAGACAGCGATGTGCCTCGCAGAACTCTTTGACAAAGCCGGTTACGTCGGACAAGTCGTCAGAGACACCGTCTGTGCAAAGAACTATGGACTGGCAATCCGCCTCTGGCATGGACAGCCAACGCCAGTGTTTAGCCGTCACATCCGGCGAAAGGGCGTCCGTCATGTTGGAAAACCCCTCCGATTTGTCGTCGGACAACGAAGCGACCGTTCCGTTGCCTCTCACGACGGCCACCAGCCCGTCGCCGAGCATGCCCATGTGAACCACACCGTCGTTCAACCGGAAGGCAAACAGACAGGTGGCGGCGCAATCACGAGGGGTGAGCGGCGTGATGAGGGAAATCCATTTGCGCGTGATCCGGTCTGATAGCATGGAGCGATTCAGATCTGGCTTGCCGCCACAGCTGTGAGCAGCGCGTGCCGCCGCAAGACAAGCGGCGCGACTGCCGAAGTCGGAAAATGGCCTCGATCCAAGACCGTCGGAGACAACGATGCCATCCCCCCATGCGTGATGGAAAGACACCCATGCATCCTGGTTCGGCAATCCGGCGGCTACATGGCCGGGGCCGATTACGCTCGCTCCAAAACTCCTCCAGACGATCATGCCGCGCCTCCTTCCAACCAACCATCGAGGGCGGCGAAGAAATCTTCGGCGAGGAAAACGTCGTTTCCCTTAAGTTGAGGATTTGTATCAGCGCCGATCTTGATGACTCGAATCGTGTCCGGTTGAAGTTGGTCCTTCCAGCGCTTCAACTCTCTCGCATCAGCCTGCGACCAGAACCCATCCGTCAGGAGCAAAACCTTACCGCCGGGCTCCGTCCCGAGAAGAGTGACCAATGCCTTTGCGCTTGCCGCTCCTGCGGTTGCCAGCAATTCCTGCGGAAACTCCTGGTCAGGATGCCAGTCGACGATACGCGTCTCGTTGCTCCAAGCGACCAGCTTCAAGTCCGCCCTTCCATAGCCGAGCCGTAAATATTGCTCTATCGCCCGCACCACGCCGCGTGCGATGAAAAATTTTCCCCACTCTGCCATGCTGCCGGATGTATCACAGACCAGGTGGATGCTCATGGCACACCTCCTGGTCTCGCCGTGTAGGGACGGAACCAGAGGACTTCATTGGTCATGCGGTTGACGAACACCGCCCGATTGGGTTTCTCGATCCCCTTGAACTTACCTGTCCCGCCACTGACCAGAGCCCCTGCATCGTCCTCGTTCATGCAGAAGGCCACCCGCAGCTCGAATAGGTTAAGCAAATCCTTGCAGGGAACAGCGCATCGCCGCCAGTTATCGATGAACGCGAAGACGAAGGTGCCCCTCCGTGGACCCTCATCCGCGATGCGTTTCAGAAGGTCGGACGGTGTGGCGGGCTCACCTGGACGTGGAGCCTTGAACGTTTGAACGGGATGCAAAGCCTTTTCCCCGTCCAACCCGTCAATAATCAGCGCAATGCGTCGCTTCCCTATGGCGTCCGCTATCTGCTGCAAGGGCAGTTGGTCCATGTCGCTGACGGCCCTAAACCGGCCTCCCAGCGCCAATGAAGCCTCGCCATATCCCCCTGCAAGTGCGATTCCCCGCCCGTTGAAGTAGACGATATCATTGAAGACGTGAGATGCCGCCAGGCTTGCGAGAATCGAGCCGAGCAGTCCGTCATGGATCAAGTCGTTATAGCCGCTGAAAAGGACGTTGAACGCCTGTCGAGTGACCAGCTGGATCGTTTGCATGTCGGCAGCGAACGTCAGTCGCTGTCCGAGAAGAATCGCATCGCCCTGCCCACAGACATCCCGGTATTCGGCCAATGCGGGTCTCTGCGGCAAATGCGCGCCATCAAAAACGCGGCCTTTGAGCACGATGCCGCGTTTCGCGGCACGTTCTGACAAGCGTCGGAGATGATCAAGGCAAAACGCGCGGTTCGCCAATGGAATCATGAACTTCACGTTACCCGACTTCGCGCCATTGGCGCAATTGATGATGCCTTCAGGCGGGCTCGTGAGTTCCGCCGCAGCCCAATTGTTCCCGCCCAAGATAAGGGCGGAATCTTCTTGGCTGCAGGCCAGCGCAATTCGGCAGCCTAATTGAGATATCAGGGCACCCAGCGACAATGCGTTGATTCCTCTCAGCGTCTGCGTTGCCAAGAGCAGATGAATGCCGAAAGACCGTCCCTGCTTGAGAAGCTGGGCGAGCAGTGACTCTGCCATCTCCGCGACCTGACGTCCTTCCGTAAACAAGACCTGAAATTCATCAATGACCAACAGGACTCTCGGCAACGGATCGCCGTGCTCCTTTCGGTATTCCGAGAAATCGCGCACGCCCGCCGATTTGAAAAGCTTTGCCCTGCTTTCCAATTCATCAACAAGGTGCAGCAGAACCGTTACTCCGTATTCGGGATCGCTTTCCGTTGCGACCAAGCGGGCGTGGGGAAGGAGAGGATTTGCGTATACCGTGAACTCTGTGGATTCCTTGTAGTCCAGCAGGTAGAGATCAATCTCCGGCGGCGCATACTTCTCGCACAGAGAATGGATCAGCACATGGAGGAGGTTCGACTTCCCGGAACCGGTCTTGCCAGCCAGCAGAGCGTGATGCTCGGAGTTCGTCGCGCCAAGCGTCAGCGACACAGGCTCCCCAGAGGGCGTCCATCCAATGGGTATGTCGAATCCGCCGATGGTCGTGCTACCCCTCGCGTAGTCTGCCCAAAGGTCTGGCAGCGATCTGCTGAACCGCCCGATCTCCACATAGCGATTGGCGAGCGCCGAAAGGAAGTCGTCTAAGGCTTCCTGCTGCGGCCACTCCTCCGGCACATAGGTGTACGTTAGCCCATCTTTTTCATTGGCTTCAACGCGCAAACATTCATCCAGCCGTTGCATCGACTGCTTCATCGCAACGCGCAGTTTCTCGTACCGCCTATCTTCGATGCGCTGACCGTCAACGGCCATGATGGGCAGAATCCCGCATCGCGGACCACTTTCCGCCAACCGTTCGAGATACCATAGGCTCCTGTCGGAAAGCTGCTCGGGGACATCGAATAGCAGCACGACCCTGTAGCGCAATGGGTTCTCGGGATAGGCGGTGTTGTACTCCGTCCAGTCGGAAATGCGGCCCTTGAACCTATGCTGAATCATATCCTCGGTCTCATCCGTCAACTTGCCAAGCACTTGTTCGATCTCATCTGCGCGAGTCAGCACGCGGCGTTGCGGCATTAGCTGCGCAATATTCAAGAGCGGGAGAAACGGAGCAAACGACTGCCCCAGCTTCAGCGGGTCAATCAGTGCCAATTCTAGCCGCCCTGGAGGGATGGCTTGCAGCAACCGAAGCAGTAGGTGATGCGCCAGGCGTCGCTGCGCCTGATTGTCCTCCGGCAAGACGAGTGCATGTTCGAATGGAAACGCGACGCCGTGAGGGATCAGGCAGCGTAACTGCTTGAATGAGACATCCTGCGCTCCGAGAAAGAGAAAATGCGGCATTTCCGAGGCGAAGCTCGTATCGGTTCCCTGCAAGTCAACGAAAGCGGGTTGTTGTCGTCGAAGGAGCCGCACCCCCTGTGTGATCTCGTCGGCCGCCACCTTCCACGCGGCGGAGACGCTCGCGAGCAGATTGTGCTTGCGCGTCTGCCTACGGTTCTCCGCATCGCTGGCCTTGTCTGCCAGAAGGCCTGCCTGAGCCTCAGCGTTATCGGCGGATGCCCCCAGTGCAGCGAGCTTGTGGCGAATATTGTTCAATGTCGCCTGCAAGCTGCTCCTGTTGGTCACCATTTGCGAGCGCGTGGCCTCAAGCCTGCGCCTAGTCTCTTCCAACGTGGCTCTATCGTGCGAACCCTTATCCAGGTCCCTCTGTAATCTGGCACATTGCTGCTTGTCTCGGTCGTCCACGAACAAGTAGATAATCCGCTCAATCAACCAGCGGTTCTGTATTTGTTGCTCAAGACTCGCCTTTTGCTTCGTCAGCGCTTGTAGAGACACATCAACCGCGGCGAGGCCCTGATCGAGCCTGACGATCTCCGCGTTACTTTTAGCGATGTCTCGTTCGATGGTGTCAGCCTGCTGGCGCAGTCTGGTTTCCTGAAGCCGCTCCCGCTGGAAATGGTCGGCGCGTTTGGCTGATTCCCCGCGGATGTTCTCGATGGAGAAAGCAATCCGTTGACAGGCGTCGTCAAACTCCCAGTCAATGAGGGCAATACCGGCATGGTAATCCGCCGCTACTCTGGCAAGGCTGGCAGCGAAGTCTGGGTATGCCGGTGTCTTGCTCATGCTTGTGAACCTTCGGAAGGGGTGATTGACCGCGCATCCTCCAAGACCTGTTGAACAGCGAGGGATAGACGTTGTGATTCTTCATGGAAGGAGCGGAGCAAGCCGATGTAGTTGCGAATCGGGTCCATCACGTCGACGATGATGGATGCGCCGAACGCATCGCGCACACCACCGCGAAACGTTTCCGTGCACCGTTCGACCATTTCGAATACATCGTCAAACATCGTCGCCCTCCCGCTCGGTGAACGGAAACTGAAGAACCATCGTTTTCAGCGTAGCCTCGGGGAAGAATTTAGTGCAGAGTTGTCCGGGAACGACGTAATCGGATTGGAACCCCGCGTCCCGGGCCCTGACTTCGGCCAGGAATCTGCGCCACTCCTCCTCGGTGATGTCTACCGCGCGTGCGTTGGCCGTCGCCGCCATCAGCTTCGCGGTGGCGGCATCCACGCCATCCATATCCCCAGCGTTGACGGCACTGCGTAGATCGCCGGTCAGGCGCGTGACGCCGGCAACATCATCAGGCGGGATTACCGCGAGTCGTATTTTCATTTCAGATCACCCTCCTTGTCGGGCTGTATGAATGCGAGGCATGAGCGGTCGATGTCGTTTTTCGCAGGCATCATGCCGACCAGGGGCGACCCCGCGGCGCGCAAGGCATCGCGCAGCTCTTTTTTCTTCTCGGGCGGCAGGTCATGGATATCGCGCGAGCAGAGCGTGCAATGAGCATCCGCTTGCTTGTGTCCTTCTGCTTGGAACAGCATGTGATCCTTCTGCGCATAGATGTAATCCGCTTTGCCGCACTTCACCTCAAAGGCCAACGACCCGCCAACCGGCGCTCCCATGCCTTCGCCGCGGCCGAGGACGACCGGGACACGCAAGTCGGTCACGATCAAGTCCGTCTTCGTGTACCTGCCGTCGTCGCCAACCAGAGTCCGTCCCTGTGTTTCGATCTTACCGCCCAATGGAGCGAGGGCATGCCGTGCCAGGTGTTCCGCATACGAGCCGCACAAATGGATGCGGGCGTTGCGGTTCACGATGTTGCGTTCGACATCGCCATTGACTGCCATCCATTCGCCTCGGTACTTGTCGACCATGGTGCGGTAATTGGGATTGCGGTCGTAGAGGTACTCCTGCAACAACCGCTGCTGTTCAGGAGAAAGGGCCATCCGGTCGCGAATGATATCCGGCGTTATCGGCTTTCCCTGTTCGGGGTGCCAATGAAGCCACTCGTGGAACCGCGCAGCGGGCGGATTGGTCGCAAGGTATGCATCCAGAGCGCGCTGCGCCGCTGCCAACCGTGATTTACCGGTGTCGATGGAATTGCCCACATCCTGCATACGTGATGCGCATTCCTGTTGGGCACGTTCTAAGGCCTGCTCCGCCATCGACAATGCTTGCTTGGCACGTTCGACGCGCTGTTCCATCCGCTGGCGGTTTTCCGCAGCCTTCTCGGTCGCGGTTTTCGCTTCTTCTACAGCCGCTTGCGCAGCATCCACGGCGGCCTGCGCCTCTGCGACAGCAGACTCCTCGTCAGAGCAGTCGGGTTCTTGACCGTCTTCATCTGGCCATCGCGCCTCACAAGCCGACAATGCGGATTCAGCGGAACCCAGCGCATTCTCGGCAGATTCCAGATTCTGCTGGGCCTCAGCCAGAGCCTGATGCGCCGCCTGTTCTGCCTGGCTCGCCTGCTCCAACATGCTCCCGCTGTTCTGCGTCTCCTCCCGAGCCTCGGCGCATTGACGTTCCGTCGCTGCGACTTGCTCACGGCAAGCGATTTCCAGTGCCTCGCGAACGGACTCAAGTCCGCGTATGAGGTCTTCCAGATTCTCGACTTGCCCTATGGAGACTTGTGCCATCGTTGTGCCTTAAGATTGCAGATAGTCGCGCAAACGCGCCGCAAGCGCGGCCAGGTACGGAATCTGTTCCGACGCGTTGGCGTCGAACTGCTTCAACTGCTGGACGAGCGCATGGTATTCTTCCTCAAATCGCGCCCGTTTTTCGTCTTGCCAGGTATCTCCAAGCGCCGCGAAAGCGCCGTTGAGGTTACCTACCGCATCGTTGAGCGAGTCAACGAACTGTTGCAGGGCACGGGCAAAGCGCTCCAGTTCATCTGGGTCTCCGACTGCCCGTGGCATTACCAGTACCCCCCTTCATCTGCATTTGCCTTTGTGGATGTCGGCACGGCGTTTGGATTGCTCGATTTACTGCGCACGGTCACCGACATCGTGACCTTGCGGAAGAACTCATGCATTTTGTCGGCGTCTGTTGCACGGAACACGGTGTTACGGATAGCGGTCCCATTCACTTCCGCCAAGACGGGTGTCTGGGAAATGAAGCGTTCGAGAACCTGCATACCGGGATTCTCTCCGATTCCCATCGCCATGAAGAAACACTTCGAAGAACGACCTCCGGCAATTAGAGACTCGAGGGGTTGCTTCCAGTCGTCCGTCGGCTGTCCATCCGAAACAAGGACCACGGTTGGTCTGTAGGCGCGCGATGGGACAACCTTCTTATCTTCAATCAACGCCTTGGCCAGCGAGAATGCCGCTCCCATCGCGGTGCAACCATCGGCAGTCATGTCCGCCCACTTCACAGACGAAGCGGCGGTCGGCGGCAGGTGTTGCGTTGCGTTGTCCCCAAAGACAATGATCGAGACCAGAAACTCGGTCTCCATCCTCTCCTCGGCGGCGAATGACTCGATCATCTTCCTGACAGCCTCGTTCAGGACTTGGATCTTCGAGGTTCCGCCTTCGACCAGTTCCCATGTCTTGCCATCGCTGACCAGGGTCTGTCCGGTTCGACGGACATTCTCCGGGTCAACGACCTCATTCATGGAGCCGCTGACATCCAGCAACAAGAACACCGGTAACGGCTTCGCCTTCTGCGCGGTGAATTTGGTAGAGTCGAACATCACCAGTACCCTCCCTCGGATTCTTCTTTGGAGACCGCATCGCCGGGCTGCTTGGGCGGAGACGGCTTCTCCGTCTTGTTTACTCTCGCTTCAATCGTGGCGGGCTTAACCTCGATGGCGCTCGGTTCCGGCACGACATTCTTATCTTTCGACTGTGTACGGATCGTGACGGACATGGTGACGAACCGGAAGAAATCGCGCAGTTGCTTGGCGTTCTCGGCATAGAAGAGGCGATTCTTCGTTCCCTCGATGAACTTCCCAAGAACCCCCTCGTCCGCATCCGCGCCGATGGCCATTGCCATGCGGTCGCACTTGGAAGAACGGCCGTCTTTGATGAAATCGGCCAGTGGTTGCTCCCAATCATCGGTGGGCTGTCCGTCCGAAACCAGAACCACGGTCGGACGGTAGGCACGGGACGGAACAACTTTCTTGTCCTCAATCATCGCCTTGGCCATCTTGAGCGCGGTGCCGAGGGGAGTCATCCCTGAGGCGTTCAAGTCATGCCACGTGGTCGCACTGGCGCTGGCCAGCGGCAGGTGCAGCCTCACTTCCTCACCGAAAGTGATGATCGAGACATGGATTTCGGTCTCGCCGTTCTCCGTGTCGCGGAATGTCTGCAGCATGTCCCTGACGGCCGAGTTAAGGTTCTGTATCTTCGCGCCGGACATGCTCCCGCTTACGTCCAAGAGGAGAATCACGGGTAGGGGCTTGGCTGCCGGGGCGGTGAACTTGGATGGGTCGAAGGTCTGCATCTCACGCACTCCTTGTTGTGCTGGTGGTTATGTTCGTCTCTGGATTCATGCAACACTGTTTAGCAACGGACATGCCAATCGCCGGAGATGGATTGCCATGCAAATCGCAAATGATTATCCAAGAATGAGATGCGAAGCAATTGGCCAAGCCAGACGGGTTGCCATGACGGAAGATGTCGGCAGTAATCTGCCGAGAATCGGCGGCATACCGCCGATCATTTCGCCCATTCGCGCAATGTGCGTTCAGCCACATCACAGACCTCCTCCGGCTTCAATCCCCGAACGTTGGCATAGCGGCGGACCTCGCTGGCGATGTACCGCTTCACGTCATCGAAGAGCCTCTTCGTGTACAACTTCCCCAGCGATTGGATGCACGGGTCCAACGGGTTGCGATCCACGAAGCGCCGCAGCACCTCTTCCGTGGCGTCACCGCAGTGCGCGGTAGGGCGCGCCAAACCCGCCATCGCATATTCAACAGCCTTGTCGGGTGGCATGGGGTCGAATGCGTCACCCATCGCGGCGACCATTCGGTAGGCTACGACAAACAAGTCGCGCATGTTTCCCGGCAGCGGCTCGCGCCGTAGCAGCGGCACGATAACCCTGCTGGCGGCGTCCAGGTGCTTCTCTTCCGCTGTCCGGCCCGCTCGCCGAACAGCCTCCTGCAAAACCTGGTCCCATAACCACGGGATGTCCTCCGGGATATCTCTGAGCGGTGGCATCTCTATCCGCAGCATGCTGATCCGGTCGAGGAAGTCAGGGTCCAGCTTGTTTCGCAATGCACCCAAGTCCCGGTTGGTGGCCGTGATCAGCCGGAAACGGCTCTTGAGCACCTCGGTGGACCCCAGCGGCGAGTAAACGTGTTCCTCCAAGGCCTTGATCAGCAGTCGTTGAAGAGCCGTGGAGATGTCACCGATCTCGTCCAGGAACAGCGTATCGCCGTCTGCGCGCGCGAGCAGCCCTTCCTTGTCCGACGTCGCTCCCGTAAACGCGCCTTGCTTGTATCCGAACAGTTCAGCCCGCATGGTCTCCGGGCTGTACTGCCCGCAAGGCACGGCAGGCCAGTTTGCATCGTTCCTGGCATTACGGAAGTCGCTGTGAGCGCGAATCCAGGACGCGAGCGTTGTCTTGCCGGTGCCGCGCTCGCCGGTTATTAGCAGCGGCACGTTCACCTGCGCGACGCGGCGGGCTTCGGTGAAGACCGCTTTCAGCTTCGTCGACTTGAACCTCTGCGGGTCCCAGAAGACGCGCTCCTCGGTTCCGGGTGACTGGCTCGCCCCGTGTTGACGCTGGTACGCCTTGAAGAAGGTGTCCAGCCCCAGCTTGACCGGGACCACGGCGGCCCGATCCGTGCGTTCGTCGGGGCGATAGGATTTCACCATCTCGACCGGAGGGGCAATCATGCCCGTCTCTGCCATCAGCACCCAGACCGTGTGCATCGTGGGCGTGCCCGGACTCAGGTGGATCACCAGCTTCCGCCCGCTGAACCGCTCGCGTAAGGCGGGAAGTTCCTTTCGGAGAAAACGGTAGATTTCCTGATGGTCAGTGGGATCGTTACCCTTCCATGACACGTCAGAAACACGCACCTCGGGGCACTGCTGCCGGACCGCTGCGACCGTCTCGGCAAGCGCTCTGGACTCCCTGCTGTCGTCATCGGCCGATCTGTGGAAGAAGACGACGTCTCCAATGACGCCCTTGTACGGAGAGTCTGGATCGCAAAGAAGGGTCAGGGCCGGGCCGGGTGCCAGCTTGCCGTCAACGCGTCGAAAGTCGCCCGTACTCCGCTCGCGTTCGTAAGGATCGTTGTTAACCGCCACCCAAGAGAGGAGGACGGCCTGTTTGCCTTCAGCCATTGGGCGATCCCTCCTTTCCTGGGTTGAGTTCGGCCTCCGCCATCTCCAGCATCTCGTGGGAGCGGCGTGTGATGCCGACCTCGTACTCGGCCAACAAGAGCACAAGCTGCTCCCCATTCATCAGGGCCACGGGGACGGCGTCAGAGCGCTCGGCCTCCCGGCGCGCGCCTGGGCTGAAGTCGCTGGTGGTGATGATGAGTCCATGATCGTGGGTGCCGAGGCTGCCGCGCACTCGCTGGACGTCCGGGGCCTGGACATTGTTGCCGATTTTCCATTTCTTGGCCTGGATGGCCATGCGGATGCGGATCACGTCGCCTACCACAAGCAAGGCCCGGACGT
>Ga0209381_1001395_pt1 | contig 39733 bp, 36 predicted proteins | sample DewCreD2012metaG_FD_184111 | JGI IMG/M metagenome (GOLD analysis project Ga0209381, IMG submission 184111) | Hot spring sediment bacterial and archeal communities from British Columbia, Canada, to study Microbial Dark Matter (Phase II) - Dewar... ... | reverse complement strand
ATCCGCGATACCGGGCGCGGGGCTGGCCAATCGGTTCGGGGGTGGTGGAGTCGGGGGTGAAACTGTTCAACAAACGAGTGAAGGGAACCGAGCAGTTCTGGAACGAGGACGGAGCGGAATCGATCCTAGCGTTACGGGCGCTGAACCTGAGTCAGGATGGACGATGGGACCACTACTGGTTGTGTGGCCAGCTTCTGCGGGGAGCCGCATAACATGCCACGCACCCATCCAAGTCTCATCCGGACTTGTGTGCCGCACGTTGCTCGACTAAAGTCATCCGTTCAGGAGGCCGTGACCTGACCGGCCCCCGGTACTCTTTTTGCCTTGGATCGTAAGGAGCTGCTGTGTCGCAATTTCGTCGTACGTCGCATCTGTTTACCAGTGAATCCGTTTCGATGGGGCACCCTGACAAGGTGGCCGACCAGATATCCGATGCGGTGCTGGATTCCATCATTGCCGAAGATCCGCAGGCCCGGGTTGCGTGCGAGACGCTCGTGACAACCGGGCTGGTGGTTGTGGCCGGCGAGATTACGGTCCACAATGAGAAGGCCAAGCAGAAACTTCTGGATGTCGAGGAGACGGTTCGGCAGACCATCAAGGAGATCGGATATGTGGACCCGGCCATTGGCTTTGACTATCGCAACTGCGCGGTGATCCGGACGATCCACGGTCAGTCGGCCGACATCTCCCGCGGTGTGACGAGGGCGGCCGACGCGGAAGGCGACGACAACACTGGCGCCGGCGATCAGGGCCTGATGTTCGGTTATGCCTGCGACGAGACCGACGCCCTGATGCCCCTGCCGATCCACCTGGCCCATCGCATCGTCGAGAAACTGGCCGAGGTGCGCGAGAGCGGCAAGCTCAAGTGGTTGCGGCCGGACGCCAAGAGCCAGGTGACCGTGGAATACGAGGACGAGCGTCCCAAGCGCATCCACACGGTCGTCGTTTCAACCCAGCACGACGAGTCGGCCCTGACCAGCCCGGACGAGAAGGGGGTTTTCTCAGATGCGGCCAAGAAGGCGATCATCGAGCACGTGATCAGGCCGGTCGTGCCGGCGAATCTCTGGGATGACAGGATCAAGTTCCTGATCAATCCGACGGGGCGATTCGTGATCGGCGGCCCTCACGGCGACACGGGGCTGACAGGGCGCAAGATCATCGTGGACAGCTACGGTGGCCGGGGCGCCCACGGCGGCGGCGCCTTCTCAGGCAAGGATCCCACCAAGGTTGATCGCTCGGCGTGCTACATGGCGCGCCACATTGCCAAGAACATTGTTGCGGCCGGCCTGGCCAGAAGCGCAGAGGTCCAGCTTGCGTACGCAATCGGTGTGGCACAGCCGGTGAGCGTGACGGTCAGCACCGAAGGGACGGCGGTGATTCCGGAGGACCGTATCGCCGAACTGATCCGCGATCACTTCCCGCTGACGCCGCGCGGGATCATCCGGTACCTGGACCTGCTGCGGCCGATCTACAAGCAGACGGCGCGGCACGGACACTTTGGCCGCATCCCCGGTGCGGACGGCTCGTTCTCCTGGGAGAAGACCGACAAGGCCGAGGCCCTGGCGAAAGCGGCCGGAATCCGCCGCTGATCGACCGGCTTCCATCGCTCAGAATGGCCCGCGAGGACGTGTTCTCGCGGGTTTTTCCTTGCCTGAATGGAAAAGGCGGCGGGTGGCCTGGTGCGCGATTAAAGTCCGCCCAGAAGCACGGCCAGAAGGCCCTTCTGGAAATGCAGGCGGTTTTCGGCTTCAGCGAAGACCAGGGAGCGCGGGCCCTCGATCACGTCGTCGGTGATTTCCATGCCGCGATAGGCCGGCAGGCAATGGAGGACGACGGCGTGCTTCGGAGCCAGTGACAGGAGCTTTCCATCCACCTGGTAGCCGGAAAAGTCCGCGATGCGCTGGGCCTTCTCCTTCTCCTGGCCCATGGAGATCCAGGTGTCGGTGACGATGACATCGGCCTGTCGTACGGCCTCGACGGGATCGAGCGTGGTCTGAAGCGCCATGGCAGGAGCCTGTGCGATCAGGCGGGCGTGGTCCTCGGCGGTGAGTTGGTAGGCCTTGGGGGCCGCGATGATGAAGCGAAGGCCGAAACGCCCGCATGCAGCGGCCAGCGAGCGGGCCACGTTGTTGCCGTCGCCGATGAAGGCGACGGTGCGCCCTTCGAGCGAGCCGAAATGTTCCTCGACGGTCATCAGGTCGGCCATGGCCTGGCAGGGGTGCGACAGGTCCGTCAGTCCGTTGATCACCGGGACGCTGGACCACTTGGCCATATCGGTGACCTTCTCGTGTTCGAACGTCCGCAGCACGATTCCGTCGCACATGCCGGAAAGAACGCGTGCCATGTCCTTGATCGGCTCGCGGACTCCCAGTCCGACCTCCTCCTGCCGCAGCATCATCGAGGCGCCGCCCAGATGCACCATCGCCACCGCGAAACTGACGCGCGTGCGCAGGCTGGGCTTCTCGAAGACCATCGCCAGCGACTTGCCGGCCAGGATCGGATCGTTGCGGCCCGTGGACTTGTGCTGCTTCTTGAGGCGCAGGGCCACGTCCATCATGTGGCGGAGTTCATCATGGGTGCAATCGGCGATGGAAGTGAAGTGGTGCATAGGAAGTTGGTTGCCAGTGGCGAGTTGCCGGTTGCTCTTCGCCGGCAACCGGCAGGTCCTAGAGGATGATTTCCGTGCCGATGCCGGCCTCCGTGTAGATTTCCAGGAGCAGCGCGTGCGGGATGCGGCCGTCGATAATGTGTGCCTTGGTGGTTCCGGCCTTCAGGGCCTGGATGCAGGCTTCCACCTTCGGAAGCATGCCGGCGGTGATCGTCTTGTCGGCCACCATTTCCTCGATCTGGCTGACATGCAGCGATCGCATCAGGCTATCCGGGTCCTTGGGGTTCTTGCGGATGCCGTGAGTGTCGGAAACGATGACCAGCTTCTCGGCCTTGACGGCGGCGGCCACGGCGCCGGCGGCGGTGTCGGCATTGACATTGAGGCTGCCGCCGGCCGGGTCGCGCGCGATCGAGGCGATGCACGGAATCGAGTCCGCCTGCACGAGCAGCTGGAGCAGCCGCGCGTTGACCGTCTTGACTTCGCCGACCAGCCCCAGGTCGATCCGCCGGCCATCCTCGCCCTGGATATATGTCTTCTCGGCAAAAAGAACGCCGCTGGACAGCGAATGCAGCCCCATCGCCTCGCAGCCCTGTGCCTGGATGAAGTTGACGATGAACCGGTTGATGCTGTTGCACAGCACGTCCTCGGCAATCGCCAGCACACGCTCATCGGTGTAGCGGCGACCCTGGACCCATTGCGGGGTGAGCCCGGCCTGCTCCATTCGAGCGTTAATGGCCTTGCCGCCGCCATGCACGAGGATCGGCTGCATTCCGACATAATTCATGAAGACGATGTCGGTCAGGATATTCGAGAGCACGACCTCGTCATCCATGATCGAGCCGCCGACTTTCACCACAACGATCTTGTTGTGGAATCGCTGGATGTAGCCAAGGGCTTCAACGAGGGCCGACGCCTTGGTGATCGCAAAGTCCATCATCTGCGCAACTGCTCCGCGTGGAAAACCGGGTAGTCTAGAAAGGGCCGGTGCGGCTGTCAAAACGGGATTCGGGGTTTTTGCCGCGGCGCCGCGGCGGGGTGCGTGACGGTCTGGGCGTGAGGTAACGGACCGCACGGCGACCTTAAGGATGTTCTGAGCGTTGGATTCCGCGCGGAGCCTGGGCACGGGCGAGACGCCCGTGCTACGGGGCCGTCCCGGTCCGCGCAAGTGAGATCCGCGCGGCTGCCACTCGATCGCACGGATGGAACCGGTTACGCCGGGGTTCCATTCGGCTCAAGCTGGAGCTGGCCGGCAGTTGCAGGCATGTTGGCCTTTTCCGTGGATACCGACCAAATCGGCTCGCGATCTTTCCCGCCCGTCACGCGCTCGCTCAGTATCCGATAATGGCTGCCGCAGACCGCCAGGCGGACGGCCTCCGGAAGCAGCGACGGGCGGTGCAGCAGCGTCCACATCAACAGGCTCCAGAAATGGCGCCGCTCGATCCCGACGAGGCCCAGGTGATAGATGGCACGCAAAAACGCCCGGATGCGGGATGGCGTAAGCGGCGCCTGATATCGAGGCGTTGCGAACTCGCGAAGAAACGCCCGGAGTCGTTTGTAATACGGGGCAGGCGCATAGAGTTGCCGAAGCAGCCAGCCATAGCCCTCCGACAGCGCCTCCAGACCCATGGCGGGGACAATGTTGGTCGTGCCGTCGGTGTTGTCGCCGGAGGATATTCCCGACAGCCGGCCCTCTCGCCAGAGCCGTTGAGCCAGCCGCGTGCCGGGCGGCGCCATCAGCATTCCCACCATGGCCATCACGATCCGGCTTTGCTCGATGAAGTGGAACTGTCGCTGGAAGATCGCCGGCGTGTCATGATCAAAGCCGACGATGAATCCGGCCCAGACTTCCAGCCCCTTCTGATGCAGGCGTCGCACATCCTCGACCAGGTTGCGGTTCCGGTTCTGGGCCTTGTTGCACTCCGACAGCGCGTCCGGGTCGGGCGTCTCGATGCCCACGAATACCGCGTCGAATCCCGCCTCCACCATATCCTGCATCAGTGCCTCATCGTCGGCCAGGTTGATGGATGCCTGGGTGACAAACGGCATGGGGCCATGCGTCTTCTGCCATTGCTTGAGGGGTGCCAGCAGTTCCTTGAGTGCCGGCCGGTGTCCGATGAGATTGTCATCCACAAAGAAGACCGGCCCGCGCCAGTTGCGACGCTTCAGGGCATCCAGCTCGGCGATGATCTGGGCGGGCGTCTTGGTGCGGGGACGGCGCCCGAGCAGCGCCGTCACGTTGCAGAACTCGCAGTCATATGGGCAGCCCCGCGAGAACTGCACGGCGGCCACGCAGTAACGGTCCAAATCCGCCAATTCCCACAGCGGCGTGGGAGAGTGCCGAAGATCCGCATACTCGCGCGAGCGGTAGGTCCGCCGGGCACATCCCCGTTCAAGATCGGCCGCCAATGCAGCCACCGTCAACTCGCCTTCGCTGAGCACGAAATGATCCACCTGCTCGAAGAACGCATACTCGGCCGCGAACAGGGGCCCGCCTGCCACAATCGTCTTTCCCGCCGCCTTGCAGCGGGCGATGACTCGACGAGCCGCTTCCCGTTGCACGGCCATGCCGCTGATGAAGACGCAATCCGCCCAGGCAAGGTCTCGATCAAACAGCCTCGCGACGTTCAGGTCGACCAGCCTCTTGCCCCAGTGCGGCGGGAGCATGGCGGCCACCGTCAACAATCCCAGCGGCGGCAACAGTGCTCGTTTGCCAGCAATGTGGACGGCGCGCGTATGACTCCAGAAGGTGTCGGGGAACTCGGGATAGATCAACAGGACGTTCAAGACATGCTCCTCGGTCCGGCACGATACAGTTTAGCTCCGTTCCACGCGCACGGAATGGGATTGTTGTGTTTTTGACCGCTCGCAGACGGCGCAGCATGAAGAAGCCGCCGAGAGTCTTGAATCTCGACGGCTCGTGATCAGGCACTCTTGACGGTTGTGCCGCCCGCCGGTCCCTATTTGACCTCCACGATTCCCGCGTCGATGTACTGTCCGCCGGTGGTCTGTTTGCAGTGGATGGCCATGATGTTCCTGCCTTCCTTCAGTGCCGCCCGGCCCTCCTTGGTCAGTTCCACTTCCTCGTAGTCGGTCGTGAAGTTGCGCGCGCGGGCGGCCAGCACGCCATTGATGTAGACCTCGGCGTCCTCGTCGTGGTGCAGCAGCAGGGCGACCGTGGCCGGATCGAAACCGGGCATCTGGAATTCACGGCGGATCCAGATATCGGAAGTGTTCCACTGCGTTCCGATGACGGCGCCGGGCGTGCCCTGCGTGCCGAATCCGCCGGGGCCCTGTTTCCAGGATGCGTCGTTGAAGTCGGTCTTGAACCAGTCGTCGGCGGGCTTATCGGTGGTGTAGCGCCAGGTGATTCCTTTCTGCTGGGACGTAGGCACCAGGGTCTTGATGCTGATCTCCGGGAAAGCGACGCCCTGGTTGGCCCTGGCGACGGTTTCCAGATCGGGTTTGATGACGGCGCGGTCGTATGTCAGCAGACCGTTGACCTCGACTTCCACGTCGGTGGTCTGGGTATAGACGATGGCCGACAGGCCGGGGTTGTCTTTCAGTTCATAGGCGCGTTTCAGGAGCTTGCCATAGTCCTGGGTGAGTCGCTTGGCGCTGGAGAGATTGCGGTACCCCCAGTTGCCCTTGGAAACCCACGTATGTCCCTCCAGCGGCAATCCCAGCCCGCCGAACTCGCCCAGCACGATGGCGCGTTTCTCCTCGGCGGGCGGGGCGGCTGGGCCGGGGTACGCATGGATGTCGTGGACATCGCCCACGCCGGGACGATCATGCCAGCCCGAGGCGCCGTTCACCAGCCGGGTTGGATCGAGTTTCCGCACCAGGTCGACGATGCGGGCGGTCTCGTACTGGCCCCAGCCTTCATTGAACGGAACCCACATGATGATCGAGGGATGATTACGCCGGCCGTTAATCATGGCGGCCAGTTCCTTTTCGAACTGGGCGGCGGCCTCCGGCGAGGAGGGCACGCCTTCGCGGGCGTTGGTGGCATCCTTTCCGGCGCCGGCGGAGGGCATGTCCTGCCATACGAGCAGGCCCAGCTTGTCACACCAGTAGTACCAGCGGGCCGGCTCGATCTTCACGTGCTTGCGGGCCATGTTGAAGCCCAGCTTCCTGGTGATCTCGATGTCGTATCGCAGCGCCTCATCGGTGGGGGCGGTGTAGAGGCCGTCAGGCCAGAATCCCTGGTCGAGCGGACCGACCTGGAATACGAACTTGTTATTCAGGAGAATTCGCGTGATGCCCTTGTCATCCTTTCCCAGGGAAACCTTGCGGAGGCCAAAATAGGAGTCCACGCGGTCGATGGGGTTCCGGGCCGGGTCGATGCCCACGCTGATGCGGAGGTTGTACAGGTGGGGTGAATCGGGGGACCAGGCTTTGGCGCTGTCAATGCGGATAGGCTTGCCGCTTTCGCCGCTGGCGATGACCTTGTCGCCGTCGAGCACCTCGACGAGTGTGCGATAGGCGGCGCGGGTGCGGGCATCGAGGGTCACATCCACCTTGACGGAACTGGTGTCCAGATCGGGGGTGATGATCAGGTCGCCGATGGCAACCTGGGGACTGACCGGCTCCATCCAGACCGTCTGCCAGATGCCGGTGGTCGGCGTGTACCAGATGCCGTGGGGGTTGAGGATCTGTTTGCCCCGCGGCTGGGAACCGGCACTGGTCGGGTCGGTTACGGCGACGACGAGCTTGTTGTCGCCCTTGACCAGGGCGGCGGTGATGTCAAAGGAGAAACCGTCATAGCCTCCCTTGTGGTTGCCGATCTCCTTGCCGTTGACGTAAACGGTGGCATCCCAGTCAACAGCGCCAAAATGCAGGAGGATGCGCCGGCCATCCCACTGACTGGGAACGCGGAAAGTGCGATGATACCAGAGGCGGTCGTCGGGCGTAACCTTCTTCATGACGCCCGACAGCGCAGACTCGATGGGGTAGGGAACCAGAATCTTCCCGTCGAAAAGGGTGGGTGTGGCTTCGGTCTTGGGCTTGATGGCGTAGTCCCAGAGGCCGTTGAGGTTCTGCCAGTCCTTCCTGACCATCTGCGGACGGGGATATTCGGGCAGGGCATTGCGGGGCGAAACGTCTTTGGCCCACCGGGTCATGAGGGGACCGGCGGCCGGCTTCCATTCCGAGGCACGGGTGTCCTGCGCCGACGAGGAAGCGCATCCGGCCACGAGCACCGCTGCGAGAAGAAGAGACAAAGCGCGAATGGTCATGTGATCTCCCGTAGTAGTGTTTCGTGGGGCGGATGATAGCCGAAGGACCAAACAGAGCAAAACGGGAAGGCGAAGGAGAGGTGTGTCGGGGTGCGTGACAATCTCCGCGGCTGGCAGCCGGGATCGTTGGTGCGGACCACGTGGCAGGGGCGTCCTCGTTCGTGCCCAAACTCCGTGAGGGAAGCGACGCCCAGAAAACCTCCAAATTCGCCGAGCAGTCCTCCACCCAAAACCAAGACTCTTAGGGTCTCATGGCTTGCGGTGCGGGTGTTTTCCTTTTGGCGGACGGGGCCGATATCATGCCGTGAATCGTGGCCCGACCGATCCACATACTCGGCCTGTCGGCATTCTACCATGATAGCGCCGCGTGCCTGCTGCGCGACGGGCGGATTGTTGCGGCGGCGCAGGAAGAGCGGTTTTCCCGCAGAAAACACGACGACCGCTTTCCATCGCAGGCCGTGGCCTATTGCCTGCGGGAGGGGGCGGTCGAACCGGCGCAACTCGACCTGGTCGTTTTCTATGACAAGCCGGTGCTGAAGTTTGAGCGGTTGCTGGAGACGTACCTGGCCTTCGCGCCGGCGGGATTCCGGGCTTTCGCCAAGGCGATGCCCCTCTGGCTGGGCGGCAAGCTCCACGTGCCGCGACAGATCGACAGGGGCCTGGGGGGTGCCTATCGCGGGCGATACGTCTTCGTGGAGCATCATGAATCGCACGCGGCATCGGCCTTCTTTCCCAGCCCGTTTGAAGAAGCGGCCATCCTGACCATGGACGGGGTGGGCGAGTGGGCCACGGCCAGTTTCGGCGTCGGCTCCGGCAACCGGATTGCGCTGACCCACGAGATGCGCTTTCCCCATTCACTTGGATTACTGTACTCAGCGTTCACGTACTTCTGCGGCTTCCGCGTCAATTCCGGCGAGTACAAGCTGATGGGCCTGGCGCCGTACGGCCGGCCCGTCTACCGGGAAAAGATCCTGTCGGAACTGATCGACCTGAAGGCCGACGGATCGTTCTGGATGGACCAGCGGTTCTTTGATTACTGCGCCGGGCTGCGGATGACCAGCGGACGGTTTGACGCACTGTTCGGCGGCCCGCCGCGTCGGCCCGAGTCGCCGCTGACGCAGCGCGAGATGGACCTGGCCGCGTCCGTCCAGGCGGTCACCACGGAGATCGTGCTGCGCATGGCGCGGCACGTCGTGGCGTGCACCGGGCGGCGGAAGCTGGTTCTGGCGGGGGGGGTTGCCCTCAACTGCGTGGCCAATGGCAGGCTTGTGGCGGACGGGATCGTGGACGATCTCTGGATTCAGCCCGCGGCGGGGGATGCGGGCGGTGCGCTGGGGGCGGCGATGTTCGCCTGGCACCAGCTCCTGGGCCATCCGCGAGCGGCTGACGGCGCCGCGGATCGGCAGGAAGGGTCGCTGCTGGGACCCGGCTTTGACGCCGATCAGGTCCAGGCGGCGCTGGATGCGGCCGGCGCCCGGTATCGCCGGCACGAGCGGGAGGAAGAACTGCTGGAGCAAGTCGCGGCCCTGCTGGCCGCCGAAAAGGTGGTGGGGTTCTTCCAGGGCCGGATGGAATTTGGTCCGCGGGCCCTGGGAGCCAGATCGATCCTAGGAGACGCTCGCAGCCATCGGATGCAATCGGTGTTGAACAGGAAGATCAAGTTTCGCGAGTCGTTTCGACCCTTTGCGCCCAGCGTGCTGGCTGAGCACGCGGCTGGGTGGTTCGATCTGCCGAAGGGTCTGCTCAGTCCATATATGCTGCTGGTGGCGGATGTGACGCAATCACGGAGGCTTCCCGTTCAGGAGACCGAGGGACTGGATCGGCTCAAGGCAGTTCGCTCGACGATTCCCGCGGTGACCCACGTGGATTTCTCGGCTCGCCTTCAGACCGTGGACCGCCGGCAAAACCCCAGGTTCCGCCGGCTGCTGGAGCTGTTCCATGCACGAACGGGCTGCCCGGTGCTGATCAACACGAGCTTCAACATTCGCGGCGAGCCGATCGTGTGCACCCCCGGGGATGCCTGGCGGTGCTTCATGGCCACCGATATGGATGCTGTTGTCATCGAGAACTTCCTGTTGCTCAAGAGTGAACAGCCGCCCGCGGAGGCGGGCGCATCGCGGGCCTATCTGGCCGCCAGGGAGCTGGATTAGCGGAGGCCGCCGTGTCGCTCGTGTCGTTTGATCGATATCCCACCGACCGCCAGCTGCGGAATTTCGGGCTGGCTCTGGGAGTCGTGGCCGGGTTGATAGCCTGGCGGATGAAGATGACGCCGACAGGCGCAGTAATCCTGGTGGCCTGCACGGCCGTGGCGTTGCTGGCACCCAAGGCGTTTCGCTGGCCGTATGTCGTTCTTTGCGTCGTGACATGGCCCCTGGGCCTGGTCGTGTCGTGGGTGGTCCTGCTGCTGATCTGGTGCCTGCTGGTCACGCCCCTGGGCGTGTTGTCGCGGCTGGCCGGACGAGATGTGCTGCAATTGCGTCGACGGAATGCTGACAGCTACTGGCACAGCAGAGCCTCGACCCCGCCCAGGGAACGGTACTTCCGGCCATGGTGATCAAAAAACGGTGTAGATCAGCGGGGCAAGTCCTGATCCGCCCAGTGCCACCAGGGCGGCCAGCGCCAGCAGCACGGCGATGATCGGCAGCAGCCACCACTTCTTGTTGTGCCACACGAAAGCCGCCAGCTCGCTTGCAATGCCCCTGCGGGTGAGTCTGGCCTGATCAAGAAACTTGTCTTGTTCGGCGGTCTGGTCGGACATGATCGACTCACTGGTAGATTTGCCGTGACTGACTGTATCGTTCCAGCCCGAATTGCATGCGCCGGATCTGTTCGGAAGGCGCCTTGGCCGCGGTTGCCAGGTCGATGGCTCGCCGTATGGTGGAAACGGCCTTGTCAAACTGGCGCATCTCGGCGTAGGCGGCGGCAAGCGCTTCCATGCTATTGTAGTCCGCGTATTCGGTCAGACGACATGCCTTTTCGGCGTAGACGACAGCGGGATAGCCCTCGCGAACGGCGGCCGAGGGGTGCGTTGCCAGGAGCCAGGCGACCAGCGTGAGGTTGGCGGGGGTGTCGGCGCCCTGGTCAAGACTGGAACGCATCTGGGCGAGGGCTTCGGGCAACTGGCCCTTGAGCATCAATGCCTGGCCGAATTGCCAGCGAGCCCGGCCATGTCGCGGGTCGAGTTCCAGCGCTTTCTTGAGTTCGACGATCGCGTCATCGACTTGCCGCATCATCAACAGGCAGCCCGCAAGATTGTTGCGCCACTTGGGGTTAGTCGGTTCGCGCCGGATTGCCAGCCGCAAGTGCTCGATCGCCTGCGGCAACTTGCCCTCCTGTCGAAGGATGCTTGAGAGCATGCCGTGGCTTTGGGGGTCGTCGGCCAAGGCGACGGCACGTTCAGCGTGCTTGCGGCCGCCCTCGATGTCGCCCTGGCCGAGCAGCACGGCGGCCAGGTTTGCATGAAGTTCGGCATTGTCGGGCTGGAGTTCGATTGCCCTGGCGTATTCGTCGGCGGCCCTCCTGCCGTCGCCCTTGGCCAGATGGTACACCGCCAGGGACCTGTGAGGGGCCGGGGAACTGGGCTGCAACCGGGCCAGCTGGGTCAACTCCGCAACGCAGGCATCGTCCCCCTTCATGGCGGCGATGTGCGCCAGCATCATCCGGAAATCCGCATCATCTCCGGCAATCGAGCGTGCCTTGGTGAATTCCGCCTTCGCCTCCTCCAGGCGGCCTGTCTCCTGGAGGATCGCGCCGTGATTCAAGCGAAGCCGCCAGTCGCCGGGCCGTGCGGCAACGGCCGCTTCGTATGTCGCCAGCGAGTCCTCAACCGCAGGTTGCATACGCGACAATTCATCTCGGAGTCGCGCCGAGCGCTGGGCGTGGCCGAGTTGCCCGACGAACGGGGCTCGGCTCATCATCTGCACCATCAGGTTGGCCAGGCGCAACTGGTCGAAGGGGGTCAGGGCCAGATCCCTTGCCACTTCCTGGAAAGTCGGGATATCTCCGGCCGGCGAGTCGCCCAGGGCCTTTTCCACCTCATCCAGCAGAAGCCGGGCCACCAGCCAGTTTCCCTCGGGACGAAAGTGGACATGTTCCCAGAAGATCGTGTCGTCGCGACGGCCGGCGGTTTGGTTCAGCCGGGCATCGATATCCACCAGCGCCGACTGCGACTCCCTTGCCAGTCGTCGAAGGATTTCATTCTGGCGCGAATCGGTGCGGAACTGGAGGGCATCCAGGTCAACCGCGGCCTGCAGGTGGGCGAGCGACTCATCGAGCTTGCCGGACTCGGCCAGCCGGATGCCCAGCCGGTAGCGAACCGCGGCGTGGCGATCGTCGAGCGCGACCGCCTTCTGATAGGCTTCCAGTGCGGCGGCGGGATCGGCCGACTTGTCACCCAGCGCGATCAACTCGTCAAATGCCCTGAGCGATTCAGCCGACAGGTTGGGACCGTGCATCGACGCAAACGGCGGGCAGGTGGCCTTGTTGACCCCGATGGTGCAGACCACCACCTTTGCGCCGGAATCGCGGCATGCGCCGATGATATCGCGCATGTTACGCTCGTAATGGCTGTACATGGCGTCCCGTCGAGGGTCCCACGGGGGCAGCGTTCCGGCGGCGAACGTCTCCATGCCCCTCCACGCGGGATCGGCGTCACGACGGACAACCCAATTTCCCAGCAGCTGTCCTGTTCGCGTGGATCGAACGAAGATGCCTGCGCGGATCAGCCACAGACTGGGGGAGAACGACCTGAAGACCGTCGCCGGCCCAAATGGCCCGATCGACTCGTTGTTGCCAATGTACAGGATGAACAGATCGGGTTCCCGGCGGGCGCACTCCCGCGCCATCGGCAGCAGGACGTGGGAATTGATCGCCGTGATGGCGGCCGTGTGAACCTCGATCGTCTGCGCAGGGTGCCGCAACCGCAGCATCGATTCGAGCATCCGGCCGAAGCTGTAGGAGCCGTCGGGTGTGCCCATTGCGGCCGACTCGCCGAGGATGAACACGCGAAACGTGGCGGGGTCCTTGCGGGCGGGGATTACGACTCGATCGCCCGTGGGGGCGATGGATTGCGGGGCAAACTGGAGGGTGAACCGGTCGTTGCGCTGGAAGATGTCGGGTTCGCGGCACCGGACCAGGTACGTCGAGGGCCGGCCATACCCCACAAGCCAAAGCGAAGACTCTGCCAGCATCAGGAAGAGGGTCGGGCCGGCAACCAGCATGGCCAGTCGCAGCGTCCACTTGCGCCAGCCACGGATGCGGGGTGCAGGACCGGCAAGTTCGGATGCCGGGTTGTCCATAACGGGATTATTCGGCATTCCCGGCAGGGGGCAAGCGGAAATCGCGCGTTGGGCCGCCCCATTGCGGCCGTGGCCTTCCGTTGTCCATAATAGGGAATAATCAGGAACCATGAACGTCCACGAGGCCATTCGTCTCCGCCGCAGCGTGCGGGCTTATTCGTCCCGCCCGATTCCCCAGGACATTCTTCAGCGGATGCAGGATGCATTGCGCTACGCTCCCTCGGCCTGCAACATTCAACCGTGGCGATTCGTGTTCGTGATTGACGCTGACCTGCGCCGGCAACTCGCCCGAGCCGCAAAGGATCAGATGTGGATGGCCGAGGCTCCGATCACGGTCGTGGCCTGCGGCTATCCGAAGCTGGCCTACCCGCGCATGGGCGGGCGGTACAGCAGTCTTGATATCGACATCGCCATCGCACTGGATCACCTCACGCTGGCGGCGGTGGCTGAAGGCCTGGGGACCTGCTGGATCGGCGCATTCCACGAAGAGCCGGTGAAGGCGATTCTCGCCGTGCCCGATGAGGTTCGCGTGGTGGCGATGACGCCGCTGGGTTATCCCGCCTCGCCGGAACTGAACCATCCCATCCAGGAATCCCAGCGCAAGCCGGAAGCCGAGGTGTTCAGCTTCAACCGGTTTTCGGGCCGTTGAGGCTTCCGCGAAGGGGCGGGACTGTCAGCTTCGCCTACGACTCCGCGCAACATCTCCCATGGCCTTGAGATTCGCATCGGGGGTGTCGCGGGGGATCTCGCAGCCGGCCCCGACGATGAAGCGATCGCCGGCGTCGTCGTGGCAACGATGCATGGCGGCCGCAATCGCAGCGGGGGTGCCATTGCGCACGACACTGACAGGATCAAGGTTTCCCAGGAGAATCTGGTCTGGTCCCATGGCCTTGCGGGCATCGGCGATCGGGGCGGGATAATCCAGATCGACAATCTCGCAGCCCAGGCGGCCCATCGGCTCGAGAATGGCCCGCGTATTGCCGCAGATGTGCAGTCGCACGGCAGCGCCCATTTTCCGGACTGCTTCGACCATGCGCTTCTCATAGGGCCAGACGAACTCGCCGTAGATCTCCGGACCGACCAGCGAGGCGGCCGCGTCGCCGATGCCCATGATGTCGACGCCGGCGTCGATCTGCGCCCAGGCAAATCGCAGTTCCAGCTCCAGGACGAACTCAAACAGGTCGCGGACAAACGAAGGATCGTCGAAGAAGTCCATCATCAGATTCCCCATGCCGCGCATGTCCACGGCCTCGGCGCACGGGCCTTCGATCCAGCCCTCGATCACCTTCTCGCCGCCGACTCTCTCCTTGAACAGGGCGGCCGCCTTGACGCGGTCATGCATGCGGCCGCCCCCCAGCGGGTCGGGTTGCCGCAGCCGGGCAAGCGTGGTCTTGTCGGCCAGCAGCGGGTTGTTGTCGTCGATTGTCGGGGGCGCATCATCCCAGATCTGCACCACCGCGCCGCAGTCGGCTACTTCCCGGGCAGGGTCGGAGATGCAGGAGACGTGGTCGATGTCGAACATCTCGGCCACTCGGATCTGTGCTTCGACCAGCACGCGGTAGTCGGTCACGTAAGGCTTGTATTTTACGCCGATGCGGTCGGCTGCGAACATCATGGTGATCGGCATGAAGGGCGTGCGATCGATCGCCTTGCCCTGGAGCAGATCAAGAACGCGCTGGCGGCCGGTAAGGGAAGTCATGGGTGCGGTTGTAATCAACAACCGGGCGGGCCACAAGGAGCCGCCGCGGTTGAATGTATTGCCGGCCGGCGGGGATGAACTTCAAGTGTCTTTGCGAGGGTGAGATCGGTTTGAAGTGATAGGTCGGTTGAAGCAAGGCCAGTTGACGGTGGCGGACCATCAACGCCATCGCCCGATTGCGCAGGAACTGGGGGCAGGCCGCTCGGCGTGTGGGTCTCGCTCAGGCCGCGCCTTTGCGAAACGCGCACGCGGGAAGAAAGAGGAAGGCAGGGTGACATATCTACTCCTTGACGACAGCGGTTTCCCTGGGTCTGTTGGCCAAGGCATGCCTTCCCTGTACACTCGCCCCCTCCAGGGAAGGAGATCATGGCCGAGACGATCAAAGTTGGGATCATCGGAGCGGGTTGGCCTGGGATGGCGCATGCGCGCGGGTATCTGGCTGCGGGGGGATTCAAGATTGTGGCCGTGGCCGACCTGATCCCGCAGCGGCGCAAACAGCTGATGGGCGAGTTCAATGTTGCCCGCGAGTATGCCAGCGCCGAGGATCTGCTCAGGGACGCCGAGGTCGCTGCCGTTTCCGTCTGCCTGCCCAACGACCAGCACGCGCCGGTGGCCGCCGCCGCTCTGCGCGCGGGCAAACATGTGCTCTGTGAGACGCCGCCGGGGATCAGCGTCAAGGATGCACGGCGCATGCAGTCGGCCGCTCAGTCCAACAGCAAGGTCCTGCTCTATGGTTTTCAGCGGCGTTTCGGCGGCCACGAGCAGGCCGCCAGGTTGGCGATTGCCAAGGGGTTCATCGGCGAGCCGTATCACGTGCGAGCCGTGTGGACGCGCACGCGGGCCGTTCCGCTGGGCACAGGCTGGTTCACCCAGAAGGAAAAGAGTGGCGGGGGGGCCATGGCCGACATCGGCCTGCACGTGTTGGATCTGGCCTGGCATCTGCTCGGCCAGCCGACGCCCTCCAGCGCCTTTGCCGTTGCCTATCGCCGCCTGCCGGAACTGGTTCCCCAGGGCACACCCTATGACGTGGACGACCAGGCGTTTGCCCTGCTGCGATTCGACGGCAACAAGTCCATCGAGCTGGCCACGAGCTGGGCCATCAATCAGCCGCCCCAGCAGAACGGCGCGGTCTGCCGTGTCTATGGCTCAGCCGGCGCAGTTGAGGTCTATACGCCGCAGGGCGCGGTCGTCTACCGCGACTTCAAGCCGGACGGCACCTGCAGGGAAAACCCGCTCAAGCCCCCCAAGACCACCCATCACGCCGCCTTGTGCCGGCACTTCAAGGACGCGATCCAGGGCAAGGCCAGTCCTATGATTGGGCCAAATGAGGGCGTGGCATTAATGCGGATGTTGGATGCGGTGCATAAGAGTGCGGAGGCCGGGCGAAGCGTGACCATTTAGCGCCGGCGGGCAGCGGATTCGAGGTGCTTGAATGAAGTGCGTGGCATTCAGTCTGGCGGCGGTGTTGGCGGCGGGTTGGGCTGCGCATGCTGCGGATCAGCCTCAATGGGGCCAGCGATTCACGCGCAACATGGTCTCGGATGAAAAGGGACTGCCGGCATCGTTTGATCCGGCCAGCGGAAAGAACATCAAGTGGTCCGTCGAGCTGGGCTCGGAAACCTACGGCAGCCCGATCGTCGCCAACGGCCGGGTGTTCATCGGCACGAACAATCGCACGCCGCGCGATCCCAAGCACCAGGGGGATCGCGGCGTGCTCATGTGCCTCGATGAGAAAGACGGCAGGCTCTTGTGGCAGCTTGTCGTGCCCAAGCTCGGTTACCTGAAGGTGCCCGAGGCCGAGGTCCGCTCCAGCCCCGATGTTTACCTGGATTGGCCGGGCGCCGGCCTGTGTTCCCCCCCGACGGTGGAGGGCGATCGCGTTTACGTGGTGACCAATCGCAACGAGATCGTCTGCCTGGATATCCACGGCATGGCCAACGGCAACGACGGGCCATTCAAGGATGAAGGGGCCATGATGACGCCCGACAATGCCGCGCGGATGGAGCCAGGCCTGCTCGATGCGGACGTCATCTGGCGATTCGATCTGGTCGAGGAGGGGGGCATTTACCCGCATGACTCGGGGTTCGGCTCCATCCTCCTGGTGGGCGACCTGCTCTATGTCAATTCCGGCAACGGCGTGGACAACACTCACCGCCGCATTCGCCGGCCGGATGCGCCCAGCCTGGTCGTTCTTGACAAGAAGACCGGACGTTTCGTCGCCCGCGACCGAGAGAACATGGGCCCGCGCACGGTTCACTGCACCTGGTCGTCGCCGGCCATTGGGGACGCAGGCGGCAGGACGATGGTGATTTTCGGCGGCGGGGACGGGGCGGTCTACGCGTTCGAGCCGGTTGAGGATACCGGCGAGTTCCAGACTCTCAGGCGTATCTGGCGATTGGACTGTGATCCGGATGCGCCCACCGATGATGTCCATAACTACATGGGCAACCGCAAGGTCAGTGCCAGCAATATCAAGAGCATGCCGGTGCTGGTGGACGGCCTGGTTTATGTGACCGTGGGCGGCGACATCTGGTGGGGCAAGCGCAAGGCCTGGCTCAAGTGCATCGATGCGGTCAGCGGCAGGGAGGTCTGGTCCTACGAGTTAAGCGACCGCTGCTGCTCGACGCCTTCCATTGCTGACGGCCTGGTCTATGTTGCGGACTCTGGGAGAACGGTCCATTGCGTCGATGCCCGCACGGGCAGGGCGGTGTGGACTCACCAGACCAGAGCTGAGATGTGGGCCTCGACGATGGTGGCCGACGGGAAGGTGTTCATCGGCACGCGAAAGGGGGACTTTCATATTCTGGCCGCCGGGCGCGAGAAGAAGGTGCTCGCGGAGGTCGAATTCGGCGAGCAGATTGCGGGAACGGCCACCGCCGCCAACGGCGTTCTCTACGTCGCCGCGATGACCCGGCTGTGGGCGATTCAGGAAGGGGCTGCCGACGCCAATGTTAAGAAATGAATAAACCCGGCGATCGGACGTTTCACTCATCGAGCAGATGGAGCTTCGGGATGCCCGAATTCCCAACCGACCGCGGTTCACGGCAAATCCGGGTTCAACGGGATCTCGTCCTCCCGCGTGGTCTGCGTTTTCGATGAGAGGATTCCCATGCTTTTGTCCGGCGTATGGAAGGCGCGTGTGCTTGGCCTGGCGGTGGCGGCGATTGTGGGGGGCGGCGTGCTCAGGCACGGTTTTGCCCAGCAGCAGCCTCCGCCTGATGGTCCCGGACAGGCAGGCCGCGACGTTTTCCGCCGCGGGCCGGGTGGTCCCGGCGGCTTTGGCGGTCCCGGCGGGCCGATGCGTGAGGATCGAAAGATCCTTAAGCAGTATGACAAGGACAACAATGGTTATCTCGACAAGGCCGAACGCGCCGTTGCCCGCGAGGCGCTGAAAAAGGAGCGCGAGGCTGGCGGCGGCCAGAGGCGGTTTGGTCCTCCCCGGGGTTTCGGTCTGCCGGGTCAGCAGTTTGCTCCGGGGCCGAGGGTCTCTCCCGAGCAGGTTCCCGTCTATCCCAACGCAAGCCTTTACGATACCAGCGTTCTGCGCACCATCTTTCTGGAATTTGAGAGCCCGGACTGGGAAGCCGAACTGGCCGATTTCCACGGAACGGATGTGGAGGTTCCGGCCACGATGATCGTTGACGGCAAGAAATATCCCAACGTCGGCGTTCGCTACCGCGGCGCCTCCAGTTACATGATGGTGCCTGAAGGCGGCAAGAAGGCGTTCAACATATCCGTCGATTACGTGGATCCCAAACAGCGCCTCTACGGCCACCGAACGCTCAACCTCCTCAACTGCAGCGGCGATCCCAGCATGCTCAAGGCCGTGCTGTATTCCCATATCTACCGTCAGTTTCAGCCGGCCCCGCAAGCCAACTTCGTCAAGGTCGTCATCAACGGCGAAAGCTGGGGCGTGTTTCCCAGTATCGAGCAGTTCAACAAGGATTTTCTCAAGCACTCTTATCCCAGCACCAAGGGCGATCGTTGGAAAACGCCGGGCAGCCCGCGCGGCAATGCGGGGCTGGTCTACATGGGCGACGACCCGGCGGCCTACAGGCGGCTCTATGAAATCAAGAGCGACGACAACCCCCAGGCATGGAGCGCCCTGATCCATTTGTGCCGAACGCTCAACCAGGTCCCGCTCAATGAGCTTGAGGATGCGCTCAAGCCCATGCTCGACATCGACAGCGTGCTCTGGTTCCTTGCGATGGAGATCGTGTTCGTCAACGATGACGGTTACTGGACGCGCGCCAGTGACTACAGCCTCTATCGTGATGAGAAGGGCGTCTTTCACGTCATCCCCCATGATTTCAACGAAACTTTCCATAGCGGGAGAGGCGGCCCGGGGATGTTTGCTTTTCCAGGCGGCCTGGGCGGCCCGGGCGGCCCGGGTGCACCAGGCGCATTCCCGCCTGCGGGTGGTCCGGGCGGGTTCGGTCCTCCCGGCGGTCCGCAGGATGGTCCGCCACCGCAACAGCCCGGTGGCCAACCGCTGCCTCCCGTCCGGGCCGATGGCGGCGTTCAAGGTCCCGGGGCAGGCCAGCCACAGGGCGACCGCGCCGGGGGCGAGTTCGGCCGCCGTGGTGATCGCGCCGCGGGCGAGTTTGGCCGCCGTGGCGATCGCGGTCCCGGCGGAATGGGCCCGGGTGGCATGGGACCGGGTGGCGGGGGCGTCAACCTCGATCCTCTGGTTGGCCTGGATGACCGCAGCAAGCCCCTTCGCAGCCGTCTGCTGGCCGTTCCCGCACTCCGCGAGCGATACCTTCGCAACGTTCGGACCCTCGCCACCGTCTGGCTCGACTGGAACAGGCTCGGTCCGCTGGTTGTCCAGTACAGTGCGCTGATCGACAAAGAAGTTCAGGCCGACACCCGCAAACTCGCTCCCTACGAGGCGTTCAGGGCGGCCGTCAGCGGCGAAGCGCCCGGCACGCAGGCGCTTCGCGGGGAGAGTCTCCGCGCCTTCGCGGAGCAGCGGCGGGCATACCTGCTCAACCATCCGGAAATCAAGAAACTGCCCCAGTAGTCCATTGAAGGCTCGCGGTAGACCTCCAGGCCGGATTCAGGGTGGCAAAGCCCTGAGTCCGGCGTTCCATTTCGCCCGATTTCCGTCAGGCTCGCAATGCGAACGTCCCGCTGGTATCGTTCCAGCGTGTTTCTTCCGTTGCTGCTGCTGACAATCGCCGGCCTGTCGGCCGCCTTGCTGAGCTACGGCACACACCCGGGCTGGTTTGCCTATCGCCACGGGCTGGAACTGATTCTCTTTTCGAGGCAGTACCAATGGCCGCTGGCAGCTCTGGCCATTCTTATGTGCCTGGGCCTCATCGGACTGGTCGTGGGTGGCAAACGCCGCGCCTGGTGGCTGATCGGCCTTGGGCCTGTGCTTGCCTTGTTCGTGCATCGATTCCACACCGACCCGCTTCGTGAATTCGCGGTGTTGGACGATCCGGCCTTCGTCACGGCCGACGAGGGAACATTTCTTGCCGATTCCGATTGGGTGGTGGGGGTGATATTCAACGGCAATGCGTACGCATACCCTTACTACGCGCTCTACCGCAGTCCTGTCGTCTTCAAGCGGGAGCACGACAAGCGCATGATGCTCATGTGGTCGGCATTCGCCAATCGCGCGGTGGCTGTCAATCTGTCTCACGACCTGCGGGCCAGGGATGTCGAAATCGTGTCGACGCCGGGCAACGCGCTGCTGCTGTATGACCGGCGGCTTGGGCAGTTCATCAACGGTCTGACCGGGTTGACGCCCGCGGGGGCCAAAGTGATCGGCTTCGGCTCTCGCATCGCGATTCATAAGACGACGTGGGGCCAGTGGAGCCGCGAGCATCCCAACACCCGCGTGATGATTCCAGTCGGCGGGCCGGCTCAGCCAAAGATCCCCAATGGACCGATCGAGCCGTATTTCACGGTGCCGCGCCAGCCTGAATCGCACAACCAGGACCGTCGCATCGTGCTTTTGGGCTTGGACGATGCAGTGGCGTTTCCCCAGGGGCTGATCACGTTGCGCCCGCTGAACCTGACCGTTGGTGCCGTGCCGGCGCTGGTCTATCGGGATCCGCAGACCGGCCGGATCAGGGCCTTTGACCGGCGCATCGAAGACCTTGTGCCCCGGTTCAGGGTCAACACCAACCCCGCCATGAAGGGGGTTTACCTGGTTGACTCGGACACCAACAGCGGCTGGTCCGCCGATGGAAGGGCGGTAACCGGGCCGATGGCCAAACAGCGGAGACGGCTGGCAGTCCTGCCAGTGGACGAAGACCTGCCCTGGAGCGTGCTCCATGCGTGGATGCCGACGTTGACGCTCGGTGATCCGGCGACCATCCGGTGAGCGGATCAAATGGGCGTCTTGAAACCCATCGCGCGGCACATGCACCAGCCGACCCACCCGGCGTAGAGGTGAAAGGCGCCGGCCGCAAGAACCAACAGCGAGACGACCCATCTTGGCCATCCGTGGCCCGGCGCCCACAGGAACATCATCGCAATCGCCGCGCAGCAAAGGATGACGCCGATTGAGAATCTCAGAACCCGGCCCGGAGTTTGCAGATTGCAGGCTGGTCGCATGGTATCTCCAGTTCCCCTTGCCAAGCCTTATTCTATCACACGAAGAACTGCTATAATCCAGATATGCAATACGGTTTGATCATGGCGGGGGGCTCGGGGACGCGGCTGTGGCCGCTGTCCCGCAAGGACCGGCCCAAGCAGATGCTGCCGCTGATCGGTGGCCGCAGTCTCATGCAGCTGGCTTACGAGCGGTTGCGCGGGCTCTTCCCGCCCGAACGGATTTATGTCTGCACCGGGGCGGATCACGCCGAGGCCGTCTTCGCCAATATTCCCGAACTGCCGCGGGCCAATCTTCTGGGCGAGCCCGTGGGCCGAGACACCGCAAATGCCGTTGGTTTTTCGGCCGCTGTGCTCCAGCGGAAAGACCCGGATGCCATGGTGGTCGTGGTGACGGCCGATCATGTCATCAAGCCGGTCGAGCGGTTCCAGGAGTGCCTGCGGCTTGGCCTGGAAGTGGTGGGCGAACAGCCCGATGCGCTGGTGACCTTCGGCATCGTGCCGACGCACGGGCACACGGGGCTGGGCTACATCTATCGCGGCGATCCTCTGACGCTTGCAAGCAGCCACAAGGGGGCCTATCGCGTGCAGGCTTTCAAGGAAAAGCCGGACCAGGCGACCGCCGACCGCTATGTCGAATCGGGGCGATACTACTGGAACAGCGGCATGTTTGTGTGGCGGTGCGACACGGTGTTGCGCGAGCTGTCGCTCCATCTGCCCGAGGCGCATGCGGGCCACATGAAGATCGCCGAGGCCTGGGATTCGCCGCGGCGCGAATCGGTCCTGCGCGAAGTGTATCCGCAACTGCAACGCATCAGCATCGACTACGCCGTCATGGAGCCGGCCTCGCAGCGCAAGGGCAAGGCGCATGTCGTGACCGTTGAGATGCCGATCGACTGGCTGGATGTCGGTTCCTGGCCGTCGCTGGCCGAGACCCTCAGTCTCGACGAGCAGGACAACGCCATTGATGCGCCCCTGACGCTGCTGATCGACGCGGACAACAACATCATCATTAGCCACGACCCCGACCACCTGGTCGCCACCGTGGGCCTTAGCGACATGATCGTGGTCCATACCCGCGACGTGACGATGGTGTGCCCCAAACGCGATGCCCAGCGCGTCAAGGAGCTTGTGCAGAAGGCCAAGGAACAGTTCGGCGAGCGGTTCCAGTAGCAAGTGATGCCGGGCGGCGAGCGATGAAGACCCCGTGCCACCGGGAGCCAGAACCCGTTCATGCGGACATTGGCCATTGATCTTGGGACTCGGCGCGTCGGGCTGGCGCTGAGCGACGAGGGCGGGCGCTTCGCCACGCCCCTGGAGGTGCTGACGGTTTCCTCCGCCGAGGCGGCGCTGGTCCCGGTCGCCGAGTTGATCCGCCGCGAGGCGGTGCGGCGAGTCGTGCTCGGGCTGCCCGTGAACATGGACGAGTCGTTCGGACCCGCGGCCAGGCAGGTCGTCAACTGGGGCGCTTCGCTGGCGAACCGTGCACGCATTCCGGTGGTGTACGTCGATGAACGCCTCAGCAGTTTCGAGGCCGAACAACAGTTGCTGGCTCGAAAAAAGGGCGGCGAGAAACTCACCCGGCGGTTGAAAAAACAGCGGCTGGACGCACTGGCGGCGGCCGCCTTTCTCCAGGCGTTCCTGGATGGCAGGCTCGCGCCGATCGATTGCTCAAACCTGGGCTGATCGAGTCCCGCCCGTCTTCCGCAACAGCCGGATGCCCTCAATCGCCATGCCCCGATCAATGGCCTTGCACATGTCGTACACCGTCAGGGCGGCCACGCTGACCGCGGTCAGCGCCTCCATCTCCACCCCGGTCCTCGCCGAAATCCTCGCCGTCGCCTCGATGCGCAGTCGGGCCTTCTTTCGGCGCGTCGCCGCGGCCGCCGTATCGAAATCGACGCTCACGCTTTCGACACCAAGCGGATGACAAAGCGGGATCAGGTCACCGCACCGCTTGGCGGCCTGAATGCCGGCCACCCGCGCCACCGCCAGGACTTCGCCCTTGGGCACATGACCCCTGAGAATTGCCCGCAGCGTGGCCGCCTCCATCAGCACGAATCCCTCGGCCACCGCCTCGCGCACTGTCACCGGCTTGCCGGTCACATCGACCATCCGGGCGCATCCGGCCCGGTCCAGGTGTGTCAGCCTCCTGGCCATGTTCACCATCCCTTGCGCAATTCAGCGATTTGCCGGCATTGTTCCAGCAGCATCGGCACGCTCTCCAGCGGGATCATGCTTGACGCATCGCTCCTGGCACGCGACGGTTCCGGGTGCGTCTCGATGAAGAGCCCGTCCACGCCCGCGGCCACGGCCGCCCGCGCGAGCAGGGGGGTGAACCGGGGGCTTCCGCCACTGGCCGAGCCGAGCCCGCCCGGTTGCTGCGTCGAGTGGGTCGCGTCGAAAACCACCGGAACGCCCAGATCTCGCATGATGGCCAGCCCTGTGAAATCGTTGACCAGCCGGTTGTAGCCGAAGAAGGTGCCGCGCTCCGTGAGCATCACCTGGTCGTTCCCGGCAGAGCGGATCTTCTCGACGACATTGCCCATTTCCTGCGGCGACATGAACTGCCCCTTCTTCACGTTGATCGCCTTCTTTGTGCGGGCGCAGGCCAGCAGCAGGTCTGTCTGCCTTGCCAGAAACGCGGGCACCTGGAGCACGTCCACCACCTGCGCAGCGCGGTTCACCTGCTGCACCTCGTGGACATCGGTCAGCACCGGTACGCCGACCTGCTGCCTGACCCGCTGCAGAACGATCAGTCCGTCTTCAAGCCCCGGCCCCCGGAAACTCGATCCGCTCGAGCGGTTCGCCTTGTCGAAACTGGCCTTGAAAACATACCCCAGGCCCAGACGCTCGCAGGTCTGCTTCAGGTGCGAGGCAATGCTCAGGCACAGTTCGGCCGACTCGATGACGCAGGGGCCGGCGATGACGAACAGCGGAAACCGGTCAAGGCGAAGCAGGTCATTCATAAGGATGGTCCGGCGGCACGATAAAAGGGATGCGGCAAGGAAGCAAGCGGATGTCCAGCGGTGTCAGTCCGGCGGGCTCGCCATCCACCTGGACTGCCGCCCATTGCGGCGAGTCGATGAAAACGCGGCGTCCTTTCAGGTACACCACGCCCTCCTCGTGAACGTGTTCTCCCGCCGCCGCCGCCGCCATCGCAAGCCGCAGCAGATCCGACCGCGAGGCGCAGGGCATCACGCAGACATCGAGCAGGCCATCGTCGGGCCTGGCGTCGGGGAGGATGGGAAATCCCGCGCCGTATTCCCGAATATTCCCAACCAGGGCCAGCGCCGGGGCCGGTCCGAAGACGCTCCGCTCGTCAACCCGTACCGTGATGCTGGGGAAATGATAATCCGCCGTCGCCCGCAGAATCGGGCCGAGGTAGTGCCATAGGGTGATCGGTCCACGACGACCGCGGGCCAACTCGTGCACCACGCTTCCGTCCAGGCCCACGCCCGCCACCATGAGCATCAGACCGCCGGCCGCGCTGGCGACGTCCAGGTGCGTGACACATCCGTTTGCCAGTGCCGCGCAGATTCGCCCGGAAACATCCCGGCCGGTCCATCGTATGCCCAGATGCCGGCCCATCAGGTTGGCCGTTCCCATCGGGACGACCAGCAGGGGATACGGAAACGGCCCGGTGCCCGACCGGCCGAGGATTCGCTGGGCGACGGCCCGAAGGGTCCCATCCCCCCCGATGATGACGGCCGCGTCGGCGCACGACTCCTCCTGGCGGAAAGGCGCGGCGTCGGCCCGGTCGAAGAACAGCGCAACTCCATAACCCGCCGCCGTCAGGCCGTCCGCCACCAGTTCCGCGACGGCCTTGCCGCGACCGCTACCGGCAATCGGATTTGCGAAGACCAGCACCCGCTTCATTGCCCGCGTCGCCCGTTTCACTTGAGCTTGTACGAGATCGCCATGCCGTCACCCTTTTCCTCGGAGGCGCGGATGATGACCGTGTCGAACATCTGCTCGTTCTTGACGAACTCCAGGTAGTCGGGCATCTGCTTCTCGCTCTTGATCACGTTGTCGGCGACGATCAGGGCGCCGGGCCTCATCTTCGGGAGCACCGCCTGGAGATACTTCAGGTAGTCCTGCTTGAGGGCATCGATGAAGATGAAATCGAACTCGCCTTCAAGTGCAGGCAGCGTCTTGAGAGCGTCGCCTTCGACGACCGTGACCGTTTTCTCCAGGCCCATCTTCGCGATATGTTCGCGCGCGATGGCCGCGGCCTTGGGGTCGATTTCAAGCGTGAAAAGCTGCCCACCGTTCCGCTCAAACGCCCAGCCCATGTTCAGCGCCCCGAATCCGGTCGAGGTACCCACCTCGATGCCGCGCTTGAACTTGCCCGATTCCACCAGTATTCGGAGCATCATGGCATCGCCGGGTGTCGTGTTCAGCCCGATGCGCTTGAACTCCCTGATGTACTGGCGACGGAATTCGTCAGTCGGCTTCTGCTTGTCCTGGCTCCTGGCAACCATGGTCAACGACAGGCCCACCACGACGGCAACCGCGATAATTATCCGCTTCATTCGATCCTCCGTATGCTGATTTCCTCTTTGCCGGATCCTCAACGCCTGCAATATCCTCAGAATCCCCCCTGGGCTATCTCCACCGCCTTGAGCAGCGCCTTGGCCTTGTTCATGCACTCCTCATACTCGCTGGTGGGCACCGAGTCGGCCACCACGCCCGCCCCGCTCTGGCAATCGAACACCCCCTTCTGCCACACGATCGTCCGTAGGGCGATGCACATGTCCATGTTCCCGGCAAAGTCGCAGTAGCCCACGGCGCCTCCATACGGCCCGCGGCGCGTCGGCTCCACCTCGTCGATGATCTGCATGGCCCGGATCTTGGGAGCGCCGCTGACCGTTCCCACCGGCAGCGAGACGCGCAGAGCGTCCAGCGCCGTGTACGGCTCATCCAGCTCGCCCGTCACATTGGTTGTGATATGCATGACATGGCTGTACCGCTCCACGGTCATCATCTCCGACACCACAACCGATCCGATCTTCGCCACCCGGCCGATGTCATTGCGGTGCAGATCCACGAGCATGATGTGTTCGGCTCGCTCCTTGGGATCGGCCAGCAGTTCCGCCTCCAGCCGCTTGTCTTCCTCCTCGGTCGCCCCCCGCCGGCGCGTCCCGGCCAGCGGCCGCGAGGTTACCTTGCGGTCCTGCACCCGGCAGAGGATCTCCGGGCTGGCCCCGATGAGCGTGCATTCCGGGCTCTTGAGATAGAACATGAACGGCGAGGGATTGATCACACGGAGCGCGCGGTACACGTCGAACGGCTGGGCCTCGCTCTGCACGCGCAGCCGCTGGGACGGGACAAACTGGAAGATGTCCCCGGCCTTGATGTACTCCAGCCCCTTGCGAACCGCCGCCTCAAACTGCTCCTGGCTCATGTTCGCGGTGTAGCTCAAATGCATCGCGCCGCGCGTGTCGATTTCGCCAAGCCGTGATCGCGGCGGTTGTTGCAGGCGGTTGACCAGATTGTCAATCCGCGAGCAGGCCAGGCGATAGGCGTTGGCCGGGTCGGCCGAGGAAACGTCCGCGTTGGCCACCACCTTGATCGTCTTCTGAACGTGGTCGAAAATGACCAGGGCGTCGTAGAGGCCCATCAGGACGTCGGGAAGTTGACGGTCGTCCGCCGGGGGTGAGCAGAGTTTCTCCCCCTCGTAATAGCGGATGGTGTCGTAGCCGGCGTAGCCGATCAGGCCGCCCGTCAGCGCGGGCAGGTTGGAATCGCGGTAGTAACGCTTCTTGCCCAGCAGCTTCTGCAGGTCGGCCAGGGGGTCGGTCGTATCGAACTGCTCGGTTCTTAGAACCGAATGCTGCGTGGCGTAGTGCTTGATCATGGCCCGGCCGTCCTTGACCTGGTAGAGCGATGTGGGCGACGAGGCGATGAAGGAATATCGGCCGATCTTCTCGTTGCCGACAACCGATTCCAGCAGCAGGGCGTGCTCTCCCTGGGCCATGAGTTCGAACGCGGTAACCGGGGTCAGGTGATCGGAAAGCAACTGGCGATAGACGGGGATGACGTCGGCCTGTTTAGCGATCGCCAAAACCGATTCAAAATCCGGGAAATATCGTGGCATATCGGCCTTCGATTGTAGTGGGGCCGGACACAGGGCGAAAGAGCGGACATGACCCCTGCCTTTCCGGCTGTATAATCGGGCAATGTTCCGCCTGACTCGCGAAGTCCGTTTCGCCGTTGCTCCCGACCAGACCGATGCTGCGCCGGGGGCATCGGCCAACGGCTTCGCCGGAGTCCCGCCGCTCACGGGGCTGGGCCATTTCTTCTGCATCCAGGCCACCGTCGCCGGCGCCCTGGACCCGGCCAGCAACTACCTGCTGAACATTCGGGACATTGACCGGGTCATCCGCCAGAGCGCGGTTCCCCTGTTTCGCCGGGCCATCGATCAGCGTCGCTTTGGCGGCGGAGCTTCAGTGCTCGTTGAACTCTTCGAGCGTGTGCGCCATGCCTGGCCCCGTCGCTCGCTGGAGTGTCTTCGCCTCTGGCTCAGCCCGTTTCTTTCACTGGCCGTTAACGCCGGAGAATTACCCATGGTGCGCCTCAGTCAACGATTCGAGTTCTCGGCCTCGCATCGGCTGCACAATCCCGCCCTGAGCGAATCAGCGAATTGCCAGACCTTCGGCAAGTGTTCCAATCCCCACGGCCATGGACACAACTACATTCTCGAAGTCACCCTTGGCGGAAGTCCCGATGCCGCGGGCCTGGTCATTCCCGTCCCCACCTTCGAGAGGATTGTGTCGGAAACAGTCATTAACCGCTTCGACCACAAGAACCTGAATGTTGAGCTGCCGCAGTTCCGCGATCTGATCCCCACAGTGGAGAATATCGCGATGGTGATCTACCGGATGCTCAAGCCGCAATTCGATGCGATCAAGGTCAAGCTTGCGGCGGTCACGGTCTGGGAGACTCCCAAGACCTGGTGCGAATACTCCGAGTAGATCACACCACGCCCACCGCCTCTCCAAGTTCGCCCAGCATCCGCATCAGCCACCACTGGGCCAGTGCCGCCCCGATCGCGCAGCCGAACGTCATTGCCGCCACGAGCACTGCGGTGCCCACCATCATTCTCGGTGTGTTGCTCATATCCGCCTCCTTCGCGCCGCCGCCACGGACACAAGACTGGTCGCCATCCGCTTAGACCATCATGTCCAGCAGGTACTTCACGCTCACCAATGCCGCGACATAACTCGTAAAGAGGATTGCGCATCCCACGCAAACATTGGCCGCCCGACTCAGGTCGCTTTGCTCCTCCATAGTCCACCTCCGCACCTCGCAGGTATGACCCGACCGGGCACCTGCCCTCACGCGGAGCAGAACCCACCGTCGCGGAAGCTCGTCCGCGTTGCCGGTTGCCCGTCGGTTCGTCCCGGGATCACCCACTGTCTGATCCCTGCTGACTCTATTATCGCATCGCGGTTATCGGACCTGCGCAACAAAGGACCGCCTGCTCTTTTTGCGCGCAGGCCCTCCCCTTTACCATTGTGACGGAACTGGCAACGGAGTTGTCGCCTAACGCAGAGTTTTCCCCAACCATTGCGGGGCGATCGGTTTGCCTCGACGTCCGGCTGCCGGTCGTCCCTCGGCCACCGCCAGGATGGCCTCCATGAACGCCGGCAGGTCGTCCGGGCACCGTGACGTGATCACCGGCCCATCCACCACGCACTCCTCATCCACCCACTTGCCTCCCGCATTGATCACGTCATGCGCTATGGCGAAGAAACTCGTACAGCGACGGCCCCTCAGCACGTCCGTCGAGCAGAGCATCCACGGACCGTGGCAGATGGCCGCCATCGGTATCCCGGCGGCGGCCGCATCCCGAACCATCCTCACCATGTGCTCATCGCGACGCATGAAGTCAGGCGAGGTCCCGCCGGGAACGACGATCAGGTCATAGTCTCTGGCCGACGCATCCTCGCTAAGCCGGTCCGCGGCTTGGGGATATCCCCACTTTCCCACGTATTTCTCGTTCAGCTTCGGGGCAATTACATCCACCTGGTGTCCAGCTTCCTTGAGACGCAGTCTCGGGTACTGCAACTCAAGGTCTTCGTACTTCTGTTCCAACAGGATCGCAATTCGTGCCATGGCCAATCGTTCGACGGCCGCCAGCCCCTGTCAACTGGTCACCCGCGGTATCGGTCGAGAATCTCCCGCACGTCCGGCCTCAGGAACACCTGCTCAATCTCCGGCAAACGCGCCAAGGCCTTGGCCGTCTGCTCAAGCTGATCCACGGGGTGGGCATCCAGATCGACGAATAGCTGTCGCTTTCCCTTGAACTGGGCCAAGCCGCCTCCCCCTCCTCCCAGATGCGCATGTCGGACCGTTACTCCTATCCGGGAGGCCAGATCGAGCATCTCATCGAATGCTGAAGACATGCCCATTTCCCGCGCGATCGAGCCGCCATCGACCAGAAAATACGCGGTCGGCAGAGCGGCCGTCGTTCCTCGCGACGGACATTATCCGCGTTTTCAGCCTCAAAACGCAATTCGGAGTCGAACGATTGTTGTTTTTGGTTCTGGCACCGGTTTTGTAATCCCAAGTGTGCGGCCATTGCGTTGATGGTCGCATTAAAACATGGAGCGCGGTTGGTTCCCGGGCGGTAACGGCTGATCGGTGGTCGATCGGAGCGTTACAATGCCCGGGTTTTTTTTATTCCCGGTCATTTGCACCGGGTCGGCACACAAGTGGCGGGGATGTCATCGTCGTTTGGCTTGATGAGTGCGACGGGCACACTGCGATTGTCAGAGCCATGACTTTGCTCATTCGAGGGGATGGGATATAGTCCTTTACGGTCGCCCGTGGGGCTTGGGCAGGCTGCAAGTCGTTGTCATGTGTCGGGTTCGACCCGGGAGGAGCAGATGACACTTCGCACGCGCCTCGCGCGACAAGCTGCCGCTTTGGCTGTGGCCGGCTTGGGTGTGGCTGGACCTGTTTGGGCAGAGCGGGTATCCAGCGATCTGGCAATCATCCCCTCGGCTAACAGCAACAGGCTGAACCTGACCGTCACCGCGACGATCGCGCTGGGAACGCGGAGCGACTCGGATACCGCCACCATCTCGGGAAACGTGCTGACAGACACAACACTGCTGTTTGATCCGGTGCTGGCCGAATTGATCGACCAGGTGACTTGCGATCGAGATGGTGCGGGCGGTCCATGGACCGGTAAGGGAATCACCAGTTCCGCCGCCAGGGCCGACGTGGCCGGATTGACGAGCATTGGCGTGTTTCTCAACAGCACGCGAGGCGGAAGTGCCGTCGCCTACAGCGAGTTCGGCGGTGTGCCGGTGGATGCCAACTCGATACTCATGCGGGCAACCTGGCTGGGAGATGCCAACGTTGACGGCATCGTCGATGCCGATGACTTTTTTCTCATCGATCGCGGGTTCCGCACACAGGAAGGGGGTTGGTACAACGGCGACTTCAACTACGACGGTGTGGTGAATGCGCTTGACTACGTCCTCATCGACAGGTCATTCTTGGGCCAATCCGTGGCCGTTGTTCCGCGAGCCGCATCGGTCCCGAAGCCATCGGCCGTTGGAATCGGCGTTGTGGGGCTGTCACTGCTGTGCCGGCGCCGATGGGCCGGCATATAGGCGGCACTTCAGCGGCGCACGCCGGCTTTTGCAAGATACGACCTTATCCTCAAATCTGGGAGTTGGCCGGTCATGGACAGATCGGAGAAACATCAGCCGAATGATGAGTTAAGGACCGCACTGAAGCTTGCGGGGGTCTACGCGCTGGTCGGCGGTCTGTGGATCTGGCTTTCCAGCAGTCTCCTGCCCCTGGTCCTGCCGTGGCTGACGCGCGAGCAGTTGCGGCGTGTCGAGACGTTCAAGGGGTGGATGTTCATCGCCGTGACCACCGGGGTGTTGTTCCTGCTGCTGAGGCGGCACCTGGTAACGGTGCGCCGGTCGCAGCAGGCGCTGAGCGAGAGCGAACTGCGGCTGAAGCTGGCGGCGGAGGCCTCGAACGTGGGGCTGTTCGACTGGGACCTGCTAACAAACTCCGTTCACTTCTCGGCCGAGTGGAAGAGCCAGTTGGGCTATGCTCCCGATGAACTGCCTGACCAGATCGCCGAATTCTGGAGTCGCCTGCACCCGGACGATCGTTCTCGCCTGGAGAGCACGGTGCAGGCCTATGTGGCCGCTCCGTGGCAGAATTATGAAACGGAGTTTCGACTGCGCCACCGGGACGGAACCTACCGCTGGATTTTGACACGGGCGCAGGTGCTGCCGGGCCCGGATGGCAAGGCGCGCCGCATGCTGGGCTGTCACATCGACTTGACGCAACGCAGGCAGGTCGAGGAGCGGCTGCGCTTCACCCAGAACGCGGTGGACCATGCGGGAGACGCCGTCTACTGGCTGGATGAACAGGGAAAGTTCTTCTATGTCAATGAGGCCGCCTGCCGCGCCCTTGGGTATGGCCGCGAGGAACTGCTGAGCATGGACGTTTTCGAGATCGACCCCGATCTGCAACGCCAGCAGTGGGGGCCGATAATGGCGAGGCTCAAGTCGCGGCGGTCCATGGTGATTCAGACCCGGCATCGCGCCCGCGACGGCAGGGTCTTTCCCGTGGAGGTGACCGCCAGTTATATGGAGCAGGACGGGCGATCCTACAGCTGCACGTTCGTGCGCGACCTGACGGAACGCAAGCAGCTCGAGCAACAGTTGCTTCAGTCGCAGAAGATGGAGGCGATCGGGCGACTGGCGGGGGGCATCGCCCATGACTTCAACAACCTCCTGGCGGTGATCGGCGGTTACGCGGAGGCAATGCAGCGGCATACGAGCGAAGGGGAACCGCTGCATGAGCACGCCGTGGAGATCGAAAAGGCGGCCCAGCGCGGAGCAGCTTTGACTCGACAGTTGCTCGCATTTGGCCGGAGGCAGGCGCTGGCGACGGAGACGCTGGACCTCAACCAGATCATCAGCGGGCTCCTGGACATGCTCCAGCGTCTGCTGGGCCGGAAGATTCGTATCCGTACCGTTCTTGAAACCGGGCTGTTTCGAGTTTTGGCCGACCGGAGCCAGATGGAGCAGGTGATCGTCAACCTGTCCCTCAATGGGCGGGACGCCATGCCGGAGGGCGGAGAACTGACCATTGCCACCAGCAACAAGGAGGTCAGCGACGGCGATCTGCACATGCTGCCTGCAGGGAGCTACGTGTGCCTGGTCGTGCGCGACACCGGCATCGGCATGGACGCCCAACTCCAGTCGCAGATTTTCGAGCCGTTCTTCACCACCAAGGGGGGCAAGGGCACAGGCCTGGGTCTGTCCATCGTCTATGGCATTGCCCAGCAGGCCGGCGGCGGCGTCTACGTTCGCAGCGAGCCGGGAAAGGGCGCCGAGTTCCAGGTTCTTCTGCCGGCCCAGACTTCCACGGCAATGGTCTCCCAGGCAGTTGAGCGGGCCTGAGATTATCTTCGTCCCAGCAGCGACCCCAGTGAACGGGGACTCCAGAGCCGCGAGATATTCCCCAGCATCGCTTCCAGGCACATCAGGACCAGCACCAGCGCCAGCGGCCAGGTCCAGCGTGCCTGCGGTTCGCTGATTCTCGCAATAGCGTCCTGCAACTCCGGGTATGACCGCACGATGACGCGGTTGGGACCGCCGGTCACGACGCTTTCGGCGGGCGTGTAGATCAGGTCGGATTCGGCCGCCGGCGGTTGCACGCTTGCCTGGGCGATGATCGCTGCATCGCGCGGGCTGCGCCATCGGTACAGGCCGGGCCGCCGCGTGTCCGCGAAGATGAACCGGCGAGTGCCATCCGCCACACCGGCTTCCACGCGGTACCGCTCGCCCGACGGGGATTCGATCTCGAGCTCCGCATATTGCGCAAATCGCTCGCCGGCCAGTACCAGCGGCTGCCCAATTTCCGCGTTCTGCGCGTCGCGTTGCTCCGGAGGACGCAGCGCCATGCTCACCAGCAGCGGCAGGAACAGCGGATGCGTCGGCGGACTGATGTACCGCCCGTCGGGGAGCGTGGTCAGCGTGAAGACCGTGCCGCTCCCGATGCTCCGGCGATAGAGCAGACCAAAACTGGAAACGCGCCCGTCGCCGCTGACCGGTGAGAGATGCAGCAGGGTGTCAACCGCGGGATCGCCTGGCGGACCAAATGGCACGAATCTGCGCACGGCGAGCTGGTTGAGGCGGAACGTGGGATCCGTCAGTCCTTCAAGCACTCGTTCCGGCCTGGCAGGGGGCACCGGGCGGTAAAGGCCCGTTCCGGCCGAGCCTCCGCCGGCCAGAACAGGGGTGATGTCGGCGGGCAACAGCTCGGCCAGAACGCTCTTCTGCTGCGGGGAAAGGCCGCTCCATGACTGCTCCAGGCCCGGCTGGAGAAGCAGCAGCAGGGTGCCGCCGCCTTTGACAAAGGCGAGCAGACGGCCCAACTCCGCCGCGCCCGGCCAGTCGGTCAGGGGCAGAACCGCTGCCTGCTCCTTGCCGCTCAGTTGCGATGCTTTCCTGACCTCCAGCGGCCAGGAGGAGACACGGCCTTCCCACGGATCCAGAGCCAGCCGAAGGAACATCGATGCCGCCGGTTGCGTGGGAGCCTCAAAGAGAGTGACGATTTGCCGCGGCGGCAGTTCGACCAGTTGCGATCGCGCATTGTCCCACGGCAGGGCATCATCCCCCTGGAGATTCGCCGTGACCAGGACCCATCGCTCCGGCGGCAGGCCCTGCGGAAGCGCCGCCCGGACCGTGGTCCGGCCGGTGCCGTCAAAGTTGCCCATCAGCGGGCCGACCTGCCTGAGCAACGTGCCGTCCGGCCGGGTGATGTTCACGCTCAGCGCGCGGGCGTCGCCGCCCTGGCCCGTCAGTTCTATCGCCGCTTGGGCGCCGATGCCTGGGATTGGCTGCTCGGGTTCCATCCGCACGGCCGTCACACCCGACGTGCGCGGGGCGCTGGGGTGAAGATCGAAGAGGATTACCCTTCCTTCTTCGAATGCGGGCAGCGGGCCGGGGAACTCGCGGCTCTGAAGATCGGTCAGGATCACCAGCCACTTCTGATTGGCTCGCTGGCGGGCAAGAAAGCTCATCGCGGCCATGCAGCGGTTCAGCAGCGGCTGCGGGGCGGGCTGCGGCCCAAGGCCGGTCCACTGCGACAGCACTCTTGCCGCATCCTGAAGTTCCTCGGGCTGATCGAGCGGCGGCGGTTGCGAGTAAAAGAGCGCGATCTTCGCGTCCTTCAGCGGCTCCCGCAGCAGCTCCGCAATGGTGTCCGAAGATCGCTCCAGGAGCGTCATCTCCTGGTGCCGCAGCAGCATCGAGTAGCTGGTGTCGGCGACAAGGGCCCCAATCACCGACTGGCCGCCGGCAAACCACGTCGAGGCCAGCATTCGCACCGGCTGGGCAACGGCCCAGATCAGCAGTGCCAGCAGCAGCACGCGGCAGATCAGCAGAAGCCATCGCTGGATGCGGCGGCGGGCGGCCGTCTGTTGAATGCTGGCCTTGATGAACCGAAGGGTGGGAAAGTAAACGACCGGCGATTTCCGCCGAAACAGCATGTGAAGCAGAACGGGAATCCCGGCCAGCGGCAGCGCAAAGAGGGCGGAGGCAAATAGGAAGTCCAGGCCGAACATTCCGGGTGGAGTTGTCGCAGTGACCGCGGAAGGAGTCAAGGGGCCTGCGGCGATCCTCCGCGGTGTCCTGCACGCTGTTTTTCGCCTGACAACGCACCCGGCAGGATTCGAACCTGCGACCGTCGGATTAGAAATCCGATGCTCTGTCCAACTGAGCTACGGGTGCACCGTTGGCGCAGTATACACGCGCAGGCAAAGCGCGGCCATCGCCGGTTGCCGCGTTTCCGATCGCCGTCATTTGAGGGGGTCATTTCCGCCCCGCCAGGCCGGCCATGAAGTGGACCACGTCCCCGTCGTGGATCACATACTCCTTGCCTTCCAGGCGCAGCTTGCCGTGCTGGCGGATGGCGCTTTCCGTCTTGAACTGGACCAGGTCTTCCACGCGGTACACCTCGGCCTTGATGAAGCTCTTCTCAAGGTCGCTGTGGACAGCGCCGGCTGCCTCCGGCGCCTTGGCGCCGACATGCACCGTCCAGGCCCGGATTTCGTCGGGGCCGGCCGTCAGGAAGCTGTGCAGGCCCAGCAGCCTGTAGGCCTCGCGCGCCAGCACCGCGAGCGCCGGTTCCTTCAGGCCCATCGCCTGGAGCATTTCGCCGCGCTGGTCCTCCGGCAGTTCGGCAATTTCGGCTTCGAGCTTGCCGCAGATGGCCACCACGGGGGCGTTCTCCTGCGCACAACGTTCGCGCAGCTTCTTCACGCGCTCCGATTCGCCCGCCACGTCGTCCTCGCCGACATTGGCGACGAACAGGGTCTTCTTGGCGGTGATCAGGCCCATGCTCTTCATCTGCTTGTGCTGGTCGGGAGAAAGATCCAGCTCGCGCAGGGGTCGGCCCTGGTCGAGTTTCTCATAGCACTTGCGCAGCAGTTCGACCCGGATCACCGCCTCCTTCTCCCCGCTCTTGGCGAATCGCTCGGCGCGGTCGAGCGAGCCGCTGACGATTTCCAGGTCGGCCAGGACCAGTTCGGTCTCCACGGTGTCAACATCGCGGACCGGATCAATGGTGTCCTCGACGTGGAGAACGTCGGGGTTGTCGAAGCAGCGGACCACATGAAGGATGGCGTCCATATCCCGGATGTGGGAAAGGAACTTGTTGCCGCCGCCGTGACCGGCCGATGCACCGCGCGCCAGGCCGGCCACGTCCACGATCTGAATCGTTGCCGGCACGATCTTCTTGGTCTGGATGAACTGGTTGATTGTGTGCAGCCGCTGGTCGGGAACCTTGGCCACGCCGATGTTGGGTTTGGTTTGCGCCTTGGCGTAATTGGTCGCCTCGGCGCCGGCGGCGGTGAGGGCGTTGAAGATGGTGGTCTTGCCGACCAGGGGAAGTCCGACGATTCCGACTTGAAGAGCCATAGCATGCACATCATACCGACGGCTCGGCGCCGTGGTATCCTATGGGGCATGGAAATTCGTCCCTTGACTCTTGCCGACCTGGATCTGTTGGCCGACATTGATGCAACCATCGAATCGACGCGCTATCTGCACGTGCACCAGTCGGGCGAGGGCCTGTCATTGGGCTGGAGCCTGGAGGAACGCACGTTGCGGGAGAAGTTCATCCAGAGCAATCCCGTGGATGACAATGCGGCGTTCCTGTTCAGGCAGATCGCCAGCGGAGCGGATGAGGGGCTGGCGCTTGTGGCCGAACACCAGGGGATGCTCGTGGCGTCCATGCTGGCGCACCTGAGGCCGGACACACGGACCCTGCGGCTGGTGGACCTGCGGGTGGACAGCGATTACCGCCGCCAGGGGATCGGATCGGCACTGGTGTTCCAGTCCATTCGGGAGGCGCGGGATCGCGAGTTGCGGGCGGTGAAGGCGGTGAGTTCAACCAGCAATGTCCCGGCGGCGCAGTTCCTGCTGAAGGCGGGTTTTGAGCCGACTGGACTGGATCTGAAGCGGACATCGAATCACGACCTGGTAAAGGAGGTTGTGACGTTGTTCTGGTACGCTTCGTTGGATTGAACATGAACAGGGAACCCAACACTTCGCCGGAGAACCGTGCGGACGTGCAGGCACCGCTGCCGGCTGACCAGCCGCGCGACCTGGCGCGGCAGATCGACGATCTGCCCGCGGCCGACGGGGCGGCGATCCTTGAATCGCTGCCCACGGACCTGTCGGCGGATGTCACCGAGTACCTGGATCCCAACACCGCCGCGGATGTGCTGGTGGAACTCGATCCTCGTCGGGCCGCCGACATCGTCTCCAGCATGGAGACGCCGGAGGCGTCGATGGTGCTCGAGGCGATGCACCCCGACGATCGCGTGGACATTCTCGAGCATGTGCCGCGCAGCCATCATGAGGCGCTGCTGCGGGAGATGCGGACCGAGCAGGCCGACCAGACCCGGGAGCTGGAGAAATATGCCCCGGACACGGCCGGCGGGCTGATGACGCCGGAGGTTACCGCTCTCGAGGAAGACCTGACGGTGGGACAGGCCATTTCCGAGATCCGACGCCTGCGCGAAGAGCTGGAACAGATGTACTACGTGTACGTCGTGGACAAGCGGCGGCACCTGGTCGGGGTTCTGGCGATGCGCGACCTGATCCTGGCCAGACTGGACGCCAGACTCTCGCAGATCATGATCCCGAATGTCGTCAGCGTGCCGGTGACGATGGATCAGGAGGACGTGGCCAATCTCTTCCGCAGGCACAACTACCTTGCCGTGCCGGTGGTGGATGAAAAGCACCGGCTCCTGGGCATCATCACCGTGGACGACGTGGTGGATGTGATGCAGGAGAAGGCCACCGCGGACGTCCAGAAGATGTTCGGCGCCGGCGCCGAGGAGCGACTGGCCAGTCCCTGGCAATACAGCTTCCGCAAGCGATTCTGGTGGCTGGTGGTGAACCTGGCGACCGCCTTTCTCGCGGCCGCCGTGGTGGGCCTCTTCCAGCGCACGATCGAACAGCTCGTGGCGCTGGCGGTCTACATGCCGATTGTCGCGGGCATGGGCGGCAACGCCAGCGCGCAGGCGATGGCGGTCACGGTCCGCGGTCTGGCGCTGGGGCGGGTGGATCGGGCGTTGATGCGGCATGTGCTGCTGCGAGAGTTGATCGTGGGCTTGTTGACGGGGGCGCTGATCGGGCTGATCACCAGCGCCGTCGCCCTGGCGTTTCACGGCGATTGGAAGCTGGGGCTGGTGGTCGGTTTCTCGCTCATTATCAATCACACGCTGGCATGCACCAGCGGCGCGCTGATCCCGTTTGCAATGAAGGGAATGGGCTTTGATCCGGCACAGTCGGCGACAATCTTCGCCACCACCGTGACCGACGTGGCCGGGTTCTTCTCGCTGCTGGGATTGGCCAGAATTCTACTGACGTGAACCGGCGGGAACCGGCAGCCGCCCGCCGGCACCGCTTGTCTTACCGGCCGTCGGACGCGTTCTTGCGGATGACATCCATCAGGTGGTCGGGGTCGAACGGCTTGGTGATGAAATCGACCGCGCCCAGTTGTCGGCCTCGTTGGCGGTGTTCTTCCCGATCCAGGGCCGAGAGCATCACCACCGGAATGTGGGCGGTGATCTGCTGGTCCTTCAGGCGGCGACAGACCTCGAAACCGTCCACGTCCGGCAGCATGATGTCCAGCAGGATCAGGTCCGGTTGACCGGCGGCGGCCTTCTCGATGGCTGACCGGCCGGTGAGTGCCGCGTCGTACTCGAAGCCGGCGATCTGCGCGTAGGCGCCGACCATCTCGTTGACGTCCGCATCATCCTCGACGACCAGCACCCGGCCCGTCGCTGCTACCATGTCAGGTCCTTCCTCTTCCGCAACCTTCCACATTATACTGGCAACCTCGAGCGGGGCACGCGAAAAGACGGAGCCTGAAATGTGGACCAGACCGGCAGCCTCTGACTTGTGGCGCGCAATCGACGTCTATCTGGGGCTGGCATACGCTGGGGAGCCGCCTTCGGCCGTGCGCTCACGCCTGGAATCGATGCGGGCCGCTGCGCCGGACCGCATCTACGACCTGCCGTGTGTGGAGCGCGACACCGCGGCCGAACCTTCCCGTTACAGCCTTCGGCTGGGCAATCGCTTCTATCCCCACATGAAGCTGGTCATCGAACGGGCGCCGGACGGGCAGGGACACCTGTTTCGCGCCGACACGCACGATCAGCACATCTGTCCGAGTCCCGGTTCGCCCGAATATGGCGAATTCTGCAAACTGATGGAGAGCAACCAGCGGCTGGCACAGTCGATCGAACGCAGTTGGGAGGACTCGGGACTGCCGACCTTCAAGTCCTTTCTGCGACGCGATCTGGAGCGGCGACGCGGCCCGACGCCTTGACAATACTGCGGAAGCGCCGCTCCCAGTTTATCCCTTGATCGCATGGCGGAGGCGCGTCTCCAGGTGCTGAGCCCGGGTGAGCAGGTCTCGATGCCCGGCCCGGGTGCCAGAGAAGAGGGCGATCGTGAACAACCGGCATTGCCAGCCGCCGGCGGATCATCCGTGGAATCGGGAGCCGGCGGGCCGGCCCCCCTGTGTGTAAGTCTCTCGCAGGCGCAGCCGGAGCGAGACCTGTGCGCGGGAAGAAATAGCAAGGCAGGGTGACATGTCTTCTTCTTTGCAACAGGGCCGGTGTGACAGGCAACCGGATCGATGTCCTGGATGACGCGACTACCCGTTTCGCGGCCTATGGCGGGATTCGATTCGACAGGGCCTGGAGAATCTGGCTCTCCCACCATTCCAGCAGCCGGTAGTAGAGAAACTTCACCGCACGGCG
>Ga0209381_1001393_pt1 | contig 39767 bp, 33 predicted proteins | sample DewCreD2012metaG_FD_184111 | JGI IMG/M metagenome (GOLD analysis project Ga0209381, IMG submission 184111) | Hot spring sediment bacterial and archeal communities from British Columbia, Canada, to study Microbial Dark Matter (Phase II) - Dewar... ... | reverse complement strand
GTTCTTGAAGTGGACGAGCGGGATGGAGCAAAAACGCTTGATCAATGCGCGGGTGTAGCGCGCGTCCATGTAGTTCCAGGCGAGCGGCGTGATGCCTTCTTCGCGGAACGAGTGGCTGAGGATGATAAACCGGACGCTTTCCTTCGCGGCGGTGCGGTAGAGCGCGCTGGCGCCCACATCGGCCAAGTCGCCCAATGCCAGCTCCTGGCGGGTGAATAGTTTCCACGTTCACCACTTCTGCGCATGACGCATGGAGGTTGCGAACAAGGAAATCATCCCCTTGATCGAGACATTGCGGCTTGCATCAGGGCAAGCGGATCTACGGCGGATCTATTCTTTGCTCTCGGCAAAATTAAGAATCGGATTTATAAGGGAAACAGTCGCCCCCATTATCGTGGAGATTCCTTGCAGTGTTATCGCCAAGCCTATTTTTTCGTTCAGAGATGAACCGACATTGGCGGTGGCATCTACGTTTACTGTTATAGCCTCTTATGGTAGAAAAATACGTCTGATATGCATCGTCATTTTCCTTTCCGTGTGTTTTATCCCGGCTCAACGGGAATTTGAATGGCCGATTTTCCTAAGCGACTGCCTTCAGCCGTAGCCGCAGATTCAATTGTGCATTCTGTTAGGCGTCTGGGGCTTATCAATCCGACGCAGGCTTGGGAAGGGACGCGATGTCAATTCTACGTCCCGCCCCTCTGTCCAGCGGCTTGATGATCCCCGCCGGGGTATCCTCGTCTGAGGCGGACAAGCCTTGGCCGGTTGCATTCCAGCATAGGCCGCATCGGTTTCACCCGACAATCACCATACTATATAGCAAGGGGAATCAAATTCAACTGCTTCGCCCCATATGGTAAGGTTGAAAAGGATGGGTTGCCTGTGTCATGGTAACGCCGCTTTCTTACTGAACAAGGCGCGCGTGTGCGCGGGGAAAAACGCGGGAAAACAGAGGCAGGACTCTGGCAACCGGGAAAGGTCGTGGCAGAGATGGCGCTTGACGAGAAGAAATCGTTTACGACGGGGCTGACGCCCTACCATTACCTGGTGCTGGTGGTGGCGTGTTTGGGTTGGTCCTTCGACACGATGGACCAGTGGCTGTTCGTGTTTGCAAAGCAACATGCCATCAAGGCGTTGCTGAATCCCGCGGCCTATCCGAACGAAGCGGCTTTTACCAATGCCGTGACCTTTTACGGATATATCGCGACAGCGGCCCTGATGATTGGCTGGGCGACCGGCGGCCTGCTGTTCGGCATGATCGGCGACAAACTGGGCCGGACACGGACGATGGCGATTACCATCCTCGTTTATGCCCTGTTCACCGGCCTGAGCGGTCTTTCGCAGAATTGGCAGCAATTCGCCCTGTTTCGTTTCATGACCGGGCTTGGCGTCGGCGGCGAATTCGCCGCGGGCGCGGCGCTTGTGGCCGAGACGTTTCCCGCCCATTCCCGGGCAACGGCGCTCGGCATCGTGCAGGCAACGTCGGCCCTTGGCAACGTAACCGCGGCGTTGATCAATTTGACCTTCGCCTCTTTCATGAATCCCGCGGAAAGTTGGCGCTATCTGTTCGCGGTCGGCATCCTTCCCGCCTTTCTGGTCGTCGTGATTTTCTTCTATGTCCGCGAACCGGATGCGTGGGTGCAGGCCCGGGCGTTGGCCAAGAAGGGAGAAGGGGGGCTCGGCACGATTCCCGGCCTCTTCACGGATCGCCGGATCCGGCGAAATACCCTGGTGGGCTTGACGCTGGCCTCGGTCGGCGTCATCGGGTTCTGGTGCATCAGCGTCTGGTCGCCGGAATTGTTGCGGGCGGTGTTGAACCCCGAAGGCAGGGCGGAACTCAAGCAGATGGTCGAACAGCGGATTAGTTTCGCGGGGATGGCGCAGAATTTGGGCGGATTCCTTGGCGCGCTGTGCTTTGCCTGGCTGGCCAATCGCATTGGACGGCGCGGCGGATTTGTCGTGGCGTTGCTCGGCTGTCTGGTCATCGCTCCGGTGACATTCTTCCTGACCTCGTCGTTCCTGACTGCGTTGATCTTCTTCTTCATGCTTGGGTTTATGCTCCTGCTGCTGTTAAGCGGATTCGCGGTCTATTTCCCCGAATTGTTCCCGACGCGGCTTCGTTCGACAGGCACCGGTTTCTGTTACAACGTGGCGCGTTTCGTCACGGCGGGTATGCTGTTCTTTTCGGCTCCGTTCGTCAAGACCTACGGCCTGCCGATGACCGTTCTGGTGATTTCGATCGTTTTCATCGTGGGCCTGTTCGTGCTGCCGTTCGCGCCTGAAACAAAAGGCAAGCCCTTGCCCGAATAGGGAGTCCGCCGATTATGCCGCCTTCGGGAAACGAGCCGCGCAAAGGCCGGCCGATGCGCCGTGTGCGCTGGCGGGTGGGCGGATTGCTCTTCCTTGTAACGGTCATCAACTATATTGACCGCCAGACGCTCAGTGCGCTTGCGCCCATCCTGAAGGACCAATACGCTTGGAGCCAGAGCGATTACGGCTTCATCCTGAACGCATTCCGCGTCTCGTACACCGTCATGCAGATGGTGTTCGGACGCATACTCGACTGGATCGGCACGCGGCGCGGCATCGGCCTCAGCGTCGCGTTCTATTCGGTGGTGGGCATGTTGACCGCCACCGCACAAGGCTTTCGCAGTTTCGTGGTGTTTCGTTTCCTGCTGGGTGCGGGCGAGGCGACCAACAACCCCGGCGGCGCCAAGGCGGTGTCCGAATGGTTTCCCGCGCGCGAACGGGCGTGGGCCGTGGCGCTGTTCAACAGTGGATGCTCGATTGGCGGCGCCATCGCCCCCTTCATCGTGCTGTTGATTTACCGCTATTTCGACAGTTGGAGGCCGGCCTTCCTAATCACCGGATCGCTGGGATTCCTCTGGCTAATCGCCTGGCTGAAATTCTACCGCAGACCGGAAGAACACCCGAACATTACGGATGAAGAACTGGCGTATATCCAAAAGGGGCGATCGTCTTCCACCGGAGACGACGGCGCGCCGCGTGTAACATGGCGGAAAGTCCTGCGTTACCGCCAGACGTGGGGACTAATCCTGGGGCGGTTTCTGCTGGATCCCTTCTGGTTTCTGATGGCGGAATGGTATGCGCTCTATCTCAAGAGCAAAGGATTTTCACTGGGCGCGAGCGTGCTGGGTTTCTGGGCGCCGTTTCTGGGCGCGGGACTCGGCAACTTCTTCGCGGGCGGTCTGTCGAGTTATTTCATCAACCGCGGCTGGCCGGTCGGAAAATCGCGACGGGCCGTGCTGTTGGTGTTCGGTCCCAGCATGCTCGTGTTGTCGCTGGCCACGCTGACCAGCAACTACTACCTGTTGCTGCTTATCTTTGCTTACGCCAGTTTCGCCTATGCCTGTTGCGGCACGATGTTCCTGACCTTGCCCACCGACGTTTTCCATACCCGCGCGGTAGGCACCGTAATGGGACTGGGCGGCACCGGCGCAGGCATCGGCACGCTGATTTCGACCTATCTAATCGGACTGATTGCCGACACGATTTCCTTCGAGCCGGTCATCGTCGCCGCCTCCATCATTCCCACGGTCGCCACCATCATCTTCGTCACCCTTATCCGCGCCAACAAGAAACCCGATCCCGATGGCATCCTGCTGCATTTTTAATGGGGCGGACAGACCCCGGCGGCGGTGCGCCTGCGGGATTCATTTGACAAGCGGCGATTCATACGCACACACTGCGCAGCATCACCCATAAAAAAAACAACGAATGCAGAGGAGTTACAGCATGCCGGAAAAGAAGTCGTTTCACAGCATTTGCCGATGGACATTCAACGCGGGCAAGGGCGGATTTGTTCCCTCAAACATGCGCCCCGCATGGTTCTCGAACCAATTCACGACCGTTGACGCGATAAAATTGGTCAAAGTCAAGATCACGCCGCGTCTTCCCAGACACATCCAACTGGGATTTGAAGTGCATTACGACACCGAGATTGACGACGCGACCGCGTCCGCCGTGGCCGAAGCGCTCGGCGAGGCGGAAATGCATCTCGCCATGATTACCCCCGGCGCGCACAGCCATTTCGCCTATGGCGGCATTTCTTCGCTCGATCCCGCCGAACGCAACGCCGCCGAAGTCCTTGGCAAACGCGCGGTGGATCTGGCCTATGGCCCGCTTCGCGCGGTTTGGCACCCCGATCCGGCGCTGGCCCCTTCCTACATTTTGTGGAACGGTTCGTACGGCTACGATATCGCCACGCCCGGCGTTCGCGAAATGTACCGCCTGTTGAAGGAAAGTGTCGCCGGCCTTTGCCGGTATGAACAGGACAAGGGCGGACAGTTGTTTATCGCCTTTGAACCGAAACCGAACGAAGGGCATCCCGCCATGTTGATCCCAACCGTGGCCAGCGCCATCCTGTTTTGGCGCAAACTCGAAGAGGAATACGGCATTTCGCGTGCGCGAAAAGGCGTCAACAAGGAGTTCGGCCATTCTGAAATGATCGGCCTCGATCACGTCTACGACACCGTCGAGGAACTCGACAACGGCGCGATGACGCATATGCACCTGAACAGCCAAGGGTACAACGACGGGATTATCCTCGGCGGCCCCGGCAAATTCGACATAGACCACGGCGCGCGCGTAAACGGGATGAACATCGCCATCGCGAGCCTGATCCAGTCCGCCGGCTACGAACGATGGAAGGGGCACGACATGCAGGCCCGCCCATACGACGACGAATCCCAAGCCATTGATCGCGTGATTCGAAGCGTGCTGGCTTGGGAAGCCTGCGAAGCCGCCGCCGCCACACTCGATACGGCCTTGCTGATGCGGCATCTCGTGGCCCGAGAGACCGCCAAAGCCGAAGACCTGATGCGCGCCGCGCTGATGGTCGCGCAAAAAACCTTCGACGAGATGTATGCGAAATAGACAGCCGCCGGGAGGCGGCAGGGCGCCCGGCGCGCGGATGTGCGCGGATGTTCGCGCCGGCACACGCGCCGCGGGCGGATCGTGTGGCATAACGCGTGGAACTTCGTGAAAATACGGCGGCGATACACGACGCGCAAACGGGAAAATGGCTTTTCTTCGATCATCCCGTGGCGTGTTTCGATGTCCGCGAAACGGGCGATGTCGTTCCCGCGCTGAAGGAAATCGAACGGCGCATCCGGCAGGACGGCCTCATGGCGGCGGGTTTTCTCGCCTACGAGGCCGCGCCGGCCTTCGATTCCGCGCTGAAAACCAGACACCCGGAAGGCTTTCCCCTCCTGTGGTTTGGGCTGTACCGGGAGCGCCGGGAGATTACGTTGCCGGACGCCGCCCAGCCCGTCCGCCTGGATTGGCGGCCTTCGACCGGCGAAGAGGCCTACCGGCGCGCCATCGCACGCATCAAGGAATATATCCAGGCGGGCGACACCTATCAGACCAACTATACGCTGCGGCTGCATGCCCTGTTTAGCGAAGACCCCCTGGATTTTTTCGCGCGGATTATCGGCGCGCAGCACTGCGCATACGGCGCCCTTTTCAATACCGGCGAGTGGACGGTGTGCTGCGCATCGCCGGAACTGTTTTTTTCTTTGGACGGCCGCGAACTCGTTTCACGTCCGATGAAAGGCACGATCGCGCGGGGCCTGTGGTACGAGCAGGATCGGGCCAACGCCGAACGGCTGCGCGAATCGGAAAAGGATCGCGCGGAAAACGTCATGATTGTGGACATGGTGCGCAACGACATGGGCCGAATCGCCGTCACTGGATCGGTTGAGGTGGTATCCCTCTTCGACATCGAGCAGTATCCGACGCTGTGGCAAATGACCAGCACGGTGCGATGCGCCACCGATGCCGGAATCGCGGAAATCTTCGGGGCGCTTTTCCCGCCGGCCTCCATCACGGGCGCACCCAAGACCCGAACCATGGAAATCATCGCGGAACTGGAGGACCGGCCGCGGCGGATCTATTGCGGAACCGCCGGCATGATTACAGGGCCGCGCAAGGCCCAGTTCAACGTCGCCATCCGGACGGTCCTGATTGACAAACAAACCGGCGCCGCCGAATATGGCGCGGGCGGAGGCATCGTCTGGGATTCGACCGCCGACTCCGAGTTCGGCGAATGCGCCACAAAGGCCCGCGTGCTGACCTATGCGCCGCCCGACTTCGCATTGCTCGAAACGATACGATGGACCCCCGAAGACGGCTTTTTCCTCCTCGACCGGCATTTGCGCCGGCTTCGGCAATCCGCGGAATATTTCGCTTTCACGATGGATGTCGAAACCATTCGGCGGAGCCTGTCGCTTTCGGCCGCAAAACTGCCGGCGCGCCCGCACCGGATTCGATTAGCCGTTTCACGGGACGGAAAGCCGTCCATTGAGGCGTTTCCCCTTATTCTGCCACCTCATTACCGCGTCTGCATCGCCCAAGAACCCGTTGACCGGCAAAATCCGCTCCTGTATCACAAAACCACCTGCCGCGACGTATATGATCATGCCCGCCGGCGCCATCCCGGATTCGACGACGTCCTGCTCTGGAACGACCGGGGCGAAATCACGGAGTCATGTATTGCCAACGTCGTGGTCGAAATGGAAGGCAAACGCTTCACGCCGCCCGTCGAATGCGGTCTTCTGCCCGGCACGTACCGCGCGATGCTGCTCGAACAGGGCTTGGTGACGGAACGAAAAATCGGCCTTGCGGACCTTGCGCGTTGTTCAGGTGTTTTTCTGATCAATTCCGTTCGTGAAGAATGGCGCGTCTCGATCGAAGGATCGCCGAACAGTCTGAACGCAGAGATAAGATAATCCTGTATTCGGCAGTCCAGATCGGGTTCTACGTCCAACGTGGGATCTGCCCACAACCCAGTCTCTTTTCGTGCTCGTGCTCTTCATCGTTATCGTAATCGCGGCAAGTACCCCGTAATTTTCGCATTCGCGAAATTGAACTTCAATTGATTGAGCAAGTGGTCCAAAAACTTCTTGTTGTTGCTGATAGAAGCCAGAATTGAAGATAACTTCTGAACCTGGATTCGGCAGTCAAGATCGGATTCTACGTGCTATCCTCTGGATGTCGTGGACCTTGTGGACGAAATGGACAAGAAAATCAATCCCCTTGCGGGTGAAGTCCACTGGGTCCACAATGTCCATCTCGTCCATGGTTTGGTCGAAAGAGCCGCCTTCAACTGCCGATTTTAGGCTGAACGTTGTGGATCTTGTGGACAAAGCGGACTTCACCCACAAGATCCACGATGTCAACGGCTTGTGAACAGGACTCAGGTTTCGACGGCCGCACCCAAGGTGTCCTCATAAATCAACATGCCTGGCACAGGCCGTGCTGCATCTTGAAACAGTCGCGTTTGGGAATGAAATTGCCGGACGCCATATTGAAAATACCAAGAGTGGGCAAAAATTCCTCAAATCATTGAATGGCAATGAGTTAGGTTGAACAGCGTCCGTGATAATTACCTTGGCACAAGGCTTGTTCTTCCTGAACCGTCAGTTGAAATGGTTCAGGCAAGGAAAAGGACAACCCTTAGCAAGGAGGAAACGGACATGACCTACGCAACATGGAATCTCTTCAGAGAGATGGAGGCGCTCCGGCGCGAGGTGGAACGTGTCTTCGAGCAATCGGGTTTCGATTGGCGGCGTCCGGCATTTGCGCGCGCGGCATTTCTACCCGGCAGCGCGGCGCGGGCCTATCCGCTCATGAACCTGAGTGAAGACAAGGATCATGTGTATGTCGAAGCGCTGGCGCCCGGCGTGGATCCGGAGTCGCTCGACATTTCGGTCTTGCGCGACACGCTGACCGTCAGCGGAGAAAAGCAGGCCATTTCCGCCGACGTGAAGCCGGAAGCGTTCCATCGAAATGAACGCGGCGCGGGGAAATTCACGCGATCAATCACCCTGCCGGTCGAGGTGGACAGCGACAAGGTAACAGCCCAATATACCAATGGGTTGTTGCTGATCACGCTGCCGAAAGCCGAAGCGGCCAAACCGAAACAAATCGCCGTCAAGGTAGCCTGAGGATGAAACATACAAGGAGGTGTACGGCCATGAAAGAAACTACAGTGCCCCAGCAGCAACAAACGGCAGTAGCGGAGACGCGCGACGAGTCGCGCACCCTCACGCCCCCGGTGGACATCTTTGATGTCGAAGACGGACTGGCCGTTATTGTGGACATGCCCGGCGTCGGGAAGGACGATCTCGATGTCCGCGTCGAAAACGACGTGCTGACACTGTCCGGCAAGCCGAAATCGTTGCTTTCGCAGACGCCCATCTACACGGAATTTCAACTGGCGAATTTCTACCGGCAGTTCCAGTTGAGCGACCGTGTGGACCAGGAAAAGATTCGTGCGGAAGCCAAAAACGGCGTGCTGACGCTCCACCTTCCCAAGGCCGAGAAAGCAAAGCCGAAAAAGATTGCGGTTCAGGTAAAGTAAAAAGCCCCCGGACCGCCGGATAGGATCGCAAGAGAAAGTGAGGTGTTTAGAATGTCGAACCTGATTCCAACCACATGGAAAGATTCCGTCGAGCAGTTGCGCGGAAATGTGATGGACCTTTTCGACCGCTGGATGCCGCCGATGCTGCGACGCGATCGCGAGCAAGGACCTTCTCTGTGGCCCTACACGTTGTTCTCTCAGGGCGGACCGGCCATTGAGGTGACCGAGGATGCGGAATCCGTCCACGTCAACGCCGAAATGCCCGGATTGGATGAAAAGGACTTTACGGTCGAGATTCAGAACGACCGGCTGGTGTTGCGCGGAGAAAAGAAGGCATCCCATGAGGAAAAACGGCGTGACTACTATTTTTCGGAATGCACCTACGGCGCATTCACCCGGTGTATTCCGCTTCCGTGCGAGGTTGACGCCGGCAAGGCATCCGCGTTGTACAGCAAAGGCGTCCTGGCGATAACGCTTCCCAAAACGCCCGAATCGAAAGCGCGGCGAATCAAAGTGAATGTCGCCTAAATCGCGCCCCGTTCCCTGTCCACGACGCCGGGATTTTGTCATCCCGGCGTCGTTTGGCTTTTTCCCGCAGCGGGCGCACATGCAAGCGCAGGAAATACTCCGGCCATTTGACGGAGTTTCCGGGCAGGATTATACTTCCCTTCAGGGTTGTTTATTTTCATTGAGTGTGACATTGTGCCGGGGCCGCCTTAGGATAGGGATCGGCCCAAAAGGGATAAACAGGCGAAATTTTCCTTGTTCGCGTCGCACAGGCGCCGAAAAAAGGGCGGCGGACAGGGAATTCAAACAGGAGTGAATGGCATGGCGACGACGGCGGCAGGTTCATTGTTGCGTTTCAAGGTGGCGGATATAGGACTGGCGGAGTGGGGCCGCAAGGAAATCGAGATGGCCGAGAAGGAAATGCCGGGCCTTATGGCCATCCGTGCGCGTTATGCCGCCAAGCAGCCGTTGCGGGGCGCGCGGATCATGGGTTCGCTGCACATGACCATCCAGACGGCGGTTCTGATCGAAACACTCGCGGCGCTGGGCGCCGAGGTCCGCTGGGCCAGTTGCAACATCTATTCGACGCAGGATCACGCCGCGGCGGCGATTGCGAAGGCGGGAATCCCCGTGTTTGCCTGGAAGGGCGAGACGCTCGAAGAGTACTGGTGGTGCACGTACGAGGCGATGCGCTTCGACGGCGGCCAGCATCCCAACATGATTGTGGACGACGGCGGCGACGCCACCCTTTTGATTCATCGCGGATACGAGATGGAGGAGGAATTCAACCGGACGGGCGTGTTGCCCGCAATCTGCACGGACAATCCGGAAGTAGCCATCGTGGACACGTTGTTACACTCGATTCACGCCCAAAATCCAAACCATTGGCATGAGGTCGTGCCCCAATGGATCGGTGTTTCGGAAGAGACTACCACCGGCGTGCACCGCCTGTACCAGCGCATGAAGGAAGGCCGCCTGTACACCCGCGCCATGAACGTCAACGACAGCGTGACGAAATCGAAGTTCGACAACCTCTACGGCTGCCGCGAATCGCTCGGCGACGGCATCAAGCGCGCCACCGACGTAATGGTCGCGGGCAAGGTGGTCGTCGTGGCCGGTTACGGCGACGTCGGCAAGGGCTGCGCGCAGGCCATGCGCGGACTAGGCGCGCGCGTGTTGATTACCGAAATCGATCCGATTTGCGCGCTTCAGGCCTGCATGGAGGGCTACCAAGTCGTCACGATGGCCGAAGCGGCGCCCATCGGCGACATTTTCGTCACGGCGACGGGCTGCTGCGACGTGATTCGCGCCGAACACTTCAAGGTCATGAAAGACGAGGCTATTCTCTGCAACATCGGGCATTTCGATTCCGAGATCGAAATCGCCTGGCTCGAATCGCAGCCGGACATCAAGGAAATCAATATCAAACCGCAGGTGGACAAGTTCGTTTTCCCGGACGGCCGATCACTGATCGTGTTGGCGCGCGGACGCCTGGTCAACCTCGGCTGCGCCACTGGCCATCCGTCCTTCGTCATGTCGAATTCATTCGCCAACCAGACGCTGGCCCAGATCGCGCTGTTCACTGAACCAGACCAATACGAAGTCGGCAAGGTCTACACGCTTCCCAAATCGCTCGACGAAGAAGTGGCGCGGCTGCACTTGGACAAACTGGGCGCCAAACTCGATACCCTGTCCCCCAAACAGGCCGAATATCTCGGCGTACCCGTAAACGGACCGTTCAAGCCGGAACATTACCGTTATTGATCGCGGTTTGCACTTGGGAAACGGGTGTCCGCCGGTTTGTCCGGGCAGGGGTAGCCGTGTCAACAACCGGCATATATTCTTCCTTATCATCGTATGCGGCATATCCGCATTTTTGAAGCCGTCACAAGGCCGTGGCACAATATGCGCCAACAAGACGATTGTGTCGTGAGGGAGGTTTTTCGTATCCATGGGCGCTTTGATACCCATTGTGTCGTTACTGGCGGTGGTGGCTTTGGGTCTGATTGTGGTCCGCATCGGATCCGTTGCGCTGAAGTTTACCGGGTTATCCTATGAACTCGCGCGGTTTCAGGCGCTGTCCGCATTCCTGGGCGTCGGATTCACGACACAGGAATCCGAAGAAGTCCTCGAACATCCCGTCCGCCGGCGAATCATCCGCGTGTTGATGTTGCTGGGCAACGCCGGCTTCGTGGCCGCTATCTCATCAATCATACCGGTCTTCATTACGGCCAGCGACCGGGCCGACACCTTCGTGACAAAAATGATCGTGCTCGTATCGGGTCTTCTGTTGGTCTGGGTCATTTCCATCAGCAAATGGATCGAAAACTGGATGTCACGGGCGATCGGATGGGCGCTCAAGCATTGGACGCGCCTCGATGTTTACGACTATCACGGGCTGCTTCAGTTGGGCATGGGATACTCCGTGAGCGAATTGAAGGTTGAGCCGAACGCGTGGGTGGCGGGACGGAATCTGGCCGATCTTCGCTTGGGCGACGAAGGGATTCAAGTATTGGCCATTCGCCGTTCGACAGGTGAATTTATCGGCGCGCCGACCGGCCGCACCTACATTCGGCGCGGCGATACGATTATTCTCTACGGCAAAGTGCAACAGTTGGCGGAGTTGGACGGACGCCAGGCCGGCGAAACGGGCGATTTGGCCCATCAACAACGCGTGGACGAGGTAAGCCGTAGCAGCATGGACTCGGAGCAGGACCCGCGTGCGGCGCGGCGCGAACGTACCGCATAAGCCGTGCGAAGTAGGAAGGGAAGAGAAGGGAAGCACCAATGGATCTTGAAAGGCTCAAGCGGATTCGCGCGTTTCTGCTCGATATGGACGGCACCGTCTATCTGGGACCCAATCCGATACCGGGCGCGCCGGAATTCCTGCGATTTCTTGTCGAATCCGGCCGCAAACGGCTCTTTTTCACGAACAATCCGACGGTGGACGCCGCGCGGTACGCCGTCAAACTCGAAGGTATGGGCATAGACGCCGAACCGGCGGATATCCTGACTTCGGGCGAGGCCACCGCGCGCTATCTCGTTTCCGAAACACCGTACCGCCGCGTTTTTGTAATTGGCACGCCTTCGTTTGAAAAGGAACTGCTCCGCGCGGGCATTGACGTCGTGTTCGATCGGCCTGACGCCGTCGTGCTGGCGTTCGACAAAACCCTGACTTACGCCAAACTGGAACAGGCATGCCTGCTGCTCCGGGCAGGATTGCCCTACATCGCCACCAACCCCGACAAGGTATGCCCGACCGAGTACGGCTATATTCCCGACTGCGCCGCGACCGCCGCGCTCCTGTCCGCCGCCACGAACGGCCGCGAACCCAAATACATCGGGAAACCCAATCCGGAAATGATCCGCATGGGCCTGCAAAAACTGGGCGTCGAACCGGAAGAGACCGCAATGGTCGGCGATCGCCTCTACACCGACATGCAGATGGCCTACAACGCCGGAACCGTTTCCATTCTCGTGCTCAGCGGCGAAACCACGCGCGAGGATCTCGTGCGCGCGGAACGACAGCCCGATTACGTCTTCGATTCCGTCCGGGAACTTCACCGGCATCTGGAGTAGACACCGGCCGGGACCAATTGCTATCGTAACAATACGAATCAGCAGTGTAAACGGGAGAACAATCATGGCACGGAAATCATCGGTGGCAAACAAGCGCGAGGCGCGTGTGCGTCCGTTGCGGGTGGGCATTGTCGGGTTGCGCGGTATCGGGCAACAGCATGCGGACTGTCATAGCCAGGATCCGCTGTCGAAACTGGTGGCCGTTTGCGACGTGGTCAAAGAACGCGCCGACACGGTCGCGGCGAAGCACAAGGTGAAGGCGTACTACACGCTCGCCGACATGCTCAAGCATGAGAACCTCGACATGGTGGACGTGACGACGGGCGGCTTCGAGAACGGTAGCTGGCACTTCGAACCGGCCATGGAGGCGATGGAGGCGGGCAAGCATGTTCTTGTCGAAAAACCCTTGTCGAACGATATCGGCGAGGCGCGCCAGATGTTCGCCAAAGCCCGCGAAAAAGACGTTTACCTCGGCTGCAATCTGAACCACTACTTCACGCCGCCCGCCGAAAAGGCGCGCGAATACATGGACGCCGGCAACTTGGGCGAATTGGTGTACTGCCTGCACAAGATGGGTTTTTCCGCCGGAGAAGAAAACTACTCGCCGCCGGGTTCGTCGCGATTCAAGGGATTTCCCTACGCGCATCTCAAGGCCTTTCTGTCGCATCCGTTCAGCGTGATGCGGTATTTTTGCGGCGACGTGACGCATGTCCAGGCCTTTGTGACGCGCCCCGGTTTCCGCCGCCGCGCTTCCGATCCCATGCTTTCAACGGTCAGCATCCACGTGCGTTTCGCCAACGAAGCGGCCGGCTACCTGCTCAGCCAGCGCGGCGACGCCGCGTATGGTCTCGGCGGATGGTGGAGCCTCGAAGTCGCGGGCACACGGGGAACATTCTGTATCGAAAACTGCATCGAGAAGGTTACGTTCTGGTCCGCCGCGAATCCCGGCGAACCCACCGTGTTCAATTCGGGTATTACGGATTTCGGCCAGACCTTCCCGCGGCGTATTCATGCGTTTCTCGAAGACGTGACGAATGGCGTGCCCAAGGAAAGTCTGCGCGCGTCCGCCCGCGACGCCCTCGCCGCGCTCGAATACACTTGGGCCGTCATGGAATCCTACGAACAGGGTGGCATCATGGTGCGGCCCCATCCCTTGCCGCCGATCCACGGCGATCCGAAAACGTTGCTCGACTGATGGCCGCACAGGGTTGCTACGCGCGCCGCATAACAAACGGATCAGACAACTTGTTTTGTATGTCCGTGACGTGTCATACTATCGTTGTACGTGTGGCGGGAATGGATTGGCCGTTGTTCGCTTCGCGTGTTGGACGGTAATGTCCCGGGTAGGATAGGGGTTCGGCCCGGCTGAAACGAACTCCATGGAGAAGAAAAGAACATGGCAACAGGTACGGTAAAGTGGTTCAACGATGACAAGGGCTACGGTTTCATTACTCCCGACGGGGGCGGCAATGATCTGTTTGTCCATCACTCGAACATCCAGATGAGTGGTTTCAAGAGCCTCAAGGATGGACAGCGGGTACAGTATGAATCGGCCCAGGGCAAAAAAGGTCCCGAAGCACAGAATGTAGTCGCCCTGTAATCGGGTGTCAATTGAACTTCAGGCGCCCCGGCTTTGGCCGGGGCGTCCGGTTTTTTACGGCGCCGAGAGGGCTTCCCGGGCATGAACGAGGCGCGTCAGCATATCGTTGGCCGGCGTGGGAATTCCCTGTTCGCGGCCGTAGGCGGAGATGGCGCCGTTCAGCGCGTCTATTTCGGTCCGGCGATGGAACAGAAAATCTTCGTGCATGCTTGCGAAGTGAGCCGCTGTCGGCGGGATCAGCCGGTTGACGAGTACGTCCATGTACGCCTCCGGCGAATCAGGTTCGAGCGTGATTCCCTTCGCGCCGGCCACCGCGTATAACTCGTAGACGATGTCCCGCATGATGGACAGGGCATGCGGCGTTTCCGGCAGCCGCCCATACGGCACGCCGAGCAGGGCCGATAGCGGGTTCAATGCGGAATTGTAGGCGACCTTGCCCCACAACAGCGTCGCGATCCGATCCGTGAATACCGTCGGCAACCCCGCGGCATCCATCGCTTCGGCAATTGCGCGGACCCGGTCCGCGGGCGCTTCGGGACAATACACGCCGAGCGCCGTCGGATTCGCGATGACGGTGATTTCAATGTGACCCGGCGCCGGCCGCCGAACACCGTAAATGACCCGCGCACCGACGGTTCGCTCCCAGCCGGCCACCGCCGCGATGCGCTCCGCATTGCCAAGGCCGTTTTGGTATGAACACACCAGCGTATGCGCGTCGAGCAGATGCCGGAACGACTCCGCCGCGGCCGCCGTGTCGTAACTCTTGACCGACACGAGAATCAGATCGAAATCGCCCGCCTTCAAACCCGACAAATCGGTCCGGGCACGCAGATCCGCGACATGATGGTCCCCCCAGATTCCCGTAATGCGCAAACCCTTTTCGCGGATCGTCTCGACATGCGCGTCGAGTCCGGCCAGCGTGACTTCGTGCCCCGCCTTCGCCATGAATCCGCCCACGGAACTTCCCACCGCTCCCGCGCCAACCACCAACAGCCTCATAAACTACTCCTCAGAATAGGTGAAAAAATAGCCTAGCAACGTGGCGCAGACTGTCGAGTCTGCGTAAAAGGTTTTTCCCGGCAGATTCGCGCAGACTCGACAGTCTGCGCCACGAGTTTCGCCATTTATTCACAACCTCTCACGTCCATCTCACGCGCGCCCACTATAACGAACATAACGAAACGGAACAAATCGGCGCACTCCAGATGGCTATCGTATTTGCGAATAGGTGTACTTGGCAATGAGCCGGGTTTCGGCAATCGAATTTCGAGTCCTGTGCACAAGTGGTGGACGTCGTGGATCTTATGGACGAAATGGACAAGAAAACCTATCTCCTTTCGGGTAAGATCCACCGAGTCCACAAGGTCCACGATGTCCGGAGGATAGCACGTAGAATCCGATCTTGACTGCCGAATCCAGGATGAAAGACTCGGCAATCCGTCCTGTGAAGTGAGGCGTTTGCGAAATAGGCCGTCGTGTGCCCGTGTTACTTTCCGTATACGCTCTCAGGTATGATCCCCCGTATGACGAACAAAAAGGCATTCATACAGACCTACGGCTGCCAGATGAACGAACACGACAGTTCCCGCATGATGGAAATTCTGTCGTCGCTTGGATACGAGCGGACCGGCGAGATGGCGGATGCGTCGCTGATTTTGGTCAATACATGCTCCGTCCGCCACAATCCCGAAAACAAGGTATACAGTTTTCTCGGCACACTTGAACGGCTCAAGCAACGCAACCCGGCGCTGATTGTCGGCGTGGCGGGCTGTGTCGCGCAACAGGGGGGCGAGGCCATTCTGCGCCGGGCGCGGGCCGTGGACATGGTTTTCGGCCCGGACCAAATGTTCCGGCTGCCGGAAATGCTGCACGCCGTCGAGCACGGCGAACGCATCGCCTGGACCGATTGGCAGGACGTGCGCGGGCGCGTTCACAATTTCATTCCCGGCGAGTGGATTGAACGCGGCCATCTCGACGGCTGCGTGGCGTTCATCGCCATCAGCAAGGGATGCAGCAACGGCTGCGCGTTTTGCATCGTGCCTAGTGTGCGCGGGCGCGAAATCTCGCGCGAACCGGACAACATTCTCGAAGAGGCGCGCGCGCTAATGGCAAGAGGCGCGAAAGAGATTTGGCTGCTCGGCCAAAACGTGAATGCGTATCACGCCGGCAAGACGCGATTCATGGATTTACTCGATGCGGTTTCGCGGCTCGGCGTGCCGCGCATCCGGTTCACGTCGCCCCATCCGAAGGATTGGGACAACGCATTGTCGGATCTGATGGCTTCACGTCCGAATATCTGCAAGTACCTGCATCTGCCGCTGCAATCGGGCGCCGATCGGATCCTCGAAAAAATGAACCGCCGTCATTCCCTCGATGAATATCTGGACAAAGTCCGGTATGTGCGGCGGGCCAATCCTTCCGTCGAAATCAGCACGGACCTTATTGTCGGTTTTCCGACGGAAACCAACGCCGAATTTGAAGATACCCTGCGCGCGATGGAAGCGATCCGGTTCAGCCAGGTCTTTTCATTCAAATATTCGCCGCGCCCCGGCACGCGGGCAGCGAAATGGCCGGACGACGTTCCCCGCGCCGTCAAGGAAGAACGCCTCGCGCGCCTTATCGAAACGCAGGATCGGATCAACGCGGAACAGATGGCCGCGTACGTCGGAACGGAGCAAGAAATCCTGATTGACGGCAAGCATCCCAAGCGTAAGAAGATCTGGAGCGGACGGACCGATGGATACCGTCCTGTGTCCGTGGTTTGCGAAGGATTGGCTGTCGGCGATTTCGTGAAGGTTCGCATTTCCGGCGTTCAAGGCCACTGGCTTACCGCCGAAGGGAAAGTGTGACCGGCATGGCGGCCCGGGCCTTCCTTTACACGCTCGGTTGCCGTTTGAACCATGCGGAGACCGACATTCTCGCCCAACTCCTTGCGGACGCCGGATATCTTTTGGCCGGCCGCGTCGAAGACGCCGATCTCTGCATTGTCAACACCTGCACTGTCACACGGGAAGCCGACGCCAAGTCGCGCAAGTCGGTCCGGGCGTTCATTCGACGCAATCCCGGCGCGTATATGGTCGTGACAGGTTGCCACGCACATGTACGGCCCGAAGCGATGGCCGCAATTCCCGGCGTGGACCTCGTTGTCGGCAACGCAAACAAACTCGATATTACGGCATGGCTGCCTGCTGTTCTGGAGAAGACGCCCGGCAATCCGCGCGTAAAGCGTGATCCCATTGCGCCGAAGTCCTTCCGGATCGCCCCGCGCCACGCCATGCCGTCCGTCTGCCGTCCGCAAATCAAAATCCAGGACGGATGCAACGGGCATTGCGCGTTTTGTATCGTTCCGCGTGCGCGCGGCGAAAGCCGTGGCCGCCCCCTGGACGACATCATCGCCGAAGCGCGCCATCTCGCGGAACACGGCGCGGTCGAAATTGTCGTGACGGGACTGAACGTCGGCGCCTATGCCTGCGAAGGCAAACGGCTGGTGGATGTGCTGGACGGGATCGCCGGGGTCGAAAGCATCCGGCGCATCCGCATTGGATCGATTGAACTCAGTGGGATCGGCGACGAACTGATCGCACGCATGGCGGATCCGAACCATCCCCTCGTGCCGTTTCTACACATCCCGTTGCAATCCGGGTCGGAAACAGTCCTCGCCCGCATGGGCCGGTCCTACCGCGCCGGCGAATTCCTGGCATGGATCGAACGCATCGCGGCGCGCGTCCCGGATGTCTGCCTCGGAACAGATGTCCTCGTGGGATTCCCCGGCGAAACAGAGGCCGAATTCGACGAAACCGGCCGTTTCCTCGAAAACGCCCCGCTGGCCTATGCGCACGTCTTCAAATATTCCGACCGAGAAGGAACGCCGGCCGCGCACCTCCCCGACAAGATAGATGCCGTCACGCTCCGTGATCGCGGCGAACACATTCGCGCCGTCTCCGATGCAAAATGGACTGCTTTTATGCAATCCTTCCTGGGCCGGACGCTCGGTGTCTTGTTTGAAACGAAGGAAAACGGATTTTGGACAGGCTACACGGCGAATTATATTCCCGTCTTCGCCGAATCTGGAGAAGACCGTGCAAACCGGCTCGTGCCCGTTTGCTTGGAACGCATTCAGGACGGACGGATGATTGGATGCGGATGACGCCGATGGTCTCGAATAATAACAGGGCATAATAAGACGAAAAGAACAGCCCAGCCGGAGGGGCTGTCTTTTATGTGCTTTTCGATTGCCGAAACCGCAATGAATTGCCGGATCGGGCAAATTGACATCGGCGCGTCCAATCCATAAAATTTCGCCCATTATTATGTTGATTTATGGCGCAGGGCAGAAGAGGGCATGATCGTGGATATGGCTAATACGCCGATGTTGTGGCCGGCTGTCTTGTATTTCGCCGCGGTTTTGTCCGTTGCGGCGGGCATGTTGGGTATCTCCTTCGTGCTCGGGCAGCGGCATTCGGAACGCGCGACGGGCCTTCCATACGAGTCCGGCGTCAATACAACAGGTTCGGCCCGCGCGCGGGTCGCATCGGATTTCTTCCGCGTCGCGATTTTCTTCGTCGTGTTCGATCTGGAAGCCGTTTTCATCTATGCGTGGGCCACTTCGGTCAAGGCGCTTGGTTGGGCGGGATACATCGAAATACTCATATTCACCGCCGTTCTGCTGGCCGCGCTGGTTTACCTCTGGCGCGAGAAGGCATTCGAACTCGGAGCGCCCCGCGAATGAAACTCCAGGCAAACGGATTTGCGGACGGGCCTCTGTTGAAGACACTTCACGACAACGTCGTGTTTGCCCGCCTGCAGGACCTGTTGGCATGGGGCCGCAAGAATTCGCTGTGGCCCTTCGGATTCGGATTGTCCTGCTGTTTCGTCGAGATGGCCACGAGCCTGACCAGCCGTTTCGACATCGCGCGGTTCGGCGCGGAAGTCCTGCGCGGCACGCCGCGCGAGGCGGACGTCATGGTCGTGGCCGGCACGCCGTTTCTCAAGATGGCGCCCATCATCAAGCGGCTTTACGAGCAGATGATGGAGCCGCGCTGGGTGATTTCGATGGGATCGTGCGCCAATTCCGGCGGCATGTTCGATATTTACAGCGTCGTGCAGGGCGTGGACAAAATTCTGCCGGTTGACGTGTACGTCCCCGGATGTCCGCCGCGTCCCGAAGCGTTTATGCAAGGACTGTTGCTGTTGCGCGACGCGGTCGGGCGCGAGAAACGTCCGTTGAGTTGGGTCGTGGGTCCACAGGAGGTCATTCGCGGCGAGCGTCCCTGCCAGCGCGATTTGAAACGGGACGAACGGAGCCGCGCGACAACGCTGCGGCCCATGGATGAAGTGCGGTAGGATAGGCAGGCAATTTTGACGGCGATAGCGGAATTGAGAAACCGGTTGGACGGCGCGGTCGGCGTGGAGGAAACCACGCGCGACGGCATCCCCACCGTTTGGGTGGCCGCCGGACGCATCGCCGAAGTCATGCGCCATCTCAAGCCGGCCTATCCCATGCTGTTCGACCTGTATGGCGTGGACGAGCGAACGCGCGCCTATCGCGATGGCCTGCCGCCCGCCGATTTCACGGTGGTTTACCAGTTGGTCTCGTTCGACCGGAACGAGGACCTGCGCGTAAAGGTGGCGTTACAGGGCGAATCCCCATCGCTACCGACCATTTCCGGCGTGTGGCCGTGCGCCAATTGGTACGAGCGCGAGACGTGGGATCTGTACGGCATCCGTTTCGACGGACACCCGAACCTTCGCCGCATCCTCATGCCGCCGACCTGGCAGGGACATCCTTTGCGCAAGGATCATCCCGCCCGCGCCACGGAAATCGAGCCGTATCAGTTGAGCATGGCGAAGGAAGACGCAGAGCACGATGCGCTCACTTTCCGCCCCGAAGAATACGGCATGGCATCGGGCCGCGACGATACCGACTTTCTTTTCCTGAACCTCGGGCCGCAGCATCCCGGCACGCACGGCCTGCTGCGCGTAATCCTGCAACTCGACGGCGAGAACATCGTGGACGCCGTGCCGGACATCGGCTATCACCACCGCGGCGCGGAGAAGATGGGCGAGCGCCAGTCCTGGCATTCGTACATTCCGTACACGGACCGAATTGATTATCTGGGCGGCGTGATGAACAACCTGCCCTACGTGATGGCCGTCGAACAACTGGCCGGCATTGAGGTTCCCGACCGCGCGAAGGTCATCCGGATTATGATGGCCGAATTGTTCCGCGTGATCAGCCACCTCGTCTGGTACGGTACCTTCGCGCAGGATCTGGGCGCGATGTCGCCCGTGTTCTACATGTTCAACGACCGCGAACGCGCGTTCGGCATCGTCGAGGCCATCTGCGGTGGGCGCATGCACCCCAGTTGGTTCCGCATCGGCGGCACGGCGCACGACCTCCCGCGCGGCTGGGACGGCCTGATCCGCGATTTCCTGCAATACCTGCCGAAACGCATTGACGATTACGACAAGGCGCTGATGAAAAACCACATTTTCCGCGGACGGACGGTAGGCATCGGCGCGTTTACGAAAGACGAAGCCATCGAGTGGGGCGTAACCGGCCCGGGATTGCGCGCGACGGGTTTCGCGTGGGATTTGCGCAAGACGCGCCCCTACGCCGGATACGACCAGTTCGAATTCGAGGTGCCCACGGGCCATCGCGGCGATTGTTACGATCGCGCCGCGGTCCACGTCGAAGAGATAAGGCAAAGCCTGCGTATCATCGAACAGTGCATGAACAACATGCCAGAAGGACCGTACAAGTCCGATCACCCGCTGGCCACGCCACCGCGCAAGGAACGGACCATGCGGGACATCGAAACGCTGATTACCCATTTCCTCGGCGTAAGCTGGGGACCGGTGATTCCGGCGGGCGAGGCTTCCGTGACCGTCGAGGCGAGCAAGGGCCAAAACGCCTATTCGCTGATCAGCGACGGCAATACGGTTTCCTACCGGACCCGCATACGGACGCCTTCATTTCCCCACATGCAGATGCTGCCCGTGATTTGCCGGAACCACAAGGTCTCGGACCTGCTGGCGATCCTGGGCGCGATGGATTATGTATTGGCCGATTTGGACCGATGATGGACGAAACACTCAAGGCACATATCGAAGCCGAGGCGAGGTTGTACGAGCGGCGCAGCGCGGCCTGCATCGAGGCGCTGAAACTCGTTCAGCGCCGGAACGGCTGGGTTGACGACGAAAACGTCCGCGAAATCGGCGCGTTGCTCGGCATGACGCCCGATGAGGTGGATAGCGTCGCGACGTTCTACAACCTTGTGTGCCGGCGTCCGACGGGCCGGCACATCATTCGAATTTGCACAAGCGTTTCCTGTTGGACGCTCGGATACGAGTCCCTGATTGCGCGGCTGGGTATCCAACCGGGCGAGACGACCGCCGACGGGCGCTTCACATTATTGGCGAACCAATGCCTCGGCGCGTGCGACCATGCGCCCGTGCTGATGATTGACGACGATTTACACCGTGATGTTACCCCGGAAAAACTGGACGAGATTCTGGCGAAATATGAATAGGATTGCGTTTATGCTGTTTCGTGCTCGTGCTCGTAATCGTGCTCGTAATCGTGCTCATGCTCGTAATCGTAATCGTAATCGAAAGGATCGTCATGCAGTTTGACCACGAGAAACTCGAAGTCTACCAACGGAGCCTCGAATTTGTGGCTTTCGTCGCCGAGATTTCGAGCGAAATCGCACCGGAATGGCGCAATGCGCGCGATCAATTGATCCGTTCAAGCCAGTCCATTCCACTCAACATCGCAGAAGGCAACGGAAAGCGATCTTTCGGCGACCGAAAGCGCTATTTCGAGATTGCGCGTGGATCGGCCATGGAAAGTGCGGCTGCGTTGGATGTGCTGGTTGTACTCAAAGCGATATCCAATGACAGAATCGAACCGGGCAAACGATTGTTAGTGCGAGTCGTCGCTATGTTGTCGAAGATGACCGAAACCCGAGTCAATGCGGCGCGCGAATCCGTTACCGATTACGATTACGATTACGATTACGAGCACGAGCACGAGCAGGAGCACGAGCACGAGCACGAACAAGAGCACGAATGGAGCGCGACGTGACTGATCGCCCGCTGACAAAGAACATTCGGCCCGACGGACCGCTTGGCCTTGCGGCCTATGAGCGCGCCGGCGGGTACGAAGCCGTGCGGCAAGCGTTGAAGACGCTGACGCCGCAGGAGGTCACTCAGCGCGTCAAGGACGCCAACCTGCGCGGGCGCGGCGGCGCGGGCTTTCCCACGGGCGTCAAATGGAGCCTTGTTCCGATGGGATCGGACGCGCCGCGTCCCAAATACCTCGTCGTAAACGGCGATGAAATGGAACCGGGCACGTTCAAGGACCGCCTGTTGCTGGAAGGCGATCCGCACCTGTTGGTCGAAGGCGTTATCCTGGCCGCGTACGCGATTCAGGCGGAAGTCGCGTACGTGTTTTTACGGGGCGAATACCTTGTGGCGCAGGAACGCGTCCAGCGCGCGATTGACGAGGCCCGCGCGGCCGGCTACCTCGGCAAGAACATCCTGGGCACGGACTATTGCCTCGACGTACACGTTCACATGAGCGCGGGGCGCTACATCTGCGGCGAGGAGACGGCCCTGATCAACGCGCTCGAAGGCAAGCGCGGCAATCCCCGCGCCAAGCCGCCGTTCCCCCAAATCAGCGGGCTCTGGGGCAAGCCAACGATCGTCAACAATGTCGAAACGCTCTGCAATCTGCCGAATATCATCGTGCACGGCGCGGACTGGTTCAAGGGCCTGAGCCGAACGGACAACGGCGGCACGAAATTGTACGGCGTCAGCGGAAAAGCGAAACGTCCCGGCGTCTGGGAACTGCCCATGGGCGTGACCATTCGCGAAGTCCTCGACGATCATGCCGGCGGCATGCGCGACGGCTGCGCCCTGCGCGGGATCATCCCGGGCGGCGCCTCGACGGATTTCCTCCTGCCGGAGCATCTCGATTTGCCGATGGATTTCGACACGGTCCAGCAGGCCGGATCGCGCCTCGGCACGGGCACGATGATCCTGCTCGACGACCAAACGTGTCCGGTCGGGTTTATCCTGAGCCTGATCCGCTTCTTCGCGCATGAATCCTGCGGATGGTGTACGCCGTGCCGCGAAGGGCTGCCGTGGGTCGAAAAAACCTTGCAGGCCATCGAGGACGGCCAAGGCCGGCCGGACGACTTGGCCATACTCGAACATCACGTGAAATATCTCGGGCCGGGCCTGACGTTTTGCGCATTGGCGCCCGGCGCGGTCGCGCCGCTGGGTAGCGGTCTGCGATACTTTCGCGAAGATTTCGAAAAACACATTACCGAAAAGAGATGTCCTTGGAAACAAATAAACCGAACGTAAATGGGATAAGGGATAAACGCTGCTCCTACAGTCTTCAGCCTGTAGTCTGACGATTATGGCCACGATTTATATAGAAAACGAAGCGCATGAAGTGAAAGACGGGCAAAACCTGCTCCAGGCGTGTTTGTCGTTGGGGTACGACTTGCCGTATTTCTGCTGGCATCCCGCCCTGCATTCGGTCGGGGCGTGCCGCCAGTGCGCCGTCAAGCAATTCCTGAACGAAAAGGACACCCGCGGCAAGATCGTGATGGCGTGCATGACGCCCGTAACCGACGGCATGCGTATTTCGGTCAACGATCCCGAAGCCCGCGCGTTCCGCAAAAACGTCGTCGAATGGCTCATGACGAACCATCCGCACGACTGCCCCGTCTGCGACGAAGGCGGCGAATGCCATTTGCAGGACATGACGGTCATGGCGGGACACGACTACCGCCGGTTCCGTTTCGCAAAACGGACGCACTACAACCAGGACCTTGGCCCGTTCATCCACCACGAGATGAACAGGTGCATCCAGTGCTACCGGTGCGTGCGGTTTTATCGTGACTATGCCGGCGGACGCGACTTCAACGTGTTCGGTTCGCACGACCACGTCTATTTCGGCCGCTACGAGGAAGGCGCGCTCGAAAACGAGTTCAGCGGCAATCTCGCGGAGATATGCCCGACGGGCGTGTTCACCGACAAGGTGTTCAAGCGGCATCACACGCGCCCGTGGGATCTCCAGTGCGCGCCGTCGGTCTGCGTGCATTGCGGTGTCGGCTGCAACATAACGCCCGGCGAACGCTACGGCACGCTGCGGCGCATCCGAAACCGCTACCACGGCCACATCAACGGCTATTTCCTTTGCGATCGCGGACGCTACGGCTTCGATTTCGTGAACGCCGGCAATCGCATCCGCAAGCCGCGCATCGGTGAAACCGAAGTGAACGCGCGGCAAGCGATCGAACGCCTCCGCGAGATCATGGCCGATCCGGAGACGCGCGCCATCGGCATCGGGTCGCCGCGCGCATCCGTCGAATCGAACGCGGCCTTGCGCGTCCTTGTCGGTCCAGAAAATTTCTATTCGGGCATGGGGCGCCGTGACCTTGATCTCGCGCGGGAAATCGTGAACATCCTGAAAGGCGGTTACGGCCGCATTGCCTCGTTGCGCGATATCGAGGAAAGCGACGCGGCGCTCGTACTGGGCGAAGACGTGACGCAGACCGCTCCGCGGGCCGCGCTGGCCCTGCGGCAATTGTCGCGCCGGCAACCGATGCACGCCTCGGACAAGTTGGGCATCCCCCGCTGGAACGACGCCGCTGTTCGGGAAGTCGTGCAGGACGCCAAAGGCTCGCTCTTTATCGCCACGCCGTTCAAGACGAAACTGGACGATGCCGCGCGCGAAACGCATCACGCCACGCCCGAAGATATCGCGCGTCTGGGCTTCGATATCGCGCGAGCCGTCGCATCGGGCGGCACGGACGACTCGGTTGCCGGACGCATCGCCCAGGCGTTGTTGCAAGCCGGGCATTCAGTCATTTGCTCGGGCAGCGGAAGCGCAAGCATCGAAATCTTACATGCGGCGGCGAACGTCGCATTGGCCTTGCGGCGGGCGGGCAGAAATGTCTCCCTTGCCTTGTTCCCGCTCGAATGCAACGACATGGGCGCGGCCATGATGGACGGCGGCGCAATCGAAACGGCCGCCGAACGTATCCGTGACGGCAGCGTGAATACCGTCGTCATTCTCGAAAACGATCTCTGCCGCCGCGCACCACGAGACGTCGTTGACGGCATCCTGGGCGGCGCGAAGCGCGTCATTATCCTCGATCACTCCCCGCACGAGGCGGCGGCCCGCGCGGAACTCGTGCTGCCGGCGGCGACATTCGCGGAATCGCACGGGATTTTCGTCAATCACGAGGGCCGCGCACAGCGTTTCATGCGCGTTTTCGCGCCTGGTGATGATATTCGCGACAGTTGGCGTTGGCTGTGCGACGCCGCCGCGGCGCTGGGCAGGATCACGCCGGAAGACACCGCCAACCTGGATGCGTTTCATGCCCATATCGAAAAGACCATACCGGCGTTCGCGGGCATTTCGGACACGGCCCCGCATGCGGACGCAAGGTTCAAGGGCATGCGCATTCCGCGCGAATCGCACCGTTACAGCGGGCGCACCTCGATGAACGCGCATCTTGCCGTAAGCGAGAAGAAACCGCCGGACGATCCCGACAGCCCGCTGGCCCACTCAATGGAAGGCTATGCCGGGCCCGTTCCGCCGTCCATCTTCGCGGTGCCGTGGGCGCCCGGATGGAATTCGGTCCAGTCTTACACCAAATTTCAGGCCGAAACGAGAGGCGATATGCGCGGCGGCGATCCGGGCGTTCTGCTGATCAATCCGGCGGACTCGACACCGGAAGCATTCACGGACGCGGTCGCGCCGTTCAAACCCGAAAAAGGCCGCTGGCGCCTTTTGCCGGTCCGGCGCATTTTCGGTTCGGACGAACTCAGCGCGTTGTCGCCGGAGATCGCATCCCGCATGCACCCGCCGTGCCTGCTGTTGAACGAAAAAGATGCCGCGGTTATTGGCGGCAAGGCTTCCGTGTGCATCGGGGCCGTATCCGGCGTCTACGATGTCGTCGCGGATGCTTCCCTGCCGGACGGCGTCGCGGGTCTGTGCGTGGGGTGGCCGGGGCAGAATCTCCTGCCGTTGCCGGCATGGGCCGAAATCGAGGCCGGAGGGGAACGGTCATGATGCAGACGATTGCCCCGCTCGTTTGGCCGCTGGCCGTGGTCGTGGGTGTCCTGTTCGTCGTGTTGAATTCGGCGGCGTTGTTGATCTGGCTTGAACGCCGGTTGCTGGCCTTGTGGCAGGACCGCTACGGTCCGAATCGCGTCGGCCCGTTCGGACTGCTTCAGCCCGTTGCCGACATGGTCAAGATATTCACGAAAGAAGACTGGGTGCCGCCCTTCGCGGACAAGGCGGCTTTCGTCATTGCGCCGGCGATCATCGTCGTCACGGTGCTGATGTCTTTCATCGTGATTCCATTCGCGCCCGGCGTCATTGTGGCCGATCTGAATGTCGGCATTTTGTTTGTGCTGGCCATGTCGTCGCTCGGCGCGTACAGCATCGCGCTGGCGGGCTGGGCCTCGAACAACAAGTACGCGCTGCTGGGCGGCCTTCGCGCGATGGCGCAGATGTTGAGTTACGAAGTCTTCATGGGGCTTTCGATCATGGGCGTGGTCGCCATGACCGGCTCGTTCAGCCTGCGCGCGATCGTCGAAGCCCAAGAGGGCCTGTGGTTCGTCGTGCCGCAATTTCTGGGCTTCATCGTGTTCGCCATCGCAGGCCTTGCCGAAACCCACCGGATTCCCTTCGATCTACCCGAAGCCGAAAGCGAACTGATCGCGGGCTTCCATTCCGAGTATTCCGGCATGAAGTTCGGCATGTTCTTCGTCGGCGAGTATCTCGGCATCACGCTGATCTCCGCATTGATCGTGGCCTTGTTCTTCGGCGGATGGCACGGACCGATCCTGCCGCCCGTGGTGTGGTTCGCGGGCAAGACCTTCCTTTTCATTTGCGGATTCATATTGTTGCGCGCGGCATTGCCGCGTTTTCGATACGACCAGTTGATGGCGCTGGGCTGGAAAGTTATGCTTCCGCTCTCGCTCGTGAACCTGATGGCGACCGGCGCATGGATTTTGATTCGCGGCTAAGCTGGCCGCTTGGGATACGAATGGCATGTTGAGTTCGTTGCGATCGTTGTGGGTGGTGTTCAAGCACGCGTTCGACAAGCGCGTGACGGTGCAGTACCCCGAAGAAAAACCCGTGATTCCGCCGCGCTGGCGCGGGCGGATTGTGCTGACGCGCGATCCGGACGGCGCCGAACGCTGCGTCGCGTGTTATCTGTGCGCGGCGGCGTGTCCCACGGATTGCATCGCGCTGCAGGCGGCATTCGACGATACCGGACGCCGTTTTCCCGAATTTTTCCGCATCAATTTCTCGCGCTGCATCTTCTGCGGCCTGTGCGAAGAAGCCTGTCCGACGTACGCGATCCAACTTACGCCGGATTTCGAAATGTGCGAGTACAACCGGCAGAATCTCGTGTACGAGAAAGAACACCTGCTGATTTCCGGGACCGGCAAATATCCCGATTACAATTTCTACCGCGTGGCCGGCATCGCCATCGGCGGCAAAGGCAAGGGCGAGGCGGAGAACGAATCGCCGCCGGTGGATGTGCGGAGTCTGTCGCTATGACGTTGGCCTTCTACATAGCCGCCCTCGTCGCATTGATCGCCACGCTGCGCGTGATCACGTGCCTGAACGCGGTCCACTCGCTGCTGTATCTCGTCGTGTCGTTTCTGGCGATTTCGCTCGTGTTCTTCGCGCTGGGCGCGCCGTTCATCGCCGCGCTTGAAGTCATCGTGTACGCGGGCGCGATCATGGTCCTGTTCATTTTCGTCGTGATGATGCTGAACCTCGGCACGCGCACCGAGGAACAAGAACGCGCATGGCTCCAGCCGCGCATGTGGTTTGGACCGGCGATGCTCGCGTTGATACTCCTTGTGGAATGGCTTGCGGTGTTTCGCGATGCTTCGCATGTGACCGCACAGTCCGTTTCGCCGCGCCAGGTCAGCCTGGCCCTGTTCGGACCCTATGTCCTTGCGGTCGAATTGGCCTCGATGCTGTTGTTGGCCGGACTCGTCGGCGCGTATCACCTTGTCCGAAAACAGGAGGACGTCCGATGATGGCGCAGATTCCCCTCGGACACGGCCTAATGCTGGCGGCCGGACTGTTCGTCATCGGCTTGACGGGCCTGCTGGTCCGGCGCAACGTGCTGTACATGCTCATGTCGGTCGAAATCATGCTCAACGCCGCAGGGCTGGCGTTTATCGTCGCCGGCGCGCGATGGGGGCAGGCCGACGGGCAGGTCATGTTCCTGATCATTCTGGCCACGGCCGCCGCGGAGGTGGCCGTGGGCCTTGCGCTGGTGTTGCGGTTCTATCATCAATTCAAAACGCTGGACGCCGACGCGGCCGCGCGGATGCGAGGTTGACCATGCTGGATGCTTTGTGGCTGATCCCCGCGCTGCCCCTCGCCGGATTCCTGATCCTGGCGCTTGGGGGCGGCCGCATGTACCGTTCCACAATCGCGTGGATCGGTTGCGGATCGGTCGGATTGTCCACGGCGATTGCGTTCATGGTCGCGTACCGTTTCATCTCCTCGCCGCCGGATGGCCACGCCTATACGCAACTCCTTTGGACTTGGATGAGCGTTGACGGGCTTGCGCTGCGCATCGCGTTCCATCTCGACGCCCTGTCGCTGATCATGATTCTGGTCGTCGCGGGCGTCGGATTCCTGATTCACGTGTATTCGATCGAATACATGGCGGACGACCCCGCCTATGCGCGCTTTTTTGCGTACATGAACCTCTTCGTGGCCTCGATGCTCGTCCTCGTGCTGGCCGACAACCTCGTCCTGCTCTATCTCGGCTGGGAAGGCGTCGGCGTGTGCAGTTTCCTGCTCATCGGATTCTGGTACGATAACCCCGCAAACGGGCGCGCAGCGCTCAAGGCTTTCCTCGTGACGCGTATCGGCGACACGGCGATGATCCTGGGCCTGTTCCTGTTGTACTGGCATCTTCACACGCTCGACATCCAGGAACTGATGGCGCGTGCGCACCACGACTGGCAGCCCGGCATGTTCGCGCCGATGCTCGCCGCGGCGTTCCTGCTCGGCGGAGCAGTCGGCAAGTCCGGCCAGTTGCCCCTGCAAGTCTGGCTGCCCGACGCGATGGCCGGTCCGACGCCGGTCAGCGCCCTGATCCACGCCGCAACAATGGTCACCGCGGGCGTATACCTGATTGCGCGCACGCACGTCATCTTCGAACTGGCCCCGGCCGTCCAGACCGCCGTGGCCGCCATCGGCGCCATCACGCTGCTGCTGGCGGGCGGCGCGGCTCTGGTCCAGCGCGACATCAAGCGCATCCTGGCGTATTCGACCATCAGCCAGATCGGCTACATGTTCCTCGCGCTCGGCGTCGGCGCGTGGTCGGCGGCCATTTTCCACCTGTTCACACACGCCTTCTTCAAGGCTCTGCTCTTCATGGCCGCCGGCGCGATCATCATCAGCCTGCACCACGAACAGGACATCTTCCGCATGGGCGGTCTGCGCAAGAAACTGCCCTTCGTGTTCTGGACCTTCCTGATCGGCGCGGCGTCGCTCGCGTCCATGCCCTTCATAACATCGGGTTTCTACAGCAAGGACCTGATCCTCTACAACACCTGGATGTCGCAACACGGCGGCGTGATTTTCTGGGCCGCCGGATGGTTTGGCGCATTTCTGACGGCGATCTACACGTTCCGGATGGTGTTCATCACGTTCTTCGGCGAAGCGCACGGCCATGTCCATTCGCAGCCGCGCCTTCCCATGCGCCTGACGCTCGGCGCTCTTGCCGTTCTCGCGACCGTCGCCGGATTCCTCGAAATCCCGCCTACCCTCGGCAATTGGCCCGCGTTCACGCATTTCATGTCGTCGGCGTTGCCCGAAGCGCACGCCGGCCACGCGTCGCTGGCCGCGGAATGGGCGCTGCAAATCGTGGCCATCGCCACGGTGCTGGCCGGACTGGCCGTAGCCTATGTCCTGTTCCTGAAGAAGCCGCAGTATGTCAAAGCATGGTGCGAAACACCGTGGGGCGCTTCCCTGCACGCGCTGTTGACGGTGGGCTGGGGATTCGACTGGATCTACGACCGCTTGTTCGTGCGGCCCTTCAACGGGATCGCGCGCGTCAACCGAAACGATTTCATTGACTCTTTCTACACGTTCCTCGCGTACGCGGCCATCGGCGGCAATCGCCTTATGGTTGCGACGGAAACGGGCAAGTTACGTTGGTACATGGCGGCCATCGCCATAGGCGCCGCGGTCACGACCGCGTTGGTGGTCTTTCTATGATACTCGTCTGGCTGATAGCGATTCCGATGATCGCGGGTGTGGCGGCCTGGATGGCCGAACGGCGCAGCCCGAACGCGCCGCGCTGGATTTCCCTGGCCGCGATGGCGGCGGACTTCGTGCTGGCCGCCCTCATCTGGCTCTCGCCGCCAGCCGCCGGGACATGGCTGGCCCGGTTCGACGCGCCGTGGATTCCGCAACTGGGCATCCACATCAACCTCGGCGTGGACGGTCTGAGCCTGCTGATGCTGTTGCTGAGCGCGTTCATGGGCGTCGCGGCCATCGTGGCGTCGTGGACCGAAATCCGCGAACGCGCCGGTTTCTTCCACTTCAATCTGATGTGGGTCTTGGCCGGAATCATGGGCGTGTTCATGGCGCTCGACCTGTTCCTGTTCTTCTTCTTCTGGGAAATGATGCTGATTCCCATGTACTTCCTGATTGCCCTGTGGGGGCATGAGAACCGCGTCTACGCGGCGGTCAAGTTCTTCATCTTCACCCAACTCAGCGGCCTGATTATGCTCGTGGCCATCGTGAGCTTGTATTTCATTCACGGACGCACGACCGGCCAGTATACTTTTGATTACACGCAAATCGTGGGGCTTGGACTGCCGCAACGAACCGCGCTGTGGTTGTTCCTTGGGTTCTTCACGGCGTTCGCCGTGAAACTGCCCGCCGTGCCCGTGCACAACTGGCTACCCGACGCGCACACCGAAGCGCCAACCGCCGGCAGCGTGATCCTCGCCGGACTCCTGCTCAAGACCGGCGCCTACGGTCTGATTCGCTTTGCCGTGCCCCTGTTCCCGGAGGGCGCGGCCCAAGTCACACCTATTGTCATGGGACTTGCCGTCGCCGGCATCCTGTACGGCGCCGTGATGGCCTTCGCGCAACGCGACCTGAAACGGCTCGTCGCGTATTCGAGCGTCAGCCACATGGGATTCGTCCTGCTCGGCGTTTTCGCGTGGAACACAACAGCCCTTCAGGGCGCCGTCATGCAGATGATCTGCCACGGCCTCGGCACGGGCGCGCTGTTCATGCTCGTAGGCGGGCTGTACGAACGCGTGCACACGCGCGATATCCGCCTCATGGGCGGTCTGTGGTCCACCGCGCCGCGCATGGGCGGCGTGGCGATGTTCTTTGCGCTGGCGTCGCTCGGCTTGCCCGGCCTCGGCAACTTCGTCGCCGAATTCCTTGTCCTCATAGGGACTTTCCGCGTGCATCCATATATGACCGGTTTCGCGGCGATCGGATTGGTCCTCGGCAGCGTCTACTCGCTCTGGATCGTATTGAAGGCATTCCATGGCCCCAACGCATTGCAACGTTCGATTGGCGATCTCGTGCCGCGCGAAATGGCCATCTTCGCCGCGCTGATGGCCGCGCTGGTTTGGCTGGGCATGTATCCCACGCCGGTCCTGAAAACCGCCGAACCGGCCGTACAATACATGCAAAGCATCGGAAAACAGGCGCAAACCCATTCGATCGTTCCCCGTTCCGGAGGCGGCATGCGATGATGACCGCTGCGCAAATACCCACTTTGATGCCGTTGCTGATCGTGGCCGCGGCCGCCGCCGGACTGCTGTTGCTGTGCGCGTGCCGGCGCGGCGCGGGCGGCGCGGCCGTTTGGACCCTTGCCGCCCTGCTTCTGGCGGCGTTCTCCACCCGATGGGTGGACGCGGCGGATCGCCAAGTGACGCCGTTGCTGATCATGGACGACTATTCGCTCTTCTACCTGGGCTTGATGTTCCTGGCCACCGCCGCGGTCGCCGCGTTGTCGCACGTGTATTGGCGGAAACGGACGGAATCGGCCGAAGAATACTACGTGCTCCTGCTATGCGCTGCGCTCGGAACAGGCGTCCTTGTCGCCAGCACACATTTCGTCTCCTTTTTCCTCGGGCTCGAACTCCTGAGCGTTTCCTTATACGCCATGATCGCCTATTCGCGCCGCAGCGAACAGGGAACGGAAGCCGCGCTGAAATACCTCGTCCTTGCCGCAGGTTCAGCCGCATTCCTTTTGTTCGGCATGGCGCTCGTCTACGCCGAAACCGGCACGATGTACTTCGCGCGACTCGCCCAAACAGCCCCCCCGGCAAACGGCGCGGTCTTCGTCATCGGCCTGTCGCTCATGGTGGCCGGCTTGGGCTTCAAACTGGCGTTGGCTCCCTTCCATCTGTGGACGCCCGACGTGTACGAAGGCGCGCCCGCTCCCGTGACGGCCTTCGTCGCATCGGTGTCGAAAGGCGCGGTCTTCGCGTTCCTGCTGCGTTATTTCGTCCTCATTGATGTTCACGCGTATCCAAATATAGTACTCGTGTTTACCGTTATTGCCGTCGTGTCCATGTTCACCGGAAACTTGCTGGCGCTCCGCCAGAACAACGTCAAGCGGCTGCTGGCCTATTCTTCGATTGCCCATCTGGGCTATCTGTTGGTGGCGTTTCTGTCGGGCGGACCGCTTGCGTCTGTTGCCATCGCTTTCTATTTGGCCGCGTACTTCGTGACCAGCCTCGGCGCGTTCGGCGTCATCGCCGTGTTGTCGCGCGCGGGACGCGAACCCGATAACCTCAACGACTACCGCGGCCTGTTCTGGCGGCGGCCATGGGTGGCCGGCGTGTTCATCGCGATGCTCTTGTCGCTGGCCGGCATTCCGCTCACGGCGGGGTTCATCGGCAAGTTCTACATCGTGGCCGCCGGCGCGCAGTCCGCCCGGTGGCTGCTCGTATTCGCGCTCGTCGTCAACAGCGCCATTGGGCTGTTCTACTACCTGCGCGTCTTCCTCGCGCTTATTGCCGATCCGCCCGATGAGAAAGACCAGACAACGGCCCTGCCGCCCGTGGACTGGGCCGGCGCCTCCATCCTGGCCTGCCTGGCGTTCGTGCTCGTATTCTTGGGCGTGTACCCGGCCCCGCTCATCGAATGGGCCCAGCGCCTCGTTTCCCCTCTCGTCGCGCCATGATCGCGGCGGATTCCCATCGTCTCCAACGCAAGGCAAAAGTCGCGATTGCGCTGAATGCCCTGTTCGGTATGGCCGAAGCCCTGTGCGCGATCTTCGTCAGCGTGTACCTCTGGATCAACAGCCACGACTTCAACATCGTGTTCAAATACTATCTGACGGTCTACGCGGTGACGCCGGTCCTGTTCGTACTGGCGGGATGGTACTCGAAAGCGCGCGACCGGCTGCACGCCTATCGCATGGGCCTGATCATGCACGCCGTGTTCTATGCGGTCCTGCTGCACCTGCGCGAACGGTCGCCGGAACATGCCGTCGCCTTGGGCGCTTTTCTGGGCGCGACGTGGGGCGTGTTCTGGGCCGGAGCGAACGTCTTCAATTTCGACGTGACACCCTACGGCCGCCGCGACTACTACTTCGGCATACTCTCCGCCGTCGGCGGTGTTGTAAGTCTCATCGCGCCCGTCGTCAGCGGCTTTCTGATTCACTTCGCGCCGACGCCCCACGAGGGATACCACCTCCTTTTCGGCGTCGTGATATTACTGTACATGGCCTGTTTCGGTTTGAGTTTCCTGCTTCCGCGCGACAGCGAACCGAGGCCGTTCCGTATCCTGCGCGCGCTGTTTCCCGGCAAAGATCAGCCCGACTGGCGATGGATCATGTGGGCCTCGCTGTCGCTGGCGGGATCGTTCAGCATCTTCCCTTTTTTACTGTCGCTGCTCATGTACGTGCGCACGGGCAGCGAACTCGGCGTCGGCGGTTTCGCCTCATTTCAGGCGCTCGCCAGCATCGCCGTTTCCTACTGGGTCGGGCACACCGTCACCGGCCGGACGCGCCGCGCGTACATGCGATGGGGCGTGACCGCACTCATGATGGCCGGCGCCATGATGCTGTTCCCGATCAATCTTCTCACGCTGTCCCTGTTCGGCCTGTTTCGCTCGATATCCGGTCCCCTGTTTGGCATTCCCTATTCGAGCCTTCGGATGGACGTCATTCAGGAGTGCGCCGAGGATCCTTCGCAACGCATCGAATACATCACCGCATGGGAAGTTCCCCTGGCCGTCGGACGTATCATCTCGATGACCCTCGCCATGGCGTTGATTACATGGATGCCCCACAACGAAATCCCCCTCCGCATCATCCTCTTCCTGCTCTGCGCCATCCGCCTCGTCACGTATCAATGCGTTATTCGCATAAGCCATCTGCGGAACAAATAAACCTGGACGCGAGTTTCAATTGCCGAATACAGGATAAAACGAAACGGCGGCAAGGTTGCCCTCGCCGCCGAACCAAAAAACATTACATCACGATCAAACGGGCGGATCACTGGCATCCGCCGCCGCGCCACCCTTGTCGGCCCCGCGCACCACGCCGTCGGCCTGCGTGAAGAAAGACCGGTTGCCGGTCGTTTGATAGGTTACCGGAACTGCGGTAGCGGCATAATTCTGTGTGCCACCGGCCGCGGGCGCACCCAGAGTAAAAACATAGCCCTGTTTGCCGGTCGCGGCAGTCCAAGAGGCTGCGGTGCCATCAAGGAATGGCGGCGTGGCGGTTGTAAGCGCATCGAAAGTCTGGGCATACTGGCTGTTGGCCGAATGGAAGGCCGTCTCGGCGCCGTTGATCGTACGCAGATTGCCGATCGCGGCGGATTCGTTGGATTGAAGACGCGAACGCAGCAGGTTCGGAATCGCAATCGCAGCGATAATGGCGATGATCGCGACCACGATCATCAGTTCGATGAGGGTAAAGCCGGCACTTTTCTTCATAGGTTGTTCCTCCTGTTTTTGACCCTGTTTCCATGACGCCCCACGGACATCCCGCAGACGTATTCAATTGTGCCTGTTGATACGCAAGGTTCGCGCCAATTTTGTATCAACTCATATAAGTCCTTACCATGCAAATAGTTTCACCATTTTCTCCCCCGCCTGAAACCGCTGATCAACTATTTCTGAACGACAAAGGAAGGTCCGGAGTTACAATTTTTGTCACTAGCGAAAAACAAGGAGTAAAAAAACGAGAGACGAGTCAAACGTCATCAATAAACCTGGATTCGGCCATCGAAACCCGAATCCGGCGGCCTCGCAATAGACATAATCCTGGATTCGGCAGTCAAGATCGGATTCTACGTGCTATCCTCTGGATGTCGTGGACCTTGTGGACGAAATGGACAAGAAAATCAATCCCCTTGCGGGTGAAGTCCACTGGGTCCACAATGTCCATCTCGTCCATGGTTTGGTCGAAAGAGCCGCGTTCAACTGCCGATTTTAGGATAATGGATTTTGTGGACGAAGTGGACAAGCCCCCTTTTCGGGTGAAGTCCACTTCGTCCACAAACTCCACGACATCTGGGCTTAAGACAGCCGAAGGTCCGCGTGTATCGAGAGACAACACTTCCCGGTTCCACGATGTTGTGCAGGCAAAACACCCCCACACCCGGCCTTGGCCGGTCCCGGGAAACCGATCCTCCCAAATACCCGCGGACCTACGTTTTACAGGTACTGCGCGAAATCCCGTCGCTTATTTCTTTTTCGCTACGGGCTTCTTCGCCGCGGCCTTCTTCGCCGGTTTCTTCGCTACCGCCTTCTTGGCGGCTGGCTTCTTGGCGGCGGCTTTCTTCGCCGGTTTCTTCGCGGCTGCTTTCTTTGCGGCCATGATGCTTCTCCTTACGTTTCTTGCCTTCGACCCACACTACACACACGTCCGGCCTCTTGCCCGCGGCGACTGGCCGCGGCGCCGGTATTCGCGGAAAACGCCCCAAGGCGAATCCCGCGGCGTTATCGGGCGCTTGCCCGTTTACGCGCTTGACACGTGTCGTTACTCCGCGCGCCGCGCGGAGGGCAACGTAAGAAACCCTGGCCCGCATTAGGCGTCCGGCGCTCCGCAGCCCGCGATGCACCGGCGCCCCCCCGGCCCACGAACCCAACGCATGAAAATATTGTACTATCAGGATATATTTGGATATCCCTATTTCATTCGGTTGTTCCGTGTGCCGCTATTCCATCCGGATGGCCGCACGGGATTTTCCGTTCCGGCGCGATTGCGTACACATGCCGTTTACGGGAATCCGCCGGGCCTCCGATGGGCCGCGCGCGACGTGAATCGCGCGCTTTGTTTCCGTCGTTTCGATTCAACTGTCGCTACCGCTGGAGTTTCCATAGCAAACATCGGGGAAAAATGCAAGCATTTTTTTTGCATCGTTTCCTGTGATGCGATTCGCCGCGCGAATGGCGCGCGATTTTTTCTCTTGCGCGCATCCTCGCGGAGAAAAAACAACCGGCCCCTTCACCGCGATTTCATGCGCGGCAAAGGGGCCGTATTGTTTTCAGCCTTTATTTACGGGCGTTTTCGCGTTATACGCGAAGCGCACAACACGATCGCGCCGCACAGCGCGCCCAGCGCGATCACGCCGGCCGCCGGTGTGCCCGGCGCAACGTTGATGAAGTCGGGCTTCGACAGTGTGCTCGCGGTTCCCGTCACGGGCGTGACCGTGAGTGAAACCGTGAACGATCCGTTCGACGTGTAGGTGTGCACGGGATGGCGTTCCGTGCTGGTTGTACCGTCGCCGAAATTCCACGACCACCCGGCGATCGCGGACGATCCCGGCGTGGACTGATCCGTGAACTGGACCGTCAGCGGATTCGATCCGCTCGTGGGCGCCGCGGAAAACGCCGCCGTCGGACTGGCCGCCGGCGACACGCTTACGTAGACGTTCTTGCGTTCGGAATCCAATCCGTTCGCCGTCGTCACCGAAAGCGTAACGTCATAATAACCTGCCACACTATAGGTGTGTAACGGCGCCTGTTCCGTGCTGATCGGCGATCCATCGCCGAAATCCCACGACCATGCCGTAATGGGCGACGTGCCCGCGAGCGACGTGCTCGCGAACTGCACCGCAAGCGGCGAAGCGCCGCTGACCGGATTGGCCGTGAAGTTCGCCGTCGGTCCCGCCGGGGCGGACACTGTGACAAAGTTGGACTTGGTCTCGGCGTCACTGCCCGCCGCGGAGGCCACGGTCAGGCTGACGGTGTACGTCCCCGCCGCCTGGTATGTGTGCAGCGGCGAGGGTTCCGCGCTGGTAAATCCGTCGCCGAAATTCCACAACCAGGAGGTAACGGGCGACGTTCCCGGGACAGACTGGTCCACAAACTGCACCGAAAGAGGCAGGAGTCCGCCGGATGGACTGGCCGCAAAGGCCGCCACCGGCGCAACAGCAGGCGTCACAACTACATAGCCCGGTTTCGTGATCGAATCACTGCCCTCGGCCGTCGTCACCGTCAGCGTCACCGAATAGGCGCCCGGCTCCGCATAAACATGGACAGGGGCCGCGAGCGTGCTGGAGGGCGAACCGTCGCCGAAGTTCCACAACCAAGACGTTATGGGCGAACTACCGGGAAGCGAAGCGTTGGCGAATTGCACCGCCAACGGGGCCGTGCCGTTCAGCGGGCTTGCCGTGAAATCGGCCGTGGGGCCTCCCGGCGCCGACACGCCGATGTACGCGGGCTTCGTGGCGGTGTCGCTTCCGGCGTCCGTGGTGACGGTGAGCGATACGTCATAAGCGCCCGGCGTCGAATAAACATGCGCCGGGGACTGTTCATCGCTGCTTTGACCATCGCCAAAAGTCCATGCCCACGATGTGATGGGCAAGTCGCCGGCATTCGACATATCCACAAACTGGACGCTCAACGGGGCCAGCCCGCCGGTCGGACTGGCCGCGAACGCCGCGGAAGGACCGCCCGGCGCCGACACGGAAATCAAACCCGGTTTGGTGACTTGATGGGTCCCGACGCTCGTGGTGACCGTCAGCGAAACATCATAAATCCCCGCCGACGCATAAACATGGCTTGGACTCTGCGCGCTGCTGGTTTCGCCATCGCCAAAGTTCCACGCCCAACTCAGAATGGGTGCGCTGCCCGGTTGCGAAACATCGCCGAACTGGACTGCCAGGCCTGCCGTACCCGACACGGGACCCGCGACAAAATTCGCCGTGGGACCCACGGGATCGCTGACCTGAATGTAATTGGGCTCGTTGCGTGTGCTGCTTCCGAAGGCCGTCGTAACCGTCAGGGAGACGCTGTACGTGCCCGCCGTGACATACGCATGGCTCGGGCTCTGCGCACCGCTGGTCTCGCCGTCGCCGAAATCCCAGAGCCATGAGGTGATCGGACTCGTTCCAGGCGTGGACTGGTCGCCGAATTGGACCACGAGCGGACGCCCGCCCGAAAGCGGCGTTGCCGTGAATGCCGCGGTAGGGCCGTCGCCCGCGCCGCCGCTGCCCGTGGCGTTCGGAACATTTACGCTTGCCCCGGCCGCAATGGTCGTCGTCCATGTCTGGCCTGCGGCCAATTCGCCCGGAGTTCCGCCGTTGCCATCAATCAGCGCCGGCGGATTGGCGCCGACCACAATGGCCACATCCGTCATCGGTTCGGTGCTCGTATTACGGATGACGACCTGATCGAATCCGCGGAAAACCGATGTGCCATCGGCATTGCGGAACACGCGGTATTGAAGGCCATTATCCGTGTCGAATACCGGAGATTCCATTCCGTCATTCCAGTAATTCGGCAAACACCATCCTCGAGTGGCAGGACCGCCAACCAAATTTGGAATCAAGGGAGACATTCCACCCAATAACGGATTGTGCGCCTTCAAAAGCGGGTCATGCGTCGTGTATCCACGGACCAGCGAGGGTGTGCCCGCCGCGGGCTTGTAGGCGTCGCGCGCGGCGTCGGTCATGTTGGAAATCACGGTGACGGCGCCGCTGTTGTCCGGGCTGGCGCTCGCGCCCCCGTTGGCGGTAACCGTCGCCGGACCGGCCAAAACCACCGAGCCGTGCAATTTGACCATGCCCGGCGTGCCGCGTCCACCCGCACCGCCCGCGCCGCCGGCCGCACCGGCCGCGCCCGCGCGGCCATTGCCGCCCGTGCCGCCGGCCGCACCATCACCGCCGCCGCCCGATGCAATATTGAGACCAAGGATTCCGACACCATTTCCACCCGCCGCGCCGGGCAGACCACCGCTTCCGTTGGTCGGACCTTGGGGAGACGTTCCGGCCGGATTGCCGCTTCCGCCATTGGCCGGCGTACCTGCGGAAACATCGAGATTACACGGAGACGAAATCCGCAGAAGTCCCTTGGAGGCCAGGATGACGGCGCCGCCGCCATCCGCGCCCCTTCCTCCCAGCCCGCCGTTTCCGCCGGGCGAACCCGTACCGCCGTTGCCACCGCTGCCTCCGGTTGATCCGGCGCCGCCGCCCGAGGCGGATTCAGGCCATATGGTATTGGCGTTTGCAATGCCGTTGCCGCCCGATGTGGCGCCGCCGCCGCCACCACCGCCGCAACGATAATGAATATTCAGCAAATCAACATCATAAGCGACCCCGGCGCCGCCGCCGCCGCCGCTGCCGCCCGATGCGCCGCCGCCACCGCCGCCGCCGCCACCACCGCCGCCGCCACCGCCCCCGCCA
>Ga0209381_1001388_pt1 | contig 39799 bp, 24 predicted proteins | sample DewCreD2012metaG_FD_184111 | JGI IMG/M metagenome (GOLD analysis project Ga0209381, IMG submission 184111) | Hot spring sediment bacterial and archeal communities from British Columbia, Canada, to study Microbial Dark Matter (Phase II) - Dewar... ... | reverse complement strand
CAGGCTGTGCCGGTTGCCAGAACCCCCAACAACCGGTAGACTGGGAGCTGGTCCAGATGGGGCGGCGGAAGCGGGGAAGGAGTCAACCCTGGAAGCGAAGCGCTCGTGGTCGTGGATCGTACTGGCCGCGCTGCTGGCCGGCTTTCGGCTGGCGGGAGCGGAGCCGGGGGACGTCGAGGCGCTGCTGAAGGGCGTGACTGAGATCGTTGCGCCCGGCGCACTCGTCGGGCCGGTCGCCGTCTTTGGCGACAAGGCATTCGTCGTGATGACGGGGCGCAGCGGGCGGCATCGGCTGCCCATCCTGGCCGCGGCGCGCTGGGGCAAGGGCCGCATCGTGCTGGCCGGGCACGAGAGCATCTTCGGCTCCACGCAGCGCCCCGACCAGCGCCAGCTCGTCCTCAACATCGCGGCGTGGCTCGCGGGGGACCGCCCGAGGCCGGTCCGCGTGCTCATCGTGGACCACCGCCAGGTCGCCCCCGTGCTCAAGGAGGCCGGCTTCGAGGTCGCAGTCGTCGGCATCGGCCAGTTAGCCGAGTTGTTGGCGAAGGCCGATGTGCTTTTCATCAGCGGCAATCACTTCACGCCTGCCGACCGCGCGGGACTGAGGGAGAAGGTCGCGGCGTTCATCGAGGGCGGGGGCGGCTACGCCGACGGCATCCCCGGCTGGGGCTGGAAACAGCTCCACCCCAACCTGTCGCTCGCCGACGACCACGGTGGCAATCGCCTGACGGCGCGAATGGGCCTCGCCTTCGCCGATGGCTCGGTCGAGGGCACGGGCAAGGAGGGTTTCCTGGCCGACCGCATCGGGCTCGATCTCGCTCACGCGGTGTGCGCCCTCGCTGCCCTCGAGCAGCAGGCGGCGGGCGGAGGCAAGCTCTCGAAGGACGACCTCGCGCAGGTGGGTGCCACGCTCACCAATGCCTGCGGCGCCGTGCCCAGCGGCGATGCGCTACTCCTGCCGAAGCTCAGGGCGCTCATCGAGAAACAGGGCGCTGCCGCCGTGCCGATGCCCAAGCACCCGCTCGGCCTCGACAACCCCGTCGGGCGCATCGCCTGCGTGCTCCAGAACGCCGAGATGCGGCGCGCGCCCGTCGAGAAGCTCGCGGCCCATCCCGCCGCGGCAGGCTTCCCGGGGGCTGTACCGCCCGAGGCAAAGCGCATCGAGAAGGCCGTGACTATTGACACCGCGGTGCCCGACTGGGCGAGCACCGGCCTCTACGCCGCGCCCGGCGAGGCCATCGAGGTCACGCTCCCGCCCCAGGCGGCCGCGGCCGGCCTTGGCCTGCGCATCGGAGCGCACACCGACGCCATCTGGGGCCACGACCGCTGGAGCCGGTTCCCCGAGATAAGCTACGCCGCCCCCCTCGCCGCGCCCGCAACGAGGTTCGGCAACCCCTTCGGGGGCATCGTCTACGTCACGGTGCCGCGTGGGTGCAAGCTCGGCCGCATTGAGGTGCGCGTCAAGGGGGCGGTGGAGATGCCGTACTTCGTCCAGGGCGAGACGCCGCTGCACCAATGGCGCACGACCATTCGCCACCGCGCTGCGCCCTTCGCCGAGCTGGCCACGCGCAAGATCATCCTCACCATCCCCGCATCGGTCGTGCGCAATCTCGACGACCCCGAGGCCCTGATGTGGGTGTGGGACGCCGGCCTCGATGCCATTGCCGATCTTGCGGCGATCCCGCGCGAGCGCGAGCGGCCCGAACGCCTCTGCGCCGACCAGCAGATCAGCGCCGGCTACATGCACTCCGGCTATCCCATCATGACTCACCTGGACGTGGCCGCGACGCTGGCCGACCGCGACAATATAGTCAAGGGCGGCGCCAGCACCTCCTGGGGCTTCTGGCACGAACTTGGCCACAACCACCAGAGCCCCCACTGGACCTTTGCCGGCACCGGCGAGACCACTGTCAACCTCTTCAGCCTCTACTGCTGCGAGCGTGTGAGCAACGAGCCGGTGGCGAAGAACTCCTGGCTCAACCCGCCGCAGCGCAACAAAGCTGTGGCCAGGTATTTCGCCGACGGCGCGAAGTTCAGCGACTGGTGCCGCGATCCCGGCCTGTCGCTCATGTTCTACGCCCAACTCCAGCAGGCGTTCGGGTGGGGCGCATTTCGGCGGGTCTTTGCCGGCTACCGCGCCGCGCGGGGCGGCGAGCTGCCGCGGAGCGACGACGAGAAGCGCGACCAGTTCCTCGTCCGCTTCTCGCGCGAGGTCGGGCGTGACCTCGGGCCGTTCTTCGCCGCCTGGGGCATTCCAACGAGCGAGGCCGCCCGAAAGTCCCTTGCCGGCCTCCCCGTCTGGCTGCCGCCCGATTTCAAGAACGGCATCCCCTTCACCCTCGACCCGTGAGCAGGGGGTGGCAAGTGAGTCCGCACCATCGCGTGAGCCGACGCAAAGCAATTGGGCTTGCGGCAGGGGCGACGCTGGCCGCTCCGCTGGCCGAGGGAGCGACGACGGAGACGCCGAGGGGCGCGCTGGCGTTCCAGCGCGAGGTGCCGCTGGCGAGGCCCTACGACGTAGTGGTCTGCGGCGGGGGGCCGGCGGGGTTCGCGGCGGCCATCGCGGCGCGGCGGGCAGGTCTCTGCGTGCTCCTGGTCGAGGCCCAGGGCCAGCTCGGCGGCATGGGCACCTCGGGCCTCGTGTCGCACTGGCTCGGCGGACGGACAAGCGACTGCCGCCGATGGGTCGTCGGCGGCATCTTCCGCGCGCTCGCCGAGGAAGCGGCGCGGCGCGGCATCGCGCTTCTCCCCGCTCCGGCCAAGACCAAGTACCAGCCCCACGGCTGGTTCAAGGGCCAGCTCGAGGCGGGCGTGCCCTTCGACCCATACGGGATGGCCGCGCTCCTCGATGAGAGGGTCGCGGAGGCCGGCGTTGAGGTGTTGCTGCTCACCCAGGCGATTGACGTGGCGGTGAGCGACGGGCGGATCACACACGTCGTTGTATCGAACAAGAGCGGGCTGGCCGCAGTGCCCTCCGCCGCAGTTGTGGACGCTACGGGTGACGCCGACATCGCGGCCCGCAGCGGCTGCGTCGTCGTCAAAGGCCGCGACGAGGACGCCCTGATGACCCCCGCTACGCTGATCTTCCACGTGGACGGGGTGGACCAGGACGCGCTCGCCGCCTATATCGAGAAGAATGACACGCCGAGGTTCCGCAAGGAGATCGAGGCTCTCCGCCAGGCGGGCGAGTGGCCATTCCCCTACGACATCCTCATCAGCGTGCAACTGGCCGAGAAGGGCACGATGATGATCAACACCTCGCGTCTCGTGGGGGTGGACGGCACCGATGGCGCCTCGGTGACAAATGGGCTGATTCGCGGGCGCGCCGAGACGCAGCGGCTCCTCGCCATCCTGCGCAAGCACATCCCCGGCTTCGCCCACGCGCGCCTGAAGGCCGTCGCCCCCACCCTCGGCGTCCGCGAATCGCGCCGCATCAAGGGGCGGTTGGTCCTCTCCGTCGCCGACGTGACCCAGGGGAAGCCCTTTGAGGACACGATCGGCTTCTCGGCCTACGGCTGGGACTTGCCCGACCCGAAGCGTCCGAGCGAAAACCCAGGCCACGGCAAGCTGCCGCCCGTCACGCCGATCCCCTACCGCGTCATGGTCCCGCAACCTGTCAAGAACCTCATCTGCCCTGGGCGGGCCATCAGCGTCGAGCGGCCGGTGCTTGGCCCGCTGCGCGTCGCCGCCCCCTGCATGGCCATGGGCGAGGCGGCGGGGGCCGCCGCCGAGCAAGTCGTACGCCGCCGCATCCCTTTCTCCGACGTTGACCTCCCGTCCCTGCTCGAAGTCCTCCGCGCCGGCGGGGGCATCGTCGAGTAGGCAAGCAAGCGACCAAGCGAGCAAGTGTCAGCTCTCCCAGAGGTCGCCTCATGACCGCATGCCCCCGCATCACCTTGTCCGAGGCCGACCCTGCGTGGACTGAGGTCCGGTGCCCAGGGACGGCGCGCTGAGGACTGCGGGCCAAGCCTCACCCGCGCCGGCTGCGGGTGAGGACCTCGTAGGCGGCGACGTCGCGGAGCCAGGAGGTGCCGAGGGGGACGTCGGCGGCGAGGCAAAGCTGGTCCCAGACGGCTCCGAAGGGGAGCTCAGCTCGCTGCTCGACGAGTGCGAGCTTGGCCGCGCCGCTGCCCTGCTCCTCGCGCTCGGCTGCCGGCGCGAAGGGCTCCAGGAGCGCATAGAGCAACGCCTTGCGGAGGGCGCGCGCCCCGATGACCCACGCGGCGACGCGGTTGATGCTGGCGTCGAAGTAGTCAAGCGCCCAGAGGATGTCGGGGAGGGCGCCTGAGCGGACCGCCTCGTCGCACACCGCCCGCAACTCGTCTGTGAAGCGCACCACGTGGTCGCTGTCCCACCGGATGCCGCGGCTGGCGTGGATGAGCACCTTGTCCACGAAGAGGAGCGTGGCCGAGAGCTTGTCGGCGACGCTCTCGGTGGGGTGGAAGTGGCCGAGGTCGTAGCAGAGGGCGACGCCGCGTGTGGCGGCGTAGGCGAGGTAGAACTCGTGCGAGCCGACCGTGTAGTCCTCGCAGCCGATGCCGAAGAGCTTGCTCTCCACGGCGTCAATCACGTGGGGCATCGGGCGGGCGAGGACCTCATCGAGGGCGTGGAGCAGGCGATGGCGCGGCCCCGTGCGGTCCACGGTCGAGTCCTTGCGCCCGTCGGGGAGCCAGATGTTGTTGACGCACGGGGTGCCGAGTGCCTTGCCGATGGCAGACGCGATGCGGCGTGTGGCGAGGCAGTGGCGAACCCAGAATGCGCGAACCGCCTCGTCGGGGCTGGAGAGGGTGAGGCCGTCCTTGACCATCGGGTGGGCGAAGCAGGTGGGGTTGAAGTCTAGCCCGCGCCGCCGGGCCTTCGACCAGTCGATCCAGCGGGCGAAGTGGCGCGGCTCCAGCTCGTCGCGGTCCACCCGCTTGCCGCCGGTCTCGGCGTACATGGCGTGGATGTTGAAGCGGAGCTTTCCAGGGATGAGCGCGGCGGCGGCATCGAAGTCGGCCCGAATCTCATCGCCCGTCCTGGCCGCGGCGGGGTAGTTGCCCGTGGCCTGGAGGCCGCCGCTGTCCACCGCCCCCTCGTGGGCCTCGAGGCCGCGCACGTCGTCGGCCTGCCAGCACTGGACGGAGATGGGGATGGCGAGCGCAGCGCGGACGGCGCCGTCGGCATCCACGCCGAGGGCGGCGTAGCGCTCGCGGGCCAGCTTGTAGGCACCTCGGACCTGAGCCGCCGTGGGCGGCTGGGTGGCGTCGAGGGGCTTGCGGGGCATGGGCGTCTCCTTTGAGCGAGGCGCCCGCCATTCTACGGGGGGCGGCTGTGGCGCCTCAACCGTGAGAGGGCCTCCGGCGGGCGGGGAGGCCCGCGGGAGGAGTGTGTGCGCGGACTTCGGAAGCCTTCGAGACTTCGTAAGTCTCGGGACAGGTCATTTCTTGGTCGCGGCGCGCAGCTTCGCGTCAAGGTCGTCTATCTGCTTGCGGAGTTCTTCGCGCTCTTTGGCGAGCGCCGCGGCGTCGGGGTTGGCGGCGAGGAGCTCTTTGGTCTTGGCGGCGAGGGCTTCGCGGGCAGCGTCGCGGGCCTTGCGAGCGGCCTTGAGCGCGTCGCTGTTGGTGGCCTCGGTGACGGCCTTTGCGGCGGCGGCGACCTTTTCGCGTGCGGCCTTGACGTCGGGGTCGTCGCCCGTCTCGATGGCGCGGCGGAGGGCGCTGAGCTTCTTGGTGGCCTCGGCCTCGGCGGTGCGCAGGTCGGCGCGGCCCTTGCGTGCGGCCTCGATGCGTTCTGCCACCTTCCTGGCCTCGGGCATGGCGCCGAGCTTGGCCTTGCGGGCGTCCTCGTATGCCTTGCGAGCCTTGTCGCGGGCCTCCTTGTCAGCGGCCTGGAGGCCTTCGGCGCGGAGTTTGGCCAGCTCGGGGTCCTTGCCCAACTGCACGTTGATGGGGGAGCTGGGGTGTTCGAGCTCGAGGCGCGCGAGGGCCTCGTCGAACTCAAGCGCAGCGCGCCTGTCGTCAATGCCTGCGAGCTCGGCGAGGACGCCTTTGGCCTCACCGCTCGCAGCGAGCTTGTCCTGCACGAGTTTTGCGAAGGCGGCCTGGGCCTCGGCGTATGCCTTCGCCGCTGCTGCCACGGTGGGGTCGGTCTTGCGCTTCTCGTCGTAGGCCTTCTCGGCGGCGGCCTCGGCCTCGCGGAGCTTCGCGAGGTCGCCCGACGCCTGGAGCTTCGTGCGGAGCTCCTCGAGCTTGGCCCGCAGGGCCTTGTCCCTTTCCCTGAGGGCTTGGGCCTCTTTCTTCAGGGCGTCCACGTCCGGCGCTGCAGCCGGCGGTGGCGCATCGCCCGCCCACGCGGCCTCCACAACGCTCAAGACCACGAGCCACAGCAGCCCCTTCGGTGTCGCGCGCATGCCAGTCCTCCTGATTGGTACGCATAAGGTTACTTGTCACGACGCTCGCGCCCACAACCGATAGGCTAACGACTTGTGGACGGATTTGCAAGCGGTCGGCCTACCTTGCCCAGGGCTCGCCACGGGGGTTCTCCTGGTAGAACGCGCCGAGCACCTTGTTGAGAGCTCGGGCGACCTGGGCGCAGTCGCGGGCCGTCCACCACTGGCTGAGGTAAACCATCACGGCGCGGGCGTAGAGGTCGTTGGTGCGCGGGCACATGTCCCTGGTGTACTTCGGCGGCGGGCCGCCCTTGAGGTAGTGGGGACAGGTGTAGGGGCAGCCCTCGGGCGTGGCCGTCTTCTGGCCCATGATGGGTTCCATGTCGAAGTAGACGTGCCAGTCGGGGCCGGTCTTGGCCGCGTGGGTGCCTGCTGGGACGCCCTCGGCGCGGAGGGCCTCGACGAGCTTGATGCTCTCCGCGACCGTAGGGGGGAAGAAGACGATCATCCGCCCCACCTCGCCGTCGGGGTCGTGGACGCGCTGCGGGGTGATGCCCTTGTAGGGCTTGAGGCGGGCCATAATGCGGCGCTTGTTGGTGCGCCAGCGCTTCAGGAGGGCGTCGGCCTTGCGTATCTGGATGAGGTTCACGCAGGCCTCGAGCTCGCTGAGGCGGTAGTTGGTGCCGCAGAAGAGCTCGCCAGGCCAGCGTTCGGGGCCGAAGCGGTCGGGCCGCCACAGGCCGCCGCACTCGGCGAGCTGCTGGGCGCGATTGAAGGCGCGCTCGTCGCGCGCGGTGACGAGGCCGCACTCGCCGTCGCCGGTGGGCTTGTAGGAGCTGACGGAGAAGGTGCCGAAGTCGCCGATGGTGCCGACGCGGCGACCGCGGAAGCTCGCGCCGAACGCCTGGGCGCAGTCCTCGATCACCATCAGCTTGTGCCGCCGGGCCACGCGCATCACGGCGGCCATGTCGCACACGGCGCCGGCCATGTGCACTGGGGCGACGGCCTTGGTCCGAGGCGTGATCCGCCGCTCCATGTCCGCCGGGTCAATGGTCATGGATTCGTCAATGTCGCAGAAGATCGGCACTGCCCGCGCCTGGACGACCGCCGCGGCGGTGGCCATGAAGGTGTAGCCGGGGACGATTACCTCGTCGCCCGGCCCGATGCCTGCGCCCACGTAGGCCGCGTGAAGCGCCGCGGTGCCCGAGCTGACAGCGTAGACGTACTTGGCGCCGAGGAATCTTGCCGCCGCGGCCTCCAGCGCCGTCACCTTCGAGGGGCGGGGGTTGTAGGAGCGGTTGAGGAATGGCCCGTCGCCCAGCTCCGCGTCGGCCCCGTCGAGGGCCTCGCGGAGCCGACGCATGCGCGTGGGCGAGAAGCCCCAGGTGTCGGCCAGCTCCAGGAACTCCTCCACGCCGATCTTCGGCTGGCCCTTGCCCTCAAGACCCTGGATGGCCTTCGGCCCGCCGTGAATCGCCAGTTGGCTCGCCGGCTTCTCTGCCATGACAGCTCCTTTCAATGGCGGCTGTACTGGTCCAGAATGCGTTTGAGGTTGCCCCCGAGGATCATCGCCTTGTGCTCTGCGGGGATGCGCGCAAAGAGGACCGGCCCTAGGCCCCAGGCGATGGGGAGGTCCTGGAGGTCGGAGCCGAAGAGCAACCGGTCGGCGCCGATGGCGGCGACGACCTCCTCGCACGCCCTCGGCCCCAGCAGCGGGCAGGAGCAGACGTAGAGGTTCGCGTGCCGCTTCATCAGCTCGGCGTAGGCCGTCGTGCTGTGGCCGGTCACGTAGCAGGCGTCGGGATACGCGGTGATGAGCCGCTCGAGTTGCGCGGGCGAGCCCCACGAGTGGTTGAGGATGATCTGCCGCCGCTCGTGCGCCCACTGGCAGGCGACGTCGATCAGCGGCCCCTCCTCGGGGTAGCCCTGGTAGTGCGGGATGAGCTTGACGCCGCGGAGGCCGAGCCGCTCGCACCGCTCGAGCTCGGCGAGCATCGCATCGCGCCCACGGTGGGGGTTGAGCAGTGCCAATCCCACGAGGCGGTCGGGGTAGCGCCGCACGGCCTCGGCCACGGCGTCGTTGCCGAACGCCTCGTCGCTGGTGATGCCCGCGAAGCTGAAGACGCAGGCCCGCTCGACCCCCATCCGCTCCATCTCGCCCACCGTGGCCTCCAGCGAGCCGTCCGGCACGTGATAGTGGCTCATCCGCCCACCGAGGTGGCCGTGGCAGTCCCAGAAGCGCATCTCGGCCGGCCGCCGCCCGGTGCGACCGAACTCCACGTAGGTGTCGGCCGGAAGCGTCAACTCGACGTGCGGATGCTCGGGCTTTCGCCAGGCGAGGAGCTCGCGGAGGTTGTCCCCCGCGATGCGCCGCTTGTCGGCGTCGGCTATCTCGGCGGTCGTCAGGTGCGCGAGGGTCATCCCCTGGCCGCAGGTGGGCCAGCCCGAGCCGAAGACGAGCCGCTGCGCGCCCCAGCGGCGGGTGATGAACTCGATGTTGCGCCAGAGCCACAGGGCGCTGAGCTCGATGTGAAGGTTCTCGCAGGCGTCCAGAGCGCGGAAGGCCAGGCGCTGCGTGCGGCGGATGCGGAACTCGCTCACGATTACGGGCAGCGTCGGCCAGCGCCGGCACAGCCGCACCACGCCCTCCCAATCGGTCTGGTCAGCGCCCGGCCCGCAGGGGCCGATGTCGTTGGGGTTGATGAACACCGGCACGCGCGCCTCCGCGAGCGGCTCCAGGAGCGCGTCGAGACACCAGTCCGAGAGGCTGAAGCGGTACTGGCCTGGGAGGAGCCAGACGGCGCCTACGCCGCTCGCCCGCAGCGCGTCCACCAGGCGGTCGGGCTCGGGCTGCGCGTCACAGGTGCCTGGCGGGAGGAGCGCCCAGGCGGGGTGGAGACGCCTGCGCCCGTCGCCGGCGACGGGTGCGGCCGCCGCGACCCCCAGGATGCGGGCGTTACCGTCCGCCGGGTGGTTCTCGCGGCTCAGGCTGTCGAGCACCAGCGCCTCGGCTATGCCGAAGTGGTCCATCTCGGCCAACAGGTCGGCCGCCGTGTGCAGGCCTCCCGCCTGTAGGCGACAATGCCGTCCCACCACGCATGCCGCGTCGAAGACGTTCCAGTGCCGCACCGAGCCAATCCTCTGCTGGCTTCGCGTTGCGTTAGGCCGATGTGTGTGACATTATAGCGCGGAGCTGGCAGCGGGGAAATCACGTGGCCGGGCCGGGGGGCGGTTACGTTGCGCCGACAGCAAGCTGGAAAAGCTCGCCCCTGTTGTGTAAACTGCCAGGGAAGGCGTCAGCGATGTTCAGTGTTGGCTTGACCGCCATTCTACTGAATCAGGTGGAGAACGATGTTTACGAAACAGCTTGCCGCAGTGGTTGTTCTGGGGTGTGTTGCGCCTCTGGCTCGGACGGCCGCTGGGGCCGAGGCGCAGCTCGAGGCTAAGCAGATTCTGGATGCCACTGGGGTGAAGGGCGGGCTTGTCGTCCATCTCGGCTGCGGGGACGGCCGGCTCACGGCGGCCCTACGCGCGAGCGACGCCTATCTCGTCCACGGCCTCGACCCCGACCCGGCCAACGTCCAGAAGGCCCGCGCCCACGTCCGCTCCCTCGGCCTCTACGGCAAGGTGGCCATCGAGCGATGGGAGGGCGGCGCCCTGCCCTACACCGACAACCTGGTGAACCTCGTGGTGGCGAGCGGCAAGACCCGGGTGCCGCGTGAGGAGGTCATGCGGGCGCTGGCCCCGAACGGCGTGCTCTATGCGCAGGAGGGAGACAGGTGGACTAAGCTGGTGAAGCCGCGGCCAAAGGAGCTAGATGACTGGACCCATTACCTCTACGACGCGAGCAACAATGCCGTCTCGCGTGACACGGCTGTGGGGCCGCCGCGTCATTTCCAGTGGCTGGCCGGCCCGCGCTACTCGCGGCACCACGACCACATGTCGGGCGCGAGCGCCATGGCGGCAGCCAATGGCAGGCTCTTCTACATCTTCGACCACGGCTCGCCCCAGGCGATCCAGCTCCCTTCCGTGTGGCGCCTCACCGCGCGCGACGCATTCAACGGCACGCTGCTCTGGGAGCGTCCCATCCCCCACTGGCACACGCAGATGTTCCGCCTCAAGAGCGGCCCGGCGCAGCTCACCCGCCGCCTGGTGGCCGTTGGCGAGCGGGTGTATGTGACCCTCGGCCTTGAGGCCCCTGTGAGCGTGCTCGATGCCGCGACGGGCATCACGCTCCGCGAGCTAGATGGCACGGCCGGGACCGAGGAGCTGATCGTGCACGATGGCGTGGTGTTCGCAATGGTCAACGACAAGCCGTTCCGCCAGCCGGCCGACCCGAAGGACTACAACTACGCCTGGCCTGAGGGGCCGCGGCGAATCGTGGCCTGCGACGCCGAGACGGGCGAGACGCTTTGGAGCAAACCGCAGCCGTGCGTCCTGATGCTCTCGCTGTGCGCCGACGCGCGCCGCGTGGTCTTCCACGACGGCCAAGGCATCGTTGCTCTCGACCGTCGGACGGGCGAGCCGCTGTGGCGCTCGGCGCCCCTCGCCTGGCGCAGGCCCCTGCCCACCAGCTTCGCCCCCACGACGGTGCTCTACCGCGACGTCGTGCTCTTCTCTGGTGGCGGCAGGGAGACCGACGCCAGGGGCTTCGGCACCGCGGGCAACGTCATTCACGCCCTCTCCGCCGAGGACGGCAAGGAGCTGTGGAACGCCCCCCACCCCCCCTCTGGCCACCGCACGGCGCAGGATGCCCTCGTGGTTGGCGGCCTGGTGTGGACGCCGGAGATAGCGCAGGGGAGAGACTCCGGCGAGATGATCGGCCGCGACCCCAGAACGGGCGAGGTCAAGAGGCGCTTCCTCCCCGACGTCCAGACCCACTGGTTCCACCACCGCTGCTACCGCGCCAAGGCCACCGAAAAGTACATCCTCACCTCGCGCACTGGCATAGAGTTCGTGGACCCCGCCGCGGGCCACTGGGAGTGCCATCACTGGGTGCGCGGGGCCTGCCTCTACGGCACCATGCCGGCCTGCGGCATGATCTACAATCCGCCCCATCCCTGTGCGTGCTACCTTGAGGCCAAGCTCTATGGCTTCAACGCCCTGGCGCCTGCTTCGCCGACGCGGTCCGTGCCGAAGCAGCTACCGAACCGCCTGGAGCGTGGCCCCGCGTACCCGGAAGCAGGCAAGCGGCAGTTGGCGCCCGGCGCTGAAGGTGACTGGCCGACGCACCGGCACGATCCCGCGCGCAGCGGGTGCTCCAAGACGCTTGTTCCGCCCGAGCTGAGGTGCGTGTGGGAGGCCAAGCTCGGCGGGCGCCTCTCCGCCGTCACCGTCGCGGAGGGCAAGCTCTATGTCGCCTCGATTGACGACCACGCCGTCCATGCCCTCGACGCGGCCACGGGCAAGCCCCTCTGGGTATTCACCGCGGGCGGGCGGGTGGACTCACCCCCCACGCTGTGGCAGGGCCTCGTGCTCTTCGGCTCGGCCGACGGCCACGTCTACTGCCTGCGCGCCTCCGACGGGGCGCTGGCCTGGCGTTTCCGCGCCGCACCTCTAGACCGCCGCATGGGGGCCTTCGATCAGCTCGAGTCTGTCTGGCCCGTTCACGGCAGCGTCCTCCTGCGCGACAGCGAGCTGTGGTGTGTGGCCGGCCGCTCGATGTTTCTCGACGGCGGCCTGCGCCTCGTGCGCCTCGACCCTGCCACCGGCGCGCTCATCGCGGAGCACGTGCTCGACGACCGCGACCCAGCCTCGGGCAAGAACCTCCAGACCGTGATGAACGGCCTCAACATGGCCGTGGCTAATGCCGACCTCTTGTCGTGGGACGGCAAGTACGTCTACATGAAGTCGCAGCGCTTCACCCCCGAGGGCGTTCGGCAGGAGCTTGAGGTGCCGAACCTCCCCGTCTCGGCCCAGCGGGGCGAGGGGCCGCACCTGTTCTGCCCCACGGGGCTGCTCGACGACGACTGGTGGCACCGCTCCTACTGGGTGTTCGGGCGGGTCTGGAAGTCGGGCGCCGGCGGCTACTACCAGGCCGGCCGCGCTGCGCCCGCCGGCCGGCCGCTCGTCTTCGACGACGCCCGGGTCTATGGCTACGCCCGAAAGCCTCAGTACTACCGCTGGACCACGCCGATGGAATACCAGCTCTTCGCCAGCGCGAGGCAGCCAGGACTTCTCCTGCCAGGCGGGGCAAAGGCCGATGCGGAACCCAAGGGCAAGGCGAAGCCCAAGGCCGCCAAGAAGGGCGTCGCCGCGGCCCCTCAGACCCGCATCGCCACCGACTGGACCCTGGACGTCCCCATCCTCGTGCGAGCGATGGCCCTCGCTGGCGGCACGCTCTTCGTCGCCGGACCGCCCGACGTCGTGGACGAGACGGAGTCCCTGAAGACCTTCGGTGACCCGGCGACCCAGAAAGCGTTGGCGCGCCAGGCCGACGTTCTGGGCGGCGCACAAGGGGCCACCCTGTGGGCCGTCGCCGCCGCCGACGGCAAGAAGCTGGCCGAGCTGAAGCTGGACGCGCCTCCCGTCTTCGACGGCATGGCCGCCGCCAACGGGCGGCTCTTCATCAGCACGATCAACGGCACCGTGGTCTGCCTTGGAGCAGGAGACAGCAAATGAGCCTCCGCACTGCCCTCGCGCTCGCGGGCGCCGCGGCCGTCGCGTGCGCGGCCGAGCCCCCGACAGCGCCCGAGCCGCTGGCGGCGGCCCGCGACATCCTCGCCGCCACAGGGGTGAGGGGCGGGCTCGTCGTCCACCTCGGCTGCGGGGACGGCCGGCTCACGGCGGCTCTGTGCGCGAGCGACGCCTATCTCGTCCACGGCCTCGACCCCGACCCGGCCAACGTCCAGAAGGCCCGCGCCCACGTCCGCTCCCTCGGCCTCTACGGCAAGGTGGCCATCGAGCGATGGGAGGGCGGCGCCCTGCCCTACACCGACAACCTGGTGAACCTCGTGGTGGCGAGCGGCAAGACCCGGGTGCCGCGTGAGGAGGTCATGCGGGCGCTGGCCCCGAACGGCGTGCTCTATGCGCAGGAGGGAGACAGGTGGACTAAGCTGGTGAAGCCGCGGCCAAAGGAGATTGACGAGTGGACCCACTCCCTCTACGACGCGAGCAACAACGCCGTGGCCGCCGACTCCCTCGTGGGACCGCCGAAGCACCTTCAGTGGGTGAGCGGGCCGCGCTGGGCGCGCAGCCACGACCAGCTCTCCAGCACCAGCGTCGTTGTGACTAGCGCCGGGCGCCTCTTCGCCATCGTGGACGAGGGGCCGACGGCCTCGGTCGCCCTGCCGCCCGCCTGGACGCTTGTGGCGCGCGACGCCTTCAACGGCGTGCTGCTCTGGAAGCGCCCCGTCGGGCCGTGGGAGAACCATCTACGCGGCTTCCGCAGCGGCCCGCCCGAAATCTCCCGCCGCCTCGTCGCCGTGGGCGACCGCGTGTATGTGACCCTCGGCTACGGCAAGCCCGTCACCGCTCTCGATGCCGCGACAGGCGAAACTCTCAAGACCTACGAAGGCACCGAGGGCACGCGGGAGATTCTCTGGCACGAGGGCGCGCTCCTGCTCGTCGTGGCCCAAGGCGACGCCAAGCACGCCGCCGAGCCAGGACGCCCGGTCGGCGCCTGGCTCTTCTGGGACGAGCAGGAGAAGCGCGAGCCGCCCAAGCAGCTCGTCGCGCTCAAGGCCGAAAGCGGCGATGTCCTTTGGAAGAAGGCCGACGCCGAGCTTGGCGGCCTGATGCCGATGACCCTGGCCGCGCAGGGCGAGAAGGTCTTCTATCAGAGCACGAGCGCCGTCGTGTGCCTTGAGGCGCGGACTGGTCGCGAGCTGTGGCGCACCCCGCGGGCGACCAACCTCTCTCGGCCCGCCTGGTCCGCCCCCACCCTGGTCGTCCACGGCGGCATCGTTTATTCCGCCGACCGCGGCCTGGTCGAGCCCGACGCCAGGGGCAAAGAGAGCACCACGCCCTCTGGCCTCCAGCGCACCATCACCAGCAAGGGCGGAGTGGCGCCGGTCGGAGAGCTCATTGCCCTGTCGGCCCAGACGGGCCGTGAGCTCTGGCGCGCCCCCTGCCGCGAATGCTACAACGCGCCCGCCGACGTCTTCGTTGCCGGCGGGCGCGTGTGGACCGGCAACCTCGTCATAAACCGTGACCCCGGCATCACCGCTGCACTCGACCCCGCCACGGGCGAGCCCAAGCTCAAGCGCGACCCCGACCCAGGAAAGTGGACCATCGGCATGTACCACCACCGCTGCTACCGCAACAAGGCCACCGAGCGCTACATCCTCATCGGGCGGGCCGGCGTCGAGTTCATCGAGACCGCCACGGGCAAGCTCACCCCTCATCATTGGGTGCGCGGCGCCTGCCAGTACGGGATCGTGCCGGCCAACGGCCTCCTCTACGCACCGCCCCATGCCTGCGCCTGCTACATCCAGTCCAAGCTCAACGGCTTCAACGCCCTGGCCGCGGCCCGCACCCCTGCTGCCTCAGTTGGCGAACGCCTCCAACGCGGCCCTGCCTTCTCTGAAATCAGCAATCGGCAATCGCCTATCGGCGATGCCGACTGGCCCACCTACCGCCACGACCCCGCCCGCAGCGGCACCACGCCCTCGGCGGTTCCCGCGGAGCTCAAGCCCGTCTGGGAGGCCGACCTGGGCGGCCGGCTCACCCAGCCCGTCGTCGCCGAAGGCCGCGTCTTCGTCGCATCGGTTGAGGACCACGCGGTCCACGCCCTCGACGCCTCCGACGGCAAGCGGCTGTGGAGCTACACCGCGGGCGGACGGGTGGACGGCCCGCCCACCATCAACGACGGCCTGGCCCTCTTCGGCTGCGCCGACGGCTGCGTCTACGCCCTCCGCGCCGCCGACGGGGCGCTCGCCTGGCGCTTCCGCGCCGCCCCCGAGGACCGCCGCACCGTGGCCTACGGCCAGCTCGAATCGGTCTGGCCAGTCCACGGCGCCATCCTCGTCGAGGACGGCGTGGCCTACTTTGCGGCGGGGCGCTCGTCCTTCCTCGACGGCGGCATCCGGCTCTGCCGCCTCGACGCAAGGACCGGCAAGCTCCTGGCCGAACGGACGCTGTCGAGCCGCGACCCCAAGACGGGCGAGGAGCCGCAGGAGACGATTCGCGGCTTCGACATGCCCGGCGCTCTGCCCGACGTCCTGTCAAGCGACGGCACCTCCATCTTCATGCGCCACCTCCGCCTCGACCGCTCGCTCGCCGCGCAGCCGCCGACGGTGCGGCACCTCTTCAGCTCCGCAGGCTTCGTGGACGACTCCTGGTGGCACCGCACCTATTGGCTCCTGGGCACGAAGATGGAGAGCGGGTGGAGCGGCTGGGTCGTTGCAGGCAACCAGGCGCCCGCGGGACGCCTCCTCGTTGCCGATGCCACATCGGTCTACGGCTACGGCCGCGACCGCTACGAGCTCCACGGTAGCCACATGGGTCTCGGCAAGGCCCACCACCGCCTCTTCGCCTGCGCCCGCGAGCCGAAGGTCTTCCGCGGCCCCGTCGCCCAGCCCGCCGCCAAGACCGAGTCCGACCTTGACAAGGGCAAAGCCGCCAAGGCAAAGGCTAAGGGGCAGCCTGCCCAGCCACGAGTCGAGACCCGCTGGACCCAGCCCGTGCCGCTCCTCGTGCGGGGATTAGTCTTGGCCGAGAAAACCCTGTTTCTCGCCGGCCCGCCCGATGTTGCCTCGGGTGGCGACGAGGCCGTCGCTGCCCTTGCCGGCCGCAAGGGGGGCCTGCTCTGGGCCGTCGCCGCCGCCGACGGCAAGAAGCTCGCGGAACTCAAGCTCGAGTCCCCACCCGTCCACGACGGCCTCATCGCCGCCGCAGGCCGCCTCTATCTAGCCGCCCTCGACGGCAAGCTGTTGTGCCTTGGAGGAAGAACGAAGTGACAACCTCTCGCCCGCTCGTCGTCTGCCTGCTGCTGGCCGCAGGCTGCTCAAGGTTTGAGGAGACCGACATGCCCGCGCACGCGCCCGCCCTGCACGTGGCTCCGAACGGCTCCGACGCGAACCCCGGGACGAGGGCCAAGCCGTTCGCCACGCTTGAGCGCGCGCGAGATGAGCTCCGCGCGCGAAAGAAGGCCGGCGCCCTGCCCCCAGGCGGCGTGGCCGTGGAGCTCGCGGGCGGCACCTACGAGCGCGGCAAGCCCTTCGATCTGGCCGCGGAGGACTCCGGCGCCCCCGAGGCGCCCATCGTTTACCGCGCGCGGAGCGGCGCGGATGTCCGCATCAGCGGGGGCAGGCTCGTGACCGGCTGGCAGCCGATGACCGACAAGGCCCTCCTCGAGCGCCTCGAGCCCGCGGCTCGAGGCAAGGTGCTTCAGGCCGACCTCAAGGCCCTCGGCATCACCGACTTCGGCTCCCCCGGGGGCGGTGGACTCGAGCTGTTCTTCAACGACGAGCCGATGCAGGTGGCCCGCTGGCCCAACGAGGGCTTCGTGAAGATCACCGGCCTCGTCGAGCCCGACACGGTGAACGTCCGGGGCACGAAGGGCTCGAAGGCCGGCAAGTTCATGTACGATGGCGACCGCCCAAGGCGTTGGGCGGGCGAGAAGGACGTCTGGCTGCACGGCTACTGGTTCTGGGACTGGAGCGACCAGCGCCACGCCGTAGAGTCCATTGACGTCGAGAAGCGTGTCATCGCCGTGAAGCCGCCCTACCACGGGTACGGCTACCGCGTTGGGCAGTGGTTCTACGCCTTTAACCTCGTGTGCGAGATTGACCAGCCGGGCGAGTGGTGCCTCGACCGTGAGGCGGGCAAGCTCTACTTCTGGCCGCCGTCGCCCATCGAGAAGGGGCGGGCAGTGGTGTCGGTCGCCGAGTCGCTAATGACGCTGAAGGGCGCCTCGCACGTGACCTTCCGCGGCCTCATGCTGGAGAACTGCCGCGGCACGGCCGTCGCCGTCCAGGGCGGCACCCACGTCCGGCTCGCCCGCTGTACGATTCGCAACCTGGGCGGCTACGCCGCGAAGATCGAGGGAGCGACCGACAGCGCCGTGGTCGGCTGCGACATCTATGGCGTGGGCGAGGGCGGCATCAGCCTCCAGGGGGGCGACCGCAAGACCCTCACCCCAGCCCGCCTGGTGGCCGAGAACAACCACATCCACCACTACGGCCGCTGGAGCCGCATGTACAAGGCCGGCATCCACCTCGGAGGCGTCGGCAACGCCGCCCGCCACAACCTCATCCACAACGCCCCTCACATCGCCATCATGTTCGGCGGGAACGACCACGTCATCGAGTTCAACGAAATCCACTCGGTCTGCTACGAGAGCAACGACGCGGGGGCGATATACGCCGGCCGCAACTGGACGATGCGCGGCACCGTCGTCCGCCACAACTACCTCCACCACATCAGCGGTTTCCAGGGGCGCGGATGCGTGGGCGTCTACCTCGACGACATGTTCTGCGGCACCGACATCGTCGGCAACGTCTTCTACCGCGTCACGATGGCCGCCTTCATCGGCGGCGGGCGCGACTGCACTGTGGCCAACAACATCTTTGTGGACTGCCCGCGTGCGCTTCACATTGACTCCCGCGCCCTTGGCTGGGCGCGCGGCCACACCGAGGGCTGGGTCAAGGAGGGCCGCGATAAGGGCACGCACCTCGGCATCCGCTTCAAGGAGCCGCCCTATAGCACCCGATACCCGAAGCTGGTCAACATCCTCGACGACGAGCCGTTCGCCCCAAAGGGCAACGTCATCGAGCGGAACATCTTCGTCGGCGAGCGGTGGAACGACGTGGACGGCCGCGCGAAGCCCTACGTGGCGATGAAGGACAACCTGGCGGACGCCGATCCGCTCTTCGCGGGCAAGCCGCCCGCCAGCTTCGAGCTCCGGAAGGACTCGCCCGCGTGGAAGCTCGGCTTCCAACGCATCCCCATCGAGAAGATCGGGCTCTACAAGGACGCGGACCGTGCCTCGTGGCCCGTCGAGCACGCCGTCCGCCCGATGCCCGAGCCGCCCGCCCCCAAGCCCCGCGTACCGCAAGGCCCGCCGCCGGTCGCAAAGCTCCAGCCCGGCACGCCCGCGAAGATCGCCATCGAGCGGGGCATCGAGGGCGAGAAGCTCAGCCCGCCCAGCACCGCCACCCTCACCTGGGAAGGCGCGAATCTCCGCGTCGCCATTGACAACGCCGTTGACCCGACGAAGCCGCTGCGGCCCGGTCCGACGTGGGGGCAGGACGACGCCGTCGAGGTGGCGATTCGGAATCCCGCCGCGGGCAAGGCCGCGCCGATCTTCGTCCTCCGCGGCTTCCCCAATGGCCACTTCGAGTCGAGCACCGAGGCAGGCGCCCCCGAAGCCGCCGCGAAGAAGACAGGCGAGGCCGTCAAGTTCACCGCCAAGATCGAGGGCAAGGATCGCTGGACCGCCCAGTACCTCATCCCCTTCGCCGCCCTGGGCATTGACCCCGCGAAGCACAAGAAGCTCGAGTTCAACATCACCGTCCGCAAGACCGCCGCCCCCGCCTGGCTCATGTGGCGCGGCACCGGCGGCTATAGCTGGGAAGTCGCCAAGGCCGGCTTACTCGAGCTTGCCCCATAGCCCTCCCTCCCGAAGGCTCCAATACCTTCGGGAGAGTAATGAGAACGAGGAGCGCCGATGCGAGGACGCCTTGCTGCCGTTGCCCTCCTAGCTTCTCTCAATCTCTTGGCGGGGGAAACGCCAATGACCACCGTGTCGCCCAAGGAAACCGACGAGTTGCTGGCCAACCCCGGCATCGGCTGGCAGACGTTTCACCGCACGCGCACTCAGGACAAGAGCCTGCCCGAATGGCTGCCGTCAACGATGCACTACGCCCGATGGGGATGGGGAACGCTCGAGCCAGAGCCGGGGAAGCTCGACACGGCCTTCCTCGACAAGGTGCTCAAGGAAACCCGCGAGGCGGGCCAGAGCCTCGCCTTCCGTGTGATGTGCTGCTCGACGACGCCCCGCGACCCGTACTTCCCGAAGTGGCTGAGGGATGTGGGCGGGAAGATCATCGAGGCGCAGCACGGCGACGGCCCGCTCCTCCCCATCCCGGACCTCGATGACCCCGTGGTGCTGGAGAGGCATCTCGACTTCGTCAAGCGCCTCGGAGCGCGCTACGACGGCCACCCGGACATTGACCACGTTGACCTCGGCTCCGTCGGCTGGTGGGGCGAGTGGCACATGAGCAGCACAAAGGGCGCCTCGATGCCCACGCCCCTGACGCAGCAGAAGATCGTGGACGCCTGGCTCGCCGCCTTCAAGAAGACCCAACTCCTCATGCTCATCGGCGGCGGCAAGATGCTCACATACGCCACCCAACGCGGCACTGGCTGGCGGGCCGACTGCCTGGGCGACATGGGCGGCTTCTCGAAGACCTGGTGCCACATGCGCAAGGGCTACCCCTTCTGGATCAACCAGGGCGGCGTGCAGGACGTTTGGAAGACTGCCCCAGTCGCCTGGGAGAGCTGTTGGGACATGCGGCGTTGGGTGCAGGAGAAGTGGCCGCTGCGCTTCATCTTCAACTACGCCCTCGCCCTCCACGGCTCGGTGCTCAACAACAAGTCGGCCCCGCTGCCCGAAGGGCCGGAGATTCGCCCCGAGATCGAGCGCTTCGTGCGGAGGCTCGGCTACCGCCTCGTCCTGCGCGAACTGAAGCACCCCGCGAGCGCCGTCGCGGGCAAGGAACTCGCCCTCTCGATGAAATGGCAGAACGTCGGCTCCGCCCCCTGCTACCGCCCCTATCGCGTCGCCTATCGCCTCTCAAACGACAACGGCTACGCCAAGGTTCTGGTCGGCAACGTCACAGTGAACAAGTGGATGCCCGGCTCCGTGCCCCTCTTCACCGAGGACTTCTACAAGGGCGACTGGGACCTGCCGAATGGCGACATCAACGACGTCGCCGACAAGGTGGCCTTACCCGCCGACGTCCCCCCTGGGCGCTACCGCCTCGCCATCGCGGTCATTGGCGACAATCCCCTCGCCCCCGCCATTCGCCTCGGCATCCAGGGTCGCGCCCCCGACGGCTGGTATACGCTCAGCGAGTTGGTCGTGACGCCTTGATCGTCCCACACCCGCACCCCGCAAGGCCAGGCTCGGAACGGCCGGGCTCGTCGCTGAGCTCTCTCACCAGATCGCAATAGCGCCTCACTCTCGCCACAGGCGTCCCCGGGGTGACTGGGCTGCCGATGCTCATTATGAAGCGGCCGCCGTTGCGGCGGCCGGCGCGCAGTTGGCGAGCGATCTCGGCGCGCAACTGCGCCTCGGAGCCATTGGGCAGCAGGCCGATGGCATCGAGGTTGCCCAGCACGGCGCAGCGCCCGGCGGCGCGGGCGACGACTTCCTCGATGTCAATCGAGAAGCCCTTCTTGCTCTCCTCGAGGCTGAGGGCGTCCGCGCCCGTGGCGAACAGCATGTCCCACTTGCCCACTGGGTTCCCGCAGAAGTAGAAGATGCTCTTCATCCCCTCGACGCGGATGGCCTCGATGAGGCGCTGGAGGAACGGCACGCTCAGCTCGGCAAAGGCATCGGGACTGATCATGTCGGTCAGGCAGTCCTCCACCCACATGCCGGCGGCGCCGAGGGCTGCGGCGGCGCGCACGGTGACGAGCCGCCTGGCGAGCAGGCGCTCGCAGGCGCGGCGCACGAGGTCGCGGCGCGTCGCCACGAGCAGCATCATCCCGTCGAAGCCCCAGCGCTCGTAGCAGCCCCAAAGGGGGGAGCTGACCGAGCCGATCGGATAGAGCTCCCGCCCGAACTCCTCCAGCAGCGCCCGAGCCAGGTCAGCTCGGCCCTCCGCAACAAAGCGTCCTGCATCGAACTCCGCCGGCTCGGGCACCATCGCGTCCACATCGGCATCGCTCTCCGGCAGCCTGTCGGCGTGCACCGAGTGGACTCCGCCCTCTGGCGACCAGCCGCCGACGAGCGGCCTGCGGAGGCGGCGGCGCTGGCCAGAGAGCCTGTCCACCAGCCACGCTTCGCCGGCTTCGGCCTCGAGGCTCAGGGCCTCGCGCTCGGCCCTGGACGGACAGGCGGGAAGGTCGAACCAGTCCTGGCGCGTCGCGGCGAACGCCTCGCGGCGCCAGGCCACTTGGCGCTCGAGGTCGGGCGACCATGCGTTCCACCAGGGGGCGGAGGTGAGCTGGTCCCAGTGGTCGCGGACGTAGATGCCCTCGTAGCAGATGACGGCGGGGGTGTGCCGCGTGCCGCTGGGGGAAAGCGCCGCATCGATCTTCTGCCGCCCCGTCATTGCCGAACGGCCCTCCGGTAGCGGTAGGCGAGGACGAAGCCGTTGTCGTCGCTGTCGCCGGCCAGGTGGTAGAAGTGGGCGTTGAGCTCGGGGTCGTAGAAGGCGTTGAGGTTGCGGCGCTTGTAGTCCACGCCAGGGGCGGGGGCGGCCTTCGACCAGGCGTTGCGGGCGGGGTGGTAGATGTCAATGCCCGCCCCGTTGCTGCGGTGGATGAGGAGCGCGTCGGCCGCGGTGTCGAAGGTAAGCGCGCCAAAGGCACACGAGCCGAGGTCCTCCGGCTGGCCATCGCCCTGGATGGGCGCCCACTTGTCGGCGGCGACGTCGTAGGCCAAGAAGAGCTGCTTGCGGGCCACGTAGATGCGGTCGCGCTTCGGGTCGTAGCAGCCCCAGGAGTCGTACCCGATGGGCACCTGCTCAGCCCGCGAGGCCGTCCAGGCATTCCGCTCGAAGTCGTAGAGCCACACCCTGCCGCGGCACAGAAAGAACGCCTGCTTGCGGGCAGGGAGGTACTCGAGCACGCCCTCAAAGCGGCCCTTGCCGGGGCCGTCGCCGGCCACAAAGGTGCGCTGCCACCTCCCCGCGGCCACGTCGTAGAAGAGCGGGTGCTGGGAGGCCTCGATGATGGGGCCTGCGTGGCCGTAGTTGCGCCGACGCACGTCGTCGTGCTGCTGGTCCAGCCAGTTCCAGCGCTGCGGCAGGGCGCGCGTCCACCACGGGCTGTGGCAGTAGATGAGCATCAGCTTGTGGAGGTGCGCGATATATGCCTGATTGTTGTAGCCGTGGCCCATGAACGACACTGGGATGTGCTCGCCATCCTTGTTGGCCTCGAAGCCGTCCTTGTCGAGCTTCAGGTCGAGGGTCTTGACGTTCGCGCCGGGATAGAGGCACACCCAGCGGTGGCCGTTGATGTCATAGGCCCAGAGGTCGTCCATGAAATGCCCGTCGGGCTTGGTGAAGCCGTGGATGCCGCAGCCGCACAGGAACGCCGCCCGGAGTTCGGGCGCGAGGGGCATCTTGGGGGTCCACGCTCGCCCGCGTGCGACGCCCCATTTCGGGTCCGCCGCGGGCCTCCCGAGGTTCAGCCAGGCGTCGTCACCCAGCTCCCTGATCCTCCCCACGTGTGGCCCCGGCTGCGACGGCACCCCGGCCAGGGGAGCCTTGCCCTCAGGGGTCCTGTCAGGCTTCGGCTCAGCGCTTGTTGCCGATGAGGCCCACGCAGTGGCCATCAGCATGGCGGCACACGCACGGGCCTGTCTCACCATCATCTCATCACCCTTGTTGCTTTGCGGCCTTCGGATAGTTTGGGCTGTAGAGGAGGCGGGCGGGGCGGGGGGCGAGGGCGCCGTTGACGACGAAGGGTGCGCCGCGCTCGCCGAGGTGCTCGACCATCCGCCCGCGCCACAGGCGCAAGGCTGCCGCGTGCGCGGGGTCGCCCGCCAGGTCGCTCAACTCGCCGGGGTCGGTCGCCATGTCGAAAAGCTGCTCCTCACCGTTGAAGGCGTGGTAGATGTACTTCCAGCGGCCATCGGTGAGGGCGTTCCAGTGGTTCTCGGGGGCGTAGCAGACGTCGTGCTCGAGGTCAATCCAGGGACGCCAGCCGTCGGTCTTGCCGCGGATAAGGTCGAGCATTGAGCGGCCGTCGAAACGCCTGGGTTCGAGGGCCACGCCTGCGGCGTCGAGGAAGGTGGGCAAGATGTCCCGCAGCTCGACGGGCTGGCGAAGGACCTGGCCGCGGGGGGCGTCGAGGAAGCTGGCGCCCCAGCGGATGAGCATGGGGATGCGGGCCGATGCTTCGTAGGCGTAGGTCTTGCGCCACAGGTGGTGGTCGCCCGTCATGTCGCCGTGGTCGGAGGTGAAGAGGATGAGGGTGTCCTCCAGCCAGCCGCGCTTCTCGACGGCCTCGAGGATGCGGCCTATCTGCTCGTCAATGAAGGTCACAGAGCCGTAGTAGCCCTGGCGCGAGCGGCGGACCTGGGCCTCGCCCAGGTCGCCGCGCCAGGTGTCGGCGGGCAGCTTCTTGCCGCGCATCGCGTGGCGCTCGGCCCAGCGGCCCACCACCGCCTTCGGCAGCTCCGCGTCCTCGTAGAGCTTGAAGAACCGCTCGGGCGGGTCGTAGGGGCTGTGGGGACGTGCGAAGGAGACCTTGAGGAAGAACGGCTCGGAGCCGCTGTAGCTCTGGAGGAACTCGACGGCGGTGTCGCCGGTCCAGCGGGTCGGGTGGAGGCGTTCGGGCAGGGCGTAGGACGCGGCGGCGTAGGCGTTCCAGCCGATGCCTGTCGCATCGGGGTTGAGCTCGGGGGCCTGGTGGCGGAACCAGGCTCGGTAGTCGCTCACGAAGCCTGGGGACTCCACGCGGCCCGATTCGTCCAGCAGCGTCCTGTGGAAGCCGTGGAGGTTGCGCTGGGGCGACCAGTGCATCTTGCCGATGCCGAGGGTGTGGTAGCCGGCCTCGCGGAGCATCCTCGGCTTCTCGTTGGGGTAGGCGTCTGCCACGCGGCCGTAGCCGAGCATTCCGTGGCGCCAGGGCGAGAGGCCCGTGAGCAGCCCGGCGCGGGCCGGCGTGCAGGACGGCACGGAGGTGTAGGCGCAACGGAAGATCACCCCTTCCCGCGCGAGGCGGTCGAGGTGCGGCGTGCGGATGGCCTTGTTGCCGTCCGCGCCGACGCAGTCGCCCCTGTGCTGGTCGGTCATCAGGAACAAGATGTTGGGCCGTCGTGCGGCTGGTGCCACGGTTGCGCTCCTGGCTCTTGCGGCGGCGAGGGCCGCGCCGCCCACTCCTGCTGTGAGCACTTGCCTTCGGGTCATTGGCCTGCCTCCTCGTGCCTGGCCTCTGGGACGCTGGCCTGTATTCTGCGCTAAGCGGCCTGGGCAGTCAAGGCGGAGGGTTCTTTGACTTTGGCCCGGCGCTCTGGTAGCATCATGGCTGCGCGGCAGGCATGGAGAGCGTGGACGATGTTTCCCGACGAACGCGGTCATTTCGGCCCCTACGGCGGGATGTTTGTGCCCGAGACGCTGATGTCGGCCCTCAAGGAGGTCGAGGCGGCCTACCTTGCGGCAAAGGCCGACCCCGCGTTTCAGCAGGAGCTGGCGTATTACCTGCGCGACTACGCTGGCCGGCCCACGCCGCTCTACCGCGCCGACCGGCTCACGCGCCACCTCGGCGGGGCGCGAATCTACCTGAAGCGCGAGGACCTGCTCCACACGGGCGCGCACAAGATCAACAATACCATCGGCCAGGCGCTCCTTGCCCGCAGGATGGGCAAGCGGCGCGTCATCGCCGAGACGGGGGCGGGCCAGCACGGCGTGGCCACGGCCACCGCCGCGGCGCTCTTCGGCCTCGAGTGCGTCATCTACATGGGCGCCGTGGACATGCGCCGCCAGGCCCTCAACGTCTTCCGCATGCGCCAGATGGGCGCTGAGGTCCGTGAGGTCACTAGCGGCTCCCAGACCCTCAAGGACGCCATCAACGAGTCCATGCGCGACTGGGTGACAAACGTCCGCACGACGCACTTCGTCCTCGGCTCCGTGGCGGGCGTCCACCCGTATCCGATGATCGTGCGGGATTTCCAGAGCGTGATCGGGCGCGAGACGCGCGAGCAGATGATGGCGAAGGAGGGGCGGCTGCCCGATGTCCTGGTTGCCTGCGTGGGTGGGGGCAGCAACTCGATTGGCCTCTGGTTCGAGTTCCTCGGCCATCCCTCGGTCGAGCTGGTCGGCGTCGAGGCCGGCGGCGAGGGGATCGCCACTGGTCGCCACGCGGCCCGTTTCGCCGAGCGCACCGTCGGCGTCCTCCACGGCTCCCGCTCTTACGTCCTCCAGGCCAACGAGGGGCAGATACGCGAGACCCACTCGGTGTCCGCCGGCCTCGACTATCCCGGCGTGGGGCCGGAGCACGCACACCTCCACGATACGGGGCGGGCGCGCTACGTCTCGGCGACCGACGCGGAGGCCCTCGAGGCCTTCCAGGCCCTCAGCCGGCTGGAGGGCATCATTCCAGCGCTCGAGAGCGCCCACGCGGTCGCCGCCGCCCTCAGGCTCGCCCCCGCGATGGCAGCCGATAAGCTCATGGTCATCGGCCTGTCCGGCCGCGGCGATAAGGACGTCCAGACCGTTGCCGCGATTCTTGAGCAATCGCCACCTCGATAGGGCCTAGGGGCCCTATAGGTCCTAGAGAGGCCGAGATGAACCGGATTGATGCTCTCTACCAACGGGTGCGCAGCACTCGCGGCTTCGCGCTGAACGTCTACCTGTGCGCGGGCAATCCGAGCCTTGAGGCCACGCTGCCCCTCGTCCTGGAGGCCGAGCGGCGCGGCGCGGACGCCATCGAGCTGGGGGTGCCCTTCTCGGATCCCGTGGCCGACGGCCCGGACCTCCAGCCCGCCCACGCCCGCGGCGTGGCCGCCGGGGTGACGCTGGGGGACGTCCTGGGCCTCGTCCGCCGCCTCCGCCAGCGCAGCCAGATTCCCATCGCCCTGATGTCCTACTACAACCCCATTCACCACCGCGGCCCGGCCCGGCTGGTGGCCGACGCTGCGGCGGCGGGGGTGGACGGGTTGATCGTGCCCGACCTGCCGCCCGAGGAGGCCGACGAGCTGGTCGCGGCGGCGCGTGGCCACGACGTGAAGACCATCTTCTTCATCGCGCCCACGAGCACGCCCGAGCGAGTGGCCCTGGTGAACCGCGCGGCCACGGGCTTCATCTACTGCATCTCGCTCACAGGCGTCACCGGTGCCCGCGCCCAGTTGCCGAGGGAGCTGGCGGACCAGCTTCGCGCACTGCGGGGGGCGACCGACAAGCCCCTCGTCGTCGGCTTCGGCGTCTCCACGCCTGAACACGTCCGCGCGATGGCCGAGGTCGCCGACGGGTGCATCGTGGGCAGCGCCGTTGCCCGCGTCATCGAGTCCGCCCTCACCAGGCCCCTCGACGAGCTCCTGCGCGTCGTGGGCGACTGCATCGAGCCCCTCGCCCAAGCTGCACACGCGAACCGCGCATGACACTCCCTACCCCATCGCAGCGCTGCCCACTTGTTCGCTGCGCCGGCCGCCGCAAGGGGGGAAAGCGCTCCGGGCTTCAATCCGCAATCCGCAATCTTCAATGCGCAATCCCCAAGTGGTTCTCGGGCCGCTCGCGGCGGGCGCAGCGCAATCGCTTCTTCGTCCTGGCGGGGGTGGCGCTCGTGCTCGGCGTGGCGGTGGTGGCCTCGATCCTCGACACCTCGCGGCGCGAACGGCGCTGGCGCGCCCTGGCTCACTACTACGCGGCGCAGGCAGGGCTCGAGCCCGCCCTCGTCATCGCCGTCATCCGCGCCGAGAGCGCGGGCCATCCCGGCGCCGTCTCGCGCGCCGGCGCCCGCGGGCTGATGCAGCTCATGCCCCGCACCGCCGAGGAGGTGGCGCGCAAGCACGGCATCCGCTATCGGGGGCCTGACGACCTCTTCGACCCCGCTCTCAACGTGCGCCTGGGCACGCTCTACCTGGCGCAGCTCCGCCGACAGTTCCGCGACGATCCCTGGCTCTACGTCGCCGCCTACAACGCCGGCCCAGGGGCGGTGGAACGGTTGCGGCGCGCCAACCCCGAGCTGTCGTCCCAGGACCTCATCGCCACGTGCGCCCCTCCGGAGACCCGCGCCTACGTGCCAACAGTGTTGCGCTACTGGCGCAGCGAGAGCCGGTGACGCAATGGGACCTGTGGGAGTCGCAGGTTCTATCCCTTGGGGTCTAATCGTTGAACAGGCGGGGGTAGAGGCGGGCGGCGACGATGAGTAAGAGCGCTGTGCGGGCAATCGTGATGCCGTGGAGGAGTAGCTGGTCGGCCATCAGCAGGTCAGGGCGGCCGTGGACGTAGACGACCCAGACGGGCATCTCGAGGAAGACCAGGATGGTGAACGCGAGCGACCAGAGGCCCCCCTCGCCCAGGGGGAACGCGATGAGCAGCAGGGGAACGAGGTAGAGGACAAACTGCGGGCTCCAGCCCTTGGCATAGAAGAACACGAGGAACATCGTGAAAGCGCCAAGGAACAGGCGGCGCCGCGGTGGCAGCGCCGAGGGCATCCGCGCAAAGGTGAGCAAGTAGAAGACGCCCAGGGCGACTCCCACGCCGCCGTAGACCCAGAGGAAGGTCTCGCCCGTCCTCGGCCGAGAGTCGAGAAAGGCCAGGTTCGTGGCGAAGTGGGCGGCGATGTGGTAGAAGACGAGGCGATTCATCCCCGGCGGCCCGAAGACCTCTCGCGGGACCCCCTCGAGCACCTCGCGCGCCCAGGGCACGACCCCGAAGCCTGACCGCTCGGCGAAGAAGTCGGGCGTCTGGTCCTTCGCCCCCGGCCCCACGTAGCCGAAGTCGTAGCGGCGGTCCAGGAGCGCCCAGGCGGTCGTCCAGGGCGGGCGCTTGGCTGCGCACTCGAACGACAGGAGCAGCCAGCGGCGGCCCGCGCCGAGGAACGGCGCGGCCACGGCCGCCACCCCGCCGAGGAAGACCACCAGGCTCAGGAAGCGCCAGCGCCAGCGCGCGTCGCATTTCAGGATGGCGGGCAAGATCCCCACAGGGAGCATCTTGGCCATGAAGCCGCCCGCCAGCACCAGCGCCGACCAGGCCGGCTTGCTGTAGAACGCCAGGTAGAGGCTCGCGAGCATCAGGAAGACGGGGAAGGTCTCGAGGAAGCTCAGCGACACGAAGCCGGTGGAGAAGAGCGCCACGTAGACCCAGCAGGCCCGCGTGGCTGCTTTCGGGCCGCGAAGCACCTTCGCCATCGCGTAGAGGAGGTGCAGGCTCGCAAGCTCCCAGACGACCGAGGCCACCTGGGTGGTCCGCACCAGGCACAAGCGTTCCCAGGCCACATCCCCCGCGCCGCACAAGGCCAGCGAGAGGTAGCGCAGGGCCACCACCAGGTAGGCCAGCAGCGGCGGGTGCTCGAACCAGTAGTGGAGGAACGGGAAGACGCCGCGCCCCTGGAGCCAGGCGAAGGGGAAGTAAAAGGTGCCGACCTCCGAATGGAGGGGCTGGAACCACCAGATGCTCATCAGGCGCGCGGAGAGGAAGACGCCGACGAGGAGCCAGAGCTCGCGGCTCGTCTCGCGCGGCAGGGGCACTTCCACCCGCTCGGTCGTGTCGTTTTCTCGCGGTGTGGGGCTCATCACAGGCACACGCGGTCGCCTCCGGCCTTCCTGGCCCTGCGCATGGCCTCCTCGGCGGCGCGGACGATGGCCTCGGGGGTGTCGCCGTGGGCAGGGTAGCTGGCCACGCCCATCGAGAGGCGCACGAAGTCCACCGAATCGCCGTTGGCCGCCCGCAGCTCCAGGCCGCCGAGCTTCTCGCGCAGGCGCTCGGCCGCGATGACGGCCCCCGGGCTCTCGGTGTGGGGCAGAACGATGAGGAACTCGTCGCCGTCGAGGCGCCCAACGAAGTCCTCGATGCGGATGTTCCCGCGGATTATCTGGCACACGCTTCGGAGCACGGCGTCGCCCGTCTCGCGTCCGTAGGTGTCATTCACCAGCCGGAAGGCGTCGAAGTCCATGCACACCACCGAGAGCGGGGTGCCGTGGCGCTTCGCGCGACGCAGTTCCTCAGTGACACGCTGCTGGAGGTGGCGAGGGCTGTAGGCGCCCGTCAACTCGTCCACGAAGGTCACCTGCTCGATTTTCTCGCGCGCATCGTGGCGGATGTGGCGCAAGCACCTGAGCTGGGCGATGCACAGGAGCGTGCACACCACGGCCAGGAGCGCCAGGCCGAGGAGGTCGGAGGGCGCGATGCTCTCGCGGGTGAGGAAGAGCCTCACCGCCACGTAAGCGATGATGGCCGCGGTGAGGATGAGGAGGATGAGGAACACGAAGCGCAGGCTGGCGTGGAGGGCGTGGAGCTCGGTCAGGCGAAACGTGAATCTCTTGCTCATGGCGCTGAGGTGGTCATGGGTGGAGGTGGTTGTCGCGGACCGCCTTGGCGCTCTCGAGCCAGGCCAGGAGCTCGCTCTCGGAGCCAGCGGCGAGGATGCGGTGGAGGGTGGCCATCTCGCGCTCGAAGCAGTCGAGTGCCTCGAGAACGCGCCGGCGGTTCTCCAGGCACACGTCGGTCCACATGCGTGGGTCGCCGGAGGCCACGCGGGTGGTGTCGCGGAAGCCGCTGCCTGCGCAGGCGATGGCCTCGGGCGTGGCCACGTTGACCAACGCGGCGGCGACCAGGTGCGGGAGGTGGCTGGCGACCGCCACGAGGCGGTCGTGCTCGTCGGGGTCAATGAGCCGCACGCGCCCGCCCAGGGCGCGCCACAGGTCGCTCACCGCGTTCACCGCCAACGGGTCGCTCTGAGCGGTCGGCGTGACGAAGCACGTGGCGCCTTGGAAGAGCCCCTGGACGGCCTCCTCGACGCCGCGTTTCTCGGAGCCGGCCATAGGATGGGAGCCAACATAGCGGACGCGGGTGCCCGCAGCCTGGGCGAGCGCGCGGACGAGTCGCCCCTTCGTGCTCCCCACGTCGGTCATCAGCGACCCACGGGGCATGGCCGCCACCGCCCCCTGCGCCAGCAGCGGCATCGCCCCCACGTGGGTGGCCAGCACTGTCAGCTCGGCCTCGGCCACCCCAGCCGCGAGGTCCAGCGTGCCCTCATCCACCGCGCCCAGGGCCACCGCGCGCTCGAGCGCCGCCTGGCGCCGGCACACGCCGATCACCCGCCGCGCCAGCTTGCCCGCGCGAAGGGCCAGCCCAAGCGAGCCGCCGATGAGGCCGACCCCCACGATCGCCACCGTGCGGAATGGGAGAACACCAGGCCCTGGCACTGCCGCCCCTCTGGTAAGAAGCCGTTTGAGCCAACTCACACCCTCGGCGGCCGCAGTGTACCAGAAGCGCGGGTGGGTGTCAAATGCCCCGCGCCGCACGGGGACTGCCGCCAGCACCGTTAGAGCCTGCCTCGGAGCCCACGCGGGCTGCGTTGCCAGCGCCGGCCTCTTGCCTGCCCGCGCGACCATTGCGGCGTCTTTCTCTCCGACGCTCGGGGGTCGTGAGCGCGGGGTTGACCCCCCTGGGCGCGCCCGATATACTGTTGGCAGCGCGGCGAGAGAGCTCGGCCACGACCGGCGAGGAGGCGGAGCAGATGATAGACGTTCACACGCACATCGGGCGGATTCGGCGCGGGCAACCCTGGCTCACCGCCGGCAAGCTCGTGCGCTGGATGGACCGCCAGGGGATCGAGAAGGCCGTCGTCCACTCAGTCGAGAACCCCGAGGAGCTCCACTACTATGTGACGACGGCCTACGTGTTGCGCTCGTGCCGCCGCTTCCCCGACCGCCTCATCCCGTTCTGCAATGTGGACCCGCGCATTGACAACTCGAGCCCGAAGACGGATTTCTACTCGATCATCAAGGACTACGTGGATGCGGGGGCGAAGGGCTTCGGGGAGTCGCTGTCGGGCCTGCCCGTGGATGACCCGCGTCTGGTGGCCATCTACACGGCCTGCGGGCGACTCGGGCTCCCGGTGACGCTGCACATAGACAACCTCCGCGGCACCGACGCCCTGGGCCTGCCCGGCCTGCGGCGCGTGCTGGCCGCCTGCCCCGACACGGTTTTCTTCGCCCACGCGCCTCACTGGTGGGCGGAGATCAGCGCGGACGTGCGGGAGGAGGACCGCGGCGGGTACCCGAAGCGGCCCGTCGTGCCCGGCGGCGCCGTGGAGCAGATCTTCGAGCAGTTCCCCAACATCTACGGCGACCTGTCGGCCGCCTCGGGCTATAATGCCTTGACGCGCGACCCGGAGTTCGGCCGCCGCTTCCTGGAGCGCTGGAGCCATCGCCTCTGCTTCGGCACCGACTACCTCAGGCCCGGCCAGCAATGTCCCATCATCGCGTTTATCCGCGAGGTGGACATTTCGGCGAAAGCCCGCCGCCGCATCGTGCGCGACAACGCCCGCCGCATCCTCAAGCTGAGGTGAGCCATGCGCCCGCTGCTTGTCGTTGCCTTCTCAATTGTCCCGGCCGCCGCCCATGCCGGCGACCTGGGAGCCGAGGCGCTCGCAGCCGAGGCGCTCGCAGGGATGAAGCGCGCCACGGAGTTCTTCACCCGCGAGGTCGCCTGCCGCGGCGGCTACCTGTGGCGCTACTCGGAGGACCTCAAGCAGCGCGAGGGCGAAGGGAAGGCCACCGAGAGCCAGGTGTGGGTGCAGCCGCCCGGCACGCCCGCCGTCGGCCTCGCCTTCGTCCGCGCGTATCAGGCCACGGGCGACAAGCAGTTCCTCGATGCGGCCGTGGCCGCCGCCCATGCCCTCGTCTTCGGCCAGATGCGCTCGGGCGGATGGCAGTACTCGATAGACTTCAGCGACGCCGGCTCGCGGCGCTTCGCCTATCGCGGCCTGCCGGAGCCGAAGTCCAGAGGCGTGAGCGCCCACTCGACCCTGGACGACGACACGACTCAGGCCGCGCTTCGACACCTGATGGCGGTGGACCAGCTCGTGAAGGACGAGAAGGTCCGCGACGCAGTGGCCTATGGCCTCGATGCGCTCCTGAAGGCCCAGCTCCCGCTTGGCGGTTGGCCCCAGGTCTTCGGCCAGCCCGAGCCCGAGCAGAAGATGGCTCCCTACGTGAAGATCGAGCTGGATGGGACGCGGACGACGCGCCAGCGCCCGACCCGTTACTGGCACTACTACACCTTCAACGATGGGGCGATCAACGACTGCATTGCCGTGTGCCTGGAGGCTTATGAGCGCTACAAGGAGGCGAAGTATCTCGACGCTGCGCGGCGGGCGGGGGACTTTATCATCGCGAGCCAGCTCCCGGCGCCGCAGGCCGGCTGGGCGCAGCAGTACACGCGCGACCTCAAGCCAGAATGGGCGCGGAGGTTCGAGCCCCCCGCCGCTTGCTCCGCCGTAGCCGTCCGAAACGTCCGCTCTCTCATCGAGGTCTGGCTCGTCACTGGCGAGGCGAAGTACCTGGGGCCGATCCCTGCGGCGCTCGACTGGCTGGAGCGCTCGCGGCTGCCCGGCGAGAGGCCCCGCTGGGCGCGCTTCTACGAGCTGGGCACCAATCGCCCCCTGTATTTTGTCAAGGACACCTACGAGCTGACCTACCGCGACGACAACCTGCCCACCCACTACAGCTTTGTCGGCGACTACGGCGTCGAGAGCGCCGCCCGCTGGTTCCGGACCGTCAGGGAGCGGGGCCGCGGGGCCATCCTGGCCGAGCGCGCCCGCAAGCCCACAGCGGCCGAGCTCCAGGCCAGGGCCAAGGCGATGGAGCCGCAGGTGCGGCGCGTCCTCGCCGCCCTCGACGCTCGCGGCCGCTGGCTCACGAACGGCTGGATCGAGTGCAAGACGTTCATCGCCAACCTCGACACCCTGTCGTCCTACCTTGCTGCCGCGCGTTCGACGCCGTGAGCGGCCCGCCGCCCTTTATGCGCGACGCGTGAGAAGAAAAGGCCACCACGTGGGCGTGGCTTCTCCGGTTACTGGTCGCTGGTCACGCGTCACGGGTCACGCGCCACGGGCGGCGCCTTGGCTATTCGCCCTTCTTGGGGTCGGGGGGCTGCTTGTCGGGGGGCTTGGTGTCGAGGGCCTCGATGAGCTTGCGGGCCTGGGGGAGGTATTCGCTGTTGGGGAACTTTCGGGCGAGTTCGTCGCCGTAGAAGCGCACGCGGTCGGGGTTTCCGAGCTTGGCGTGGCACTCCATTACCTTGAGGATGGCGGCGGCGCGCCATTTTTCGTAGGCGTAGGTGATCTCGACGGCTAGGAACTTGGCGAGTGCGTCCTTGTAGTTGCCCTGGAGGAAGTCGCATTCGCCGAGGCCGTATTGTGCGCGGGCGGCGAGGTCGCTCTTGGTGGCGGCGATGACCTTGTGGAAGGCGTCGGCGGCGTCGGCGTATGCGCCGAGGTGCTGGCTGGCGAGGCCGGCCCCGTAGAGCGCGTCGAGCTTCATCTCGCCGTCGGGGAACTTCTCCAGGGTTGCTTTGTAGCCTTTGAGGGCCTCGCCCCAGGCGCCGAGCGCCTGGTGGGATTGGGCGATCTGGTAGAGGGCGCGTTCCTCGTACTTCGCCGAGGGCTTGGCGTCGAGGGCTTTTCGGAAGGCGGCGAGCGCGGCCTCGTGCTTCGCTTGCTTCTGGAGGATGAGGCCGGTCATGTAGTGGGCTTCGGCGACGAAGGGGCTGGCGGGGGCCTTCTCGATGAGGCGGGCGAAGGCGGCGGCCGCGGCGTGCCACTGCTCGGCGTGGTAGTGGCTCCAGGCGAGCTTATAGAGGGCCTTGGCGAGCTCCTCGCCGGTGGCGGTCTGGGCGCTGGCGTCGTAGTGCTTGGCGGCTTCGGGGTATTGCTTGGCGTCGAAGTAGTGGTCGCCGAGGAGAAAGTGGGCGCTGGAGGTGAGGGCGCTCTGGGGGAAGTCCTTGAGGAGGCGGTTGAGTGCGGCGAGCTTTTCCTCGGGCTGGTTAAGCTTGAGGTGTGCCCAGGCGAGGTCGTAGAGGGCGTCGTCGGTCCACTGGCTCTTGGGGTGCTGCTCGATGAATGCCCGAAGTGCGCTGGCGGCGGCGGGGAACTGGTCGGCGGCGTAGAGGGCGGATGCGGCGCGATAGGTGGCCTCGACGGCGAGGCGGTGGTTGGGGAAGTCGGCGGCGAGCTGTGCGAAGAGCTTTGCGGCCTCGGCGTGCTGCTTGGCTTCCGAGCGGGCGTCGGCGGCGGCGAAGAGGGCCTGGGGGGCCAGGTCGCTCTTGGGGTGGTTGGTGAAGACGGCGGCGAAGTGGGCGAAGGCTTTTTCGTGCTGTCCGAGGCGGCGGTAGCACCAGCCGAGGCCGTCGTGGGCGCGGGGGGCGAGTTTGTGGTCGGGCGAGTTTTCGATGAAGGCGGTGAAGTGCTTGAGGGCCTCGTCGTAGGCTTTGGTCTCATAGAGGGATTCGGCGAGGTGGAGGCGTGCCTCTGGGAGGCTGGCGTGGGTGGGGTGCTTCTCGAGGAAGGCTTTGAGGCGTGCGGCGGCCTCAGCGTAGTTCTTGCGGTTGAACTCGAGCATTGCGAGGTCGAAGAGTGCGATGGCGGCGTAAGGGCTGTCGGGGTAGGTCTTGAGGCAGCGGGCGTAGAGGTCGGCGGCCTCGTCGGGGCGCTTGCCTTCCTCGGCGATGTGGGCGAGGAGGCAGAGGGCCTCGGGGGCGAGGTCGCTCTTGGGGTGGTCGGCGAGGAGTTTGGTGAATGCCTTGGCCGCGGCGTCAGGCTCCTTGAGGTTGCGGTGGCACCAGCCGAGGCGGTAGAGGGTCCAGTCGGCCTTGTCGGGCGGCGGGCCGAGGTCGAGGAGTTTCCTGAAGCTGGCTTGGGCGTCGGCGTAGGCTTTGTTTGCGAACTGGAAGTCCGCGAGTGCGAAGAGGGTGGGCTTGAAGAGTGGGTGGTCGGGCTTGTAGGTGTTGACGAATTTCTCGGCGGCAGCGATGGCTTCTGGGAGCTTGCCCTGGTCGCGGCGGGCGAAGGCGAGGGCGGCGAGGGCGTCGGCGGCGATGGGGGCCTCGGGGTGCTTCTCGACCACGGCGGCGTAGGCGGCTGCGGCGGCGTCGTAGCGCTTGGCGGCGAGGAGCGCCTCGCCGAGGCTGAAGGCGACGCGCGGGGCGATGTCGCTGAGGCTGGGCGCCTTGAGGGACGCCTCGAATGCGGCGATGGCCTCGTCGGGGCGCTTGAGGCGGAGGAGCGCGTGGCCGCGGGCGTAGCGGGCCTTGTCGGCGAGCGCGGCGTCGGGCTTTTCGGCCAGGGCCTCGTCGAGGGCCTTGAGCGCGCCGGCCGCGTCGCCCGCGCACAGCAGGCTGTTGCCCAGGCCGTAGAGGGCCTGGGGCTTCTCGGGGCTGTTGGGCAGGCGGGTGAGGAGCTCTTGGAATGCCTTGGCCGCTTCGTGGAACTTCTCCTGCTCGAAGAGTGCGCGGCCGATGCCCAGGAGGGCATCGTCGCTGAAGTCGCCGGGGAAGTCGTCCACGACCTTGCGGAACGCGGCGATGGCGGCGGGGTAGGCCTTGAGCTCGAGGTGGGCCTCGCCTAGCTTGTATTGGGATTCAGCGGCGACGGGGGATTTGGGGAACTTGGTGGCGGCGGTCTCGAAAGCCTCGGCGGCGCCCTTGGGGTCCTTGAGCTGGAGGCGGCACCAGCCGAGGGAGTAGTGGGCGTAGGGGATGTGCTGGTAGTCGGGGTAGGCGGCGATGAGCTGGGCGTAGGCCTTGGCGGCCTCGTCGTATCGCTTGAGCTTGTAGAGGGCCTCGCCGGCGCGGTGGAGGGCGTTGGGCGCGAAGACGTACTGGGGCGACCTGGCGACGAGGTCGAGGAATGCGCGGGCGCCATCGGCCGGCTTGTCCTGCTTCAGGTAACAGTCGCCTAGCAGGTAGAGGGCCTTGGGCAGGTCGTCGCTCTGGGGGAAGTCCTTCAGCAGGCGGTTGAAGGCGGCGATGGCCTCATCGTAGCGCTTTACGGCGTGGAGGCACCAGGCCTGGCGATAGAGCGCGACGGCGGCTTGCTTGAAGTCGGGGTGGGCCTTCAGCAGGCGGGCATAGGTGTCAATCGCCAGGTCGTATTCCTTGCGGGCCATGTAGCCGTTGGCGAGGTTGAAAACCTCGTCGCCCTCCGCGGCGGGGGCCTTCGCCTCCTCGCCGGGGAACGCCACGGAGGCCAGGGCCAGGCTGAGCGAAGCAATGCGTGCCAGGGAAGTCATGGGCCTTCCTTTCGCGCGAGCGCAGGCGGGGAAACACCTCAAAGCCAATGTAGCATGGGGCATCGGCAGATGCAATGCCGCGCGCACGCGGGGGGTGTCAAAAGGTGTAATTTCTTGTCGCCTTTTGCGGAAACAGGGGTTGCAAGGGAGACAGTTTGCCTTATAATGCAGGCGGCCGGGTGAGAGGAGCGTATGCCGCTGCCCGTGGGCAAGCTGTCGGCCGCCTCGCTGCGGCGCCTGCTGAGCCTCTGCCGGGAGGACCCGCGCGTGCTCGTGCGCCCCGGCATCGGCAACGACGCGGCGGCGCTGGCCTTCGGCGGCCACGTGGTCGTGGCCAAGACCGACCCGATCACCTTCGCCACCGACCGCATCGGCTGGTACGCCGTGAACATCAATGCGAACGACCTGGCGTGCCTGGGCGCAAAGCCCCTGTTCTTCCTCGCCACGCTGCTGCTGCCCGAGGGGCGGGCGACAGATGCGATGGTGGAGGACATCTTCCGCGACATCGCGGCCTCCTGCGAGACCCTCGACGTCACCCTCTGCGGCGGCCACACTGAGGTCACTTACGGCCTCGACAGGCCGCTCGTCGTCGGCCACATGCTTGGCGAGGTCGCCCGCGAGCGGCTGGTCTCCAACGCCCGCAGCCGCGTGGGCGACGACGTCCTCTTGACCAAGGGCATCGCCATCGAGGGCACGGCGCTCATCGCCCGCGAGAAGGCCGACGAGCTCTGCGGCGTCCTCGACGACGCCCTGCTCGCGCGCGCCCGCGCGTACCTCGACGATCCCGGCCTGAGCGTCCTGGCCGACGCCGCCGCCGTGTGCCGCGCCGCGCTCCCCCACGCGCTCCACGACCCCACCGAGGGCGGCCTGGCCACCGGCCTTCACGAGCTGGCCGACGCCGCCGGCCTGGGCATCGAGGTCGAGGCCGACGCCATCACCGTGTTCCCCGAGACCGCGGCCCTCTGCCGCCACTACGGGCTGAATCCCCTCGGCCTGATCGCCTCGGGCGCGCTCCTGGCCGTCACCGCGCCCGCCGACACGGCGCTCGTGCTCGACGCCCTCGCCGTGGACGGCGTGCCAGCCGCGCGCATCGGGCGCATGGTCGAGCCGCACAAGGGCCTCACCCTGCGCCGAGGCGGCCACGCCGAGCCGCTGCCGCGCTTCGACACCGATGAGGTCGCTCGGCTGTTCTCTTGAGGATGCCCACGAAACACGCGAAAGGGGAAAGAACGCGAAAGAAACGCCCTGGGACCTGAAACTCGACTGGGCACATCGCAGGCGCCCAGCGTCGGACGAGCCGATGGGCAGAGGGAAATGACCAATGACGCAATGACCAATGGCCTAGCCGGGCATTCGCCATTCGTCATTCTCCTCCACCCCTGCGGCTCTCCGCTTGACCCTCGATTGGCATCGTGAAGTCCCGCGCGAATCAGGGGCAAAGGAGGAGAGCGCTCCGTGAGACTCTGCATCAACCCCGTCACGTTGGGCGAACGCGGCTTCGCCGCCGGCGTGGAGGCTAGCGCCAAAGCGGGCTTCCGCGCGGTCGAACTGTGGCTCCCACACGTCGAGGCATTCATCGCCTCCGGCCATTCCGCCGCCGAGGCCCGCGCTCTGCTGAAGGACAACGGCCTGGAGGTCGCCGGGGCCTGCTTCGTCGCCGGCCTCATCACCTCCACCGGCGAAGCTAAGCGACGGGCCTTCGACGCCGCCAAGGCCCGCTTCGAGCTCGCCCAGGAGCTCGGCGCAAGAACCATCTGCTGCGTGGGCGACGGCCCTCCAGCCCCCACCCTCGACGACTACCACTGCGCCGCCGAGCAGACCCGCGAGGTGTGCGACCTCGCCAGCAGCTTCGGACTCTCCGTCGCACTCGAGTTCGTCTCCGGCCTCGGTTTCATCGCCACACTCGCCACCGCCGCGCGCATCGTCGCCGACGCCGACCACACGGGCCTCGGCATCCTCTTCGACTGCTTCCACTTCTGGACCGGACCCAGCAAGACGGAGGACTTCGACCGCCTGCTCGGCTCCCCAATCGCCATGGTGCACCTCAACGACGCGCCCGACCTGCCGCGCGAGACACTCCGCGACTCCGACCGCGTGCTCCCAGGCCGAGGCTGTCTCCCCCTCCGCGACATCGTCCGACGCATCGCCGCCACCGGCTACGACGGCTACTACTCCCTCGAGCTCTTCAGCGCCGAGCTGGCCGCCGCCGACCCCTTCGAGGCCGCCGCACGCTGCCACCAGGCCTGCGAGCAGTTCGCCGCGAGCCTATAGGCCCCGTTGAAACGCCCCATCCCGAAGGCCCCAATACCTTCGGGATGGTAAACCTGTCGCAACGCCCCCTCCCGAAGGTTCCAATACCTTCGGGAGGGTAAACCTGCCCAGAGGCCAGCCCCATGCCCCGCACCCTGCTTACCCTGGCCACCTACAACGAGCGCGAGAACCTCCCCCCCCTCGTCGAGGCCATCCTCGCCCTCGCCATCCCCGAGCTCGACATCCTGGTCGTGGACGACAATTCGCCCGACGGCACGGGTCGCCTCGCCGACGAACTCGCCGCCGCACACCCCACTCTCAGCGTCCTCCACCGCGAGGGCAAGCTCGGCCTCGGCTCCGCACACGTCGCCGCCATGCGCCACGCCATCGAGAAAGGCTACGACTTCCTGGTCACTATGGACGCCGACTTCTCCCACCACCCCCGCTACCTGCCCGACATCCTGGCTCGCCGGGACGAGGCCGACGTGGTCATCGGCTCCCGCTACACCCCCGGCGGCGGCGTCCGCAACTGGGGGCGCCTGCGGCGCCTCATGAGCTGGGGCGCCAACGCCTACGTCCGCCTCCTCCTCGGCCTCAAGCCCCGCGACGCCAGCGGCGCATACCGCTGCTACCGCGTCCAAGCCCTTCGCCGCATTGACCTCGCCCGCATCGTCGCCCGCGGCTACGCCTTCCAGGAAGAGATCGCCTGGCGGCTCCAGCTTGCCGGCGCCCGCTTCGCCGAGGTGCCCATCACCTTCGAAGACCGTCGCCTGGGGCGCACCAAGATGTCCCTCCGCGAAATCGCCGCCCTCTTTACCACCGTCCTACGCCTCCGCTGGCGCAAGCTCACGCACCGCCAGCCTTGAAAAGCCCGCATGGCGCGCGACCCGACACCACCCCACTCTCGCCCCTCGGCCCATCCCCAGCCCCAACGGGGCGCAACACCGCGCCCCAGCGAAACTGGGCCCGCCTCGGCCTTTGCCGACGCCGACACCGGACAGAGGATCAGTGTGTGCGCAAGGACTTGATCCTCTGTGCCAATTTTTGGCACGCTTCATAAGCTCAAGCTCCACAAGCTCTTGTGAACTGCGCATGGTAAATATTCGTCGAAGTCGTTGTGAGGTAGAGAGAGGTCAGGGGCATCGGCAGAATGGGTTGTGAATTGCGCTGGACACAGGCTCGCGAATGTGGTATAAGGGGGCCATGGATGCTGTCGGCCCAGAGCTTTCGGACCTGTCTGCGTGCGACGCCCCAGTAGGTGAACCGGGTTGTGGGACAGCGGCGGTTTGGGTTCCGCCGCCCCCGGTCCGTGCGCCGGGTCGCGT
>Ga0209381_1001387_pt1 | contig 39812 bp, 33 predicted proteins | sample DewCreD2012metaG_FD_184111 | JGI IMG/M metagenome (GOLD analysis project Ga0209381, IMG submission 184111) | Hot spring sediment bacterial and archeal communities from British Columbia, Canada, to study Microbial Dark Matter (Phase II) - Dewar... ... | reverse complement strand
GGGGCGATCGTGCCGGACTTGGGCGAATCCGTGGCGGGGGACGCGACGGCGCTCAACGCGCGGCGGCGTTCGGAGCCGGGGGCGAAAGCGGAAGCAAAAGAGGGTCTGCCCGCGCCCGGCGATTCCATGCCTTCGTCGGCGTGTTCATGGTGGTGCATGAAGCCTTGGCCACCCTGCTCGCCGCCACGCCCCGGCGCCATGGTTCCTTGGGCAAGATGCACCTCGGACCTATCCAAAAAGCGTTGCAGCAGGGCCTGGCTCCCTGAAAAACGCAACGGTTCCCGGTCGCCGTGCGCCCACGATGCCCGATGTCTGTCCAAACGAATTTAAAAAACAGATCCCACCCCGCACAAATCGCGCGCATCCAGGCTGCGCCGCCTTACATAACCCCGCGCCAACCCGATTGAGATGACCGGACCTTGCCATCGGCCAGCTTTCACAATCTACAGCGCAACCGGCTCAACATTGCGCCAATGGTGCTGGATCGGAAATAATCCGTTAGATGGCGGAGAACGGATTGCGAGTTCTGCAACGGCGGTAATCGGGAATGGCGAATGCGGGTTTTGTTCTATGATTACGATGCGGGAGCGTTGGGTATCCAGTCGCTGCTTGCAGTACTCGAGGGGACCGCACATGAAGTGTATCTCTATCTCGACTGCTCTTGTCCGCGCCAGTATCTTGCCGACAATCGTCTGCTCGAACGGCTTTTTACACTGACTCCGAAGCAGATTTGCGATGATCTAATGGCGTATGACGCGGACGTGTTTTGCTTCTCCATTACCTCGCTGACTTTCGCGACCATCCTAAGGTTGATCAACCTTGTACGAATACGGAAACCGGATGCCATTGTCGTTTGCGGCGGTGTCCATTCTACCCTCCTTCCCGAAAAAGTCCTGCTACAGCCCAACATTGACTTCACGGTCGTCGGCGAGGCGGAATTCTCATTTCCAGCCCTACTTGCCGCGCTTGATCAACATGGCGTTACGGGCGCTAAAGCCTTGCCGGCCGATGTGCTTCCGGGTATCTGGAATATACACAACGGACAGATTGTGGCGCGCGGCCTTTCGCCGATTCCACACGATCTGAACGCCATACCATTTCTGAACAAGAGTCTTCATCATCTGATCAATCCCGGCTTGACGCCCGTCTATTCGACGGTGTCGTTCCGAGGTTGCTTCTACAAGTGCAGTTTTTGTAACGACCCTGCGATCCGCGAGGTGTACGAACGGCACGACAGCCCGTATTGCCGTGGCCGTACCGTGGATGCTCTTCTTGCCGAATTGCAATTCGCCAAGGAACATTACCACCCAAAGCATATCGAGTTTCACGACGACATTTTCGCTTCCGACCGGGTATGGCTCGAAGAGTTCAGCCGGCGTTACCCGGTGGAGATAGGGCTGCCGTTCAACGTGCAGACGCATCCATTGCTGCTGGACGATGAAAAACTCGAAATGCTGGCACACAGCGGGTGCACCATGCTCGAGTTCGGCATTCAAAGCGCTTCTTCAGAAGTCAGGGAACAGATTCTCCGCCGTTACGAGACCAATGACCGCGTTGAATACCTGGTTCAGAAGGCAAAGGGGCTCGGTATGCGCGTCGAAACGGATTTTATCGTGAATCTCCCCGGCGAAACACCGGACCACTTGGACCAGATTATCGAGTTCGTCTATAAGACGCGGCCCAGCCTCGTGAATCTCCATTTCCTCGTGTGCCTGCCGAAGACGGAAATTGCGGACATCGCATTGCGTATGGGCGCCGTTTCCGAGGAAGAGGTCGAAGCCGTTCTCGAACGCGGCCATTTGATTCAGGCAAAATATCCGACGAATGCGTTAGCCATGCGTTACCGTATACTGCCCATCGAATTTTACGTGGCATGTTTGCTTCCGACCCGCATCTCGCGCAAAATCAACCGCGTTCTAGAAAACAAGTACGTGGGAAGCGTGTGTGCGCCCTTGGGACCGCTGTTCGTTGTGGGAACACGGCTGGTGGCCGGCCTCTTCGATCGGCGCGCTTATCTGTATTGGTTTCAATTCTGTTTCGGATTACGCAACATGGGGAAAGTCATATTGCGCAAGGTTCTTGGGAAGCGTCATCCACGTCTACGGCTGGGAGGCGGAGAACGATAGATCCAATCAGGTTTTTGGACCGATCGATCCCCCGCGCTTGCGGCGCAGGACCCGCCGGATCGAATACGAAATCCGCGCCAGGTTGTGGCGTGTAAAAGTATCCTTCTTGTCGAACAACGCCGAAAAAAAGTGCGATAGATACATGCACAGCGGTCCTGCCACCGCGCACAAGTGGCGCAATACGGGTTTCTCAACCCAACGCATCATTCTTTTTCCCCACCGGGTTGGCAGATGGCAGGCCAACAGCAATTGAACGGGGATGAGGCTGTAAAAATCGCCCAGATTCCGCGAACTGAAACGCAAAGATCGGATTTGTTCCCCGTGATCCAGTTTCGTGATGTCTTCTGGTTGCAGGATACCCGTTTCGAGCGCCGTTTCGGCTATTGGCACACGGGGAAAATATTGCAGGAAAAACATATATGCTTTCCACGGGTGGGTCTCGGCCACAAAATCGAGCGATTCCTGCACATGCGCCTTCTTTTCCCCCGGCAAATCAACGATGAAGTCGAGTTCGACACCAATGCCGACGCGTTCGGCTTCGATGACCACCTGTTTCACACGATCATTGGTCTCATGGCGGTTCAAGACTTTTTCACGAACTTCGGCGTTGGCGGCCTGAAATCCCAATTCCATCGTGATACAGCCACTTTCCGCAAGGAGTTGCAAGGTTTCACGGTTATGTAAAAGCGGGCTTGTTTGTATGGCGTACGGAATACCTATCTCTTCCTTGTAGCGTTTGATGAATTCATATAACCACGGGCGGCTGCCGCCAAAAATGGTGTCCCAGAACTCAAATTGCCGCGGAGCGAACCGATCCATCGCCATTTGCAATTCCCGCATGACGTTTTCGACGGACCGTGTGCGATAGAAGGGACCGGTCGGACAGTCCTCGTATAGCCGCGAAAGCGTGGGAACGTTGCAATAGGTGCACCGGTAAACGCAACCGCGGCTAGCTATGATCATATAGAGCGAATGAAGCGCCGGATTCTGCCGATGGTACAGCGCCTTTTCGGGGAAAGGAATTTCATCCAGATTTGTTACAAGAGGCGACACACCTCTATTTACGATATAGCCTTCACAACGATTCCACACACCCGGCAATTCTGATGCGCCAACTGTCTTGATCTCGTCCGGTGAGCGCCCTTTCAAGGCTTCGATCAAGGCCGGAAAAGATAATTCACCTTCGCCGACAATCACAAAATCAACTTCTTTATTATCAAGAACCGCTTTGGGCGCCAAGGTTGCATGGATGCCGCCACAGACGGTGACTATATCGGGCCGGAGTCTTTTCAGGCCACGGATCAAATCCATATTCGCGGTATAGTTGAGCGTATGCACCGAAAAGCCGACAATATCCGGTTTCATGTCCAAGATATCTTTCGCTACTTGTTCATTCGACAACGAAAAATATTTGGCAAAAGGAAAATTCTGGGCGACATAATCGCGCGATAGGCTCGGATCGTAATAGAGGTCCACATCGTAACCACGCGATTTCAGGACCCCCAGAATGTATTGTATGCCCATATTGGGAAACGCGGCATCGTAAAGTATAGTCCGCATCGTATCCGATCTCCATGCCAGAAACTCTGATTTTACCTTTGTTTTGCTGTATCAATCCACACGCAAGATTCCATTATTTCATGCACAACGATGGCAGGCAGGTTGCGGGAGGTCCCGAAGACTTGTATATTCGATTCAATCGGACGGCAACCGGATCACAACCGAATGAATGACGATTTGAAAATTGGCGGCTTGGATTTACGCGGCGGCTGCCGCACACTGCTGCCGCTGGGAGCGGTCATGGCGCTGGCGCTGGCGCTTCGCATGTACCGGCTGGGCGAACAATCGGCTTGGGTTGACGAATTTCAAATTGCCTCCAATTTCGACGCACCAACTTTGTCTACCTACATCAGTTTGGGCCGGTTTCGCGCGAGGGATACATTTCCTCTTTATTACATCGTTCTTTACTACTGGAACTGGATCGGCGCATGTTTCGGCGTAAACGGCCCCTGTTTTCTGCGGTCGCTGGCGCTGTTGTGCAACATGGCGTCAATCCCCCTTTTGTACGCTTTGACGCGGTCGTTTTTCGGGCGGACGGCCGCCGGATTGGCCGTATTGTGTTTCGCTCTTTCGCCCATGCAAATCTGGTATGCGCAATCCATCCACGTCACGGCGTTCTGGCAATTGCTGGCGATGGTTTCGCTATTCGGATTGCACCGCGCCGTGTGTACGCGGCGTATGGGATGGTGGCTGCTGGTTTCCGCGATCAACCTCATGATGGTCTGGACGCAGCCGTTTGCCGTGTTTCTGGTAGGCATCGAGGGATTGTACATCCTGTGGCGGTTGCGGGCGCATTTCCGCGAGGCAATCGCATGGACAGGCCTTCAGTTTCTCTTGTGCCTCTCCATTTTTGCCTGGATGTGGAGGGCGTTCCGCGATGTACAGAAACCCGAAGAGGACTTCACCTATCTGTTGCCTTCGCTGAAATCGTTTCTGGCGGACTGGTTCGCCGACGATGCGGTCATGACAAACGATCCCTTTGTCTTCCAAGGGCAGACATGGGCTTTTCTGTCGAACCCGGCGCAACAAGCGGTTTTGGACGCGCACGTATGGATTGATTGGGCGCTGATAGCCTTTTCGGGCTTTTGTATCGCCTATTGTGCCTGCGTAGTCGCCCATGCGCTTTGGAAAGGCGGGCAAGAACGCTTCCGGCCGCCCGGTGCGGCCCATGGCGCGGCGCTAATCCTCGCTGTGGCCCTTTGCCCACTGCTGATTCACCTCTTCGTCACCGTCGCATGGCGCCCGATAATCCTGCCCCGTTTCACCAGTTACTCCGCGCTGGCGGCATACGCCGCCGTTGCGGGCGGAATCGCCTTCATCCCTTGGCAAACGATCCGAAAGGGCGCCATCGGCCTTTTGATGTTCTTCTACGCCTATCAACTTTCGCTGGCTTTGCCGGCGGTGCAACGCACCGATTACGGCGCCGCGGCGCGGATTATGACGGCGGAAGCCAAACCGGGCGATACCGTGTTGGTGGCGGGCACGTTTATCAGTTGGGAAGCATTCCGCTACAACGCGGGGAGCCTGTCCTGCGAAATCCTGCCGGCCTATTCGCTAACGGCCGCATGCGACAAGGCGGCCCGCCTTCTGGCCGAAAACGATCACGCCGTTTGGACGGTCATCGAACCTTTTGTGTTCACGCTGCCGCCGCTCGAACAATTCGAGCAAAACCTCGCCGCGCACGGTCTTTCATGGACACGCCGCCATTTTCCCGGCATGAACGGCCTGTACCTTTATCGAATCGTTTCCGATCCGGAAGATGGAACGATGCCCAAGACCGCGCCCGTCGAAATCGTGGCGGTAACGGATTACGCGGACATGCTCCGCGACCTTGGTTACGATCCGCGCGATCCCGATGCGGAAAGGGCCTTGCGGAAAGCATGGGACGTCGAATTCGTGCCGACAACCTTCTATTACTCGATGCTTGCGCTGCACTTAGCCGCGGAAGGTTATTGGGATATGGCGCTGCGCGCCGCCGAACGCGCCGTCGCGCTCGATGAACAATTGGCCTTTCCACGGTTTGTGCGCGCGGTAATCCTTGGAGAGCGGGGCGAGACGGAAGCCGCACAGACCGAATTCAACCAGGCCCTCGCGTTGGACTGGATCGGTTACGTCCGTCTGTATGAGCCGCTTTTCGCCGCGCTGTACTGGGAAAAGAATCCGTCCCGCGCGCGGGAATGCATCGAAGAACTGGATCGCTTTCATGTGTTCATGCCGTATGTGTGTTATGTGCGCGCCGGCGCTATGAAAGCGGTTCCGGTGCGGTCCGCTTCCCGCTGAACGGCGCCGGAAAAATTTATTCCTCCTCCCCCTGCGGCGGCGCAATGTTGTATTGCCGCATCTTGCGCCATAGCGTCGAACGCGATATACCCAGTTTCTTCGCGGCGGCCGTCTGGTTCCAGTCAAGCCGTTCGAGCGTCGCGCGAATCGAATCCGCCTCCACGTTTTCGAGCGATTGGATATGGTCGGCGGCGTAGTTCGGCAGGGCAAAACGCGGCCGCACGCCCTGCCGCACATCGTCGGGCAAATCGCGGGCCGTAACGAGATCGCCGTCAGCCATGATAACGGCATGGGCGACGATGCTTTCCAATTCGCGGATGTTGCCCGGAAATGAATAGTTACGGAGGAGAATCTGCGACGCTTCATCGAACCCGCGGACCCGCTTGCCAAATTTGGCGTTGAAACGTCCCAGAAAGTGCCCTACCAGCACGGGGAGCGCGTCGAGCCGCTCGCGAAGCGGCGGAATGCGAATCTGAATCACGTTCAGCCGAAAATACAAGTCCTCGCGGAATTTGAACGAACGAACTGCTTCAACCAAGTCGCGGTTTGTCGCCGCCAGCACGCGTACATCCACGTATTTGGCCGCCACGGCTCCCACAGGCCGCACCTCGCCGTTCTGCAACACACGCAACAGTTTCGCTTGCGTCAGCGGAGCCATGTCGCCAATCTCGTCAAGAAAAATGGTTCCTCCGTCCGCCTCTTCGAACAAGCCCCGCTTGTCGGCTTCCGCGCCGGTAAACGCCCCCTTGAGATGGCCGAACAATTCGCTCTCCAGCAGGGTTTCGGGAAGCGCGGCACAGTTCACCGCCACGAACGGCCTATCCCGCCGCGCGCTCGACTTGTGGATTGCATGCGCCAGCACCTCTTTTCCCACCCCGCTTTCCCCCAGCAGCAACACCGTGCTGTCCGTGGGCGCGACTTTCCGCACGAGTTCAAGCACCCGGCGCATCGCCGCGGACGATCCCATCGTCTCTTCCAAAAAACTCTGCTCGAAATGACTCAGACTCGCTTCCGACGCCTTCTTTCGCAAGGCCTTTTCGACAACCAACACCACGTCGGATGCCAGACAGGTCTTCGGCAAATAGAAATAGGCCCCCGAACGAATGCCCTCAATGGCCCGATCTATACGGTCCAAGGCAAACAACAGAATGATAGCCGTACCCGGCTGGCGGCGTTGGGTAAAGGAAACGACCTCGACATCCGTGTCATTCCCCAAATCGAGGTCCAGCACAACCACATCAAACGGTTTGCGCGTCAGGATTCGGAAAAGTCCTTTCGAATCATAGCAGCGATCCACCGCATACCCCGCCGATTCGAGAAAACGCGCCAAGGTATCGCCATAGGCAATATCCGTACAGGCCACAAGTATCCCGGCCGCATCCATCTTATCGCTTCGCATTGAAACGGTCCTTTTTACTCTTTTTGAATCGTATCAAAACGAAGCGGTTATTTCAACCCGATTTGGCGGTCAAGATCGGATTCTACGTTCTAAATCTTGGACATCGTAGACTTTATGGAAAAAGTGGACTTCAACGCTAGGGGTATGGTTTCAGGAAAAGTGTTCTTGAAGAAACGCCAGATCGAGTTGGGGATAAACCGGAAAACGCTTCAGCAGCGCTTCGGTAGCGGCACGGGCCTCGGCGAGCGCGGCGTCATCTATTTCATACTTGATTTTGCTCGGCTTACCGGCATTTGGCCCGGATTCGACAATACCGGGTTTCGTTTGCGACAGTACGAACCGGATGATTCGCGCAATCTCGCGCATTTCAGGCGCCCCCATGCCGAGGGTCGTCACGGCGGGGGTACCGATGCGCAATCCGCTGGTGACGAGCGGTCCGTGGGGATCATAGGGCAGCGAATTCGAGTTGAGGGTGATGCCGCAGGCCCGAAGCACGGCCGCGCCCTGCTTGCCGGTCAGGCCGAGGGGGCGCATGTCAATCAACATGAGGTGGTTGTCCGTGCCGCCGGTCGAAAGGACCAGCCCCTCCGCGATGCACGCCTCGGCAAGCGCCTGTGCGTTTTCGACGATCCGCTTCGCGTATGTTTTGAACGCCGGCGTATTGGCTTCGGCCAGCGCAACGGCCTTGGCGGCCATGATATGGCCGAGCGGACCTCCGATGACGAGCGGACAACCCTTGTCAACATATTCGGCAAATTCGGACGTGCACAACACCATTCCGCCACGGGGGCCGCGCAGGGTCTTGTGCGTGGTCGAGGTGACGATATGGGCGTGAGGAATCGGATTGAAATCACCCTCAAACACGCCTCCCGCGACAAGCCCCGCGAAGTGGGCCATGTCCACCATGAATACCGCGCCCACGGCGTCAGCAATGGCGCGCATGCGGCGGAAATTGATTTTCCGCGGATAGGCGCTGAATCCCGCCAGCAGGATAAGCGGCTTGATTTCGCGGGCCATGCGTTCGATTTCATCGTAATCGATCAAGTTCGTCTCGCGGTTTACGCCATAACTGTACGCATCGAACATTTTGGCCGACACATTGCGCCGGTAACCGTGTGTGAGATGGCCGCCGGAATAGTAGTCCATGCCAAGCAGACGTTGATGGCCGATGGCGTCGCGCACGCTTTCCCACTGTTCCCGCGTCGCCTTCGCAGGATCGGACAACCCTAGTTTTGTGAGCGCTGGCGCCTCCACGCGCGCCTGCAACACCGCCCAATAAGCGATCAGGTTCGCATCCGCGCCACTGTGCGGCTGGACGTAGGCGTGATCGCATTGAAACAATTTTCGCGCCTGTTCGCAGGCATACGCCTCGACGGCGTCCACATTGTCGCAGCCCTCGTAGAATCGCGTGCCGGGAACACCCTCCGCGTATTTGTCCGTCAGCAAATTGCCCATCGCCAATTGAGTTGAGAGCGAACAATAATTTTCGCTGGCGATCAATTTGAGATACCGGCGCTGATCGGCCAATTCCTGAACGATGGCCTTCGCCACGGACGGCGCCTGTTTCGCCGTCTCGGAAAGATTGGCGATATAAGCCAGGAAACCTTCGTCCAAGGCCTCCGGCGGAGTCTTTTTCAAATAGGCCAAACATGGATTCATGGACACAGAAGTTTCCTCTCTTTATCGCGAAGCGAATAAACGAATAGTAGCGGTTTTACGGCATGTCTTTCAAAACAGGTGGACCGGACGGTGGATTGTTTATCGCTGGGCGGATTGCGGGGAAACGGGACGTGGCGGTGTTTCAGAGGCCAGGGACGCGTCCATACGCAAGGATTTGATGTCGAAGGCCTCATCCAGCAAACCAAAGATACGCATGACGCTTCGCCGGCCACCGAGCAAAGCCCGTCGCTGTTCAGGAGTGGTGGCGCCGAGTTCGTCGTCGAGCAGAAGATCGAGGTATCCGAGCAGGGCCGTAAGCGGAGATCGTAAACGCTGCGAGACGCTGGTCAGCAAACCCGTTTTCAGTTCGTTGACCTGGCGGAGTTCCCGGTTGAGATGGGCAAGACGGGCGTTGGCGAGTTGCGTGGCTTCCTGCAGTTCCTTCTGCTCGGTAATGTCGCGCGCGATGGCCACGAAAAACTTGCGCGCGTTGCGAATGAATGAGCGGACATGCAGGTCTACGGTCCGTTCAACCCCATCGGCGTTGAGAAAAATTTGTTCGCCATGGTATTCGTTACGTTCATACAGGGTAGCCAGTTGTTCCGACAGCGTCCCATCGTCGAACAGCAGACTTCGAAAGGACTTGCCCAGCAGATTTTCGCGGAAGATGCCAAAAAACTCGCAGGCACGGTTGTTGGCTTCGGTAATGATTTCGTTTTCATCGTATACGAGAATCGGCTCGCCGGCATGGTCAATGATGGTGCGGAGCATCGTTTCGGAGGATTCAAGCGCTTCCGCGCGCGCCTCCAACGCATCTTCCGTATGCTGAAGGAGCGTACTGGTAGTCGCGACAATCCATCCGCAGACGGGGATGCTGGCCGCCTTGACGAAGATCACGCCGGGCGGCAACGCCAGTCCGTCCAACGCCCATTCAATGGCAATGACCAATAAATAAGCGCCGCAGGTAACGGCGGAGGCAAGCAACATACCGCCAAAATTGCGCCGGTACACCGTGTATCCGACAATAAACAACAAGTAAAGCGTAAAAAACTCGCTTTCCTCGGCGCCTGTAAAAAAAACAACGCATGAAATTTCGACGACATGGATGATGAAATTGACTGGAGAGGCAAACCACTCATACCGGTGCGTCAACAGCGCCACATGCACGAACGCGGCATGCAACAGCACCACCCCGGTAATGACAGCCAAGTCCGTATAGGAACCGACCGCGAATCCGGCGAGAAAAATACTCACCAAAACGACATACGCCACATATCGGAAAACAAGACCGAGTTTTTCGAGACGAAGCCCCAGCGCCAAGCGAACGTCACTGTCGCTTACGACCGGATGGCCGCCTTTTTTCAATAACCCCCTCTCAATCAGGATGTTTTTCATCATCGGGTTACTTCAGAATGACCCATGCCTCCGGCACGCAATCCGCACCCAGACGCTGTCCCGCCGGCGAGGTCTTGAATGCGTCAAAGTCATCTCCCTTGGGCGGCAATTGGACCCATTCGCCCGTCTTGGCGCGTTTGAGCCGCTCCACCGCATAGCCTCGCTCGATCAGGGTAACCGTCACATTGCGATCCTTTTCAGCCCGCGCATCTTCTTCATACAGGAGTTTGCGGTCCTTGTTTTCCGCCGCGACGACTTGCCGGGCTTCGTCCCGCTGCCGGGCATCGAGCGACGGATCGTCCCGAAATTCCAGATACCCCCGGTTGTTTTCGCCCGCAAGACGGCGCGCCTTGAGATCGGCAACCTGCCCGCTGCGCTCGCGTAACGATGACAGAATCGCCGTTTTCGCATCGGCAGCCGCCGCACAGGCCACCGGCATGAGAAACCTCTGCACGGAATCTCGCCATGACGTCTTCTTCGACTCCGGCACAGGCACGGTATCGGTTTTCCCTTCGATAAAATCCAGCGAAGACGCGGCGCGCTGCTGAATCTCCTGGCGGATGTCCACCGTGATATGCGCCTCGAACTTGCTCGGAATGCGAACACAGCCCATCACGGCCAAAAAGACGGCCAGAACCACAACGACGACTATCCGCTTCATTTTCAATACCTCCTTGCCGGGCCGCAAACGACCCACCGCTGGCATAGACGCTTGGCGCGACAACATTATTCACCCGAATTTTATTATATCATGCCCGATTTCGCCGTTACGATTATTACCCCATTCCGTAGTCTGGAACGCTGCGATGGTACTTTTTCCGCAGCAACGAAAGAAAATACACGGATAACACCCGGAATGTCTGCGGCAATGATAGATGAAAGACTTCATAGCGGAAATTTGCATGATCGCTGTGATCATGGTATCCCTTGCCCCTTGAGCCTTGAGCCTCAGAAAGGTCGAAATGCCTATCCTCGCGATCATCTATTACCTCGGAGTGCTGATCCTCGGACTCCTGTTCAACATTCTGCTGCTGATCCCGTTCGGCCTGCTCGCGATCGCCGCGATCCTGTTCGGCCTCCTCTCGCTGATCTTGTAGCAAGATCCGCGGGACCTGCGTTTCGGGCACGCATCACGCGCAGGAATGGCAACCAAAGAAATTATCTTGGATTCGGCAGTCTAGATCGGGTTCTACATTCCAACGTGGGCTCTGCCCACAACCCAGTCTCTTTTCGTGCTTGTGCTCGTGTTCGTCATCGTCATCGTAATCGAGGCAAGAACTCCGCGGTATTCGCACTCGACAAATCATTGTACTTCAATTGCTTGTGTAAGTTGCCTAAAAACTTCTTGTAGTTGTTGATAGAAGCCACACTCTAAGGTATAAATTTCTGGACGTCGCGGACATTGTGGACACGGCGGATTTCATCCGCAGGGGGATTGGTTTTCTGGTTCACTTCATCCACAAAGTCCACAATGTCCACGGTTTGCGCACCGAATCCGGGTTTCGATTGCCGAATCCAAAATCAACAGAACCGTAATTCGCCTCCTTCGGATAGAAAACCGTACCGGTTCGCCATGCCAAGGTAAAGCCGGAGCCCGTCCATCGCTTCGGCGCCCATCCGGTATGAGACCGGGCACTCCTCATTTACCGTTTCAGCCAGGCCGCGCTGGGCGGCCATGCTCAGAACACGGCGCAGGTCCGGTATCGGCGCGCCGAACCGAGCTACCCATACCATGGCAACGAAGGGCAAGCCCGTGCGCTCGCTCCAGAGCGCGCCAAGGTCATGCCGGGCGGGAAAGGCGGGATCTTCCGCTTCGAGCGCCATGCCGGTCAGGATGCGTGCGTCGGCGTGGGACACGTCCGAAATCGCGGCACGGGAACCGAACCATTCCGCCAGCATTACCCGCGCCCAGTCGTTCAATCCGGCGGCGGTATCATTGACCGCAACGCGCCCGATGTGCGCAAGGGGAACCCGCGACAGGATCGTTTCCGTTCCGGATGTTCCGGAAAACACGACCCCAATGCCGGGAACGACACGTCCGCGTTCGACGCGCAGGGCGTCGGTGGGCGCAAGCAGCGCCGCGTCGAGGGTTCCCTGCCGCAGACGATGCAACAGTTCTTTCGGCGCTTCGCGCGTCAGGGCGACGCCGGCCTCGTCCGCCAGTCCGGAAACCAGCGGGTCAACATAGGACGCTGCCGGCGCACCGATACGCATGGCCTGAACCGCCTATCGTTGTCCCCAATAACGGTTGTAGAGGCGCAACACCTGCCCCTGCAGGAGGGCCAGCCGCTGGACGGCCTCCGGATCGCCGCTTGCATACAGGATCATCTGCCGTCCTTCCTCGAAACAGCGTTCGTCGTGCTGCGGAAAGACCTCGTGCAGCAGGAAATGCGTGTAGCGCACGAGGCGGAACGGGCCGTAGGCACGGGGCAGTTCGCCGCCGATGGCTTCGACCGCGACGCTGTTCAGCCCCTTGATGGCGGCGATCAGATCGGCCAAATCGGACGAAGGCGCGAAGCAGACCGTGTAGTAGCGCCCGAAAGCGTCGCTGTTTTCGACGCCGTGCGTGTCGCTGATGCCGCAAATCGGAATCTGGCGGCCCTTCGCGCGTTCCTCATGATAGCGCGCGACCTGAAGGGCGTTCGTGTCCACCTGGGTAAGGGTGTCGCGGCCCATGCCGCTGATCAGTTCGAGCGCGTCGAAGGGTTTGGTTTCGAGCAGATAGGAAGTAAGCGCCTCAGATATGTAGTAACGGTGCCCCGTGAACCAGTACGGATGGCAGTACATGGCCATGCCGCCGCGTTCACGGATTTTGTTGAAGACCCATACGGAGGCGGCATAGGAGAAGGCGTCCACTCCGGGGGGCAGTTCGCCGAGTTTTGCCTGGATTTCCGCGACCTCTTTCCGGTAGGCCGATTCGTCGTCCTTGTACAATTCGGTGATGCCGGAAGTCGCGCCGAAACTCAGAATATGAACCGGATTGTCGGGCGAATGGACCTCTTCCGCGTTGTAGATGCGCAGGTCAATGGGCAGTCCTTTGAAGGCTTCCTGGGCTTCGACGGATCCGCTGTAGGTTTTATGATCCGAAAGAGCCATGAAATCCAGCCCCACGCGGCGGCAGGCGCCGGCCACGTAAGCGGGCGATTCGACACCGTCGGAACGGTTGCTGTGCATGTGGAAATCACCCTTGTACGGCCGCAGAGCAAAGAGGTCTTCTTTCAGCGAATAGACGCGAAAATCGCCCAGCAGTTTTTTCTTTCCGTCCGGCCGGATTTCCTCGACATACAACACGTGTTCCTGCTCGTTTTCGAAGAACATCTTGAACGAGTACACGCCGTTTTCGGGAACAAGAGGCGTCTTTGCGCCTTTCGTCCACCCGCTCTTTTCCGCCCACGACTCCGTGGGCACATATTCGACTTCATATTTGCAGTCGGCTTTTGGCCGCACGTGATCGAACAGGGGAATCAATTCGACGGCCGTTTCCTTGTCCGCGGGGACGATGCGCGGAAACACGTCGAAATAACGATTTTCCGGCCGGATGTGGGAACCGCTCGACATCGGGGGGCAATTCCGGTAGTCCGCCCAACTCATGACGCACGCGGCCAATAACAAACAAGACATCAACAACGTTCGCGGACGCATAACGCACCCTCCTCTTGTGTCTACCATTCCTCTTGATATCTATCTGCGCGATGCTTTCGAGAGTTTCTTGACCATTTCCTCGCGTCGATCGAACAATCTTCGAGCCGGGCGCGGCGCGTGCGCGTCGAGCGCATAGGCCGTCAAGACCGGCAGGGAAACGGTGGTATCCACATAACAGACCACCGCGTCGGGCAGGTTGTCGGGATTGACCTTGCCCCAACTGACCGCTTCGGAAGGCGTCGCGCCGCTCAGTCCGCCCGTATCGGGCCGCGCATCGGTAAACTGCGCGAAATAGGTATGGCCCCGATCCTTGATGCCCAGCACTTCCTGAATGTGCGGTTCGGTCTGCAAGACGAAATTTTTCGGCGATCCGCCGCCCAGAATGACGACCGCGCTATGACCCTTGCGGTTGGCTTCGTAGACGATCGCGGCGGTTTCGTTCACGTCAATGGATGAATCAATGCGGCACCGGCTGCCCTTGAGGGCGGCCGCGGCGATGTTCATGCCGATCGAACTGTCGCCGGGCGACGAGGTGTAGACCGGCACACCGGCCTGGTAGGCCGCGGCCAGCAGGCTGCTTCCGGCAAGGCCGAGTTTCTTTTCGCGTGCGCTGAGGTATTTTCCCACGCGGTTATGAAATTCCGCCGTGCCCATCGTGTGCTGAAATTCCTCGGCGAAAATCAATTCATAGTAAAAACTATCCGTGTCGAGCAACACGTCATATGAGAACAGAATGTCGTAAATCCGAACGACTTCCTGTTTGCGCAACGCGGTGTCGTCCACAAAGGGACTTCCCGCGTGCAGGGATTTGCCGAGCGGGAAATGCGTGTCGTGATAGAGGTTTGCGCCCGTGCTGACAATCCAGTCCACCATACCGGCCTCGACAAGCGGAACGAGACACGATGCGCCCAGCCCCGCCGGTGTCAATGCGCCGCTGACGGCCATGCCGACCGTCACGTTGGGCTTCAGCATCCGCTCGGTAAATAGCAGGCACGCTTCACGCAAGCGCGCGCCGTTGTATGCCAGAAACGCCGAGTCCACCATCTCACGCACGGTCAATCCCCCGCGCAATGGTTTCGGGGCGATTTTCTTTCCCGAAAGGAAACAGTTCTTCTTCATCTTTTCCGATCTTTTCATGGTTCAGCCTCAAACATGAATGATGAACGGCGGGTTATGGCTCCGCCATTCATCATTCGCGAATTGCGTTTCGGTTAGGGAATCAGAATCGCCGCCGCGATCGTCGTCGTCCAGTGCCCGTCCTTGTCGCCGAGCGCCGTCTGGGTGATGTTGGCGGTGCGCACGAATTTCCCGCTGATGCGCCAGATTTCCCGCTTTTCGTCCCAACTCTTGTCCGCGTCGAATTCCACGCCCATCACCGTCGCCAACATTTCCGCGGCAAGGTCTTCGGCGTAATCGCCGGCCTTCTGCTGCGTCTGGCCGAAACTGTGATGCTCTGACAAGTAACCGAATTGGTTCACGTCGCGTGGAATGGCGACGCCCACCGACGCCGCCATCAGCCGGCGCGGTTCGTTGGTGGCAGCTTCGCTCATGACGACATGAACGACCTGCCCCGGTTTCATCTCGGCAAGGCCCTTTTCCGGCTTCACGAATTTGCATCCGGGCGGGTAGATGCTCGATACGCGAACCAGATTGAACTGCGCGATGCCGCCGTCGCGCAACGCCATCTCGAAACTCGCCAATTTTTCCTTGTGGCGTCCGACACCCCGTGTCAGAAAGATTTTGCTTGGTACATACATTGTACTCATGTCCCCACAACCGTTCCGTTTTTTTATTGAACCGACATGCTCAACCGGCGGAAGATTACTCCGTTATGAGTGCCGTGTCAAGCAAAAATTCAACGAAAAAATTTCCTATCCAATGTACCGGCCCTATCTAAACCGCCCAAGTTGAAAACCAAGATAAAAACCAAGTGAAAAGGGCGGTTATTTTCTGCTATACTTCAGGGGAGGGGAAGGGCCGCAAGGAAAAAGGCGTCAATGACGACACATGAAGCGAAATTGCGCGCGGACTTGGCCAAGTTGCAAGCGTTGCACGAACAGGCCAAGGCCGCGCTGGCCAATGTCGTAGATTTGCTCGACAAGGCGGATACACGCAGGGCCAAGGAAGGCGAACGGCGCTGGGGCCGTATTGTGGACAACCTCGAAGGAGCGCTCCAACTCGCCAAGGCCAAGGTTACCGGTTATGAGCAACGCATCCGCGAATGCGAACAGCATCTCGAAGCGCTAGCGCGCGCTTCGGCGGGCACAGGCCCGAAACCGCCGATCGAATTTATGTCCGCCGAATTTGAGGATGTCATTCCGGAAGGCATGAAACTGCCCCCGGATCATCTGGCCGCCGCACAGCGTATCCTGGGCATGTCGCTCGACGATCTCGGCGGCTTGACCCTCGAACAGGTTGCCGACATGAATGCGCAACTGTATGAGGAGCCGCCCGAACCGCCGAAACCCTCGCCCCCTCCCGAACCGGAACGCGTGCGTTCCGCACTCGACGAGCGCATCGAACGGGCGAAGGAAATGCGCGAGTCGCTGGCGGCGCGGCGATCGAACCAGCCGCCGTCGTTTGCCGAACGGCGTCGCCAGAAAGTCCTGCGGGACGCCATTGCCAAGGTAATGAGCGGGAAAATTTCGTCGCTGGATTTCGAGGAAGTCGAAATGATCATCCAATGCCACAACGGTATCGAAGAACGCCCGGACAAATCCGACAACGACGTGCGCTTGCAGGCCATGCTGGGCCGTTTGCTTCCCGCCATTCAGGAGCGCGCTTCCGAATTGCGCCGCAAGCGCGCGCAAACGTACCGCGGCCGGCCGTATTGAGGCACGCCGCGGCCCCCTCTTCGCCAGCCGGTCATTCGAATAGTTTACCGGGATTGAGGACGCCTTTTGGATCGGCGGTCCGCTTGATGGCGCGGAGCAGTTCCATGGCAATCGGGCCTTTTTCGCGGCCAAGCCATGGCGTATGGTCCGTTCCGATGCCATGGTGATGGCTGATGGTTCCTCCGTTGGCCACAATGGCTTCCGACGCCGCGCGTTTGACGGCGAGCCATTGCCCGACTTCGCGGTCCAAGGAGCGTGGAAATACAAACGTGAAATATAGGCTGGCTCCGTCACGATACGAATGGCTGACATGCGCCATGACGACGTTTCGCAGGCCGGGCCTTGGCGCGTTTTCTTCAAGCGCCTTTTCCATGGCGGCCACCGTGGCCTGGTAAAGCGGCAGCAGGTTTGTCCAGCGGGTGGCGGTCTCAAGGGTATCCACGCCCAGCCCGCGATCCAAGAGCGGGTCGCGCAGATACGGCGTGAGGAAACGTCCCGTGTACCAGGTCTTGCCGGGCGTCTCGCCGATATGGAACCCGCCGTGCTTCGCAACGATTGCCTTGCACTGTTCACGGGCGGATTCGATCCTGGCGGTTTCGCCTTCGAGTCCCACCAGCATAACGCAGAACACGGCCGGCGCATCCGCGCCCGCGCCGCCGGTATCGAGCGCGTTGTAGAAAAAGGTTTCTGTCAGATCGGACAGCCGGATCATCGCTGTCGGAATTTCGTTCTGCATCATGTCCCGCGCGGCGGCAATCCCCGCCTCGAAACCGGGAAACAGATAGCCCCGGTAGTCCTTGGTTTCCGGCACGCGGTGAATGTGGACCACTGCCTCGGTGATGATGCCCAGTGTGCCTTCCGAACCCGGCACGAGATTTTTCATTTGTGGACCGGCCGCGGAACCGGGAAAATGTTCGGTCTCCCAGAATCCCCAAGGGGTGGCCAAGCGCGCCGAAACAAACCATTCCTCCGCCTTGCCGTATTTGTTCGATTGATGCCCCGCGCTGCGCGCGGCAATCCATCCGCCCAGTGTCGAATACTCGAATGATTGCGGATAATGCCCCAGGGTAAATCCCCGAGCCTGCAACGCCGCTTCGAGCGCCGGGCCGTACATGCCCGCCTGAATCCGCGCACGCATGGATTCCGCGTCTATTTCGATCAATTGATCCATGTGCGTCATATCCACCGTAATGACGCCCGCCCAGCCGCCGGGCACGGAAGCGTTCACGCCGCCGACAACGCTCGATCCCCCGCCGAAGGGCACAAGGGCCGTGTTTTCGCGCACGGCGAAACGAATCAATTCGAGGACCTGTTCCCCGGTTTCGGGATACACAACCACATCGGGCGCGGCCCCGATATGTCCGGCCCGCAAATAAAGCAAGTCGTGATAACTGCGACCCCGCGCATGCCAAACCCGCTCATAATGATCCGTTTTGACGTTGCCCCGGCCGCATAGAGACTCCAGTTCCGCAAGCAATCCCGGCGCAAGACGGCAGGCCGGCAACTCGATCGCGGACAGATCCTTGGCCGGCGTATGCGGCAGCGGATCCATGCCGAAGGCACGGCCCGCCCACGCCCAGAAGGTCTCCGCCTTTTCGCCCAGAAGATCCGGCGCATCCACCAGACCCCATCCATTCCATCGCAACAATCGGCGATCGAGACTCATTTTTCGTACCCTCCCATCGGCTATCATAACGAAAAGCCCCGGCGGCCGCGCTACTTTTTCCCTGTGGCATTTTGCAATGCCGCGTTCATCCCCCTTACAATACGTTTCTTGGCGGCAGTCCCACATAAACAGGAGAAACGTGAAATGGCGTTGATTGATTTCGGCGGCGTAAAAGAAGAAGTGATTATGCGTAAGGAATTTCCGATGGCGAAGGCGCGCAAAGTTCTTAAAAATGAAACCATCGCCATTATCGGATACGGCGTGCAGGGTCCTGCGCAGGGTTTGAACATGCGCGATAATGGATTCAATGTTATCGTCGGGCAGTCGAAAGCGTTCAAGCGAGACTGGAATCGCGCGGTAAAGGATGGCTGGGTTCCCGGCAAGACGCTCTTCGACATCGAAGAAGCCGCCCGGCGGGGCACTATCGTTCAGATGCTTGTGTCCGACGCGGCGCAGCGCGCCATCTGGCCCATGATCAAAAAATGCCTCAATCCGGGCGACGCGCTGTATTTCTCGCATGGCTTCTCGATTGTGTACAAGGAACAAACCAAGGTCATTCCGCCGAAAGACGTGGACGTAATCATGGTTGCCCCGAAGGGATCGGGAACGTCTGTCCGACGTAATTTCCTGTCCGGCGCGGGTATCAATTCGAGTTTTGCGGTTTTCCAGGACGCCACGGGGCGGGCCCGGGAACGCTGCCTGGCCCTTGGCATCGCCGTCGGTTCGGGTTACCTGTTCCCCACCACATTCGAACATGAAGTGTTCAGCGATCTGACCGGCGAACGGGGCGTGCTGATGGGCGCGCTGGCCGGCATTATGGAGGCGCAATACGAGGTCCTGCGCGCCAACGGCCATTCGCCGAGCGAAGCCTTCAACGAAACCGTCGAAGAGTTGACGCAAAGTTTGATCCGGCTGGTGGACGAAAACGGCATGGACTGGATGTATGCGAACTGTTCGGCGACGGCCCAGCGCGGCGCGCTCGATTGGAAACCGAAGTTCAAGAAGGCCACGCTGCCGGTTTTCAAGGAATTGTACAAGCGGGTAAAGACCGGTATGGAAACCAAGCGCGTGTTGTCATCCTGCGGCCGTCCGGATTACCAGGAACAGTTGACGAAAGAACTGCGCGCCATCGGCGAATCTGAAATGTGGTTGGCCGGCAAGGCCTCCCGCGCGCTGCGTCCCCGCGAAGCCGCCAAAACCATTACGAAACAAACCAAGGGTATCGCGGGACGAAAGTCCAACTGACAAGCGCCCGGTCCGGCGATCATTTTCGACGATGGCCATCCGTTTTTGTGCAAAGCCGCGGACAACCGGGTATAATAGAATTGTATGCGGGGGGCAGGTTTGCGAAACAAGCGTGAACGCCGGAAACGGCCGATGATGGAAGGTATGGTTAGACAAAAGAAGTTGCTGGTCAGCGATAGTCAACCGGGGACAAGGGTATGATCCCGGTTCATCTGACGCAGATTGGGCCTTCGGAACAGCCAAACTACGAATACCACTGGAAGGGCGAAACGATCGAAGCGCACTTGTTGTCCGACATCGGCCACAAGCGTAAAACGAATCAGGACGCCTGCCTGTTGTGCGTTCCCCAGGACGAAAGCCTTGCAAACCGGCGAGGAATGATGTTCGCGGTCGCCGACGGCATGGGCGGCGCCAATGCGGGAGAACTCGCCAGCCGCCTCGCGCTTGAATCGCTCGTCGAAGGCTATTATTTGAGTCCGTCGCTCAACCTTCCGGAACGGCTTCGAGACACACTCGAAGAGGCCAGCCGCCGAATCTTTTCCGAAGCAGGCCAAAACCCAGACCGGCATGGCATGGGCACAACACTATCGGTAGTCGTCCTGCATGGTGATTGGGCGTACCTCGCGCAGGTGGGCGACAGCCGCGTGTACCTTGCCCGGCCCAAACATCCACTCATCCAAGTCACCAACGATCATTCCCTGGTCGCCGAACAGGTGCGTAACGGTTACATCAGCCAGGAAGAAGCGCGCACGCATTCACTCAAGAATCTCATTACCCGCGCCGTCGGTATCAAGGAAACGGTCAAGGTGGACCTTTTTTCGCTTCATGTCCAAATGGGCGACACCTTCCTGATTTGTTCCGACGGACTGTCCAATCTGATCAAGGACGACGAGATCGAACAGGCCCTCCAAGGCGAAAATTTGCAAAGCGCCGCCCGGCTTTTAGTCGGACGCGCCCTTCACGAAGGCGGCACCGACAATATTACAGTGGCCATCGTGCGCCTGATTGCGGCCCCATCTTCACGCCCCTTCGAAGCCGGAGCGGAACCCGTCGAAGTGCCCAAACCGGGTTTCCTGCAACGGCTGGGCCGTTTGTTGACCGGCTGAGATTTTGGAAAGGCCGGGGAAAACCGAATCGCCCCCCCCCCCGCCTGCTTGTCCGTGCCGGGCGCATAGGCTATACTTTTTTACGCAATGATACGAACAGCCGATAACCATAGGCAACGGTATTTTCGTTTCATGGCCATGTGTGTGGTTTTCTGCGCAGGATACATGGCCGTGTGCGCGTTGGCGGAAGGGCCCAAGGTCTCGCTGCCGGAAACGGCTTCGGGCAACCGGTTCGCCGAAGGACGCAACGCCGACAACAAAGAACGGCGGGACGGCGCCGCCCTGCGCCGAAAAAAAGAGAACCTCAGGCAGTTCAAGCACAAGGACGGATCTCTCGTCCTGACCAACCTCCCCGAAAAATACCACAACCGAAAAGGCTTTGTCGAGGTCGCGTTGCACTACAACCCCATCGTCGTCGCACCCAAATACCGCAAACTTCGTTCGGCCACGGACTATTCGTCCGGAACGATCGGCGAACTGGTCCGGTATTACTCGAAAATGTACGCTCTCGACGAAAACCTCGTGTTGGCCGTCATCCGAGCGGAAAGCAATTTCGATCCCTATGCCGTGTCGCCGGCCGGCGCGCGCGGCCTGATGCAGTTGATGCCCGGAACCGCCGCGGAAATGCAAGTGGACGATATTTTTGACCCGGCCCAGAACATAGCGGGCGGCACGCAATATCTCGCGAAAATGCTGAATCTGTTCGGCAACGATGTCGAACTGGCGCTGGCGGCCTACAATGCCGGACCCAACGCCGTGAAAGAATACGGAGGCATTCCCCCCTATCCCGAAACACAACAATATGTCCACACCGTTTGCGAAAGCGCGGGCCATATCCGAAAACACGGATACACGCCCCGGTACCATGTCGCGTCGGCCAAGCCCAAGGCCGACAAACTGCCTTCCGCCCAAAAAACCAGTTACATGATTTATTTCCGCAGCGGCTACACACAACCGGTGGACAAGGTGATTGACGAAGACCCCTATTATTACGTCCAGTTCAACCGGAAGACGGCGCTGATCCGCAAGGAAAACGTGGAGAAAATTGTCGCGCCCGATCAGACCGTGATGGGTATGGCGCCGTAACCGCTACCGGGTTTCGGACGCTTCGGGCGCCGCCGGCTTCAGCACGTGTACGCCGTACTTGGGTATGGGGAACGACAGGGCGCCGCCGCTGACCGTCGCCGTCTGGCCGGTCGTCGTTTCGACATAGGCGACGCCTTCCAAACCGTCAAGCCCGCGCAGGGTGTAGGTAAAGTCGAGAAATAGTTCATTCGCGACAATCCACCACGTCTGCCCGCCCACCACTTTTCCAAGCGCCCTCACGCCGATGGGCGATCCTTTGATATCCCACAGAACAAATCCGAAAATCCGCGTTTCGATCGCCGGAACGACCGGCGAATCGGGCGCGCTCAGTAGGGGCTGGTTGCCGGCGAGTTCGCGCGCGATGCGCAGGATGTCCTTCCATATTTGCGCATCCTTCGGAACCAGATACGTGCCCCAATAGAGCACGCCACGCGCGCCGCGAACGATCGCGTCGTAGGCCATGAACCGCGATTCCTCGTAGGTGGGATACTGCGCAGGTTCCGGTTTGTGCGTGAAGAGGTCGTTGGTGTCGCCCCAACTCATGCCCTGCAGGACCATCCACACGGGTTTCTCCGGCGCGGCATTCTGCATCTTCGTCGTCGTCACGCCGACGTAGCCGAGGCCGCGCCGCGAAACGTCCACGGGACTTGTCGGATACGGCATCAGCGGATAGATGTCCGCGCCGATGATGTCCGCGCCTTGCGCGTGTGCCGCGACCTGTTCGTGCGAGTTGCCGGCCGCGTAATTCTCCCAGATGGGATGTCGCGGGTCTATTTCCTTCATGGCTTGGTAGCCTCTGGCCATGCGGGCCGCCTGCGCCGCGGCGCTCGCATGATAGGCATTGGCCATCTCGACGAGCGTCTTCTGGTTGCGATAGGCGTTCAGGTAACAGCCCCACAGCGATTCGTCGCTGATTTCCCAGACGAGAAATCCCGGATGCGGGCCGCATGTTGCGACAAGGTCCTTGAGCGCCTGTATGCCCGCAGCATCTTCTTCCTCCAACTCGGTCCGCCCGCCGATATTGACCCAGGCGTAGATTCCGCGTTGCCACAAACGGTCGATCGCGGTGACGTCCGAAGAACATTGGACCAGATTGAAGCCCGACGCCGCGACATCGTCGAGCACGGCGTCATCTGTCGGGTTTTCGTACAGGCCGATGATAAAGGTCCGCTGGCCGTTGACGAGCAACATGCGGTCGGGCGCAATCGCCACATCCGCTGCTGCCGCACAAAGGACCGGCAGGAACCCAATCATCAGAAGACGCAAGACGCCACGCATAAGCCCAACCCTCCATCCGGTGCAAACCGTCTGCTTGCCGATCCAATGTTCATATCCGTGCTCGTGCTCATAATCGTCATCGTAATCGCTATCGTCATCGCCATCGTCATCGAATTTGCCATCCATGATGACAAGATGATGCCGCGATGCCCGCAGGTCCGCAAACATTTCGATCCTTGGGAAAAGATCGCCCAAGCCGCGTGGCGCAGGCTGTCGAGTCTGCGCGAGTCTGCGCAAGAAAGGCGTTATTCCAGTAGATTTGCGCAGACTCGACAGTCTGCGCCACGTGTTTCGCCATCTATTCACAATCTCTCAGGCCCGCAACCCATCTTGCTTGTAATCGTAATCGGATGGGTTGCGATAATGATTACGATGACGATGACGATAACGAGCACGAGCGTGTAACCGCGAAATCACGAATACTACCTGCACAGGGCAACTGATCCGGTTATGCGAGGTTGATGCAGCAGACACGCACTTCATACGGCGCGAGTTCCATCTCGATAATCGCTGTCTGTTCCATAGACATGCGGCCGCCGCGATTGGTGTCGATCGCAATCGTGCCGTTACCCGATTTCCAGCCGATCTCAAGCGCAGCATGACTCTGCTTGCCGGCTGTTTCCGCCACGACGATGCCGGCCTTGCACGCCGGCTTGTTGTGATAGACCTTGACAAACACCGTATCCGGTCCTTGGACTTTCACGTTCTCCTGGTCCCGGAAATCGGCGTATACGTAGTAGTCCGCGACGCGATGCCGCAGTTCCGCGAGGCCCTTCACATGCTCCGCGAAGACCGGGTATTTCGTGATCGGCGCGTCGCCGCCGTCAATCTTCATGTCGAAGTGCATTTTGTAGGCGAAGGCCTGGTTGGTCTCGCCGAATTCGAGCGCGTCAATCTCATGGCTCGCCATCAGCCACGGCAGCGTGTACAGGATCGGTTCCGGGAACGGCAGCAAAATGGTCCAGTCCCACGAACTGTCGCACCACTGGCCGGTGAACTCGTTGATCGCTTCCGAGATCATCACGCCGTCCGGATTCGCTTCGCGCACAAGCCGCCGGACACCGGGCAGCAACTCGTTCACGCCGTCCACATAGACGCGATCCGGCGTCGTGGTTATGTGATCCTCGCAGTAGTCCACAAGCATCTTCTCGGCCATTTGATCGAGTTGCGTGTTGCCGAAGCCGTAGTCCTGCACGATTCGCCTGACCGTTTCGAGAAAATACTTCCGGTGCTCCGCGCAAAACGCGACTTCGGTGTGCAGCATGGCGCGGTTTCGCGACGGCGCGTCGAAGTTGTGGCGCGCCCAGTCGCCCGCATAATAGGGATGCCCGGTACGCGTCTTCGCTTCCCAACGGTGGCCGAATTCCTTGTGTTCGGGCATTTCGATATTGGCAAGCGTCCCGTTGAAGAACGGCATGATCTCGACGCCCATGGCGCGGCATTCCCCGACCGCGCGGCGCAACGCTTCCGCGCCGCCCCAATCCTCGTTCGGCACGTAGCGATAGAAATAGTTGTTGTCGTGGCCGCCGGTCTGCCATCCGAACAGGAGCAGATACGGACACCCCGCATCGAGCGCGGCGCGCGCGAGTTTCGGCAGATCGGCGTACGTGTGGCACACAAGTCCGTCCTGATGTTTCATGAAAAAGAAGTGCCAGCCGATGGATTCGGCGAATCGCGCGGGACGGTCCGGCTTGCCGATCCACGTGTCGAGCCACGCGCGGTGGGCATCCGCGACGGCGTGCCAGTCGCCTTCGTGCAGAACGATTCGGACCGGCGACGACACATAGGACTCGCCCGGTCTCACGCGCCGCGGATGGACGATCGCGATGTCGAGCGTCCGGCGCACGGGATCGCGATCCTTTTCGAGGATTTTATGCACGAAGAAGTCCATTATCGAAAAATCGGTGTGCCGCCCTTCGACGGCGAGGCCGTGCGCCTCACAGCCGTAATCGATCCACGCGCTGGCCATGTACGCTGGGTACCTCGAATGGAATTTCTGCGTCCAGTCGTTCCATGTCCGGTGATCCCCGCCGAGGTCTTTCCCGAAGGGATCGTCATACCGGCGTTTCCAAAAATTCGGCGCGATGAGTTGGCCGCCGGGGATCGGCCCGACGCCGCGAAGCATCGGGAACATGACCTCCTCGATGTTCGACGCGCCGGTGTTGGCCAGGCTGAGGCCGGCCAGAATCGCGTCGCCATCGATCGTCAACGTTACCGTCGCGGCTATGCCTGCAAGGCAGTACGTCAGCGTAGCCGTCGTCCCGCACACGGCGATCTCCGGTTCGGCGCTGTCAATATGCACATGCGCAAGTTCCCCGTCCGGCGCCATCAGCCGGAACAACAGCGCGCGATCCGGCGCAATCACGTATTCGCAATCGCGGCGCTTGTCGTACAACGAGGCGAATCCTCCCGTTGCCGGGTCCAATTCGACGGCGATGCAATCATTTTCGATGCGCACACTCAGGTTCCTCCGGTTTGTTGTCTTCTTTCCAACTCCGCGGCCAGCGCGGACGGTTCCACGCCATTGCGCCAATCGTCCGGCAGACAGTCCGGACGTTCGGCAGTCAAATCGAGACAGCGCGCGATGGCCGGGCGGTAAGCCGGGTTCATTCGCAACGCTTCGGCATAATGCGTCACGGCGCGCGGAATGTCGTTCTCGGCCTCGGCCAGAAGACCGAGATGATAATGGCTCGCGAAACTGCCCGCGCCGATCACCTGTTCGCGGGAAGGTCCCAATCGTAACGAGTCTTCGTACGCGGCGCGGGCGCGCGGAACGTCGCCGCGCATCAGGTACGCATAACCCAGCGCGTGCGGAACGTCCGCGAACGCGGCGCCGGCATGGCCGAGCGCGCGATGCGTTTCCAACAGGGTAACGGCCTTGTCGAGTTGGCTGATGTTCGCATAGGCGTAAGCGGACGTCGAGAGCAAATCCGCCAGCACGTCCGGCGCGACGGGACCTTGCTGGCCCATCGGCGTTGCGCCGCGCTCGAACCGAATCAACGTCAGCGCGCGCTCGAACGCGGCGACGGCGTCCGCATGGGCACGCAACGCGAAGCAGGCCTTGCCCAATTGAAACCACAAATACTCGTCATTCGGGCGCCGGCGAATCTCCCTCATCAAGAGTTGCTTGTTCCTATGCGACTTATGACACGGATCGTCCGGTTCCTGCGCATAACCCGAGTGGCCGAAGACGACACCCGTCGCGCCAATTTCGGAATTTCCGGAATGCAAAAGTTGCTCGTGGATGGCACCCTCATACCGGAATCGCCCTCGCGCGAAGAAACGCGGCGCGCGAAGGATTGCCTCGCCGCCACCCAGCGCGGCAGGAAGCGCGCTTCGGATTTCAACAATACCGAGCGTGTCGGCGGTATTTGCAGCCGTGAATGCCTCAAGACGCGGCCTCGCATCGCCGGGATCCAGGAGCCATTCGTCGGCGTCGATCACGAGAATCCAGTCGCCTTGGCAATGGCCAAGCGCGGCGTTTCGCGCGGCCGAGAAATCGTCCTGCCACGCGATGGAATAGACACGATCCGTGAATTCGCACGCGATGGACGGCGTGCCGTCCGTCGAACCCGTGTCAACGACGATGATTTCATCCACAACGGCCCGCAAAGATTCGAGGCATCGCCGGAGGCAACGCTCCTCGTTTCGGACGATCATCGCGGCACTGATTTTCATGGGGTATGGGGTTTGGGGTATGGGGTTTGGTGATCCGTGATCGGTTGTCGGTCGCTGAAATCTGGGGTCTGAAGCCTGAAGCCTGAAGCCTGAAGTCTGAAGCCCGAAGTCTGTCGTCCGCAGGCTACAACCACCCCAGACCCCATCCCCCAAACCCCAGACCCCATCATCACGCCTCCTGCGCTTCGAGCCATCGCACGCAATCAATGGCCGCCATGCAGCCCGATCCGGCCGCCGTGATCGCCTGCCGATAGACGCGATCCTGCACGTCGCCCGCCGCGAACACACCCGGAATGTTCGTATAGGTGCTGTTTGGCTGTGTAACGAGATAGCCCGTCTCGTCGCATTCGAGGACGCCCGCGAACAGGTCCGTGTTTGGCTTGTGGCCGATGGCGCTGAAATACCCCGAACAGGCTAGTTCGCGGGTTTCGCCGGAGTGTACGTCGCGCAGACGAACGCCCGTCACGCCATCCTTGTCGTTGCCGAGCACCTCGTCCACCACCGAATTCCATTCGACGGCGATCTTTTCATGCGCGATCACGCGGTCGCCCATGATTTTGCTCGCGCGGAACTTGTCGCGCCGGTGAACGACGTGGACACGGCTCGCGAACCGCGCCAGAAACAACGCTTCTTCCATCGCGGAATCGCCGCCGCCAACCACGACGACCGGCTTGTTGCGGAAACGCGGCAAGGCGCCGTCGCAGGTCGCGCACGCCGAGACGCCCCGGTTCATGAAGCGGTCTTCGGATTCGAGGCCCATGTAACGGGCCGTCGCGCCCGTCGCGATGATGATCGCTTTCGTTTGCCATGTCTCGTCACTGGATCGAACCGTAAACGGGCGCGAGTCCAGTTCAACCGATGTCGCCGTTTTCGACACGAACCGGGCCCCGAACTTGATTGCCTGCCGTTTCATCAGGTCACATAAATCCGGGCCGCTGACCCCATCCGGAAATCCCGGGAAGTTTTCGACTTCCGTCGTCGTCATGAGTTGCCCGCCGGGCAGAATCTCCTTGCTCAATTCGCCTTCCAGCACCAGCGGATTCAAATCGGCCCTCGCCGTATACAACGCCGCCGTACAACCCGCCGGCCCCCCGCCCAAAATAACCACGTTTTCCATTCGATTTCTCCCATTACGGTTGCCAATATCGGAGTGATTATACCGGGCGGTATGCAAGCAGGCAACGCCCTCTCCCGGCAATCCCGGCGATGCGCTCCAACACGCGGTCCCACACGCGGTTCCAATCCTTGATGTCGCGAAGGGCTCTGTGAATATAAAGCCGCTGAAAGCGTCGTGGGAAGGCGTCCTCATTCCGGCGACACGCAGACATCAAGAGACATGGCGATGGGCGCGGATACCCATCGCGCCGAGGCCATTGACGGTGAACTCGGCAGACTGCCATTACCCTGGATTCGGCAGTCAAGATCGGATTCTACGTGCTATCCTCTGGAGGTCGTGGACCTTGTGGACGAAATGGACAAGAAAATCAATCCCCTTGCGGGTGAAGTCCACTGGGTCCACAATGTCCATCTCGTCCATGGTTTGGTCGAAAGAGCCGCGTTCAACTGCCGATTTTAGGATTACCTTACCGCTATGATGTGATGCCGTTTGCGGCGATCCGGATCGAACCCCTCCGGGAACATATCGATCGCGTAAGCATTTTACTCTACCCGTAACCCGTTCAGGCGGCGGGGCGTGGTTTTTTGGAGGCCGGCACGAAGAGGCCGGCGGACGTCAGGTCCAATGCCTGCGCCATTTCAAGGCAGTAGTCTATTTTGCCCATATTCGGATAGCGCCCGTTGGTCCCAAACGAAAACTTCGCGCCAGCGTCTTTCGCGATCCACAAGAAGGGCCGTTTCGGCAGTTTCATTCCGCCGTTGATTTCGATGGCAGCGCCCCGCCGGATAGCCGCCTCGACCACCTTGCGAACGCGCGATTCGGTCCACAGCGTGTCGTAATCGGCTTTGAACGCCTCCGGCAGCCACGACACATTGGCAAGGATACTGACGGGCCCGCTTTCGAGCACCTGAACGTGCCAGTCCACATACCGGTCCATAAAGGATTCGGCTCCGCCCAATTCCGCTGCGTCCGCTTCCCAAAGTTTCCGGCGGCGCCCGTCCGGGCCGGGCATCGTCATCGCGTCGGCCAGCACGAAGTCAAGCCGGGCCAGAACGTCCTTTGAAAAACACCCCGCCCAATCAATCCATTCGGCTTGTACCCCCTTGTAAACCGGCCGGCCTTCAAGCGAGTCAATCCAGGCGGCCAACTCTTCGTCGTTGCTTAGAACGACGGGATACACATTCTCCTTCGTGCCCGCATGCTCAACGATGCCGAATTTGACATTGCGATCACGCGACAGCCCCAATACGGCGTCCAAGGTGCTGTTGTCCAGATGGACGTGCAGATCGATCCGGGGGAGATCCTCCCCTTCCGACTTGGCCCGGCCCGCCGCCCAGCCCGTTACGCCCGCCGCTGCCGAAGCGAGAAATCCTCTGCGCGTCATGATTCAATCCTTCTCAATTGAAAATACCGGCCTCTATTTGTTCCGCATTATAACAAAGTGCGAAGAATACCGGGAACGGCGAACCAGGATTTGGCAATCAAGAGCAGACTCCACGTTCTAACTGCTGGACGTCGTGGGCCTTCTGGACATAACGGATTTCATCCGAAGAACGGCTTGCGCACAAAACTCGACATCGAGGGCCGAATAATGTTTTGGACAATTCTGTGCAAAATGGTGTAAACTGGCAATAGGTAGAAGTCTGCAGAAGGGCAGGGCCATGGCGGACGACATGTTTTTCACGCGGGATGGCCGTGCGTTACGGCGAGGACGGCGAGTCGCGCCACGCACGGAAACATGCCGTCCGTGTCTATTGTGGCAGGCGGAAGATCCGGAGACGGCCTATCCGGGCGTGGTGATGGATATGAGTCCTTATGGTATGCGGGTGCGCATGATCGAAGCATTGCCGCAGGGCGCCACCGTAACGGTGCAGATGATGCGCGACGAGGAATACACCGTGCCGCTGTCCGATCCGGTCGAGGCGCACATTGCGCGAGTCCAGCCGGATGAGACGGGATTTATGGATCACGGCGTGCGCATCCTGCAGAAAGTGGCGCGCCGTAAGGAGGGGCGCACGGTTCGTCCGCAAAAGGAAACGCCGGCGGCCCCGGCGCGCTCCACGCGAATGTATACGATGGACATAACCTTAGGAGAGCGGCGTCGCGGACGCGGCGGGAGGTAACGTGGACAAGCCGAAGATACTCGTGGTGGACGACGAGCCGGACGTGGTGGAACTGATCGAGCGGACGCTGAAATCCGAAGGTTTCGAGGTGGTCAGCGCGTTCGATGGGATCGGCGCGATTGACCTTGCCGACACCGAAAAACCGGACCTTGTGCTGCTCGACATTATGATGCCCATGATGAGCGGCTATGAGGTGTGCGAACAGATCAAGTCGAATCCGCGCACCAAGGACATCCCGGTGATTTGCGTGTCGTCCGCCCACACGCCTGACGCGCGCGCCCAGAGCCTCAAGGTGGGCGCGTCCACACTGGTCGTCAAACCTTTTTTCCCGGCGGAACTGGTAGCCCAGATCCGGCGCCACCTCAAAAAACAGGAACCGCAAGGCTGAGTGGGCTTATAACGCCCCGGGAATCGTTTTGTGACGCTGGCAAACCGGATTACGCTGTTTCGTCTTTTCATGGTGCCGGTGTTTGTGGCGTTGATCGCCAGCTACACCCGCGAGCAGCCATGGATACGGCATACCGCACTCGTCGTTTACGCGGTCGCGGCCATCTCGGACGCGCTCGACGGGTTCGTCGCACGCGCCTACAACCAGAAAACCAAACTGGGCACCCTGCTCGATCCCCTCGCCGACAAACTGATGATAAACATCGGATTCGTATTCATGGCCGTGAATGACCAGTTCGCCACACAGGTCCCGCTTTGGTTTCCCGCCGCGATTCTTGCGCGCGACGTCATGATTGTCATGGGCGCCTACATCATCAACGAGTTCTACGGCCCCGTTCGCATCAAACCCCGCATCACCGGCAAACTGACCACCTGTTTTCAGATGAGCCTCGTCATTGCCATTCTCATCGAGGCCCGTTTCGCATGGGGACTCATGATCGCCACCGTTGTCATTTCCGCGATATCCTATTTCGATTACATGTATACTGGAATCAAGCAGGTCGGTAACGAAGACGAGCGGTAACGCTGCCGTGCGCACGCCGGGCCATCAACCTGGAAAATGGACGATATGGATTCGTTGGTCGCATTGGGGATAGACCAAGAGGGCGGACTGCGTCCATTTCGAAAACACGTTTTTTCCCGTGAAATCCATGCGCTTCCTTGCCGTTGCCCCATTCGAAAACGGGAGGCGCGCGGTCCATGATCCCATCCCAGGCCGGGGAGTCACACGTTTTTTTGCACGGAAATGTTCAAGCCGGCCGCAATCATATGCGCGATCACGATCGGGGTGCTGGCCCTGCTGGAAAGCATGGCCCGCATAGTCGAAATTTGGGTTCCTCCACAGGCAATGGATTATGGGTTGGGCTTCGAACCCGGTTCGCGCCTGTTCATTCCTTCCCCGGAAGACCCGTCCGTCCTGATCACGCATCCGGCCAAGGAACTATCGTTTCAAAAGCAACGCTTCAGCCTGCGCAAAGCGCCTGGAACGTTACGCATTTTCGCCCTCGGCGGTTCTTCGATCAATTACCTCGGCAAAGGATTGTACGGCCTCGATGTACGCCTTCAACAGGCCTTTGGCCATCGTTTCCGGCGCGTCGAGACAATCAATGCGGGCGGATTGTCCTACGGCAGCCAACGACTGGTAGCCGGTATACTAAAAAACAGAGAACTGACTGGCCAATTCCTCTCTTGAATTTGGACGTTCCTGGCCTAATCGGATAAGACGTTTGTTGATATGAAATCCATGGCGCAGCCGGTCGAGTCTGTGTGGCTGCGATTTCTTTGTTTATCACTTCTATGCGTTGTGTATAGGAGGGGCAAACAAATAAAGAAACGTTAGATCAGGATTATATGGACCATTTTGAACTAATAAGTCCGTTCAAACCGGAAGGTGATCAGCCGGAGGCGATCCGCGAACTCGTCAGGGGGTTGCAGGAAGGCCGCCGGCATCAGGTGCTGCTGGGTGTAACAGGTTCGGGCAAGACATTCACCATCGCAAACGTCATCGCGCAGGCCAACCGGCCGGCGCTGGTTCTCGCGCACAACAAGATCCTCGCGGCGCAACTTTACGGCGAGTTCAAATCACTTTTTCCGAACAATGCCGTCGAGTATTTCGTCAGTTACTATGATTATTACCAGCCGGAAGCGTATATCCCCTCGACCGACACATACATCGAGAAGGATTCGTCCATCAATGACGAAATAGACAAGATGCGCCACTCGGCCACGCGGTCGCTGCTGAGCCGCCGGGATTGTCTTATCGTGGCAAGCGTGTCGTGCATTTACGGCATCGGTTCGCCGGAGTTGTACCGGCAGTTACGCGTCGAGATCGAACGCGGCGCGGAACTCGCGCGCGAAAAACTCATCGCGGGCCTTGTGGCGATGCAGTACACGCGCAACGACACGGATTTCCACCGCGGAACCTTCCGTGTGCGGGGCGACATCGTTGACATTTTCCCGATGTACGAAGCGGATATCGCCGTGCGGGTGGAATTCTTCGGCGAACAGGTGGACAACCTCGTGGAAATCGATCCGCTGCGGGGCGTGGCCGTGCGCAAACCGCGCATGGTCACGATTTACCCCGGCACGCATTATGCCACGACCGCTGATATCATGGAACGCGCGATGCGCTCCATTCGCGCCGAACTGGATGATCGCCTCGCGGAACTCAAGGCGGCGAACCGCCTGCTCGAAGCACAACGCCTCGATCAGCGCACCCGATACGACCTCGAAATGATGAAGGAAATCGGCTATTGCAGCGGCATCGAAAACTATTCGCGCCATCTTGACGGGCGGCGTCCCGGCGAGCCGCCCCATACCCTGCTCGATTATTTTCCGGAGGATGCAATCATCGTCATAGACGAGAGCCACATGTCCATTCCGCAACTCAATGGCATGTATCGCGGCGACCGTTCACGCAAGGACAAACTCGTCGAATACGGATTCCGGCTGCCCTCGGCCGTGGACAACCGCCCGCTGACCTTCGCGGAATTCGAGTCGCGCGTCAACCAGTGCATCTATGTCAGCGCCACGCCCGCCGAATACGAACTGCGCAAAAGCGAAGGCATTGTCGTCGAGCAGGTCGTGCGTCCCACGGGCCTGACCGATCCCGAAGTCGAAGTCCGGCCCGCTGCGGCCCAGGTGGACGATCTGCTCGATGAAATCCGGCGGTGCGCGAAACGGGGCGAACGCGTGCTGGTTACGACATTGACCAAACGCATGGCGGAAGACCTGACGGACTATTATTCGGACCTCGGCGTGCGCGTGCGCTACATGCACTCCGACGTGGAAACGCTCGAACGGATCGAACTCGTGCGCGCCTTGCGCAAGGGGGACTATGACGTGCTCGTGGGCATCAACCTGCTGCGCGAGGGACTCGACATTCCGGAAGTGGCGCTCGTCGCGATTCTCGACGCAGACAAGGAAGGCTATCTGCGATCCGAAACGAGCCTCGTGCAAACCTGCGGACGCGCCGCGCGGCATCTAGGCGGACGCGTGATCATGTACGCGGACCAAATGACCGGATCGATGGAGCGCGCGTTGCGTGAAATGAACCGCCGCCGAAAAAAACAGATCCAGTACAACAAGAAACACAAGATCACGCCGCGATCCATCCAGAAGGCCATCCCGGATCTGCTCGCCAATATCTGTGAACGAGATTACGTTACGGTGGCCATGGCCGCGGAAGATGACGATACCTACGTTCCCACACATGATCTCGCAAAAACGATCGGCAAACTCCGCCATCAAATGCGCGAAGCCGCCGCAAAAATGGAATTCGAAAAGGCCGCCGGATACCGTGATCGCATTCGCGCCCTCGAACAACGCCAGATCGAGGAAATGTAAAAACCCCGCGCCGAAAGTGGGGCGCGGGGTTTACAGCCCTTGCTCAAGTCCAGGGCACTCACTTAATCTGTCAAAAAACAGGATCCGCTATCTCTCCTTTTTACCTGCTTTGTCTTTCTTTTCGGACGGACAACACTTTGCGTCCTTGCCATCGCAACACTTTTTGGTATCTTTGACAGGACAACCGCTATTCGCGCTTTGGGCCGAACAGGCCGCCTTGCCGTCCTTCGCGCATGCGGCCGCACAGGCCTTGGCGTCCTTGTCGCCCGGACAGTTGCCGCACGCGGCAAACGCGCTCAGGCTCATGAACATCGCCACGATTACAACACCGATCACCGCCCATTGAAACTGTTTCATGTTGTCGCTCCTTCGCTTGCACCACAATGTGGTGTGGATTGTTCATACGCTTCAATCATTCGACGCTGTTTGTAATGTAACCCATACGGCGCCAAAATATTTTAGACGCCAACAACGTCTTGTCCCGGAAACAATCGCATCTCGAAAAACATTCCTGCCGGATATTATGAACAAGCCCGGGCGCGCGTCACGCGCCGCCGGCTTCCCCGCGGGCAATCCGCTCGTTGGCGGCCCGCAAGCGCGCGCTGAGCGTAATCACGATATTTTCGAGAATGCGCAGAGCGGCTTCTTTGCCGAGGACGTTGTGGATGGTGTCGTTGCTCAAAACCAGCGCGCTGGTGGTGTCGGCGGCCGTGGCGGTGGCGCTGCGCGTCTGATCGCCGCCCAAGGCCATTTCCCCGAACATGTCGCCTTTGTCGAGCAGAGCCAGCACATGGCCGTTATCGCGAATCTCGACCTTGCCGCTCAGGATGACGTACAACTCGGCGCCCACGTCGCCTTTGCGAAAGATGATTTCGCCGGCCTCGAATTCACGCGTGACCCCCTTGGCGAAGATCTTCGCGACATCCGCGGCGGCTAAGCCGTGAAATAGGTCCATCCGGCGCGCCAGCACGGCATACGTGTCGTACATGCTGTCCTGCATGACCGACAGCATCTCGCGGATAATCAGTGACGAATCCATATTGGTTGACGACATCGCCGGTGCGGCAGGAGTGGCGGGCGCAACGGGCGCGGCGGGCGCCGGAGACGGCGTCCGTTTCGGGGAAGCGACGGGCGCCTGGCCGAAAAGCGTGTCCAACAGCGTGTCGCTGTCCAACACCGGATTGGACGCCGGGACCGTCGCCAATGGAGGTTCGGCGGCGGTCTCCCTAACCGGCGGCGGATGAAGAGGCGCAGGTTCCGGTTCGGGCGCCGGTGACGGCTCCGGTTCGGAGATCGCGGGCGGCGCTTCAGTCTTGGCTTTCGGGGACAACAGGCCAAGGCTGGTCATCGAAAGAGAAGACGATTTTTTTGCTTCCGGGTTGAACAGTTTTTGGGACACGGTCTGATAATGGTTGTATGCGCATAAAATAGGCTTGATACGCAAATCGGGACACGCCTTCCGCACCGCTTCCAAGGCTTTGGCGTCGAGCGGATTGACCATGGCGACCGTCAGGTTGCGTCCCAGCCGGTCTATGGGCAACACGCAATATTTCTCGCAGATTTCCTTCGGCACTAGTTTCAACAAATTCTCATCAATGAGATAGTCCAGCAGGCTCAGATGCGGAATGCGGCAATGTTTGGCGAGAAATGAAGTCAGCGAGTCGTCCCCGATGCACTGCATGTCCACGAGAATCTGGCCCAGGAAGCCGCCCTCCCGCGCCTGTTTTTCCTTGGCTTTTTCCAATTGTTCCGCGGAGATGGTGCCCGTTTCGAGCAACAGATCCTCAAGGGTTTTCATGGGCGGGGAAGGTTGCGATGGAGCGCCCGGAGGCGGCGTGGCCACGCCCGGAGACGGCACGGCCACACCCGGCGGTGGGGACACGGCCCGGCTTTCCGGCATAACGGGCTTCCGTTCCGGTTCGTGTGTCTCTTTCTTTTCGCGGCCCCATCCAAGCATCGGGCGTATCCTGAACCCATGTTGAAAACCGTATTCATCTTACCACTGTATGTCCGGTGTATCAACCTGGATTGGCCAATCGAGATCCGAGTTCTGTACGAAAGCCATGGACATCGTGGGTCTTGTGGACGACCTATCTTTCGGGTGGAGTCCGTTTTGTCCACAAGGTCCACGACGTCCAGAGGGTAGAACGTAGACCCCGATCTTGACTGCCGAATCCGCATCCAGGCGATGCCTGGACTCTGGATGCCTGGACGCGATCATTTGACAGGACTCCCGGCCATCCACTAAAATTACGGTACTTCATGTGCTAATCCTTTTCGAGTTGACCGGATGGAGACGCTATGAAAAAGGTGGTTTGTCCGCATTGCCGGGCTGAGCAGACGTTTCATCCCAATCCCCCGCGCGACATGGCTGTGGTCATGGGTTGTCCCGAATGCCACGAACTCATGGTTTTGTTTCATGGGAAGGTCATTGCCGTCAACCGGCAAATTCTTATGTCCGGCACCCGTGAAGAACGAAAGGCGCATCTTGCCGATATCGTGGAACCGTTTTTCGATGAATTCCTCAAATCGGGCTTCATGGGAATCGGCCACCCCCTGCCGATGGAATTCGACAGTGCGACGGACGCTCCGCCGCCTGAATTTACGCCCGGCCATCCGGCCACGGACCGCCCGATTACGCAAAAAGAATTCGACCGTTTCCTCAAAATTGACCTCAAGTGCATTGACAATCCCACCTATTTTCACCGCCATTTCGATTGATATGGCGAGTTTCCCGCCATGCCCCGCTGGCTAAGCCGCTGGATTCCGTTTTTCGGACGCGCAACGTGCCCCTTGGGTCAACAAGGAGAAGATCTGGCCGTCCGATGGCTTCGTGGCGCCGGGTACACGATTCTGGGCCGCAACGTGCATATCGGGCGGTATGAAGTGGATATCATCGCGCGCGACGGGGACACGACGGTATTCGTTGAGGTGAAAACGCGGAGGAGCGACGCATTGGCGTCCCCGGAGCAAAATGTCGGACCGATCAAACAGCGGAAACTGATTGCCGCGGCGCGCCGATACGCCGCCCGGGAGAATAATCCCGGCATGTATTATCGCTTCGATATCGTTTCGGTCATTGTTCCCGAACAGGGGCGTGCCCGCATTACGCTGTTCAAAGACGCCTTTCAGGCGCATTGAAACAATTGAAACAGCAGGTCAATACGCAACGCGCAAAACCTGTCCGGAATCGATATTCGCAAGGGTTTTCCGGGTTCCGTCCGGCCAATGGATGTCAATCGCATCCACCGTTTTGGCGGCGCCAAGCCCGAAATAGAGTCGGTAATGTCCCTGCGAATTTTCGGACCCCTCGTTTTCCCCCACTTCCTGCGTCTGGCGCAAGGCCCCGGTGTGCACAGCGACCCGTGCGCCGATGGCCGGGCGGTTACCGTCCGGTCCCGTAAGATCGATTGCAATCCATCGGTTCTCCGAAAGGGTGTTTTTCAAGAGAATCATCTGGCACAGATAGGGATCGGGAACGACTCCCGGCGGCTCCACGCGATCCCCCGCCAATCGTACTGCGGCAAGAAGATCCCGCGTGCCGTTGTTGTCCATGTCGAACCAGGAAATCCATGCGCGGTCGGGCGGCGCCGGGGTTTCGCGAAAGACATCGGCAAACCATCCTGTAGCCTCGAAATGCCCTTCCCGGGTCGAACGATAGAGATCGCCGGGGAGTATGGCAAGGTCTTTCCGGCCGTCGTTGTCGTAATCGCACCAGGCCGCCGCCATGCCTTGATCCGGCAATCCCATGGCAGCCAAATCGGCCCGATCGAACATCCGGCCGCCCTTGTTCGTAAACAACATCAAGGCCGGTTCAGACCGGAGAAATATGCAAAGCAGATCGGCCATGCCGTCGCCGTTGTAATCGGACGCCAGAATTTCATAAGGCGCTCCGCCGGTTTCGGCGATCACGGATCGCGCCATGTGGGGAGAGGAGAAGTCCCCGCCCCAGAAAATGACAAGTTGATTGTCCATACTCGCGGCCAAATCCGCCCGCCCGTCGTAGTCCAGATCGCGCCAGCAGAACCCCCCATGCGGCAAATTATCCACGCCGAATGCGCCAGCCCGTTCCTCGAACAGCGGCGGCGCCAACTGCTTGCGCACATATAAAGCGCTTCGGGCGCCCCGGGCGCCCGTGTAAAAAAGGTCCAGCAAACCATCACCGTTGGCGTCCACCCAGCAGGACTTGCGGTTCGGACAGCCGTTTTTCCGAATACCGGAAGATGTGATGACGTCGTCAAACCGGGTATCCATGGCCAACAACAGCCGGTCTTGGAGTTCGGCGATGCGCGCGTCGAGGCCGGGATCCGACAACATCGCCCCTCGCCCGATAAACACGTCGGGGCGTCCGTCGGCGTTGATGTCCGCCCAAGCCATGCTGTGCGGATCCTGAAAGAAGACATCGAACCGGCGCGACGGCGGCGGAACACGTTCCGGCCCCATAAACACCTTGTCAAGCGGCACGGATTCATCCAGCGTGACCGTCATGGGATCGATCAGATGCGGTTCGGGCCTGAAGCGAATCAGCCCGTTTTCGCCGCAGGAGAACGTAATCGTGCGCGACACGATACCCGACGATTCGAGACGCCGGTCCACGCAGACTTCCGCATCACGGACTTCCGTGATGTTTTCGCGGCAGATGGTCCGCACCGAACCGCGCATCGGCGCGAGTCCGGAGGCGTTGTGCGACTGAACGCAGACATAGCGCTTCTCGATGTAAAGGTACAGGCCCGGCTTGTCCATGACGGGCGGCGTTTCGCATGCGCCGAATCCGGGAATCTCCGGTGTCAGGTCCAGACCCATCCGCGTCCGCACCTGCTGAAAACCGCCGTGGCCATCGCCGACGACGAGATTCGGCGGCGAAAAACAATTTGTGGTGAAGATGTCCAGATTACCGTCGCCGTTGAAATCCGCAACACCGATGTCGTGCAGCATGAATGCGCGAAAACCGGGATCATGAGGCACAAACGCCGGCGATTCGGCGGCGGCCGATGCCGCCACGACCCCAAGCAGAATCGCAAACGCCCTCCGTATCTTCTCGCACAAATTCAACACCATCGCCTTTTCCAAACGTAATGTACCGATCAGGAGCGAGGGAAACGACCCGTATCAGCCTCGATCCTTTTCGTTCATTGTGCCACGCCCAAGCCAAAGGTATCAAAAACGCAGCGATTGTAAAAAAACTTTCTTGTCCAAATTACCGCTTGGACTTGGATTCGGCAATCAAAATCCGAATCCGGGGGCCAGAAGTTAGGCCCTTATCGCTGGCACATCGACAACAAATTGTCGTTGTTTGTAACATGTTGATGTCGAGTGCATTTCGGCTACGTCGAAGGCGTCCCCTCTTCTGGGCGAAGTCCCAGACGAGGCGTTGTTTTTTTTACTGCTGAGATTCGAACACCTATGCTTTTTTATCTGCGCGCATCTGCGTCATCTGCGGAAGATCAGGGTTTTCCGCAGATGACGCAGATAATCGCAGATTCAATAAATGCCGGCCTGTTTTGAGATTCCGTGATGAAATTGAACAGGGTGTCATTGAAACGCCGATTTCCAAATCGGCCTGCCAAAATGACGGCGTTGAAATGCCGATTTGGAAATCGGCGCTACAATTCAGAAAAACCGGGAACTCGGTACTCTCAAGTAATGTGGTTCCTCACAGGAATTCGTGCAGAGAATTGCCACAGTCCGCGACGCGGAGTGTTTACAGAAGCCCCAAGAATTGCCAGGGTCATGGCGTAACATAAATGCCTGCCGACAGCCTGAAGGGCTGTGACAGGTCAGCCCAGGGCAGCGCCCTGGGAAAGCGGAATACCCCACATGTCAGCC
>Ga0209381_1001384_pt1 | contig 39974 bp, 34 predicted proteins | sample DewCreD2012metaG_FD_184111 | JGI IMG/M metagenome (GOLD analysis project Ga0209381, IMG submission 184111) | Hot spring sediment bacterial and archeal communities from British Columbia, Canada, to study Microbial Dark Matter (Phase II) - Dewar... ... | reverse complement strand
CGCGGCTCTTTCGACCAAACCATGGACGAGATGGACATTGTGGACCCAGTGGACTTCACCCGCAAGGGGATTGATTTTCTTGTCCATTTCGTCCACAAGGTCCACGACATCCAGAGGATAGCACGTCGAATCCGATCTTGACTGCCGAATCCAGGATAATACAACACATGTTCCACAATACGGGATCTTGTCCGCAAGTATCAACGCTATACTGGGAATAACTTTGATGGCCGGATTCAAGACAGTTCGCTTGCTCAACAGCGTCAGGCTTGAAAACTAACCGTTAATTGGTGTGTTAATTGGTAAGGGTTTGTGGCCAAGGTTTTCGGCGAGGCGTTCCGGATGCTTCTTTTCCGCTTCGCGTGCGCGTTCGCAGATTGTATGCAAATCGTAGTTCGCTTCACGAGCCAATTCCGCGCGAATTCGACGAATCTCCAACACGATGGGATCGTCATAAGTCTGGTTCTGGGATGTCGTTTTCATCGAGCAATTCCTCTGGTGTGCAGATGATGGGGATAAAGATTTCCATGCGCGTGTTTATCTCCGAAATACGGCGGCGCAAGTGTGCATTCGCGATATGTCTGCAGTTCCAAGTAAGCAGATACTCAATGCCGTGAATGGAGGCCATCGCAATATGAAGCGCATCATACAACGCTTTCCGCGGCAACTGAAGTTCCCGCATGTAGCAGGCGGCCAGGGGCTCCACTGCCGCGGGAGCCGGCAATATCGGGAAATCCGATACAACGCTCATGCGTTTGCTGGCGGCTTCCGAATTGCCTCGTTGGATCTCCGTTTAAACAAATTCCGAAACACAAACCTCATACTTGCCAAGGTGGTTATCCCACCACAGATGCGTGATCTTCTGGTGGCCCGCGACAACAACGTCGTGTGACGGGAGAGCCACTCTGTAACTTACCACTGATGATTCGAGATAGACTCTTGGTTTATCCATTATCTCTCGATCCGTCAGTCAAGGCAACGCTCAAAGCATCTTTTCACAGACCGCACCTGTAGTATACACTACCGGATAGCGGACGTTATCCAACTACCTGAACTCGGAATTTGTGAAAAAATTGCCCATCAGCGTGGCGTAGACTGTCGAGTATGCACATAAAGGGCCTTTTTTCGGTAGATCCGCGCATACTCGACAGTCTGCGCCACGGGTTCTGTCATTTATTCACAACCTCTCGGAAAAAAATCCGGGCCATGTCGCTTCGACTGGTAACATGGGCTTATTCATTGATTGCGGCCTGTCCATATCAATTTCTCATCTTCGAATCCGCAGATTGCCACCCTTGAGCAGCGCTTCGGCCTCCTCTTTCGTTCCGTAGTTGAAATCGCCGGGAATCGAATGGGCCAGCGCGCTGAAGGCGTTGCCGAAACGCAGGCCGTATTCGACTCCTTCGGTCAGCATGCCGTACAGGAAACCGGCGCTGAAGGAGTCGCCGCCGCCCACGCGGTCAACAATCTCGACCTCGAACCGCGGACCCTCGTACACGTGGCCGTCCGCATAGGCCACCGCGCCCCAGGTGTTGCGCCATACGCTGATATCCTCGCGCAATGTGATCGCCACCGCGCTGAAGCCGAATCGTTCGGACAGTTTCCGGGCGACCACCGCATAGGTTTCCGACGAGATCGCGCGAAACGAATCGTCATCCACCGTCGCGTCCCCCTGAATTCCGAAAACCTTCTTCGTATCCTCTTCGGTCGAAATCAGGATATCCACGAATTCCATCATCGGTTCCTGCACGGCGCGCGCCTTTTCGGCGCTCCACAATTTGGCGCGATAGTTGAGGTCGTACGAAACCGTACAGCCCGCCCGTTTCGCCGCCTGCAAGGCGTCGAGCGTAACCGCCGCCGCGGAATCGCCCAGTGCGGGCGTAATTCCGGAACAATGGAACAGGCGCGCGCCCGCAAACACAGCGTCCCAGTCCACCATGCCCGGCTCGATGCGGCTGATCGCGGAACCCGCGCGGTCGTATAGGACCGAACTGGGCCGCGGTGACGCGCCGAACTCGACGAAGTACAGCCCGACGCGGTCGTCCGGCGTCCAGACGACATAATCTGTATCCACCCCGTGTTTGCGCGCTTCGTTGACAATCATGCGTCCCAGCGGATTCCGCGTGATCCGCGAAACCCACCGCGTCTTCAGGCCAAGACGGCTCGCCGCGACGGCCACATTCAATTCGGCGCCGCCGATGCGCACATCGAGACGGTTCGTTTGCTCAATCCGCTGAAAATCCGGCGGCGACAGCCGCACCATGGCCTCGCCGAACGTCACGATATCCATAATACATTTCCTCCTCACGCGATAGTCTCTCTTCTGCATGCCCGTTTTTCAAGCATCCTGAACCCCAAACGAATCATGTGGTCTGTCATTCACCCCGGTTCAACGCGTTCAGGGGTATATGCCCCGCTTTCTTGCGAAACAAGAGAAAACCGCAATCCACGTTGGTCTGGATCAGAAAAATGTTTTTTGTACGATCCCAGGACGCGGTAAACGCCTTGATCAGATCGTAGTCGGTGTCAATCCATGTCTGCGAAAGGTATTGGGTCAGATACGTGTATTCTTGGCCGCGCAACAGAATATAGTCCGGCCGGAAATGGCCGATCATGTCGTACAGGGTCTGGCGGCCCGGCGTGTCGCGCAGGTAGGCGGTAACGTGGCGGTTACAGAGTCCGGGCCAATCGTAGACGATTCGCCGCGAATAATAACCGACGTAACCAAGCGGCTCGCATCCGACGGTTTCGTCCGGCCGCATGACGCGCCCAAGATAGAGTCCCGCCTGCTTGCGCACCGCGTTTTCGATGTTTTCCTGAATCTGCTTCTCCGTCTTGAAGGTCAACGGCAGCACGCCCGCGATACACGCGAGATAAGCCGCGGCCACGAGGCCCAACACGGTGGTCCGTGTGCGGCCTTCCAACGGATAGGCAAGACCGCTCACGCCGCGAAGACTCAGCAGAATCGCCACGGCGGAAAACGGCACAAGATACCATCCATGAATGAACGGTACGAGGAATGTGTAATACAACGTGTACACGAACACGAAGAATGCGGCGGGAAACATCGCCCATTGGCGGCGCCAGAACGCGAAAAAAGTTCCGGCCAGCGCAAGGCACAACATCAAGTCCGACAGATAGCCCTTATCCCAAAAGGGATGGCGGAGGTGCAGTCCGTGGCCGCCGAACGTGAGGCCGAGCGGCGAGAAAATCCAGTCGCGGATACGCTCGACAATCTCCCGTTTTATGGCGAAATAGTTCATGTTCGATTCTTGCCACCAGTGCGGCACGCCCAGCCACTTGGCCACCATCGTATGGGGAATCGGCGATCCGTAGTACCACCAGGCGAACACGATCCAGGGCGTGTAGACGATCGCCGCCGCACCCACGATGCGGGGCAATTGCCGCTTGTCCCTGAAGAGCGCATACACCCCCACGATGAGGGTCCAGAAGGCCAGATCAGGCCGGGCCAGCATGCAGAAACCGAGACTGACTCCCAAGGAAACCGGCTGCCAGGACACCGCATAGTACAGGGAGGCAAGCAAGATCAATGTGGTTACTTGCGTCTCCATGCCGGCCATGCCCCAGAGGATCTGGTGGTGTTCACAGGCCAGGTAGCCCATCCACATTGCCGCAAGCGGTCCCGGCAGGCGGATGCTGCGGTGAAAGGCTATCCCCAGCGCGTAGCAAACGGAAAAGAAAGACGCCAGCACGGAAACGATTTTCAGAAACGGAATGCCCCAGCCCACATGCAGAATATCTCCCACAAGGGGGATCAGCACGCTCAAGGGACTGGTGAATCCGTGCAGCGGCGGTTCGCCGGGGCGATAATGTGTGAGGCCAAGCCCCTGTACGCAGTTTTCCGAATGAAGCGTCGTAATGAGTGCGTCTTCCCACACCCGCCCCGTATAAGCCCAGAAGAACACACGCAGGCCGGCGGCAATCAGCGCGAAAATAAACACCGGCCAGAACATCGCCGTACGATCGCCGTCATCCATCTCGCGAATGCCCGGAAGGGCGGTAAGTAATGCGGCAGGCGATCGCATGGCCGGCCCGCCCGTTACGGGATCGCCAGAAATCGCCGGGGCGGTTCCGGCTTGACGCCGTTGGCCGAAACCTCGAACAACCGCCAGTAACCTTCTATGGCGGCGGGCGTCACGGTAAACGGCGTCGCGCCCCACGGCACCGTCTTTTCTCCTTCCTGATTGTCACGATGCCAATGGCCAAAAATGAGGTAATCGAGCGGGCAATCCACAAACAACGTCAGTTGCGCGCGCATGCCCATCGAAACGTCATACCGGTGCGTCAGCCCGATGGACCAGCGCGCGGGCCGCATACTCCGCCGAAGCAATTCTAGTTCGCCGTTCTGATCGCCCCATTCGTCCGCAACGATATAATCTTTAGTATCATATGACAGATAGGCGTCCGGACCAAAATCGAACCCATACACGTTTGCGCCGAACATGCGGTCGTAATCGCCTGCCCCACGGTCATGATTACCCGGACACAGAAAGGTCGGCAGCGTGATCATATCGAGAATTTCGATAAACGCGGCATACTGTTCCGGGGTGGCGTTGTGCGTGAGATCGCCCGTCAGCACGGCAAATGCCGCGTTTGACGCATTGATTGTTTCGATGGCCTTGCGGAACACGTCCACTCCGCTGCCCCACTCGCGGTGCGCGCCGATATGGATGTCCGTCAATTGCGCGAACCGGTAACTTTCGGGAAAAGAGGCATACACAAACACGGCGCGAACGTTTCGATCCGTCTTGCCCCCGGATTCCGCCACCAACGTATAGCCTCCTTCGGAAACACCTTCGGGTAACCGGCAGCGTCCGCGCCAAACCCCGCGCATTTCCCGCCATTGGACGGCCAGCGGAACCGGGGATCCCTCGCGTTCGAGGCGGAGATCCGCTTTATCGCGGAGTACGACATCGAATTCCGGGGTCTTGCCCACTAGCGCCGGGCGTCCATTGTGCGGTGATCGAATGAGACCGAGTGTTCCGTCCGATTCGCGCGCCCATGCCCCGGCGGCAAGCAGGATGGCCATTCCCATGGCCGAAAACCCGCCCAACCAGCGCACCGCAGCGACAGGCGCTTTCAGGCATGTTCGATTTTGTCCACCCACGGCTTTCAAGATCAATCCCTTCATCGCTTCTGTCCCTTTGGACGCCACACAGGAGCATAATCGGGACCGGGATGATCCGTGAGGCGAACCGGATATTTGCCGGACGGATCGGAAACGTAGATCTCTGGATCGCCGGTGCGGTTGGACACATGGGCAATCCATTTTCCATCGGGCGACCATGCCGGCGCCCACACGTCATAATCAGGCGAGGCCGCCACGGCCGCAACCCGCGCCGTATCCGCAAACACGCAGTACACGCCCCGCCGTCCCCCGCGAAACGACTCGAAGGCCAGCCAACGACTGTCGGGCGACCAGACCGGATTCCAGTCGGACGTCCGATGGTTCGACACGTCCACCGCGCGATCGCGCGTATAACAGAAAATCTCGCGATCACCGCCGTCATTCGACTCGAAGGCCAGCCGGAGGCCGTTGGGACTGGGCGCGGCATTCCATTCCGCATATTCGCCGGAAGCGGATGGCAGCGCCTCCTGAGGAAAGGGAACCACCGAATCCAGCGTCATGAAAAACAAACCCGTGCTCAACCCATTGGGTGTTTTTTCGACGCCCGCAGCCACGATGACCGGTCCATCGCCAAGCCGATCAATTGCCGCCGTACCGCTTTTGACATTGGGATCGGCGTTGATCGCATACAATAGTTTATGATTCGGCAGCCAAACCGGGCGCATGAAACCTTCCACGCCGCCGCCCCACACCGTTTCGGTCCCGGATTCGATGTCGTAGACCACAATCCGTTGCGCCAAACCTTCCCCCGATTCATAGGCGATCAGACGCCCGTCGGGCGACCATTGCGGGAAGGTATTCCATTTGGCGGCATGGACAATCGCACGGGTCTCGGAAGCGTCCGGCCTTGTCAGAACAACCCCCATCCCGTCGGTCTGTTTCGTGGCGAAAGTCAGCCATGCGCCGTCCGGCGACCATGCCGGGGCCCCGTCGGATTGGCCGGGACCCACCGCTACCCTCGTCCGGCTTTCAAGATCGAGGACATGCACACACAGACTGCCCGGATCGGCGCCGGCCAAATAGGCAATCTGCCCGGCCGGCGAAGCCGCCACGATGAATACCAACACCCATGAAGCCATGATTATGCCCGCTCGTCTCCCCGCGCGGCTTTCAGGCGCATCCGCCCGTGCGTTTGCTCAACGCAGCAACGCTTCATTGATGGTGATTTGAATATCGGCCGAATTGACCCGTCCGTCGCGGTTGACATCCGCATCCACAACCGGGCTGTATTTTTGCAGCACGGCGTTGATGACCAACTGGATGTCCACGGCATTCACGAACCCATCCAGATTCACGTCCGCCTTGACAATGGCCACATCCGCCGGAACGTAGGTAAACGCCTCTCGTACCGTACCCGAACCAAAGCGCGTTGTTACCCGGATATCCTCGGCGATTCGCACGCCGCCCACTTCGGGACTGGGCACATGTTCGGGCGTGGTCAATTCGATCCGATTGTCGTTGATCCCGCGCAACGAACGCGCCTCAATGCCGCCAACCGTAACCGAAAGGGGCTGGCCAAGATTTTTGCCCAGCAGGACAATCTCGGTTCCGCCCGCGCTCGATCCCACCGCGCGAGGAAGGCCCGATAACGGCAGGCTCGAAGGCGACACAACGGCGGGCACGTCCGCGCGAAGCGCCACCGTCTGCACCAGCGGCAACGGCATGAGCGTAACCACCGGCGACATACGCGGCATACCGGACAGACCGTAGGCCGTCTTCGGCGTCACGACAAAGAACCAACGATCTTCCGCTTTGAACGCCGTAGGGGGAACCGTCATTTGATTCGTAAGCCCGCCCGCATACACATTGTTCTTGTACCACATGACGATGGAACGGCCTTCGCCGAAATTCAACGGGTCTGAAAGGGCCATCGGATGCGTATAGGTATACTCGGCGGTCAGCGGATATTCCATGCTGACGACACGGCTCCGCGACGGGTCTTCGACCGGATCGCCCGAATGCAACCGTAGATCAATCGCATCGGGCAGCGGAACGTCCACTCCCACCATCAGCGTCACGTCTTGGTACGCGCTCATCGTGCCCAGCGTGGCGGTAATGCGCACCGTGAATATCGTGTTCCGATCTTCATAGGTGGTCTGCCAGCGGAACGCGCCCGTGCCATCGTGATTGTCTGCAAACGGGACGGCGCCGGCGCCATCCCATTCCGCTTGCAACGCCGGCGTGCCCGGCGTGCCCACGGGCACGGTAGTCCGCACATCGAAATTCAACCATTCGCCGGGATCGACCGATTGGGTCGCAATCGGCTCGATCGCCAACGCGGTCAATGATTGCGGCAACTCGGACAGATCCGAACGAACGTTCACGCTGCGGACATTCGGGAAGAGGGTTGACGGATCAACCGGCACGCCCATCCCGTCCGAAAGACCAACCACCGCCGTCCGCGCGCCCACGTACAGATACGTCAACCGCACGTGGCCGCTGTGATAGACCTCCGCCTGTACCGTATTGGGCAGATTGTTGCCCGGTGCGCCTACGGCATCCACGGAAATCATGTTTTCGAACGTAACCACCAGCCGGTCGTCCAGTTCTCGCAGCCAAATCAGACCGCCGGCGGTTGGCATGAAATGCGTGAACAGAAACGAAATGCGCGGCACCGCAAAGTGGGAGGCCAGCGAAGGAACGCTGTTCTCAACGGTTCCCTGCTGGATCGGCGCAAAAGCGATGTAGCCGTTCGCGGCGATGTAAAGCGTGGAATACTTCTTCCCGAAGAACTGGAACGGAGACGAGAACGTATACCCATACACCATGTCCGCGTTGTAGGGTACGGTCTGGGCCACGCCGTCCGCGTCCTGCCGCGCCACCGGAAGCTCGTAAATGTTTCTGCGGATGGTTGCCGCATAGTTCGCATAGTCGGGAAGCGACGGCTCGCCGAGACCGCCCGTCGCTGCCCCCACCGGCCAGAACGTAATCTGGCTATAAGAAAGATCAAAGGGCGAAGGCGTTACCGAAGGTCTGGCCGGCTGCGTCTCAAACGCCTGCGACAGAAAATCGGGCGGTTCCGCCCCGGCCGTCGCGCAACCGGTGGCGCGATCCGGGAATCCATACGCCGTATCGGAAAACAGACTATAGAAATATTTCGTCCCCCGCACAACCGCGATATCAAGGAACTTCTCCTCCGTACCTTGGTAAAGTTGCATGCCGTCGGACGGATTCTGCGGGAATCCCGCCGTGCTCCTGACAAGGATCACCCGGCGGAAATTTTCAGACGACGGATTAGCCCACGTAAGCGCGATAACGGGGCGGCCATACCGGTCCAACGCGGGAAGCGCGCGAAAACCACGGATCTTTTCTTCACTGGTCGCAGGCGCTATTTCAACCGCCTCCGCCGCGGCGCGCACGTTCAACCGCTGGTTGAAATCCAGTCCCTGATTGATAGTGGCCTGGCCGAGAAACATATAGAAATCGCTGAAACTCGCCGCCATCGGCAAGGGCGCAATCTGCGTTTCATAGAACAGCCGCGCAACCGGTTCGATACCCATGCCGGCAACGGTTTGGCCGTTGAACGTGTCGCCGTCCGTCAACAGGTAACACAGCTTGTTCAGGATGCCGCTGTTGTAATGAACGCCGCCATTGTCGCCGAAACCGGTGTAATACAAGGGACTGTTCAGGCGATCCGGATCGCCGAACAACGTCGGGTCTTTCATGCTGCGAATCGCGCCTATCGGCAAATCTTCGCCCATCAGCCAGCGTGCGGCCGCCGTATCCGTGCCTTTGCCATTCGTCAGATCCACGAACTCGCCCCAGATATCCGAAAACGATTCGTTCATGGCGCCCGACTGGCCTTGATAGATGAGATTCGATTCGGAATCGGTCACGCCATGGGTCAGTTCATGCGCCGTGACGTCGTCCACGGCATATCCTTCGCCGAAGACCATCCGGTTCCACGGCTCGCCCGCCCAAAAAGCATTGGGATACGGGCAATAGAAATAACAGTACCGCACCGTCGCCGCGAGTTCCATGCCTTTGTTGTCGATGCTGTCGCGATTGTGTACGCGATAGTAAAAATCGTAGGTATCGCCCAGAAAATCGTAGGCGAGGTCCGCGTCGCGAATGCCGCACGGCGGATCGCCCTCGCTGCGCACCAGCCGTCCCAATGACGCCGTGCTGTCCGCATCAGAAATCGCGCGCACTTTCGCCTCATAGGCCAGCGGGTAATGGAAAACGACCTTTCCGGTGTATCCGTCCACAAGAATGACCTCGATGGCCATGGGATTCTCGGAACTCGCAACGGTCAGTTTCCACGCTATGGTGACGGCCCCTTCCTGGTCAACGATGGCCGGATCGAAGATAACCCGTTGCGGCGTTTCGATGGCGTACTCGCTGATCGCGCCTCCATACTCCTTGATCATCCATTGCGTCGCGGCATCCTGCGCGGCGGTATCGCCGACCGATGGCGTCAGGGAAAGCGCGCCGGTGTCAAGCGGCGTCAGATCGTGCAACACATCGCTCATGACGCACGCCACGCCGGACGTCCCATGGGTCTGCACAACCATCTGGCCGGCAAAAACCGGGATGCCCTGGTAGACCTGCTGCAAGCGCACATAGGTCCGGTCCGTGAACCTCGCGTTGACACGGTCGGTTTCGAAAGTCTGCCGCGAACTGCGCGTGGCGAACGCCCCAATATGCGCCGAAACGAATGCATGGGCCAGCGATTCCGCCGTGGCGGCCTTCGCGCCCTGCGATACCGCAAAGAAAGTATCGGGCGGAGCGCCCACGAATCGAAGGAATCCGTCGTCCGACTGCCACTTGCGCAGCGGCTCCGACGATTGCCCCGCAAGAAGCGCCTTGTAGAGGCTGTCGAGATCCTCGGGATTCACTTCGGCGGCCTGCGCCAGGAATGCCGCAATCAGACATAACCCGCCCATTGCCGCGATCCTCAATCCCCGGCCCCGGCGATTCGCCGCAACAAAACCGTTAGCACCCATCAATGGCCTCCTGCACCGCACTCGACACGAACGAACCGCGTCCGGCGGTTGCCTGTCCGATAGCGCCGACAGATACACGTTTCCTCTTCACGCCACGGCCTAGATGATCGCCGCGGCGGATCTTATTCCTGCACATAGTACTACCACACCCGTTCATCGTGCGCAAAGACACGATCCCGCGCAAGGGATGCAAATCCTTCCGTATGTGCATTCCTCGCCTTACCCGTTCTACACCAACCACATAGGATATGTCAAGGGAAAATCTTCGACGGACAAAGAAAAAAGTGGAAATTGTCCGAATACGGCGCGGCCGGACGGGTGCCCCTTCGGAAACAAACACGGCACCCGCACGAAACATTTCAACCGGGAACAGCCGACTGATCCCGGCTTATTCGGCCGTGCAGTGGACAAGATGGACTTTGTGGACTCAATGGACTTCATCACGATCGCGAGAATAATCACGAACAGTGGCCGGCACTGGAAATCCATTTTTCCATACAACAGGAAGTCCATGGAGAATTCGGCAATGACCGGTTTGACAATGCGCGACTGGAACGCGACAATATCTTTTGTTTGGACAATTTGATACAAACGGCACGACAAGGCGACTATCCGGGTTTCGCCCGGTTGTTCGGTTTCATTCATGGTGATAGATATTGCGTATGGTTCGCGGACGCTTCATTTTATTCCGCCGGATGTGGTGACATGGCTCGGCACGCTGGATATCGCCGAAGCCCCAGAATTGAACGATCGCGACGAGGCCATCCGGCAAGCGCTTCGGCAGCCGATCGGATTGAAACACGGGCTTGAGGGCATTGTAAAACCGGGCGAAACGGTCGCGGTGATCGTATCGGACGCTTTCCGGCAGACCCGCGCCGACCAAGTGCTGCCCATTCTCATCGCTAAACTCAATGACGCGGGTATTCCGGACACGGACATCCAGATTTTGTTCGCGACAGGCGTTCATCGCGCGCCGAGATGGGATGAACAAGTGCGTATTCTCGGCCCCGCGATATTCCGGCGATTCAAGGATCGCGCTTTCGCGCACAACCCCCGCGACGAGGCCAATCTGGTCGGCGTTGGAACGACCTCGCGCGGCACACCGGTCATCGTAAACCGCCGCGCGGTCGAAGCGGACCGGCGCATCGTTGTCAGCGCGGTCGTATTCCATTACTTCGGCGGATTCGGCGGCGGACGCAAGTCCATCCTGCCGGGTCTGGCTTCCGTTGAAAGCATCGCGCGCAATCACTCGATGAATCTCGATCCCGCCGAAGATCGCCTGAACCCCGATGTGCGCATTGGCATTCTCGACGGCAATCCCGTCGCAGAAGATATGCTGGAGGCCGCGAGGCTCGTCGGCGTTGATTACACGGTCAACACGGTCTTGAACCGGCACGCGCAGATTGCCGCTGTGTTCGCGGGCGAACTCGACGCCGCCCACCGCGCCGCGGCCGATTATGCGCGGCGTCTCTTTGCGGCGCCCATTTCCGAACGCGCCGATCTGGTCGTCGCCAATGCGGGCCCAAGCCGGAATTTCGTGCAAAGCCACAAAGCGTTGTACAACGCCTATCAGGCCGTGAAACCCGACGGACGAATCGTGTTCATCGCCCGCTGTGAAGAAGGTCTCGGCGGCGAGGCCTTTTCCAAATGGATTCGCCTTGGCGACCGCCAAGCCATCATCGCCGGTCTGCGCCGCCACTCCGAAATCAACGGCCAGACCGCCCTTTCGACGGTCGAAAAAGCGCCGATCGCGCTATTCGTCACCGACATGACCGAGGAAGAGGTCCATACCCTCGGCGGGCGAAAATCCCCCACGCTCGAACAAGCCATCGCCACCGCCTTGTCCGAACTGGCCCCGCGTTCACCCATCACCGGCTATATCATGCCGTCCGCCGCGTACACCGTGCCGCTCCCCGCATGACAATCGCCGTTTTCCGATCTCGTGTAGTGAGTCACAATTGATGCCACGTAAACAAATGAACCTGGATTCGCCAGCCAAGATCGGATTCTATATGCTATCCTCTGGACATCGTGGACCTTGTGGACGAAATGGACAAGAAAATCAATCCCCTTGCGGGTAAAGTCCACTGGGCCCACAACGTCCATCTCGTCTATGGTTTGGTCGAAAGAGCCGCGTTCAACGGCCGATTTTAGTACCTTGATCGAAACATTGCGGCTGGGCCGCCTTAGGATGAAGAAAACCAGCGAAAAACAGGGACTGACTCGCTTTTCGGCCGTTTAAAAAGCGTGTCTGTCCCTGCTTTTCGCGGCGTTCCCGCGTCAAAATCAAAATAAGATGCCTTCAGCATGACTCACTGCGCTAGGCTTTTTTTTGTTGGTCCAGCGCTTGGCGAAGGAACAGCCCAAGGGTTTCCTGCGTAAACGGCTTGCGCACAAACGAACACGCCGATTCCTCGAACATCTCCCGCGCCGCCGCATCCACGTCATATCCCGTACAAACGATGATTTTCATGTCCGGGCGCGCTTCGCGCAGGAAATGATATGCATCGAATCCGCTCATAACGGGCATGCCCAAATCGAGGAACGCGGCATGGATGACGCCGTCATGGGTTCGGGCCACCTGAACGGCTTCGAGTCCGTTGCGCGCGGCCAGAATGCGGTAGCCTAGCCGTTCGAGCGTGCGCCGCATCAACTGGATCACCGCCTCCTCGTCGTCAATAACCAAGACGGTTTCCGTCCCGCGCCGGTCTCCAAGCGGTTCCGGAGCGTCTTCCCGCGCCAAAGGATCACAGGCCGGCAAGTACACCCGAAACACCGTGCCTTCGCCGGGTTTGCTCTGCACGGCGATGAATCCGTCGTGATTGGACACGATGCCGTACACCGCCGACAAACCCAGTCCGCGGCCGTGAAACTTGGTCGTAAAAAACGGTTCGAAAATTCGGGCAAGGACATCCGGCGGAATCCCCGCGCCCGTGTCTTCCACAACAAGCGTCACATACCGGCCCGGCGGAACCCTCACCGGCGGATCGTCCAACGGTTTCGCGACATGCACGTTATGTGTTGCCACGACCATGCGGCCGCCGTCCGAAAGGGCTTCGGCGGCATTGAGACATAGGTTGGCCGCGACTTGGTGCATCTGCGTGGGGTCCGCCTTGACGGGCCACAACCCGGGCTGAAGACGTTCTTCAATGGCGACGCGCGAACGAAACGCATGCGCATGCAGCCGCAACACTTCGCGCACCACGCCGTTGAGCGCGACTTCCCGCACCTGGTTCTTGCCGCCCCGCGCATAGGCGAGCATGAGCTGAGCCAATTCCCCTGCCCGGCGCGCGCTTTCAATGATGTCGGAAAGCATGTCCGCGGTCTCCGGATCCCCATCAAAATCCATCCGCAAGAGATCCGCGTTGCCCAGCACACCCACCATCAGGTTGTTGAAATCATGCGCAATGCCTCCCGCCAGCGTTGCCGTCGCCTCCATGCGCGACATGCGAATCAGGGCTTCCTCGGCGTGTTTGCGCGCCGTGATGTTCTGAAAAACCGCGACGCCGCCATAGATGTGCCCCCGCTCATTCCGCAGCGGAGCGCCCCGTAAAAGAAACAAGTGATCCTGATAGGGAATTTCGCCGGATGTCGGATGTCCCGCCAGCACGCTGCGCAAATGCGGTTCAATCCATGCCAGCAACCCTCCCACTTCCGGCAAATCGGCGATCCGTTTGCCGGCCAATTCTTCCCGGTTGAAGCCGTGCAGTTCCCATTCCGGTCCTTCCGCAAGCATGATCCGCGCCTCCGCATCGAACATGATCACGGCACAGCCGGGCAAATTCGCGGCAAGCGTGCGGTAGCGCGCTTCGCTTTGCCGGAGCGCATCCCGGGTCTTCGTGCGCTGGATCGATCCACCGATCGCCGCCGCCACCGCGGCCAGCACCGCCTGCTCGCTGGCCAGCCAGGGCCGGTCCGGCTGGCAAGCGCCGAAGGCGATAAAACCCGACAGGCCTTCGGCAAATATGGGCAGCGCCAGAACCGCACGAACCCCCAGCAGCGCCAGTATCGGTCTCTCGGATTCAGGCAAGGTTCGGTCGGAACCGGCCACCGGATTCCCCGCTTTCAACAAATCATGCCAACGGGCCAAAGCGGGCCGGTAGGAAATATTTTGAAGCGCCGGGTTTTCAGGATCGAACACCATATCGGAAGCACGCCAACTATATTGCAGACTGGCCTGCCACTCGTCCGTTGCGGCGTCGTGATGATTTTCAAACACATAAACGCAATCCACCTTCGCGGCTTCCCCTATTTGCCGGAGCGCGGCACGCATGGCCATGCCCAAATCCGGCACGGTGGCCAAGGTGCGCGTGGCTTGCGCAATCCCTTCGCATAACCGGCCGCAATGCTGAACCATGTCATCCAATTCGGACCTTGGATCTTGAGAAATCGCAGGTCCGCCCCTGACGTCGTCCTCGCCTACTGCGTTGCGCATCATGGCTTTTCCCCTTTGATCCGATGGGGCCGGACACAAATCCATACAATCATATCCTAGCAGGGTTGTCTCACTCCGTCAATCCAAATGCAAAGCATTTGCGAAATGACGCGGCCGGGCGAAAAACCGGGACGGAGGGGTGGTGAATAAATGATGCAATCCGTGGCGCAGACTGTCGAGTCTGCACAGACATACCGAAAAAACTTTACGCAGACTGGACAGTCTGCGCCACGCGGAAGGGCTTCTTTCATAGGATTTGACATGGGTCCTGTCCACAACCCAGTCTCTTTTCGTGCTCGTGTTCGTCATCGTCATCGTAATCGCTCTAAGACCCTGCGATTTTCGCACTCGCTCAATCACTTCAATTGATTGAGCACACGTTGTCCAAAAACTTCTTGTTGTTATCGAGAGAAACCAGAATTTATGGTACTGACTCGGTTTTCGGTTGTATGAAAAGTGTGTCCGCCAACAAATCGTTACACGACGGCCTATTTCGCAAATGCCTCATCCGCCCTGCACAAATCCTACAGGGGAGGGTCGGCGTCCTCGCCGACCGGCGCGCGGGGACGCGCGCCCTCCCAAACTTCAAGAAACATCATCCTTTTTCTACTGAATCGCAGCCACTACGGAATGAAACGTACCCGGCCGCACCGCACGTGCGGATCGCGGTTCTTCATAACGCCCTTCACAACACCTTCACAAAGCCTGTCAAAACGACTTGAAACGAACGGCCTGTTTCAGTACATTATATTGTGCGTGACTTGGAATGGCGCGCGTGGTATAGTGGACAAGGTGGAGACTCTGGGAGTCTCTGCGTAGTATGGCCAATTTTCACCGCGTGGATGCGGTGCGAACGGAGGTTACAGCGGAATGAAGCACGTGGCGACGATATCGAAGACACCGGGCATGGCAAGCACCACCGGCACCGTTGACGTGGAAACGAAGATCACCTTCATTGTCAACGTTTTGAATGCCTTCAAGCCGTTGCTCCAAGCCAAGGAAGACGCCCTGAACCCGGAGAGTTGACCGCGCCCCTCATCGGGCCGGGTGGCCCATCATATCCACAAACGCGCGGAAGAGTTCGGGATCGAGGTCGGCGGCAAGCCTTGTCCGCATGATGGACAGGGCGGTGAATGTTTTTTGCGCTTGTTGAAACGGCCGGTTCGTGGTAAGCGCGTCGAATACATCCGCGATGGATACGATTCGTACAAAGGGGGAAATCGAATCGCCGGCCAAGTTGTCGGGATAACCCCCCCCACGCCGCTTTTCGTGGTGGTGGAGTACGATGTCCAGCGCAATCTCGCCCACGGCGCCCGTCGCCGACAAAATTTCATAGCCGTAAACGGGATGCTGCCGCATTTCCTCCCACTGGCGTTCGGACAGCGCGGCGCTGGAAGCGAGAATGTCCGGGTTGATGCGGCTCTTGCCCACGTCATGCAACAACGCGCCGATGGCCAGTTCGCGCAAGGTGGCGGAAGAGGCGTGGCCGCTGCGCTGGGCAAGCGACACCGAATAGGTGACCACGTTTACGCTGTGCGTGTAGATTTTATAATCGAGCGACACCTGCTTGAGCAGGGCCGAAAAGGAATCGCGCTCGGTCAGCATGAAATTCACCGTGCTCTTGACGATGTCCTTGCTGCGTTTGACATTGTCCGATGAACCGGGTTCCTGCAAAATATCTTCAACCAATCCGCTGGACGCCGCATAGAGGGCTTCTGATTTTTCTTCGACGGGAATGCTTTCATCTTCCAGGATAGACGCGAGATTTTCCTCGACGTAGCGACCATAGGCGCCCTGATGGCTGGCCCGGATATAGACCGTATCCAAGTTGCTGTCGAGCAGGCGCTGCCGGACCGCATCGGTAAAACGGACGTTCCGTTCGCTGTACAGCACGAAAGGCTGGCCGGGCGCCGGCTGAAAATAGATGTCGAAATTGGTCACGGTGTCGAGCCGGAGCGAAGCCAGTTTGATCGGCATGAACGATCCGGAATCCCGCTGATCTTCTTCCTGCATTACGGCTGCTTGGGGCATTTTCTGCGCGCCTCTTTGTTTCCGTTGTTATCGTACCATCCCGCCGGTTATCCTTCAAGACGGCGGCCATCAGGCCGCTATTTCATGTGATACCGGCCATTTGGAAGGGAAAGAGACATGGGCAACGATTTCGACATAAGGCTTTTCGGCCTCGAGGACCGCCGCGGGGAGGATTTCTCCGCGCACAACGCCGAGGTTGCGGAACTTTGGAGGGCATTCGAGGCGCGAACACCGACACGGACACCGGTGCGCTTTACCTGCAACCCGCGCATCCTGATGCTCGACCCCGCCTACAACATCCGGAACGTCGGATACGAGGAATACATGCATGATCCCGAAATCATGGGACAGGCCGTTCTCGAATTCCGGTATTGGCTGAGGCATTATCTTCCCGGCGACACCGAACGCGGCCTGCCGGAACAATGGACCGTGTCGGTGGATTTCGAGAATTTTTATGACGCGGCATGGTTCGGATGCCCGGTGCATTATCGCGACGGCCAAGTGCCCGACACGACGCCCATTTTGAACGACGACAACAAGCGGATGCTGTTCGATCGCGGCATACCGGAGCCGTTTGCGGGCGATTGGGCCGGGCGATGCCTGCAATTCCTCGACCATTTCAATCGCAAGAGCGCGCAAGGATGGACGTTTATGGGGCGGCCCGTAATCGCGGACAAGTGGGCGCCGTTTTGCGGATGCGACGGACTGTTCACCGTGGCTACGTCGTTGCGTGGATCGGCGGCGCTGTGCCTTGATCTGCTCACCGATCCCGATTATGCAATCGAGTTGCTCGAATTTATCCATACGGCCGTCACCCGCCGCATGAAGGCGTGGCGCGAATTTTTTGAATGCCCCGTTCCCACAGATGGATTTGCCGCGGCGGACGATGCCATCGAAATGTTGTCGGAAGAACAATACCGGACATTCGTGCTGCCGCTTCACCGGCGGTTGTTCGACCAGTTCGCGACGCCCAAAAACCGCGCCATGCACCTGTGCGGCAATGCGCAGCGGCATTTCAAAACAATCCGCGACGAACTCGGCGTGAGCGCGTTTGACACCGGTTTTCCGATTGATTTCAGCGCGTTGCGCAAAGACCTCGGCCCGGACGTGCTGGTGTCGGGCGGCGCGCCCATTTCCTTCTTTCTGCAGGACGACCTCGCACCGCTGATTCGCGAAACGGAACGCATCCTGAATTCCGGCATACGCGACGGCGGTCGCTTCATCCTTCAGGAAGCGAACAATCTTCCGCCGTGCGCGCGCCTCGCCGCCTGTGAAGCCTACTGGAAGATGGGCCGAAAGAGCGTGGCCGTTTCGTGACGCCTCCGCCCCACGAAGCCGGACGCTTCGTGGGGAATGTCGAAACCCTTCACGGATTGTACCCCGGTCGCCAGCCCTATCCGCCATACAACCCAAGGCCATTTGCGCAGTCCAACCCTTTTCGGATATGCTGTGCACTCGCCGCCGTACCGATGACGGTACGGCGGTTTTTCGTGTAACTACCTTTCGAGGAGACTATCGGATGAATACCAAGTTTGCAGTCGTGGGCATTCTGTTGGCGGCATTGGCAGCCGCCGGTTGCGGCCAGAGCGCTACGCCCGCGCCCAATTCCCCCGCAGGCGACGTATCGGCGTCGGCGCCGGTTACGCCGGTAGCGACCGGCGAGAGCGACGCGGCCAAAGACGGCGAATCACAGCCTGAAAACGCGCCCGTAGTCATCGGCGACGCCCTGGCCGAGGACGCTCAAAAGGAACCGGAACTGCCTGAAATTGTCGCCAAAGTGAACGACGAGCCCATCCCGGGAAAGCAATTTGCCCGGCAGATGGCCGCCCACGAACAAATGATGGGCGCTCACGGCATGCCCGGCAAGGCAGGTGCGGAACAGCGCAAGAAAGTACTTGACGCGGTGATAGACGAAAAAGTCCTCTCGATACTGGCGAAACAGGCCGGGATCGAGACATCGGACGAGGAAGTCAAGGCCGAATTTGAAAAGGCCAAGGCCCAGATGCCATCGGAAGAATTTTACAAGCAATACCTCGAAAGCCAGGGCATGACCGAAGAAGATTTGCTGGCGCTCATTCGCACCAAACTCAACAATCAGAAGTTCATGGAAGCCAAGACATCGGATATCACGATACCCGAAGACGAGTTGAAGGCTGAATATGAAAAATACAAATCCGCCGGCCAGATGGAACGCCCTGAAGCGACCACCGATGTCGCCCATATCCTGGTGAAGGTTGACGGCAAGGACGATGCCGCATGGGCCGCCGGCAAAGATAAAATTGACGCCGCACGGGCGCGAATCGTCGGGGGAGAAAGTTTCGCGGCGGTCGCAAAGGAAGTTTCGGACGATCCCGGATCGAAAGACCGCGGAGGCGCCTATCCCAATACACCCAAAGGGAAAATGGTCCCCGAATTCGAGGAAAAAATGGCCTCCACGCCCATTGGAGAAATAAGCGATCCGTTCAAGACCGCCTATGGATGGCACATTTTGACGGTTACCGGCAAACATGAGGCCGGCACGGTGGCCTTTGAAGAAATCAAGGACGACCTCCAAAAGTACATGCTGAGTAAAAAGCGCTACGAAGCCATCAAAAAGATTGTGGAGGACGCCCGGCCCACCATGAAAATCGAAGTATTCCTCGATGGCGAAACCGCGTCCGGCGAAACGCCTCCGGCCGCCGCCCCCGAAACGCCGGCTGCACAAGAGAAACCGGACGGCGTATAATCGCGTTTCGATATGTGTTCGTGAAGAGCCGGCCCTGGCAGGCTCTTCCTCATATACAACGGGGAAATTGTCTATGAGACCTATTGACGTGACGATCGTCGGCGGCGGGATGATCACGCATGATCTGTTACTGCCGTCCATTTATCATTTGCAGCGGACCGGCGTGGTCGCGCATATCGCCGTCTGCGCGCTGAACAGCCCGCCGTTGCGCGCTTTGCGGGACAGCAAGGATATTCAAAACGCGTTTCCGGGCCAGTCCTTCACGCCGCATCCAGCCTTCGATACCGATCCGGACGCAACGTTTCCCGATTTGTACAAACAGGTTCTGGCCGGCATGAAGCCGCGCCAGGCGGTCGTCGTGGCCATGCCCGATCCGCTGCACTATCCGGTCATTATGGAGGCCTTCAAGCACAACCAGCATGTACTCTGTGTCAAACCGCTGGTGCTCGAATACAAGCATGCGATCGAAGTCGAACGAATCGGCAGGGAAAAGGGCCTCTTCGTCGGCGTCGAGTATCACAAACGTTTTGATACCCGCGCGCTGATGGCGAAACGACATTACGAACAGGGTCATTTCGGCCAATTCATCATGGGCGAAGCCAAGATGATTGAACCGTATTACTACCGGCATTCGAATTTTCAGAATTGGTTCACCTGCGACAAGACCGACCCGTTTGTTTACGTCGGTTGCCATTACGTTGATTTGGTCTGTTTCATCACGGGCCTGAAACCAGCGGCCGTATCCGTCAGCGGCGTCAAGGGACGTTTCCCGAACGGCAACGAAGGCTACCTGTGGGCGAATGGCCGCGTCATCTTCGAGAACGGCGCGATTCTGTCCGTTACGGACGGACTCGGCTATCCCGACGACGGCGCGGGCAGCAACGAACAATGCCTGAGCATGTTTTTCGAGGGCGATGGGAAAACGGGCTGCCTCAAACACGACGATCAGTTCCGCGGCGTCTGCCACAGTTATCTCGACGGCATCGGCTGCGCCGGTTCGACGTTCAACTTCGTCAGTCCCGACTTCTACCAGTTGGTCCCCTGGGAAGGTCCCGGCTACAAGCCCGTCGGCTACGGATTCCTGTCCGTTGCGGCCACCTTGGAAACGATTCGGCGCATCGAACACGAAACCAGCGGTCTGCCCGAATCCGAGGCACTCGAACGCCGACGCGCCATTATCCGTGAAACCGACGCCAAAGGCATCATCGCCACGCCCGCCAATTCGAGCGTCAACGAACTCGTCATGGAAGCGGCGCGTCTTTCCATCCTCAACGACGGCGCGATGGTGGATATCGTTTACGGCGACACGCCGCGCGTGGTCTTGCGATCCCGATAACGACAATCGCTATTAAAAATGCGCATTACCCCTTCACCGCTCCCAACTGGATGCCTTGGACAAGATATTTCTGCATCAGGATGAAAAGAATCACCAGGGGCAAAATGTTCATGACGGATGCGGCCATGATGAGGTTAGTCTGGCGTCCGTACACCGTGTCGAAATAGAGCATTCCGATGGGAAGCGTGCGCAGGTGTTCGCTCTTGATGAGCACGAGCGGCCAGAAAAAACTCCCGTAATTGCCCATAAACGTGAAAATGGATAGCACGATCAATCCGGGCCTTGCCAGCGGCAGGATCACATCCCAGTAAACCTGCCAGGCCGACGCGCCGTCTATGGTGGCCGCCTCGTCGAGTGACGGCGGGATCGTCAGCATGAACTGGCGCAGTAAAAACGTGCCGAACGCGCTGAAGGCCGCGGGCACGATCAGTCCGATGTACGAATCAAGCAGGTGCATCTTCACCATCAGCGTGTAATTCGGGATCATCGTGACGACGCCCGGAATCATCATCGTCGCGAGATAGAGTTTGAACACGTGGTCACGCCCCGGCCAGCGCAGCCGCGCGAACGCGAACGCCGCGAGCGAACTCGTGAAACACGTCAGCAGCGTCACCCAGGCCGCGACGAACACGCTGTTGAAATAGTAGCGCTTGAACGAAATATCCTTGTTGTTGAGGACGTCGGTATAGTTCGACGGCTGCCAATTCACCGGCAACGGATTGAGGTTGAACTGCTGGATCTCGTTCAACGGCTTGAAACTCGCAAAAACCATCCACAGAAACGGCAGCAGCATCGTCAGCGCGACCACGGCCAGAAATGCGTGTGACACGGCAAAACGCCCAGTCCGGAACCACCATTCGGACAATGTGCGCGGTTTATTCGTTGACATAGCGGCTCCCGAAACGCCAGTTGACCAGCGTGATGGCGAATACAATCGTAAACAGAACCCACGCCACGGCGGAAGCGTAACCGATCTGAAATTCCTCGAAGGCTTTTGTGTAGATGTAATACGACAGCGTCGTCGTCGTTCCAGCGGGACCGCCGAGGGTCATGACGCGCGCCTGTTCGAATCCGCCTTGCAGGCCGCCGATTACGCTCATGATCACGATGAAGAAGGTCGTCGGCGCCAGTTGCGGCCATGTCACGTGGCGAAATTGCGCCCAGCGTCCCGCGCCGTCAATCGAAGCCGCTTCGTACAGTTCCGGCGGAATATTGGAAATGCCGGCCAGATACAACAGCATGTTGCCGCCGCCCGCCGCCGTCCATATGCCCATGATGATGATCGCGTCTCGCGCGCCGAGTCCGAACTGGCTCGCGACTATATCAACCCGTTCCGCACTGAGGGCCAGCAAGTTTTTCGTCGAGGAAAGCCATGTCGGCGGTTCGATATGGCCCAGATGCAGCCATTGCAGGACCGACTCGATGATGACGTTGATGGGACCAAAATTCGGATTGTACAGCGCCTTCCACAAGATTAGTAGCGCGACGCCGGACGTGAAACTGGGCAGATAGAACAGCGTGCGGTAAGCCACCATTCCGCGCAGGCGCTGGCTCAGAAGGATAGCGAGGAACAATGAAGCCGCAATGGCGACGGGCATACCGAGCATGAAGTAGATCGTGTTGATGAAATAGAGCCAGAAATCGTGATCCGAGAAGAGTTTCGCAAAATTGCCGATGCCCACCCACTGGAATGAAACCGTCTTCATCAGGTTCCAATTGGTGAATGCCGCGCCGAGCGAAAACAGCACGGGAAACAGCGTGAACACGAGAAAGCCGAGAAAATTCGGCAACAGAAAACATAGCGCCGTCCCAAGCACCAACCGGTTGCGCCGCTTCATGGCGCATCCTCCGGGCGATCCCACGCAGGACGCGCCCCGGCCGCAAGCGCCTGAAAATAGCGATCTTTCAACTCCGGATCACCCCGAATCTGTTCGACGATGGCTTCATTGATGGCGCGCGCCGCATCGCGCATCGCTTCGGCGCCCGTCTTGATGCGTTCACGCAGGAAATCGCCCTGTTTGAGGAAAACGCGGTCCACGAACTGCCCATTGACGTACGGCGATACCTCGAAGGGCACGGCATCCTCCAATGCCGCGCGCCAAACCGCGTTGTAGTCCTCTTCGGGATGTTCCGGATTGTGCAGAAAGTCATCGGTATAGTTGTATGCCATCACGGGCGCGAGCGCATCGGCCTGCCGGTTGATAAGGTTGTTCCAGTCGGGACCATGGAGATATTCGAGAAACGCGAGTGCGCCGTCGCGATTGGGGCTTTTGGCATTGATCAAAGAAGCGCGCCCGTAACCAAACAAACGGCGTGACGGCCCCGCGGGAATCTCGACCGCGCCGAGACGCAAATGCGCATAGTCTTTTCCACGTAACATGCAAAGCCACCAGCGGCCTCCGACAGCCATCGCGCCGCGGCCTGCCCCGAACAGCGAAATAGTGCCCGATCCCCATCCGCCCGCCGTGGCCATGGCTAATTCCTCCGTGGGCGAAGGCAGCACGTGATGCGTATGGATGAGGTCCTGATAGAACTGCGCCGCCGCGCATGCTTCCGGCGAATCGAGGACGCAGCGTGTGCCTTCCGGCGTATAGATCGTCGCATTCCACTGTCCGAGAAACACGCCTATCCAATCCCACGTGCCCATCATCAGTCCAAATTGAATGGGCCGCCCCCGCGAATCGAACTTGGTAAGCCGCTTCGCAATCGGAAGAAATTCCCGCCATGTCCAGTCGCTTTTCGGATACGGCTCGCCCGCCGCATCGAATATCGCCTTATTGAACCATAGCGCCGGACCACCCCCGTTGCCCGGATGGCCATAGACCCGTTCTTCATATCGGACCAGCGGCAAAAGACACGGCCACACTTTGAAAATATCAATCCCCCGCGCCTGGAACGCCTCCGTACAGTCGTACGCGATACCGGATCGCACAAAAGCCGTCAATTGAAATCCGCTATAGCAATCAAAAATATCGGGGCCGACGCCGGCCAGACATTGCACGATCGTTTTTTCCATGCCCATATTCTGCGGATCGAGGCGAAGATGATATTGCGGATTCAGCCGGTTGAAAAGATCGATCTGCTCGCGGCGCACAGGATTGTCGTCGCAGACCCAGACAATTTCGACGCGATCGTCGTCCCGTCCGCCTGGACGCCACATCCACGCCGCTACGGACAGCAATGTCATTACAATAAAACTTCCCAGAAAAACGTACTTCATGCACGATCTCCGGATGGTCCATCACCCAGTGTAGCCGCAATTCCGCTTCCGAGTCCATCTTTTCACCAACCGCATCGCAATGGCATTGATTATTTCCATCTTGCGCGACGCCGCCGCATTCCGCATGAGGGCATACACGAAGGATCCCTTCCCAATCGAACCGGAGTTTGTAAAAAAATAGCCCAACCGCGTGGCGCAGACTGTCCAGTCTGCGTAACAGGTGTTTTCCCTCCGGAGATCGGCGCAGATACGACCGTCTGCGCCACAGGAACCCACGCCCGGCACGCCAATTTGACCCCATCCCACTGCCCGTGATATCGTGCCTTTCACCTTCGGGCGGTTAGCTCAGTTGGTTAGAGCACCTGCCTTACACGCAGGGTGTCGGGTGTTCGAGTCACCCACCGCCCACCAGCCTTTTCTGGCGTCCCCCCGATGTGAGCGTTGAATATCTCCCTGTGCCCACCCGGCATAGGGGTTGATTGACTCCTGTTTCCGGCTGACTAACGTTTCCCAATTTCTCGCAGGGTTTGCAGGCAGATGTCGGGTTTGTTGGTGATGATGCGGTTGATGTTCCAGCCGGCAATCCGGCGCATCACGTCCGGGTCATCCACGGTCCAGATGGCGACGGCCCGGCCTTCGGCGCGGCATTGGCGTACGCCGGCTTCGTCGAGCGAATCGAGATTGGAATTGAAACCGGCCACGTCAAGCCAGTTCCGCCATTTCAGGTAGAGCGGCCATCGCTGTGGATTGTCTTTGTCTTTGAGGGCCAGCATCTCGACGCGGATGCGCGGGGCTTCGTGGCGGGCGATGGCGCAGACGATAGGCGAGAAGGATTGGATGACGACCTGGCGGGCCATGCGGTGTTCGCGGACGATCGCGACGACCTTGCGCGTAAGTTCGAGGTTGCGCGTGCCGCTTTCCACGATCATGCGGTGCATCGAACGTTTCATTTCCGGCGTCATTCGCGTCCGTTCGCCGGCCATATGCACAATGTCCGCCATGAGCCGCGAATCGTCCTGGGCGTTCTTGATTTCGATGTAGACGCCGATGCGGCGTTCGCGGGCCAATTCAAGCGCTTCCGAGAGCAGCGGCAGGCGCTCTCCGGCATACTGGGAATCTTTCCACGCGCCCGCATCGAGTTGTTTCAACTCGGCCAGGGTATGATCGCGGACGGGGCCCTCACCGTTTGTGGTACGGTCGAGCGTGTCGTCGTGGATTACGACGACATGCCCGTCCTTGCTGAGGGTACAGTCCAATTCGAACCAGTCCGCGCCCATCTCTTTGGCGAGGGCGAAGGCGGCAAGGGTGTTTTCCGGCGCATAGGCGCTTGCGCCACGGTGGGCGATGACGTCAATGGCGCCTTTCGGCGCGCCGGGGTGAAACGGTGTGACGCATCCAGTCATGGCCAATATCCCCAATAATAGTACAATGACACCACTGAATTCGATACGCATCCCAAAGAGTTCCCGGCGGCCAACGGTTTCTTTCAGAGCCTGTGAAAAAATAGCCCGGCCGCGTGGCGCAGACTGTCCAGTCTGCGTGCTTTTTTTGTAAATCTGCGCAAACTCGGCCGTATGCGCCACGGATTTCGCCATTGATGCACAACCTCTCACAACACGCCGTACTTGGACAATGCAATGAACTCCCCGTTCGAGCGGTCGGTAACAGGTGAGTAGCCGGGCAACGGCTTGATTTGCGTGTGGTACGCATCGAGCAGCCAGGCGGGTTGCGGGAAGTAGTCTTCTTCCATTTCGGCGGGAGGGACGATCCAGTTACGGGCGCCGACCACGCAAATCGGGGCGTCGAGATCGTCGAACGCAATTTGGCCGATCTGGCCGGCGATGGTATACAGGTAACTGCCGCGTTCGCAGGCGTCGCTGGCAAGAATCAATTTGCCGGTCTTCTTGACGGAAGCACACACGGGTTCGAGGTCGAAGGGCACGAGGCAACGCCCGTCAATCAGTTCGACCGAGAGGCCGTAATCGTTTTCGAAACGTTTGATGGCTTCCTGCGCGACATACAGGGTGGCGCCGAAAGTCAAAATCGTCAGGTCGCGTCCTTCTTTGATAATCGCCGGTTCGCCCAGCGGAACAGTGTAGTATTCGGTGGGCACGCCGCCGGGCCAAATGATCTCGGTCTGGTTGTAGAGGCGCTGGCTTTCGAAGAAGACGACCGGGTCATTGCCCATAAGTGCGGACGCCATCAAACCTTTTGCATCGTAGGGCGTGGCCGGGAATGCGATCTTGAGTCCGGGAATGTGCGCGGCGAGCGCCGTCCAGTCCTGCGAATGCTGCGCGCCGTATTTGCTGCCGACGGATACGCGCAACACGACGGGCATCCGGCAATACCCCGCCGACATTGCCTGCCATTTCGCGAGTTGGTTGAAGACTTCGTCGCCGGCGCGGCCCATGAAGTCGCAATACATCAATTCGACAATTGGACGGCCGCCTTCGAGCGCAAATCCCACCGCCGTGCCCACAATGGCCCCTTCCGAGATCGGCGAATTGAATAAACGATGATATGGCAGCGCCTCGGTCAATCCCTGGTACACGCCGAACGCGCCGCCCCAGTCACGGTTTTCTTCGCCATAAGCCACGACGCGCCAATCGTTGTAAAAGTGATGGACGATCGCCTCGAAAAGGGCATCGCCGAAGGTCACGGCCTTCGCGCCCTTCAACACGGCGCCGTTTTCATCAATCCCCTTGCGCGACTTCTTCGCGATTTGCTGGACGCGGGGAATCTGATCCATTGGAATCCGGACGTCATCGGGCCGGATAAGTCCCGGCAATTTTTCTTCGCGCACGTTCGAGAACATGCACAGGGCGACGCCCGTGTGCGCGCCGAGTTTCATCCGCGGTGAAACTGAGTCGTCCGCGACGAGGCGGCAGGCCTTGCTTATTTTTCGCTTGGCGTATTCGCGCACCGCCTGCAATTCATCCTCCGACACGACGCCCGCAGAAACCATTTTTGCACCGAATTCGAGCAGCGGATCCACCTTCCGCCACATCTCGATTTCTTCACGTTCGCGATAGGACGATTGATCGCTGGGTGAGTGGCCGGTCTGCCGGTAGCATTGGACGTCGAGCAAAACGGGGCCGCGTTTTTCGGCGAGGATTTGCAATTTGCGCTTGTAGGCGTCCGCCAGGGCGAGCGGGTTGTTGCCGTCCACCGTCTCCGCGTGCATGTTGTCCGGATTGAGCGCCGCGCCGACCCGCGCCAAGTGATCGAATCCCATCGTTTCGCCGATGGGCTGCCCGCCCATGCCATAGAAATTGTTCATGAAATTGAAGACGATCGGCATGCCGCCGCGGTGCGCTTCGTCCCATAAGGTGTTGAATTGCCCCATGGTCGCAAACGCGAGCGCTTCCCACACCGGCCCGCATCCCATCGAGGCGTCGCCAATGTTTGCCACGACGATCCCGCCGGGGCTGAAAATTTTCTTGTAGAGCGCCGCGCCCGTGGCGATGTCCGCGCTGCCGCCCACAATCGCGTTGTTCGGATAGATGCCGAACGGGCAGAAAAACGCGTGCATCGAACCGCCCATGCCCTTGTTGAATCCGTTTTCGCGGCCCAAAATCTCCGCCAACAGGCCGTACAGCAGGAAGTCTATGCCCTGTTCTTCTTCCTCGTCGGACGCAAACGCGGGCTTTTTCGGTTTGCCCTTGCCGGACACGACGAGCGGCGTCCAGTCTGGATCGTGTTGTTCGATTACCCGCAGCGTCGCCCCGCCGAAATATCCTTCCATGATGGGGCGCAGCGAGGCGCCCTTGAGTTCCAGCACGGCGCGCAGGCCCTTGGCAATGATTTCGCCGTGGCTGCGATGGCTGCCGAAAATGTGGTCCTGAACCTTCAGATAAAACGCTTCGCCGACCGCCGCGCCTTCTTGGCCGAGCGACAAATGCGCCGGCCCCGCGTGCTTGCAGGCAATGCCTTCATAAGCGCCCAACTTCTTGACGTTATCGAGCATCGTTTCGAACTCGCGGATCAACGCCATGTCGCGGAAAATACGGATGCACGACGCGGGGGTGATGTCCGGATTCGACGCCAATTCTTCCTTCAACGTCTTGTTGTAGGCGTTTACGGGAATTTGCCCCAGTTTCAACACCGCGCTTTTACGGACTTTTTCGGGAACCACCATCAACTTCTTTGCCATGACAATACCAACCTTTTCATCGTAATGACCGCATTGGGCCGGATGCGGAGTTGCCCCCGCCACGAGGCGATAGTATAGCAAACAGACAACACCGCCCGCACCTGCGAGACCGGATTGTTTCTTAAAGGCGACGATTAGATGGCGAGGATCTCACGCAAGGAACCGAGGAGAAGATCCATCTCTTCGTCCGTGCCGATGCTGATGCGAATCGCATTTTCAAGGCGGCGGGCCTTGAAGTAGCGCACGACGATCGCCCGTTCGCGCAGTGTCTCGAAAAGGATTTGGGCGGACGGCCGCCCGTCCCATTGGGCAAGCACGAAATTGGACTGGGATTCGGGCACGGTAAAGCCCATTTCGCGCAGGATAGCCGTTACGCGCAAGCGGGTCGCGCGGACTTTTTCGGCGTTGGCCGTCATGTGGCTATAATCCCGCATGGCGGCAAGGCCGGCGGCCTGCGCCACGGCGTTGAGATTGTACGAATCCTTGACTTTGAGAAATTCGGCGATGATTTCCGGCCTCGCGACGGCGGTTCCAAGGCGCATCCCGGCGAGACTGAACGACTTCGAGAAGGTCCGCATCACGATGGCATTGTCGAAACGCTTCGGAAAATCCATGCAATTATCGTCGGAAAAATCAACGTAGGCCTCGTCAATGACGACGATTCCGTCAAAGGATCGGCAAAGCCGTTCGACGGTTTCACGGGGCACGCACACACCGGTCGGCGCATTGGGGCGAGGCAGGATACACAGGCGCGCGGCCGTATTGAAAAACGTTTCCGTCAATTGAAACGATTCGTCGAGATCCACGAGCGCGGCTTTTGCGCCGTGCAGGAGCGCCAGCGTTTCGTAGAGCGTATACGTCGGATAGGGGGTCAGGATCGTGTCGCCGGGATCCACAAAGGATCGCACCGCCAGCGAGAGCAACTCGTCCATGCCGTTGCCGGCGATAACCCATTCCGGACCGTCGTATCCGTATTGTTTTGCGCATTCGGCGCGTAATTCGACCGCAAGGGGATCGGGATACCGGCGCAAGGCGTCCGGGGAAAGGCCGCGCAAGGCTTCCAAGACGCGCGGCGACGGCGGATAGGGATTTTCGTTGGTGTTGAGTTTGACGATGTTGGGCATACGCGGCTGTTCGCCGGGCACATATCCCTCGACTCCGTCGAGTATCGAACGGCGGTATTTCATAACCGGACCTCCACTGCGTTCGCATGCGCCGTCAGTTGTTCCGCTTCCGCCAGGCGGCGGATATCGGCGGCATCCCGCATCAGGCGCTCATACGAGTACGAAATGACGCTTGTGACTTTTCTGAAATCTTCCGCCGTAAGCGGCGAGGCGTACCGCGCGCGGCGTCCTGTCGGCAGAATATGGTTCGGCCCCGCGAAATAGTCGCCCATCGCGACGGATGTATAGCCGCCGAGCATGACGGCCCCGGCATTCGTGATTTGATCCAATACAGCGCGCGGATCGCGTGTTTGGATGGACAAATGCTCCGGCGCGATCCAGTTCGACAGCCGGATCGCCTCGCCGAGATCGCGCACTTTTACAAGGAATCCCTGCCCGGCAAGCGATTGGCCGATGATGGCCTTGCGCGACAGCCCGGCGGCCTGTTTCGCGGTTTCGGTTTCGACTTGAGCGATCAAATCGCCCGACGGCGTTATCAGGATGGATCGCGCTTCTTCGTCGTGTTCGGCCTGCGCCAGCAATTCCGCGGCGACGAATGCCGGGTTCGCGGCCTCGTCCGCGATCACGACGACTTCGGAAGGCCCGGCTTCCGTATCTATGTCGCAAATACCGTTGACGAGGCGCTTGGCCAGCGCCACGTAGGTGTTTCCGGGCCCGGTAATTTTACAGACAGCGGGAATGCGTTCGGTGCCATAGGCCAGCGCGGCGATGGCCTGTGCACCGCCAATCCGGAAGATGCGCGTGGCGCCGGCCAGTTTTGCCGCCGCCAGCACCACGGGATGGATGCCGCCTTGGTAGGAAGGCGGCGAAACCATCAGAATTTCCTCGACGCCGGCGACGCGCGCCGGCACAATGTTCATCAACACCGACGATGGATAGAAAGCCTTGCCGCCGGGCACATAGACACCGGCGGTCGCAATAGGCGTGATCCGCTGGCCGAGGATAGTACCGTCCGGCGCGGTTTCCTCCCACGATTCGCGCAAATGTTTCGCGTGGTAGGCCTGGATGTTTTCGTGGGCGCGTTCGAGCGACTGCATCAACAGCGGATCGATCTCCGCGGTGGCCCGGGCGATTTCATGGGAGGTAATCTCGAAACGGTCCGGCGAAAGGGTCACCCCGTCGAAACGTTCCGTGAATTCCGCGACAGCCTCGTCGCCCCGTGTTCGCACAGCGTCGAGGATGGCGCGGACGGACTCAATCTTGTCCCTGCTCGATTCACCTTCGTTGCCCGTTTCGGCGCACACGCGGAGGGCAACGGATTGAAAATCCGCATCGCTGATTATTTCAAGCGTTGTCATTCTTCCTGGGTCCCTTTTTAACCTTATTGATCCTGCATTCCACCGTCAAGGATGGCTGTTTCATCCCAACCGGCGGACGAGATAACCTTTGCGGAACGGGTGAACTCCGCCCGGAAGAGGCTTGGTTATCTTGTCCACTTCGTTTATCCTAAAATCGGCAGTTGAACGCGGCTCTTTCGACCAAACCATGGACGAGATGGACATTGTGGACCCAGTGGACTTCACCCGCAAGGGGATTGATTTTCTTGTCCATTTCGTCCACAAGGTCCACGACATCCAGAGGATAGCACGTAGAATCCGATCTTGACTGCCGAATCCAGGTTTATAGGGTCCACGGCGCCCAAGACTTGTGCGCAAGACTCAACTCCGGATCCGGGATTTCGGCTCTCCACTTTTCAATCGTGAACCCGTTCGATATCCGCGCCAAGCCCGGCCAGCCGTTCTTCAATGCGTTCGTATCCGCGATCAATGTGGTACACGCGCGCAATGGCCGTTTCGCCCTTTTTCGCGGCGAGTCCCGCTATGATCAGCGCGGCGCTGGCGCGGAGGTCCGACGCCATCACCGGCGCACCGCTCAGGGCCGGCACGCCGCGCACGATGGCGCTGTTGCCGTCGAGATCGATCTGCGCGCCCATACGGGCGAGTTCGGCCACTTGCATGAAACGGTTCTCAAAGACCGTTTCGCGAATGACGCTGACACCATCGGCGATGGCCAGCATGGCCATCGTCTGCGCCTGCAAATCCGTCGCAAAACCCGGATAGGGCTGCGTAATAATATCTATCGCCTTTGGCCGTTCCGGCGCCTTGACGCGAATCCGCGCGCCATGCACTTCAATCTCTCCGCCGGCCTCGCGCAGTTTCGTGAGGCATGTCGGCAGATGATCCGCGTTGGCGTTGAGCACGGTCACATCGCCGCCCGTGGCCATCGCCGCAATCAGAAACGTGCCTGCTTCAATGCGATCGGCAATGACCACATGCTCGGCGCCGTTGAGGGAGTCCACCCCAACGATTGTGATGAGGTCCGTGCCCGCGCCGGAAATCTGGGCGCCCATCGCGTTGAGGAACCGCGCGAGGTCGGCAATTTCCGGTTCCCGCGCGACATTACTCAATCGCGTGACGCCTTTTGCGCGGCACGCGGCCATCATGATGTTTTCGGTCGCGCCGACGCTGGGGAAGTCCATGGCGAAATCCGCGCCCGTCAACTCGCCTTCGGCCACAACATAGCCCTCGTCTATGCATATTCGGGCGCCCAGCGCCTCAAGACCCTTGAGGTGGATGTCCACCGGGCGCGTGCCGATGGCGCAGCCGCCGGGCAACGACACGCGGGCCTTCTTGAACTTGCCCAGAAGAGGGCCCAGCACAAAAAACGAGGCGCGCATCTTGCGGACAAGTTCGTAGGGCGCGGTCACGGAATTCATCGCCGAGGCGTCCAGCGTCATATAACGCCCGGTAAACTCGACGGACATGCCCATGCTCGCGAGCAGCTTGTCCATTGAAAAAATGTCGTGGAGGCACGGGACGTTGTGCAGCGTGCACGGACCGTCGGCAAGGATTGCCGCGGCCATGAGCGGCAAGGCGGCGTTTTTTGCGCCGCGCACCTGAACGCTTCCCTTGAGCGGTTTGCCGCCGCGAATCAGGATCTTGTCCATACACCTCGCCCGTGTTCAAGCAAACGGCCCAAAGCGGCATGCTTTGGGCCGGCTCGTCAATCGTTACGTATCAGTTTGCCGCCGGAGCCGCGGGCGCCTCGGCTGGGGGCGCGGGGGCTTCCGCCGGAGCCGCGGGCGTCTCAGTCGCGGGCGCAGGGGCTTCCGCCGGAGCCGCGGGCGCCTCGGCTGGGGGCGCGGGGGCTTCCGCCGGAGTCACCGTCACGGATGTCGAGGGCGCGACAGGCGCATTGTCGGTAAGCGCGCTACCCAGATCATCAAGTGTGCCCGGCGTCAAGGTCTGATCGGCAGGCAACGTAACCGCCGCGGCGTCTTCCGACAGTTTTTCGGGCGCCGATCCCTTGCCGATGCGGCCCACGATAATGGACATGATCAACGCCAGCGACATGAAGACACCGGCCATGACGTAGGTCAATTTCTGCGGAAGGCTCTTGCTCGCGCGAGGGCCAAAAACGGTTTCGGATCCTGCGCCGACGCCAAATGCGCCTGCAAACCCTACGCCCTTGCCTTTCTGCAGGAGCACGATGACGATCAGCCCGATACAGCTCAGCACGTACGGTACAATCAAAATCCACCAAATCACATCCCACATCGCCGTTTTGTCCTTCCCGGTTCCGGGTTTACAGAGCGCCTTTCACGATGGCCGCGAATCCATCTGCCTTCAAGGCGGCGCCGCCGACCAGCGCACCGTCCACGTCCGGCTTGGCCATCAACTCGGCGGCATTGTCGGCTTTGACGCTGCCGCCGTATTGGATGCGGACCTTGTCCGCGACGGCTGCGCCGAACTGGGTTTTCAGCAAGCCTCGCACGAACGCGTGCGCTTCCTGCGCCTGTTCGGGAGTGGCCGTCACGCCCGTGCCAATGGCCCAAACCGGTTCATAAGCCACCGATACCGAGTCGAAATCAGCCTCGCTCAAACCGGCCAAGCCTTGGGTAACCTGGCGGGCCAACACGTCGTTCATCTTGCCGCCTTGCCGCTCTTCGAGCGTTTCACCAATGCAAAACATGACCTTGAGGCCCGACGCCAGCGCAAACTTCAACTTTTCATTCAACAACGCATCATTTTCGCCAAAATACTGTCGGCGTTCACTATGACCGATAATCGTCCACGAACAGCCGGCGTCTTTGAGCATCTGCGGCGAGATTTCGCCCGTAAAGGCCCCGCTTTCTTTCAAATAGCAATTCTGGCCGCCCAATTCCACGTTTGAACCCTGCAACGCTTTGCCGACAGCGTGCAGCGCCGTAAACGTTGGGCACACCACGATATCCACCCCCGCAATGCCCGCCACCAACGGTTTCAACTCGTTGACGAGCCGTACCCCGTCCGCGATGAGCAGATTCATTTTCCAGTTTCCGGCAACCAACGGCTTTCTCACGATATATCCTTCCTTCCACTTCGTAAAGACACACCACCCCGCTTCCTGCGCGCATGGAGCGGTAAATCGAAGGATTATGTTAGCATAATAACGCAAAGCGAAGCAAACGGAAACGGACAAAGGCAGCGGAAAGGCAACGCCATGTTGGATTCATTGGGACGCAGATCGTTCTTGGCCTCAGCGGGCGGCGCGGCATTGGGCGCGTCGGCGCTGGGCGGGAGGGTGGCGGCGGCGGAACCGGGTCCGGCACGGCACGGCAAACGCCGCACTCCCTTCCGGGAAGACCGCCATGAGGTGGATTTCTGCGTCGTGGGCGGCGGCATGGCCGGCGTCTGTGCGGCGCTGGCGGCGGCGCGCCACGGCGCGAAGGTCGTGCTGATCCAGGATCGTCCGGTTCTCGGCGGAAACGCGTCCAGCGAGTGCCGCATGCACATCTGCGGGGCGGATCGCCACAAGTGGCCGCATCTCCGCGAAACGGGCATCCTCGAAGAACTCCGGCTCGAAAATGCGCTACGAAACCCCAACAGCAACTATTCCGTCTGGGATCTGATCCTGTATGAAAAGGTCCGGTTCGAACCCAACATCACGTTGCTTCTGAATTGTTCGTGCCTGGACGCCGCCATGAAAGGATCCCGCATACAGAGCGTCCGCGCATGGCAGTTGACCACGCAAAAATACCACACGATACGCGCCGCGCTTTTCGCGGATTGTTCGGGCGATGCGATCCTGGGCCCGTTGACCGGGGCGGAGTTTCGCGTCGGGCACGAAGCCCGCAGCGAATACAACGAGTCCATCGCGCCGGAAACCGCGGACCGCCGGACGATGGGCATGACCTGTCTTTTCCAGGCGCGTGAATACGCGACGCCGCAGCCCTTCGATCCGCCGCCATGGATTTATCGCTTTGACCGCGAAGAGGATTTGCCCTATGGCGCGAAGGGACACCGGTGGCTGCAAATGGGCTACTGGTGGATCGAACTGGGCGGCGAGGATGACAGCATCGCCGACACGGAATCCGTGCGCGATGAATTGCTGAAAATCACGCTGGGCGTATGGGACCACATCAAGAACCGTGGCGATCACGGCGCGGACAACTGGGCGCTCGAATGGATCCAGTTTCTGCCGGGCAAGCGCGAAAGCCGGCGCTATTTGGGCGGCCATGTGCTAACACAGAACGACATCGAGGCCGAAGGCCGCTTCGATGATGTCGTCGCGTATGGCGGCTGGTCCATGGACGACCACCACTCCGCGGGCTTTCGAGCCGTGAAACTCGGCGCCCCCGCGACGATATTCCATCCCGCGCCATCGCCTTACGGCATCCCCTACCGGTGCCTGTACTCGCGCAACGTGTCGAACCTGATGTTTGCGGGACGGTGCATCAGCGCGACGCATGTGGCGCTCAGTTCCACCCGCGTCATGGGCACCTGTTCGGTTATGGGCCAGGCCGTTGGAACAGCGGCGGCGCTGGCCTGTGCGAAAGGCATCGAACCGCGCGGTGTCAACGCGCACATGGGACGATTGCAGCAAATGCTGCAAGATGACGATTGTTATCTGCCATGGAAAAAGCACGAATTCACGGAGTTGACGATGCGTGCCGTGCTGACAGCCAGCCAGGGCGATCCGGAACTGGTGCGAGACGGCGTCGAACGGCAAATCGGATCCGATTCGCATGCATGGACTGCGCATCCGGGCGATGTCCTGACGTATACGTTTCCCGCCGAAACGGCGATCAACGAGGCCACGCTGATTTTGGACAGCGCCATGGACCAAGACATTGCGATGTCCCTGCATTACGCAACGCCCGATGCCGTTCGCATCCCTGCTGTCATGCCCAAGACATTTCGCATCGAAGGATGGTCCGGCGGCGCATGGGAAACCCTCCGGCGTATCGAGAAAAATTACCAGCGGCAGGTGCGTATTCCCGTGAAACGAACGCTCGGCGGAATCCGTTTTGTGCTCGAAGAAACATGGGGCGCCGCCGACAGCCGGGTCTATGCTTTTTATCTCGCCTGAACGCACGGCAGGCCGGCGCACGTTGCGGAAACGGTCAACGAAGAATCAATAAAGGCCCTTGACGCGTTCGTCGAGCGTTTTGAGCGGCGGGAGGTCGTTTTCGGAACGGTCGAGATAAAAGTAACAGCAGCTCGACCAGTCGTCCTCGCGTTCGAACAAGCCATAGTCGTTCTTCCCATCGCCTTGGGTCCAGTCCACGGGCGTCTGCTCCGCGCCAGCCAGCATGTACTTATTCCCCGAAGCCACCATTTTGGGTTTGCTGTCGGGAGTCCAGCACCCGATCTGTTGCATGGTTACCCGGAGATCCTTGCGAAAGTAGACGGGATCCTTCACATGAAACCGGTAGAAACAAAACTGAAACCGATCTTTGTCGGCATAGGGACATCCCTGAAACCGATGGGCGTACTGCCCCAGGAACCAGCCCGTGCCGATGTAATCTTCCGTGCCCGTGCCGCACAATGTCGGAAATTCCGTGTCGCCGTCAATGTAGAATTTGGCTTCGCCTTCCCCCCACCACGCATTGAAATATTTTCCCGTGTCGGCTTTCACGCCGACATTGACCCCAAGAAAGCGGCCTCGCCCCGATATTTTCGGCAGAAACTCGTAATCCTTGCGTAACGTCGTCGGATTCTCCCGGTTGAAATAGGCGTGGAAATAGAGCGTGTCGGGACCATGCGGATCGCCCACCGTATAATCAATATCGTAAAAAAAGAGCGACAGGGGGACCTTGGTGGTATTGGTAACCGTAATACGCATGCCTTTTTTGAACGGCATCGGGATATTACAATTGAAACTTCGGCCTTCGGGACTCGAAAAATACTCGTTTTCAAAGGCGTAGGCGCGTCCAAGACCCATGCAGAAAAAATCGCCCAGCGGCACGCTCGCGGCGGGTTTGTCCGCACCGTCCCAATAAAAATCCAGCCGGATTCCGCGCAGCATCAGCGGCGTCCGGTCGCTCGTCGTCGCCCACATGCGCCGGATGGTTCCCGTGCCGGATTTTTCCTCGGCCAGGATCCGCGTTTCACCGGGCGCAATCGGGAAGTGCGGGTTACCCTTTCGCCCGCCCTTGGCTTGGCCGCCCTGTCCTTTTGCGGCCTGTGGATTTTCGACACTGGCCCACCGCGTTTCGATGCCGGGCGGCATCCGATAGACTTCATCGGACGCCGTGAACGCGCTTCCCGGCACGGCTGGCGAAACATCCGCCGGACCCGCGCAAGATGGACACAATACACCCGACACCGCCCATGCGATAACGCCCAAACAACGCCAAATCGCCCTTCGCATAATCAATCCTCGTTTCATAAGCCCGATAAATGACTGTAGCCGCTGCAAAGCGCCCGGATCAATTCTTTTTAGGAACCCTTGCCGAAAATAGACTTTGGAACTGAATAATCTGATAACATTACAATGTTATTTACAATAGCGCCAAGACCTCCTGTATGCGTTAGAAGGAGCACGCCGTGTTGCCGGCGTTTTTTCAATACCCGCGAAAGAACGGGGCCAAACGCCAAAGAACCGGCGCGATCCAGATAAATTGTTCTTGAACAATTGAACTTGGCACGAATGCAGGTAACAAGGGTTGTCTCCCAGCCTTGGAGGGAAAGGGTATGTTCTGTCCACATTGCCGTATCGAATATGAGGAAAGTCTTGACCAGTGCGGCGAATGCGGCGCCACGCTGGTGGCCGAACTTCCGCCCGAAGACGAGCCGGAGTATGTCGAGTGGGTGACAATTCTCACGACGAACCGGGAAGACGAGGCGATGGTGGCGGAGTCGGTTCTTGGCGCGGCGGGCATCGAGTGCAACGTGCAAGGACGAACCTTGCGCGTGTTGGTCCCCATGCCGACAGGGCCCATTCAAATCGAAGTACGCCCGGAAGACGCCGAAGCCGCGCTCGAAATTCTGTCAGAACATTTCGAGATGGACGCGGAATCCGAGGACGCGGACGCAGCCGCAAAGGAACCGGAATCGCCGGATAAGACCGAAGAAGTCATGGCGGATGAATACGCCGCCGAGATCGGTCTGGCCGATGAACCGGAGGGCGAGCCGGAATACGTGGAGTGCGTGACCGTGCTCAGCGCACGCAATGAAGAAGAAATCATGGTCGTACAGTCCCTGCTCGGTTCGGCGGGCATTCCATGTTACGCCAAAGGCCAGTTGATTCAGGATTTGTTTGCGTGGGGCCGCCTCGGCGCCGGCTACAGCCTCGCAACAGGACCCGTCGAAATCCAAGTACGGCCTGAACACGCCGAAGCCGCCCGCCGTATCCTCGCTAAACGCGCCAAAGAAGAACCCGCAGCGGAAGAGTAACGCCATGAGCAATATGCTGTTGACGGAAGTTGAATACAAATATGACGAGACGGCGTGGGGAACGTGGCGAAGTTATTTGTATCCGACGGGTTTGTTGTTTCGGGAATTCACGTCGCGCAGCCACTTTCTGGGCTGGCCGCTGATTCATTACACCTATGGCATTTGCCCCGAAACCGGAAAGCGCGTTGTCGCACGCGGCGTTATTGCGGTGGGACGTCTCGCCGTCGGCGGAGTGGCGATTGGGCAGGCGTCGCTGGGACTGATTGCCATCGGCCAGGCCGCGTTCGGTCTTGTGTTCGGCCTCGGCCAGTTGGCGACAGGTATCGCGGCGATTGGACAGGCCGCTCTGGCGATTTCTTTCGGATTGGGACAGTTGGCCACGGGGACCGTAGCCATCGGCCAGATCGCCATCGGCGAATATGCGCTGGGCCAGGCGGCATACGGTCCGCATCCATGGTGCGTCGAATACACCGATCCCGCCGCCAAGGAATTTTTCATGGGCTTGGCAAAATGGCTGAGGGGCTTGTAGCGGATTGCGGGCCTATTGGACGTTGTGGACAAAGCACACTTTACCCGAAAGAATAGGTTTTCTTGTTTACTTCGTCCACCAAGTCCACGATGTCCACGGCTTGCGCATAGAACTCGGATTCCGATTGCCGAATCCAGGATTATGCCCCTGATTACGGTATTGCGGCTGGGCCGCCCTGGCATCCCATAGTAAGGAATAGAAGGAGAAACCGGATGCGGATGATAAGCGCACATTCCGGATCGGGTGGGGAGTTTGAAATAGCCATAGACGGCCTGGCTGTGGGCGGCGACGGTGTCGGACGCCATGAGGGACAAGTCTGTTTTGTGCCGTACGGCGTCCCGGGCGACATCGTGCGTGTGCGAATAACACGGCAGACGAAATCGGCGCTATGGGCGGAAATACGGGATGTCGTTTCGCCGTCGGCGGATCGCGTCGTTCCCGTTTGCCCTTGTTTTGGACGATGCGGCGGATGTTGCTGGCAGCATATTGCGTATCCGGTTCAGGAACGCTGGAAACACCGGATTGTCGCGGAAACCGTGCGCCGCCTCGGGGGCGTGGAGGCGGTCGTCGGTTGGGTGGCGGAACCGGCTTCGTCGTTCGGGTACCGGACACGCGCCCGGTTCCATGTCGAGGGGAAAGCCGTTGGTTTCCTGGCGTCCGGTTCGCATACCGTGGTGGATATCGAAAACTGTCCCGTTTGCCATGATCGCTTGAACGCCGCGCTGGCATGCTTGCGTGAACAGCCTGAAAAGGCGGATGTCGAGGTGACGGTCAATCCCGAAGGCGAAGAAACGCTGGTTTGGACGCGTTGCCGCGCCCTGCGATCCGCATTTTTAGATATGAAGTCGTTTCTTTTCGACGGCGTTCCGATCATCAACGGATGCTTCTCTCAGGCAAGCCTCATCCTCAACCGGTTACTGCGCCGTGTCGTGGATGATCATGTCGGGATGCCCTCAACCCTTCTCGATCTGTATTGCGGAAATGGGAACCTGTCGTTGCACCATGCGGCACATGCGCGCGTGGTGGGTCTGGATCGCGATCCCCGCGCAACAAAGGCGGCTTCGAGGATTGCGACGGGTTCGTATCGGGCCGGAAGCGAGGAGGCCTTTTGTAAGATGTTGTGCAAGGCTTGGGACGTCGTGCTGCTGGATCCGCCGCGAACCGGCGCGAAATCCATTATGGAGAGTCTTGGCAAAGCCGTGGCGAACGCCATTGTGTACGTTTCATGCGATCCGGCGACGCTCGCCCGCGACATCCGAATACTGTCGGCTCATGGATGGAAACCCGTGCGAATAACCGCGCTGGATCTTTTCCCGCACACGTCGCACGTTGAAACCGTCTGCCGCCTGGAACGCACTACCGCCGTATGATGCGGCCCCGTTATTGCCGGTCGCATGGGAATTCGGCATTACCTATTCAGCCACGCAAATGAATCTTCTTGAGAGTACCGAGTTCTTGGATGCCTGAAGGTTTCATCCGGGATTCGGCAGTCAAGATCGGATTCTATGTGCTATCCTCTGGACGTCGTGGACCTTGTGGACGAAATGGACAAGAAAATCAATCCCCTTTCGGGTGAAGTCCACTGGGTCCACAACGTCCATCTCGT